>Ga0207753_1000822_pt1 | contig 11299 bp, 10 predicted proteins | sample PonA233FremontCA_2_FD_187273 | JGI IMG/M metagenome (GOLD analysis project Ga0207753, IMG submission 187273) | Salt pond sediment microbial community from Fremont, CA, USA - Pond A23 Sediment 3 (SPAdes) | ecosystem: Environmental > Aquatic > Non-marine Saline and Alkaline > Saline | place: USA...
TCGAACCGCTTGCGCAGCCGCCGGGCCGCTGCCTCCGTCAGCGGCCGCGGATCGGCGCCCGGAGCGGTGCGGTACGCGCCCTGGTCGCTGTCCGTCACGGTGAGCAACAGAAGGTCGCGGTCCCGAAACCCCGCGTCGCGGTCGGCGAAGGCTTGCTGCTGCTGGGGCAGGGCTTCACTGGTGTCTCCGGGCGCAAATACGAAGAGCAGCCGGTGCTCCCACCGATGATCTTCGAGGCGGAAGTCAATCGTGTCGGCAGGGGTAGCCATGACCACAATAGGCAGCACCAAAAAGACGCAAGCAAGGAACAGCTGTCGCATCGAATAAGGGCGTTGTCGTTGGGGGCTGGAGCACTCTTTCCCCTGGTCTACAGGGTCCATTTCCAGCAGTGCCGCCGGGCGCACGGCCCCGCCAGCCAGACCCCTGCGGTCCGAAATCAGTCTGTGGCTGTTCCCGATCGTTTGTCGGGGGCGTCTTCGAAGCGGGCAGCAGCAAACAAGTCGAAGGCCTCCGGCGTGTCGTCCCCACACGCCATGTCTGCCAGCAGGCGCCCCATCCGAAAGCCGTAGCCCATGCCGTGGCCCGTGAACCCGGTGGCAAAGACCCCCTCCGGGTGCTCGGGCACGCGCCCGACCACGGGCCGTCCGTCCGGCGAAAAGCCCATGGTCCCGCTCCAGCGGTGCTCGATGGCGAGTGACTGGCTCCACGGAAAGTGGGTGTGGAGGTAGCGCTCGATGGTGGCCTGCACCGCCGGGGTCGTAGCGTCGGTGCTCGTCTCCTCGGCCTCCCGGTGCGAGTGGCGTCCGCCCCCGACGAGCACGCGCCGGTCGCCCTGTTGCCGCACGTAGAACCCGCCGCGGTGCGAGTACACCGGCACCGGGATGTGCCTTCCATGGGCCGGGGCCGTCGCCAACATCTGGGCCCGCACTGGACGGACGAGGGCCGACGCTTCGGGCACCAGCTCCGACAGGGCCGGCCCAAGAGCAAAGACCACGCGGGGCGCTCGGAAGTGCCGATCGGGCGTTTCCAGGACCGCCCCCGCGTCGCGCCAGTGCACGCGGTGGACCGGGTGTTGGGTGTGTACCTTAGCCTCGCTCTCCGAAGCAATGTGATGGACGAGTTGGAGCGGATTGACGAGCGCCCCGGTGGTCATGAAAAGACTGCCGTGGAATCCCGTGGCTCCGATCCGATTGTTGGTCTCCTCCGCGTCGAGGTGGACGGCCGGCGCCCCCGCCGTGCGGAGGCACGGGAGGCTGGCCCGAAGCCGCTTGTCTTCTTTTTCGGTACCGGCCGCCACGAGCCCGCCGTCGGCCCGCCACGAAAACGCAGTGCCCCGCAGTTCCGCCGAGAGCAGGTCGCGGTTTTCTCGTGTGAACTGCCACAGTCGACGGGCCGTCTGCGCTCCGTAGCGCTCCATGTCCGTGCGGTAATCGGCGTGCGTGCCCTGCAGCACAAAGCCTGCATTCCGCCCACTCGCTCCCGCCCCCAGGGTCCGGGCCTCCAGCAGGCCAACGTTGAGCGACGGAGCGCGGCGCCCCAGCCAGTAGGCCGTTGAGCACCCGACGATGCCCCCGCCGACGACGATGACGTCGTAGGCCGTTTCCTGCGTTCGGTGGGCCTGCTGCCAGATGGAGACCGTCATGCAATCGGGTAGGGCTGTTGCCGGAAAAGATCTGTGGCGGCGAGCATTCGCGTCCACATGCGCTATCGTACGGAGACAACACCCGCTCGATTCGGGGACAATGGATTGCGATGGCTCCCGCTATCCGTCCCCCTGCACGTCCACCAAAATTCGGCCCTGCACCTCGCCCGCCAGAACCTCTTCGCTCGCCTGCGGCAGGTCCTCGAGCGCAATGGTCCGGGCGTGAATGCGATCAAGGTGTGCGTCGGAAAGCAGATCTGCGAGTCGGGTCCAGGCCGTTCGGCGACGGTCGTTGGGACACGTATTCGAGTCAATGCCCAGGAGATTGACCCCCCGGAGGATGAACGGAAGAACCGTCGTCCGCAGCTCGTGTCCCCCCGCATTTCCGAACGACGCCACACTGCCGTGGCGCTCTAGTTGCGCAATGAGCGTCGCGAGCGTGTCTCCGCCCACCGCGTCGATCGCTCCCGCCCAGCGGGCCGACTCCATGGGACGGGCCGGACCGTCCTCAAACGTACGACGATGCACAATTCGGTCCGCCCCGAGCGATCGAAGGTATGCGTGCGCCGCTTCACTTCCCGTAGCAGCGACAACCTCATGCCCGAGCGCCCCCAGCAACGCAACGGCAATGCTTCCGGCCCCGCCCGATGCTCCGGTCACAACGACCGCCCCATCCCCCGGAGATACGTCGAGTTCGTCGAGCGCCATGACCGAGAGCATCGCGGTGAGGCCGGCCGTCCCGATGACCATGGCGTGGGCCGGGGCCAATCCGTCGGGGAGCGGGACAAGCTTGCGTCCCGCCACCCTCGCTTGTTGGCTGTATCCTCCCCAGTCGACCTCGCCCAGTTGCCAACCGGTTCCGATTACGTGATCCCCCTTTTCGAACGCGTCGTGAGCAGTGTCGAGGACGCGCCCGACCAGGTCGATGCCCGGCACAATGGGATAGTCTCCCCGGATCACCTGCCCGCGGCCCGTTACCGCCAGGCCATCTTTGTAATTCAGGCTCGAATACAAGACCTCCAGGTGCACCTCCTCCCTCCCAGCCCTCGGAAGAGCGTCGGGCCGGAGTTGCCGAATCTGCGCCTGAATCTCTCCCCCTGAGTCGTCGAGCACAAGTGCCGAAAACATAAAAGTCAGGGATTGGGTCAAGTGGACATTGCACGCACCCCATGCCACACCGACCGCCCCCAGTTGGTTCGTCCGCCCCCACGAGGCTCTCCGCAGGATGTGCCAGGCCCGCTCCCCGGAATCACTTTGCCAATTGTTCGTATAAAGAAGTAGTATGCTGTTCTCAAGCTGTGTACGTGCAGTACAGCGAGTGTCTCCGTGCTCCGCTCAGGGCGCTGCGACTTCGCGGATCTCGGCTTTATGTCCACCGGGCAGCTTCTGATGGACGCCCCCACTTGGCCCCCTTCGCTATGGACACGACCACAGACGCCATATTCGGTGCCTATCCGACGCGCTGCATGCTCGGGCTCGTCGCCAGTCTCGCCCTCCTGATTGCCCTGACTCACCTTCCGATCCAACGGCCCACTCCGAGGGTTGGGTGGACAGCCAGTTCGTCGGCCGACCGAATCCGGCTCAGCGACGTCGTGGCCGAGGAGTCCGCCGAGACGGACGCAGAACGTGTGGCCGGTCGCGCCCCTCCCCCCACCGGCACCGCCCCCTCTCCCGACGCACCATCGGAGACCCAATCTCGTTCGGGGCCGTCCCCGGACACTGGGAACTCCAAGCCCGGCGATTCAGGCCCCACAGCAGATCGAGAGAGGGCACAGTATGCGAGCACGCTCGACGCCTCGGACCAGACGCCACGGATCGTCGGGGGCAAGGGGAGCCTGTACCTCAACCTGAATTACCCCGAGGAGGCACGCGCACAGGGAATTGAGGGGCGATTGGAGCTTGAGTTTCTCGTCCAGCCCGATGGGAGCGTGACGGACATTGAGGTGGCGAGCCCCCTCCATCCGCTGTGCGACTCTGCCGCCGTGGACGGGATCCGGTCGGTCGAGTTTATTCCCGCCAAGGTGGACGGAGATCCCGTTCCGATCCGCCTCCGCCTCCCCATCCGGTTCAAGATCTCGAGCCGCGCCACCGCGGGCCGGACCTCTCCGCAAGACTCCTAGCTCACGACGTGTATCGGAAACGTTTGCGTCGAGAAAAAGTACCCAGTAGTGCTCACGTTGAAAGCGCTTCCGAGCCCCTACACACACAGCCCCCTACCGCCATGCCCACTCCGACCGCCGCTCCTGAGTCCGACGTAGAGACCCCCGAGGATTTTCTTCCGATCAACGGCACCGACTACGTCGAGTTTTACGTCGGCAACGCCAAACAGGCGGCTCACTACTACGCACATCTGTTTGGCTTTCAGATTGAGGGCTACTTGGGCCCGGAAACGGGGCACGAGGAGAAGGTGAGCTACCTCCTTACACAGAACGACATCCGGTTCGTGCTGTCGTCCGCCCTCGGGCCAGACTCTCCCATCGGCGAGCACGTCCAGCGGCACGGGGACGGCGTGAAGGACATCGCGCTCTGGGTGGACGATGCGGCCTCATCGTTCGAGGAAACGACGAAGCGGGGCGCGCCCCCCATCCAGGAACCCACCGTGCACGAGGACGAGCACGGACAGGTGGTCACCGCCACGATTGCCACCTACGGCGACACCGTACACACCTTCGTTGAACGGTCGAACTACGACGGGCCCTTCCTCCCCGGTTTTGAGCGCTGGGAGAACGAATTCTGGTCGCCGCCGGCGCCGACGGGGCTGCAGTACGTAGACCATTGTGTGGGCAACGTCCACGAGGGCGACATGGACAAGTACGTGGAGTACTACGCCCAAACGATGGGCTTCTACAACATGCTCCACTTTACCGACCAGGACATCTCCACCGAATATTCGGCCCTGATGTCAAAGGTCATGGCCAACGGCGATGAGAAGATTAAATTCCCCATCAACGAGCCCGCCGAGGGCAAAAAGAAAAGCCAGATCGAGGAGTATCTTGAGTTCTACCGAGGGGCCGGCGTGCAGCACATCGCGCTCGCTACCGACGACGTCATTGCGTCCGTGCGCGAACTTCGTCGCCGCGGCGTCGAGTTTCTCCACGTTCCAGATACGTACTACGACCGAGAGGTGCTTGCCGAGCGCGTGGGCTCCATCAACGAATCCATTGACGACCTAGAGGAGCTCGGCATCTTGGTGGATCGCGACCCGGACGGCTACCTGCTTCAGGTCTTTACCAAGCCGGTCCAGGACCGCCCCACGGTCTTCTTCGAGATCATTCAGCGAGAAGGCGCTCGCTCGTTCGGGGCCGGCAATTTCAAGGCCTTGTTTAAGGCCATGGAGCGAGAGCAGGAGCGTCGCGGCAACTTGTAATTGGTCACCACGGGGGATCTCCCAAAGCGGATTTCAAGGCGCTGAACCGCGTCTCAATCGGTCTTCAATCAGCGGCCTGGGCCTCGGCTGAAGCCCCATCGCCGAGGCGCATTCGGGCCGTCCCCTTCGGAAAGACCGTCAGCGTCGCAAAGCCGCTCCTCTTTAAATTTTTCCGGGACGGGCTTGCGTTCTGCACGGCTGAGGTCTACGTTAAGCAATTGTCGATTTGCCCTTCGCTGGCGCCAGTGCTCTGTCGCCGCTAACGCACGGCCTCCTCTTCGTCTATGGTCCCGTCCGCCTCCGACGCTTGGCGTTCTGCGCTTCGCGACCTTCGCGAGACGCTTCCGGAGCGAACGGTCCAGAACTGGCTCGATCCGATCCAGCCGCTGAGCCTGTCGACGGATGAAGGGGCCCCTACGCTGCGCCTCCAGGTGCCCACTCCGTTTGGCATCCAGTACCTGCGGAGTCGATTTCAGCGCTCCATCCGACAGGCGGTGAGTGAGGCTGTGGGGGAGCCGACCGACGTGGCCTACCAGGTAGCCCCGGAGGACGAACGTCCCGACGAAATTTCCGCCGGCTCCACCTCCACCGAGTCCTCCGGCCAAAAGGCAGACGCTCCCTCGTCCGCATCGCCTGCCGATCGGTCCTCCGCCGGAACGTCCTCTCCCGACGAACAGAGCAGTCGCCCCTCGGCTCAGCCCCGTCCGTCCGGGCCCTCCGCCCCGTCCGCTACGGAGCCAGAACCGGTCCGCCGGTCCTCGTCGTCAGAGCCGGCGTCGGGCGGGGCGGCTTCGTCCGCTGGGCAGGCGGCATCCCGCTCCCCCTCCGACGACTTTGCGGACTCGTCAAGTGCTTCTTCGGAAGAGGGCTCCCCCGCACCGTCGCCCGCGCAGGGCGAGGCGGGCTCTCCGGACGAGCGATCGGCGCTTTACGAGCAGGCCAAGCAGCACCTTCGCCCCGAGTACTCGTTCGACGAGTTTGTGGAAGGCGATGGCAATCGCCTGGCCCGGAGCGCCGCCTTCGCCGTGGCCCAAGAGCCGGGCAGCACCAATTACAACCCCCTGTTGGTATACGGCGGCGTGGGACTCGGCAAAACGCACCTGGCTCAGGCCGTCGCCAACTACGCCCTCGAGCACAACACGGCCGAGCGGGTGCTCTACGTGTCCAGCGACCGGTTCACGAGCCAGTTCGTGCAGTCAGTCCGCGAAAATCGGATCGCGGCGTTTTCGAGCTACTACCGCCAGGCCGACCTCCTCATCGTCGACGACGTTCAGTTCTTCGGCGAGAAAGAGAAAACCCAGGAGGAGTTCTTCCACATCTTCAACGACCTGCACCAAAACGGCAAGCAGATCTTTCTGTGTGCCGATCGGCCCCCGGCGGAAATTCCGGGCATTGAGGAGCGGTTGCTCTCACGCTTTCAGTGGGGCTTGAGTGCCGACATTCAGCGCCCAGACCTCGAAACCCGCATCGCAATCCTACAGCGCAAGGCCGCCCGCCAGGACATTGCCGTCTCCCCGGACGTGCTGGAGCTGATTGCCCAGCGCATCGACTCAAACGTACGCCAACTCGAAGGCGCCCTCACTCGCCTCACGGCCCTCGTTCAGCTCGACGACAAGAAGCTGGATCTGGACACGGCCCGACGCTTCCTCCGCGAGCACACAGATGAAGGGGCCGATTCGCTGAGCGCAGACGACATTATCGAACAGGTCGCCGAGCACTACCGCCTCGAGAAGGGCGATCTGCTTTCCCGCTCCCGCAAGCAGACAGTGGCCCAGGCCCGTCAGATCGCCATGTACCTCTGCCGTGAATTGACGGACGAGTCGTACGACCACATTGGCTCTCGCTTCGGCGGACGCGACCACTCCACTGTGATCCACGCCTATCGCAAGATCGAAGACGCCCTGGAGTCCGACGCCGAGTTGCAGGGCACCATTTCTTCCTTACAGTCCAGCCTTCAAGATCGGTCGCTGTCTTCAAGTCTGTAGCGGCACCTTCTCCTCCGGCCCATGTCCACCCTTGATACTCGGTCCATTCACGCCGGCGAGCCGGAGCCACGGATTGAGGGTGCCGTGTCGATGCCGGTGTTCCAGACCGCCACGTACGCCCACGATGACCCGGGCGCGACGCCCCGGTACATCCGATATAACAATTCTCCCAACCACGAGGCACTCCACGAAAAGCTCGCGTCCCTCACCCGGACGGACGGTGCCCTCGTCACGGCGAGCGGCATGGCGGCCATCTCTTCCGCCCTTTTGAGCGTACTCGAGGCCGGCGACCACCTCGTAGCGCCACAGAGCCTTTACGGCGGCACCCTTGCTCTTTTCAACGACCTGCTCCCCCGCTTTGGGGTGACCCATACACTTGTCGCCGACGATGCGCCCGATGCGTGGACGTCGGCCCTTCAGCCGAACACTGCGGTGCTCTTCACTGAATCGATCGCAAATCCCCTTCTTGGCATCCCCGACCTGAAGGGGATGGTCGATGTTGCCAAGAACCACGGGCTTGCGACCGTCATCGACAACACGTTTGCCTCCCCGGTCAACCTCCGCCCCGCCACCCTGGGGTTCGACCTGGTGGTCCACTCTGCCACCAAATATTTAGGGGGGCATTCGGACCTTGCCGCGGGCGTGGTGGCCGGGGCCTCGGCGTGGCTGGAGGATGTGCGCCACACGGCGAAGCTGCTCGGGGGCACCCTGGACCCACACGCGTGCTTTCTTCTGCACCGCAGTCTCAAAACCCTCGGGGTTCGGGTCCGCCAGCAAAACGCGACCGCTGGCCACCTCGCCAGGGCACTGACGGAGCACGAGGGCATTGAGCAGGTCCACCACCCCAGCCTTCCGTCCCACCCCAACCGGGATCGGGCGCAGGCCCTACTCGACGGGTTCGGGGGCATGGTTAGTCTCCGGCTCTCCCCTGCGGTCGAGATCGACCCGTTTTTCGAAGCCCTCTCGCTTCCCCTGCGTGCCCCCAGCCTTGGCGGCGTCGAGACGCTCGTGACGCAACCCATCCACACGTCCCACCAGGACGTGGATCCGTCGATCCGACACGCCCTCGGAATTACTGAGCGCGTTGTGCGGGTGTCTGTCGGGCTGGAAGGGGCTGGCGATCTCATCGAAGATTTCACCGGGGCCCTCGACGCCGGACTGGGGGACTAGCTCGTTCTCCCCCCGTCGCCTCCTGCCCTCGTGCCCCATGTCACAGCGCATCATGGTCGTTCTGTCGCTGTACGTCGCACTCGGTCTCGGAGGGACTGCCCGACGAGGCTCTACGCGAAATGATTGTCCGTAAGGGGACGGACCAGTCGATCTTGTGGTCGAAGACACCCGATCACGAACATTCAGTCCGGTCGGGCCCCAAACGCCTCATCGGCGAGGCAGGAGGCCTGAGGCCGATGCCAGTGCGCCGGCGGAGAGGATCTGTTGCAGCCCGACGTGCGGGTCCGCGGACAGCGGGAAGACGCTTCGAAGCCGCCTGTAGGGCTTCGAAGGCACTTCCACCCGTCGGTCAACCGGACTCTGGAATCACCTGAATGTCCAGGGTGGCCTCAAGCCCATGGCCAATGTCGATGGTCGCCGTATACGCCCCGACGAACCGGATGTCCTCATCGAGCTCGATGGCACGCCGGTCGATGTCGAAGCCTCGGTTCGAGAGCTCGACGGCAATCTGCTGGGTCGTCACGGTTCCAAAGATGCGGTTGTCCTCCCCCACCTTCGCGGTGAAGACCACCTGCATGTCTTCCAGCTCGTCTTTCAGCTCCTCGGCCTGCTCTTCTTTGGCGGCCTCCTTGCGGGCTTGCTGTTGCTGTTCATCGCGCAGCTGGCGAATCGCGCCGTCGGTGGCCACTCGCGCGAGCCCCTGTGGGATCAAGTAGTTGCGGCCGTAGCCGTCGGCCACGTCGTGGACCTCCCCTTTTTCGCCAAGGTGCTCCACGTCGTTGAGAAGAATAATCTGCATGATGCAATCGGATCAAATCGGTCGGAAAGGGTGGAGACAGTCCGTCCAGGTCGGCTACCGGACCGACTCGGACACGTAGGGCATGAGGGCGAGGTGCCGGGCACGCTTGATCGCCTTCGTAATCTGACGCTGCACGCGGGCCGGAACGCCCGTCACGCGACGCGGCAGGATCTTGCCCTGATTGTTGATGAACTGCTCCAGGAACTCGGTGTCCTTGTAGTCCACGTATTCGAGGTGTTCGTAGTCGACGTCGTTTTGGTCAGCCATGGGTCATTGAAAGCCTAAGTTCGAGAGATTCGGAAACGCAGGGATCTGGACGCGCTACTCCGCGTCGTCCTCTTCGTCGGACTCGTCCGCCGCTTCTTCTTCGGCGGCCTCCTGCGCCTGGCGCTGCTTGCGCTTCTCATGGTGGCGTTGCATCTTCGCGTCCATACGCAGGGTGAGGTAGCGGAGCACGTCGTCGTTGACCTCCAGCTCCCGTTCAAGCCGCTGAATGAGCGCACCCGGGGCCTGAAAATACATGTTCACGTAGTAGCCACTGCGCTTGCGATCGATCTCGTAGGCGAGGCGTTGGTTGCCCCACTCGTCGACCTCAAGCACGTCGCCCTCGTTGCTCTCGATAAGGTGATTCACCTTGCGGACAATGTCGTCCACCTGGTTTTGCTTCACGACCCCACTGATGACGTACGTGAGCTCGTACTGATACTTTTCTGCCATGTCGTGTGCTTGGTCCCTTTGGGATGGAATGAAGTCATGCCCCTCGTAGAACCCCGACAGCCGTCGGTGTGCGGAGGAGCAGGGAAAAACCGCAATGTGTCTGTACGACCGCGCCCCAACAAGGTCGCACAATGGCCTTGAAAACAGGGTGAGGATTTGGGGTGGCAACAGCCAGCAACGACCCCGAGTGCAGCACCTGATCGTCGAGCGTCACTGCGCGGCCAGAAGCCGGAACGGGATTTTGGGACGCGTATTGCGTGGCTGCTTTTCCTGAGGGGACACGCGACGTGAGCCACGCAACGCCCTACAGATTTGCCAGTTTCTCGGCGTGCTCTTCGGCGCGGAGGGCATCAATAATCGGATCGATTCCGCCTTCGATGACGGGCTGGAGGGAATGATTTTTCTGCCCCCCCTCTAAACGATGGTCGGTCACGCGGTCTTGGGGAAAGTTGTAGGTCCGAATCTTCGCCGACCGGTCCCCACTCCCCACCATGGACCGGCGGGCCTCTTCACGTTCGGCCTGCTGTTCCTGCCGTTTTTTCTCGTAGACGCGAGAGCGCAGGACGCGCATCGCCTTCGAGCGGTTCTTGTGCTGACTCTTTTCGTCCTGGCAGGACACCTCCACGCCCGACGGCCCGTGCTTGATGCGTACGGCCGAGTCGGTCGTGTTTACGGACTGGCCGCCAGGCCCGGTGGCCTTGAACGTTTCGATGGTAAGGTCGCTCGGGTTGATGTTTACGTCCACCTCTTCGGCCTCCGGCAGGACCGCCACCGTGGCCGCCGAGGTGTGAATGCGGCCGCTCGACTCGGTTTCGGGGACGCGCTGCACGCGATGCACGCCCGCCTCGTACTTGAGCGTGCCGTACACGTCCTCCCCCTTGACGCCGAAAATAACTTCTCGAAATCCACCCTGTGTGCCCGGCGACGCGTCAATAAGCTCGTAGGCCCATCCCTGCTGCTTCGCATACTGCGTGTAGAGCCGAAACAGATCGCCGGCAAAGAGCGACGCCTCATCCCCTCCTGCTCCGGCCCGAATCTCCACAATGGCGTTCTTCTCGTCCTCTGGGTCTTTCGGAATGAGCTTCTGCTTCAGATCCTCCTCCACCGCCGGAAGCTTTTGCTCAAGCTGTTCAAGCTCCTCTTTCGCCAGGGCCTCCATCTCTCCACTCTCGTCCCGAATCATCTCTTCAAGCTCGTCCCGCTCGTCGAGGAGTCGTTCGAACCGGTCGATGGCCTCCACGACCTCTTCGAGGCGGCTGTGCTCCTGGCCCAGCTCTCGCATCCGGTCCGGGTTGTTGGCGACCTCCGGGTCCGCCATGAGGCTTTCAACCTCCTCAAAGCGCCGCTTGACCTTATCGAGCTTCTCGCGTTCGATCATAGAGAGGGAAGGCTTGACGTATCAACAGTAGAGACACTGTACGGGGGCATGGGCATCGGGTTCGTCCAGCGGGGCGGCCCTCCGTGTCCAGAACCGCGGCCGACCGTGGGCATCATGAGCCAGGAGGCCCACGGCGCCCTGCAATGGAGGGCCTCTCTCCTTCTTCTCGTCTCACGGCCCGCCCCCGCAGCAGAACCGCCAATTTGCGCCGTCGCCATGGAGAGCTAAAAGGGACCTGCAG
>Ga0207753_1000823_pt1 | contig 11299 bp, 7 predicted proteins | sample PonA233FremontCA_2_FD_187273 | JGI IMG/M metagenome (GOLD analysis project Ga0207753, IMG submission 187273) | Salt pond sediment microbial community from Fremont, CA, USA - Pond A23 Sediment 3 (SPAdes) | ecosystem: Environmental > Aquatic > Non-marine Saline and Alkaline > Saline | place: USA...
CCCGCCGCCGTTGCGAACCGTGACGTCAGTCGTGAGGGTGAGCTGCTTCCCCGAGCCGGTCAGCCGGGCGCGGAGGTCCAGGGCCTCCTCCGGGTCCACCTCCAGGACGGGCGCAAACGCCGTGAGGTCGCCAAGGACGAGCGGGTCGGCCCGAAGCGAAAGGGCCACGTCGTCGAGCGAGTCGGAGGGCGCCATCGGCAGGCGCGCCGATCCGTGGCCGTGGACGGCACTCCGAGGCGACGTAAGCCGAAGCGTGTCGAGGCGCACCTGCCGCTCCGACAGCGCCCCTCGCGCCGCCAGTCGCAGGTTCGTCGTGTCGGCGGGCAGGCGGGCGCGCAGTCCGAGCGTGTCAAGGCGCCCGCCCACCGACGGTCCGTAGCGGAGGTCTTGTGTCCGCACGGTGAGATCCTGAATCCGGGCCGTCGAGTCGCGTCCTCCCGCGTAAAACTGGGCCGCAAAGGCCCCGCCTGCCAGCCGGAAGCGGTCCACCCGGATCGGAAGCGAGGCGCTTGTGTCCTCGGGGGCAGGCTCGGAGGCGGGCAGGCGGCGTGCCCAGTCCCACGTCGAGTCGGGGGCCTGTCGCAGGGTCACCGAGGGGCCGTCGACCGATACGGTCGTTAGGTGAAGGCGGCCCCGGAGCAGGGCGCCCAGCCGATACTGCACCGCGAGGGTGTCGATGTGTGCCATCGATGCGGGGGCGGCGGCCCCGGAGTCCGGGCGTGTCAGCGATACGTTCGTGAGGCGGAGCGACTGCACCCAGGTGCCGGATGCCCGCTCGACGGTGAGGGTGGTCTGGGGCAGCGGGTTGGCCTGGCGCGCGAGGAACTGTGCCGCCGCGGTCGCGCCGGTCTCCGTCTGCAGTCCCAGCAGCACGAGCCCCACGAGGCCCACGGCCGTGCCGACCACGCCCCCCACGCCCCACAGCAGGCGGCGTCCCCACCGACGGGCCCGAGAGCCCGAGGCGGCATTGGCAGAGGGCTCAGCGTTCGGGGTGGACGAATCGGGGTCGGGGGCCACGACGGAAGTGGAGGAAACGAGAGAGGGAGTGCAGCAGGGCGTTCGGGGGAGCGGTTAGAACGACCGTCCGATGCCGAAGTGGAGGCGGAATCGTTGAAGGGAGCGAGTGTCGACCTCTGACAGCGGCAGCGGGTTCTCGGCCGTTACGGCCGCCCCCACGTCCTCCGCGGCGCGCAGGTCCAGGGCGTCGGGGGTCAGTTTGTACGCAAGGTCGATCCGTAGGAACCCGAACGAGGTCTCGAAGCGAACGCCGCCCCCGGTGCCCACCAGGACCTGCGACGGATCCGTGCTTACCGCAGCCCCGTCGGGCCCCGAAAGAATGGAGGGGGCGCTGGCTGGCGGCGTGAGGTCGAGCGAGCCCGAGGTCACGTAGGCCCCGTCCAGAAAGGCCGCCGTGCGCCAGCTCGACCCGAGGCCGGGAAAAGGGAACCGGGCCTCCAGGTTCAGTCCCACCTTGCTCCGGGCCCCGATCGGGCGGTACGCGAAGCCTTCGCGGAGAATGCTCGACTCCCGGAGGACCTTCCCGCCTGCCAGACGGGACGACCATCCCCGGACGTCACTTCCGCCCCCCGCGTAAAAGAGATTGTCCGAGAACCGGTTCTGAAAAATGAAGTTCTCGCGTCGGTCCGCGGCGGAGGGATTGGAGGGACGCCTCAAGTTGTCAAGGCTTTCGCCGAACGGCCAGGTCGACCCCACGAACACGCGGCTCGCCAGTTCTACGGACGAAGACACCGGGAGATATCCACTCAGCTCGGCGTTCAGCTGGACGAACTCAACCCCGGACTTGAGGAAGAGGCCACCGACCTTGGCGGTGGGACGGAGGATGTATCCCTCGGTCGGGTTCAAAAAATCGTCGGCGGCGCCGAAGGTCCCGTTGAGCGTGAAGATGCTTTTGTTGAAGAGGTCGTCTTCCCCCGTCAGGGTGCCGGGGCGCTCCGGATCCGTCGTCTCCACCCCCGAAAACTGCTGGGTGCGAGAGAGGGAGTGCTGGAGCGACACGGTCCGGTACGGAATGAAGTCGTAAATCAGGGTCGATTCGAGGCCAAACTTGCGCTCGTTGAGGTCGAGGGGGCGGGTGGGGTCCGGCGCAAGAGTGGGGTTGAGGCGCTCCTGCACAAACGGAGACAGGGAGCCGGAAAGGTTCTTCGACAAGATATAGGGCTGACGCAGGGTCAGGGAGGCCCGAAAGCGCCGACTCAGTTCTTGTGACGACGATCGGGCCAGGAAGCTGGGGAGGAAGTCCGGCACATTTTCGGGGTAGCCGGTCTCTGCGATGAGGTTTACCAGGAAGGTGCGGCCGTTTCCGTAAAAGTTACGGTGGCGCCAGCTGCCGTCTAATGTTACCCCCGAGCGGGTGTCGTATCCGACCTCGCCGGAGTAGCTCCGGAGCTTGCGCTCACGGACGCGGTACCGGACCGTCGTCGTGCTATCGCGAGGCTGGCTCGGCACGTCGGCCAGGGCAACACGAAAGAGGTTGAGGTCAAAGAGCTTCTGCTGTCCCTCGGTCACCTCGTCGGCGGAAAACCGATCGCCCAGGGAGAAGGGCAGCTCCCGGAGAATAATGGACCGGTCGACCGACTCGTTGCCCTCCACCTGAATCTCGGAGACAGTGGTGGGAGGGCCCTTGTCGATAAGAAACCGAAGGTCCGCTGCGTACTGGGTCGTATCGACCGACGCGGACGATTGGACCTGGGCGAACGCAAACCCCCGATTGCGGAGCCACCCCTGCACCTGGTCTTCGATCTGGGTTCGCTTGAAGTCGGTGTAGCGTCCCGATATGCCCATTTCGGTGCGCCGATAACGGGCCCAGTCCGCCTGTAGGTCGCCGGGCAGGGTCGCCTCAAATGAGGTTCTGCTCGACGCCGCTAAGAACTCGGCGTCACGAATCTGGAGGGACGGCCCCTCCCGGATGGTAAAGATGACGTGGATCCGGTTGCGTGAAGAGTCGAGCTGGGAGGCGGGGTAGTCAATCTCCGGCGAGGGGAACCCGTTTTGCTGGTAAAACTGTCGCAGGCGAACGACGTCCTTTTGAAGCACCACCGGATCAAATGAGAGGCGTCGGGCCTGCAGGCCGGGCAGAAACGCGAATCGGTTCCGCAGGCGTGTGAGCGTCCCAGGCCCCGTGGTTCCGATCTGCTCGCGGAGCCGGTCGGGGGCGAACGTCTGCTGGTCCACGAAGCGGAAAGAGATGTCGTGGACCGACGTGTTCACGTCGGCATACCGGAGCGGCGCCTGGGCACCGGCGGGGCGGGCAACCGCAACGAGGCCGGCCAGCAGTGAGACGAGCAGAAGCAAAAGAGGCCGCCGGCTGCCCAGAATGGTCTGGGAGGAGGGGGGCACCGTGATGCAGTGGATGATTGAGGGCCGAAGTCTAGTGACGGTGGGGCAAGAGAGGCAGCAGAACCTCAAGGCGACGGGGGAGACGGAAACCGGGGGCCTGTCTCAGAGGCAGGAGACGAGGGGGCCGGGTCGCCCCTTCCGTCGGGCTCGCCTTTGGCGTTGCCAGTGCCTCCATCGTTCTGGAACGGCAGGCTCACCGCAGACGGCAGCTCTGTACCCGGCAACTCTCCGGCGGTCACGTGCCGGTGCTCCTGCAGCGACGCCACCACGGCCCCGATCATCAGCACCACCCCGGAGAAGTATACCCAGAAGACGAACGCAACGATGAGCCCGAACGTGCTGCCCAGGGCCTCGGTGCCGGTTCCGTATCCGACGTAGGTCGCGTAGTACGTGAAGGCCTGCTTGGCCGTCTCCCAGAGCAGTGCGGCGATGAGGGCCCCCGCCAGGGCGCTTTTCTTCCGGGGGGAGGGCTGGGGCACCAGGTAGTAGAGCTGGAAGAACATGGCGGTCGTGAGGAGAAGGGGCAACAAGAGGCCGGTAATCCAGATGGCCCGTCCCCACAACCACTGGATCCACTGCTCGGAGCCCAGCAACTGCCCGATGATCACTTCGTTCACGAACGAGGGAAGCGATACGGAGAGGCCCACGGTCAAGAGGAACAGAACGCCTACCTGAATCACCATCCGGACGTCAAACAAATAGCCCCGAAGAAGGGACCGCTCCTGGTGCCAGTCCTGCTCGAAGGCATTGCTGACCGCGATCCGTAGGGTAATGAACAAGGACATGGCTGAGAGGAACAGCCCGATCCCTCCAATCCCGACGATCGTCGCGCTGGCATCCTGAAGCTGGGTCAAGAAGTCGATGAGCTGCTGGCTCTGACTCCCTGGAAGGAGCTCCCGAATGAACCGCGTGACGGCCGCAAAAGCGTTCTCTCCCTGCAGCACGCGGCCGGCAATTCCAGTGGCGAGGATCACGATGGGCACGATCGTGACCAGCACCTTGAAGGCTATGGCCTGGGCCCACAGAAAGACGTTTTTCTCCGAAAGCTCCAGGTACAGACCGACGGCGTAATACATCGCGCCCGTCCACAGGGACGACCACGTCTTCTGCACAGACGCTGGCAGGTGAGACCAGAGGGACATGTGGCCGGAGCGGATGCGGGGGCATGAGGCAAGCGCAAGAGACACCATTGTACCCGCTGGCCTGCGGTGGTGATTCCTTCTCTGCCTCCGAGCGGCGTGGGGCACCGGGGCAATCAGTGCTCAATCAAAAATTGGCCAGAACACCCCAAATCGAAATTGTTGGGGCGGAAGGGGGTAGACGGGGACCACGAAGGTGCCGGGCTGAAGCTGGGTGCCGGCCTGTATGTTCTGGAACGTGAAGAAGAGGGTCGCGCTGCGAAATTGCACCTCCGCTCGCACGTCGACCGTTCCGTTCGGGCCCACGCGCCCCCCCGGCGTTTCCGGGACCGGACGATCGCGAGGCGGCACGACCAGGCGCCCCGTCGGGGGGTGAAACCACCGGCTGTTCATGGCGCTCCACCCTCGTGCCTGCACGTACAGGTCCGTCGTCAAATCGTTGAACAGAACGAACCGCGCCCCCAGCCGCGCCCGGCCGAACGCGCTGGGCAAGGTGCGGGCGAGGCGGGCGTGAAGGGGCGAGGCGTCGGCGTTTAGCGTCTCCAGGAGGGTGCCCTGGCCGGTGGCGTACAGGCCTCGACGGGCATCGTTGCGCCACCCCAGAGACACAGTGGCCCCTACCCGCTGGACGGGCGTGGACGTCTGGCGGGCGGCGACCGTGTCTGTGATCGCATCGAGCCCCGTGCCCTCCGGAGACACGGCGTACAGGTCGACCGCATTCTGAATCCGGTGCGCAAACCCCGTCACCCCGACGTCGAAGGGGCCGAGCTGCGTGCGTCCCCCAATCGTCCCCTCCAAGAGGCGGTCGGCGGCCCCGCCGCGGTCCCCAGGCAGGGGCTGGACGTGCCCCGCAAACCCCTCGTCTTCGATCCACGCGCTGCGTTGTCCAGTCGCCCTAATGGAGGCGGTCCACCGAACGGGCCCGGCCGGATGCCGAACCCGGGCCGCGAGGGAGGGGTAGCGCTGCTGAGACGTAACGTGGCCGCCCGCGTTGAGCACCAGGTCGGTGCGGCCCACGCGGAGGGAGTCGCGGAGACGGGCGTGGACGGCGCCCCGGCGCCCATCGACCGTCGGCAGGTTGGTGTTCTCCATGCGCCACAAAGACCCCTGCAGGCGTCCCGTGAGGGAATGGCGGCCGATCCGGAACGACTGTTGGGCCCGGACGTGCCCGCCGCTCATTGGCGCGGTCCAGGTCGTGTCGGTGTCGCCCCCGGTGGAGCGAAAGTCGAAGGTGTGGGTCGTCCAGCGGGCCGACACGTCGGTGGGGCGGGACAGGCCCGGCACCAGCGGCCCCTGCAGGCGGGCCGTCAGGTCGTTGCGCACCGTCTTGCGGCGGTCGTCCGGCCGGCGAACGTTGGAGGCCGCGAGGGGAAGCGCGTAGACCGACGCGAACGGGTCCCCGGACGCAGGGGTGGCCCCGCCGTGGGCCCCGACGCGATAGAGCGTCGACCGGTCCGACAGCGCGACGGTCCAGTCGTTCGTCAAGTACCGGAGGCGGCCCCAGATGCGCCGCTCGGTCCGGAGGGCGCTCCCGTCGTAGATGCCGTCGGCCTTCCGGCCGCCGTACCCGAACGTTAGGTGGAGCCCGCCCGGCCGTCCGAAGAGGTCAAGGCGTCGTTTCTGTGAGTGTCCCACCTCGATTGCGTGCAGCCCGTCCCGGTCGAACCGGTACCGCAGCTCGGTCACCGGGCGCTGGGGGGCGTAGGCGCGCCACGACGTGTGCACGCCCACGGCGCCTCCGCCCGGGTCGGGGCCGGTTCGCGGACGATCCAAGAACGACGGCGGCAGCAGCTCGAACCGGGGGCGGCCCGTAAGCGGATCGTCAAACGAAAAGCCGTCGTGCCAGAGGTGTACCCGATGGGGGGCAAGACCGCGCGGGCTCCACCCGTGGGGCCACCCGTACTCTCCGAGATCGTAGAGAAAACTCCCCGGCTGCTCGGCCAGCATGGTCTCCACGCTCACGTGCGGCCGCCGGCCCGGCAGCGAATCGGAGCGAACCCGGCCGTACACCGGGGGTGCGTCCGGCAGGGGACGAAGGGATTCCGGGCGTGCCGCGGTCGTGTCGGACGGGCGGCGGCCGGGGGGCTCGGCAGGAGGGCGCTGGAGCGTATCCTGCGCGGCGGCGTCGGTCGTGTCCGCCTGTGCATGTGCGCCCCGGGCCAGCACCAACGCGCTCCCCAGCGCCACGCCCCCGACGAGAAGAAGCCCGAACAGCAAGCGCAAAGATGATCGGAAGGCGGAAGGCATGGCCGCGAGGCGTCGGGAGCGAAGACGACCGAGGATCGGTCATTCGTCCGGGAAGAGGCCAAAGAGCCGGCTCTCAATCTGGTTCAGCACCACGCGTCGGTCGTCTTCCTCCCCCACAAAGTCGAGCTCGTCCACGTCAATGATCAGCTTCGGCCCGCGATCGTACTGGTCAATCCACTCTTCGTAGTGTCCTTGCAGGCGCTCCAGGTAGTCGATGCGGATGGTGGATTCGAACTCGCGCCCCCGTTGTTGAATGTGATCGACGAGGGTGGGCACCGACGCCCGGAGGTAAATGAGCAGCGACGGCGGCTGAAGGTACGTCGTCATGATGGTGAACAGGTCCGTGTAGTTGTCGTAGTCCCGGGCGCTCATGTGGCTCATCTCGTAGAGGTTCCGGGCAAAAATGTGGGCGTCCTCGTAGATGGAGCGATCCTGCACGACGGAGGCCTCCCCCTCTTCGATCCGTTGCAACTGCTCGAACCGCTTCGACAAGAAGAAGACCTGCAGGTTAAAGGACCACCGACGCATGTCGTTATAAAAGTCGCTGAGGTACGGGTTGTCGTCGACCTGTTCAAAGACCGTTTCCCAGCCGTAATACTCGCCCAGCACCTTCGTGAGGGCCGTTTTTCCGGCGCCGATGTTGCCGGAGATGGCCACGTGTTTTGGAGACTCGGAGGTGTCCGCGGGGGTGTTTTCCATAGAAAGATGGGTCGTGCCTCAGTTGATCATGCCGCGTAGCAATCTAGAAGGACCGCGGCAAAATCGACATGGCGCCCCGATCTTTTTTGTGCGAAGACACGAAGGGACGAGTCGGGCTTGTGGGGAGGCCTTGCCGATCTCGACCAACGCGAATGGGCGCGGGCCCCACGGCGCCGCCCCGGGAGGCGCCTACGGAGAGGAGAGGCCGGCACGGATCCGGGCCACCTCCAGACGAAACGGGCCCGCCTGCTCGTCGGCGATTAAGAAGCCCAGGGTGCGGAGTTGGCCGGGGCGGAAGGGCGGGGCGTCGGGCACGGTCGTGCCCCGCCGGTAGGGCGTGAGGCTGCGGAAGGCGACAGACAGAGTGCTCCAGTGCTCGGGAGGCTCGAGCGGGGCGCGGTAGCTGATGGAGCCGCCCGCCTCGGTGTAGGTCGTGAGCCAGTACCGCTTGCCATCGCCACGCAGGCGCAGCTGGAGCCCCTCGTGCCCGCTCAGATCATACGGGCCTTCCGGGGCCCGCACCGAAGCGAACCCCCCGCCGCGATCGAGCGACACCGTGCCGGTGAAGGCCGCCCCCTCGTCGCCTACGACGAACGCGCTCTGAGAGACGCCGCCCATCACCGGGTCGTCGATGCTGCGCCACGCACCCGGGGCGTCGGTCGAGAAGTCAAAGAGGAGCGTAGACATGTTAGCAGACAAAAATGCAGGTCCTCGCGCAATGTCCCTGGCATGCACGCACACGCACCGCCGCCGGGACCGGACGCCGTCCTCGGGTTTTACTCGCCCCAGAGGCCGGCCTGGGTGTACGGGCTGCCCTCAATCGTCCAGTCTGCCACTTGCAGGTAGCGGCGGTCTTTGTCGAGGGCGGCGATGGCGTCCATGTCCGCGTCCGTCAGCGTTAGGTCGGCGGCGGCCAGGTTGTCCCGAATGTGACTGGGGGTTGTAGACTTTGGGATGACGACGGTATCACGGTGCAGGGCCCAGCTAATAAGCACCTGCGCGGGCGAAGCGTCGTGGCGGTCCGCGATCTCGTGGATCGTGGAGTCCTCCATCAGCACCGGCTCGTCGTCGGCCTTCATCTCGTCGGGCCGGTCGCCGGAGCCGAGGGGAGAATACGCGGTGAGCGGGATGCCCTGCTCGTCGGCAAAGGACAGCATGTCGGGCTGCTGCAGGTAGGGGTGCAGCTCAATCTGGTTCATCTCCGGCGTCACGTCCCCGACATCGATCAGGTGCTGCAATTTCGGAATGTTGAAGTTGGAGACGCCGATGTGGCGCACGAGGCCATCGGCCTTGAGCTCTTCCAGTGCCGCCCAGGTGTCGGCGAGGGGAACCTCATCGAGCGACACGAACTCGTCGGTCGACGCGGGATAGTCGGTGCCGTGTGTGAAGGCCACGGGCCAGTGAATGAGGTAGAGGTCGAGCGTGTCGAGCTGAAGGTCGTGGAGCGTTTGCTCCAGGGCGGGCCGGACGTGCTCCGGGGCGTGGGCGTCGTTCCACAGCTTGGAGGTCACCCACACGTCCTCCCGGTCCGCCACGCTGGTCTCGAACGCGTCGGTCAGGGCGTCCCCCACCTCGGCTTCGTTCTTGTAGATTGCCGCACAGTCGATGTGGCGGTAGCCGACCTCTAGGGCCGTCTTCACGGCCTCGTAGGCCGCGTTCGGGGCCGACTTCCACGTGCCGAGGCCGAGCAGGGGCATCTCGTCGCCGTTCTCGAAGGATATGGTCTCCATGAGTGTCTGGGGCGTTGAGTTGAAGGGATATGCGATCCGTCTTGAAGCTCCTGGCCCCCTGAATGATCCGTGCTTCGTGGGGGGATGCGGGCCCGAGACAGAGCTTTGTCAAGCAGCGAGGGCCGTGCGAAGCGCCGTGATGAACCGATCAATCTCGCCGGTGGTGTTGTAGTAGTGCACCGAGGCCCGCACGAGGTCCGGCAGGGCGCGCGCCTCGGCATCGAGTCGGGTGGAGCTGGGCGGAGAGACGGAGACGTTCACGTGTTGCTCCCGCAGCGCAGCCTGAAGGGCCGCCGCGTCGTTCTGCTCGGCGCTGAACGTCGTGATCCCGCAGCGAACGCGCCCCTGATCGTGGACCGTGACGCCGGGGACCTTTTCCAGTTCCGTGCGCAGGGCGTGGGCGAGGTGCTGGTTGCGCTCAAAAATGGCGTCCAGCCCCCGGTCGAGGGCGTAGTCGACGGCCGCCCCGAGGGCCACCTGTCCAGCCACGTGGCTCTCCCAGGTCTCGAACCGGCGGGCATCCGGGTGGATTTCATACTCGTCGGGGGCGGTCCAGGTGGCGGCGTGCAGGTCGAGGAGGGGCGGCTCGATGCGTTCGATCCAGTCGTCGCGGACGTAGAGAAAGCCGGTGCCGCGCGGGCCCCGCAGGTACTTTCGTCCCGTGGCCGAGAGCATGGTGCACCCGATCTCGTCCACCGGCAGCGGCATCTGCCCGGCGGACTGGCACGCGTCGAGCAGGAAGGGCACCCCGGCATTCTGGGCCACGGCGCCGACCTCCGCGGCCGGATTGACGAGGCCGCCGTTCGTGGGGACGTGGGTGAGCGCGATGAGCGCCACGTCGTCGTCCATCTTCGCCCGGAGCGCCGCCACGTCCACCTGCCCGTGCGGGTCGTGGGGAAGCACCTCGACGGACGCGCCCGTCTGCTCGGCCACCTGGAGGCAGGCGATGTGGTTGCTCGCGTAGGCGGACGGGGAGGTCAGAATGCGGTCGTTGGGACCGAACGACAGGCCGTAGAAGGCCATGTCCCAGGCCCGTGTCGCGTTTTCCACGAGAGCAATCTCCTCCGTCTCGCACCCCAGCATCCGGGCGATGGCGTCGTACGTGTGATGAAGCTGCGCCTCCGCCTCGGCCGCGGCCTCGTAGCCGCCGATTGTCGCCTCCCGTTTCAGGTGGGTCACCTGCGCGTCCACCACCGGCTGGGGCGGCAGCGCGGCCCCGGCGTTGTTGAAATGGAGCACAGTGTCGGTGCCGGGGGTGTCGGCGCGGAGGGCGGGGAGGTCAAAGCCCATCTGGAAGAAGGCGGCAGTGAGGCAAGAATCAGACTGAATCCCATACGGGTGCTCCGCACGCCCGTTCACGGCCGGTCATCCTGTGTGTGAAGCCTGGGCTCCCTCTCGCGCTCACGCCCGAGATGAATGTGGAGGTTCTGGAAAATGAGTGAGACGGCGGTAACAATTGCTCTGCTCCCCGTACACCTTGTAGTCTGTCTAATCTCAGAACCGACCCCCTGTACGTCCATGGCGACGGCAACCAACCTCGGCTTCCCCCGCATCGGTGCCCACCGCGAACTGAAACGCGCGGTCGAAGGGTACTGGAAGGGAGATCTCACGAAAGATGAGCTCCGCGATTCAGCCCGGGCCCTCCGCGAATCGCACTGGGCCACCCAGCAGGAGCTGGGGCTCGACCTCGTGCCCTCCAACGACTTCTCCTATTACGACCAGGTGCTCGATGCCTGCGCCATGGTCGGCGCCGTGCCCGAGCGGTTTCCGTGGGACGGCGACACGGTGGGCCTTGACACGTACTTTGCCATGGCGCGTGGCCTGCAGGAGAAGGACCTGGAAGGCGAAGAGTCGGGCGTGCAGGCGATGGAGATGACGAAGTGGTTCGACACGAACTACCACTACATCGTCCCCGAGTTTTCGCGGGACATGAGCTTCTCGCTGTCGTCGACGAAGGTGATCGACGAGTACGAGGAGGCAAAGGCCCAGGGCGTGGAGACGCGCCCAGTCCTCATCGGGCCGGTCTCGTTCCTGCTGCTCGGCAAGACGCAGGAGGAGGACCTCGACGCGCTCGACCTGCTCGACGACCTGCTTCCGGTCTACGCCGAGGTGCTGCAGGAGCTGGCC
>Ga0207753_1000824_pt1 | contig 11296 bp, 6 predicted proteins | sample PonA233FremontCA_2_FD_187273 | JGI IMG/M metagenome (GOLD analysis project Ga0207753, IMG submission 187273) | Salt pond sediment microbial community from Fremont, CA, USA - Pond A23 Sediment 3 (SPAdes) | ecosystem: Environmental > Aquatic > Non-marine Saline and Alkaline > Saline | place: USA...
CTCGACCGGTCCCAGCATGCCGCACCTCGACGAGTTCACGGGACCGGCATACGTGTCGGACGTGCACGAGGACGACTCCGGCGCGCTGTGGATTGGGGCCATCAACGGGGGCCTTAGCCGCTACGATCCCGCCACCGGGCGCTCCGTCCAGTTCGAGAGCACCCCGGGGGTTCCCGGCGCCCTCGCCACGACAATCGTGAGCGGGATCATGGACACCCGCGAAGGGACGCGGTGGGTGACCAGCTGGGACGGTCTCTTCAAAGTCGTCGAGCGGCAAACCGCATTCGAGCATCATAGGCTCGCTGGCCCGGACGATGCGGGCGCGGCGTCGGTCAGGGCCGTGCTGAAAGATCGCGCAGGCACCCTCTGGGTGGGAACCGAGACGGGAGGCCTTCTCCGCGTTGACGCGAGCGAATACGAGCAATGGACGGACGACGCCAGCATGCCGCGAACGCGGTACCGGCACGACCCCGACGATCCATACAGCTTGAGCAATAACTCGGTGCTGTCCCTCCACGAGGATCGGGAGGGCGTGCTCTGGGTGGGGACGGCCGTTGGACTGGACCGCATGGATCGTGAACGGGGCCGCTTTCTCCGATACCAGCACGACCCGGGCGATCCTAACACTCTGGGGGCGGGCCCGGTGCTCTCTATTACCGAGGACCGGCACGGCCTCCTTTGGGTGGGCGTCTACGGCGGCGGTCTGAGCCGGGTGGATCGTACGACGGGCCGTGTCACGCGATACGAGCACGACCCGGCCACCGCCACAAGCCTCAGTGATAACGACGTGGTCGCGGTCCACGAAGATCGTGACGGAGGCCTCTGGGTCGGTACGCTCCGGGGCGGCCTGAATCGACTCGACCCCGCGTCCGGCCAGTTCACGCGCTACCCGTATCACGTGACGGATTCCACGGGCTTAAGCGACGGATTTGTCACCAGCATCTACGAAGACGCGGCGGGCACGCTCTGGATCGGGACCCATCTGGGGGGGCTCAACCGGCTGGATCGACGGACCGGCCACGTGACGCATTATACGACCGCAAACAGCGCCCTCCCCGACAACCGCGTGACCAGTATCCTCGAGGACGAAGCGGGCGATTTCTGGCTCAGCACGGGCAATGGGACGGGCAGCACGCTGACCCGGTTTGACCCCGACGAGGGTCACGTCCATACCTACGACCCCGGGCTCATTTTTCCGGGCGGAACCGCCCCGCCGGGCTCGTTCGAGGACGACGCCGGCACCCTCATGATCGGTGGCGACAACGGATTCGTGTCGTTCTCCCCGAGGGTCGTCGTCAACGCCACGGCGCAGAATTCCCACCCGCCGCAGGTCGTGCTCACCGGACTCCGGCTGTTCAACCGGCCCGCCACGTCGGGGATGGAGACTGCTATGAACGGGTCGCTCACGGAGGGGGACGTCCGACTCCCGCACGACCAAAACGCGTTCTCCCTCGACTACGTCGGGCTGCACTTCGATCATCCCGCGACGAATCGCTACGCGTACAGGCTGGAGGGCTACGAGGAGGAGTGGCGCACCGAAGGGACGGAACGGACGGCCCGCTACTACAAGGTGCCGCCGGGGCGCTACGTCTTCCGGGTGAAGGCCGCCAACGCGGATGGCATTTGGACCGAGGACGGGGCCTCGCTCCGGCTGACGATCCTGCCGCCGTGGTGGCGGACCTGGTGGGCCTACCTGGGATACGCATTGGCCCTCACCGCGGGGGTCGGGGCCTTCGTCCGGGTGCAAAGACACCGCATTCAGGAGGACGAACGGCGACGCGCTGACGTACGGGAAGCCCACCTGCGGGCCGAGATGGCCGAGCATCAGTCTCTTCATCTCGAAGCCCTGGACACGGCCAAGAGCCGGTTCTTTGCCAACATCAGCCACGAGTTTCGCACGCCGCTCACCCTCCTCCTCGGACCGTTGCGGGAGGCCCTCGACCCGGCGACGCCCCCGGACCGCCTGATGCCGCAGGTGCCCTCGATGTACCGCAGTGCCGGTCGCCTTCTCCGGCTCGTCCAACAGCTGCTCGACCTGGCCAAGCTGGAAGCCGGCAGCATGGACCTGCAGGTCCACCCGGTCGACCTGACGGCCTTCCTCCGCGATCTCGTGCTGGGCTTCACCCCTCAGGCCGAGCGCCAGGGGCTAACCCTCCTCTTCGACACCGAGGTCGAGGCCCTCGTCGGCTCCGTCGATCGCGATAAACTCGAGAAGATCGTCAGTAACCTGCTGTCGAACGCCCTCAAGTTTACCCCCAGCGGCGGAAAAATCTGTGTGGAGCTGACGGTGTCCGAGGACGCAGCGGGGTTCATTCTTACCGTGTCGGATACGGGAGTGGGGATCCCCGCGGACGACGTGGCTCACGTGTTTGACCGGTTTCATCAGGTCGACGGCACGGCGACACGCGAGCACGAAGGCACCGGGATTGGACTGGCGCTCGTCAACGAGCTCGTTCACCTGCACCACGGCACGATTGCGATCGACAGCACGCTCGGCTTTGGGACCACGGTGACGGTCCAGTTCCCCGGTGCGCTGCAGGGCGCGCCCCCGGCCCCCGTGCCCACGCCGACCGGGCCGTTATCGGATCCGCGCGTGTCCGCAGCGGCGCTGGAGCTCGCGTCCTTCGAGGCGGCCGCTCCCGGTCGCGAGACGACGGCCGACCCGTCCGAGCCCCGAGCAGCCGGGGGAACGGTGCTCGTCGTCGACGACAACGCCGACGTGCGCACGTTCGTCTCGACCCACCTGGCGGGTCATCACCACATTCTAGAAGCCGGGGACGGCGAGGAGGGCCTGGCCCTGATCCGCCGCCACCATCCGGATCTGGTCATCAGCGACGTGATGATGCCAAAACGGGACGGCTACGCCCTCTGCCGCGCGGTAAAGGCCGACGACGCGCTCCGTCACATCCCCGTGATCCTCCTGACGGCCAAAGCGGAGGAAGCGGACGTGATCTACGGTCTCGAGAGCGGCGCCGACGATTGCCTGACCAAGCCGTTCAGTGTGCGCGAGCTGGAGGTCCGAGTCGCAAATCTGATTCTCTCCCGAGAGCACCTCCGCGAGGCCTATAGCGGGTGGGCCCTCATGCCCTCTTCCGACGTGACGGTCTCGAGCGAGGAGGGCGCCTTCATGCGCCGAGTGCTGGAGGTGATGACGGACTGTCTGGGCGACAGCACGTTCAGCACGGATCGGCTGGGCGATGAGGTTGGGCTGAGCCGGCGGCAGGTCGAACGGAGAGTGAAAGCAATCACGGAGCAGACCCCGCCCGAGTTGATGCGGCACCTGCGTCTGGAACGGGCGGCACAGATCCTGGAAGCCCGGCCGGGCTCCATTGCCGAGGTGGCGTACGCGGTCGGATTCAAGTCCCCGTCTCATTTCTCGGCGACCTTCCGCAAGGTCTACGGGCATTCCCCGACCGAGCATGTCGAGAACGCGTCGTTGTTGGGTGTAAATACGACATGTCCGACTCTGAACAACAATTGACGCATCCCCGCTCGAAGGACCGTTTATGTTAGGTCCGTGCTTCATTACAGGCTGATGGTCGGTCCTCGAGGGTCTCTCGGGAGCGACACGCAGCACAGCACGGGAGTCCAGCCTGCTACGCCCTCCTTCACTTTCCTCGGACACTCTAATGAATCTGACCCGACTGTTTTCTCCCCAGACTGTGCTTCTCCTGGCTCTTGCCGGAGGCCTGCTTGGGGTCCCCCTCACGGCCGCCGCCCCCCTGGGCGGGCCCGCACAGGACCCTCCCACCCTTATCAACCATTTCCGAACGGAGATGAACTCGAAAGACGCCATGCGTCAGGGAAATGCCCTCATAGACGTGATTTCGCTGGCGAACTGCACCAGCACGTGCACCGTGCTGCTTCAGTCGAAGCAGAACAAGCAGGTTCGCATCGAGAACGACACCGGCTCCGGCTCGATCGTCGACCTGCAGGCGCTGACCCCCGACCTGCTCAAGCTCTACCGCAGAGGTCCAACCGATGGACTTCGCCTGATGGCGCTCTCCGCACTGATCAACGTCGGCAACGAAAAAGCCATCGACACGGTGGTGGCAGATGCTTCCTCCACGAGGTACAGACAGTCTAGCAAAGTGAACGGTTCGACACAGAAGTCCCTGGTGGGATTCTACCTGGCACGGTACCCGGAGCTGCGGGACCTGCGCGGCCCCACCTTTTCGCTCGAGGACGTGCGGCAGGTGAAGGCCACTCGCGCCCGGGCGGCGAAAAAGGCCATGAAGGCCGCTAAGAGCTCGTAGAACCGAGACGAGCGCACAAGCGCCTTTTTCAGACGGCCCGCGAGAGCGTTGTTCTCGCGGGCCTTTTTTGTTGAGGCTGGCCGTCACGACCCAGAAGAAGCAAGCCGCGATGCAACTCGACTGCTCCTGCAGGTTCCCCGTCGCGTCGAACCACCGGAGCCGCACTTCCCCTTACAGACGGAAACGCTGGAGGCGAACTGCTCACAAGATCGAAAGATCGCCTCGGGAAATGCCTCCGTCCGTATTGTCAGGGTGGATTCAACACACCCGTTTCCCATCAAAGAGGGATTATCATGCATGCATCCAAAGAGGAACTTCCGATGTTACTGGAGGCCGGAGAGGCGACAGTTCGGGGCATAGACTGGGACGAGATGCGCGTCGCCGTCGTGTCTGTCCCCGCAGGCACGGATTTCGGTCCATTGCTGAAGGGGCATTCCAACGACCTGTGCCCGTGCCCCCACTGGGGCTACGTGGTGAAGGGACGTCTCAACATCCAGTCGGACGAGGGAGCGGAGACCCTCCGAGCGGGCGACGTGTTTTACCTGCCAGCCGGTCACACAGGGGTCGCGGAGGAGGACACCGAATTCCTCGAAGTCTCGCCCCCGGACAAGCATCAGGCCTTCGTTGACATGGCCCATCGGAATCTGGAGGCGCAAGCGCCGGCCTAAACCCCAGCCGGACCCGTACTCGAAAACCGATCTTCTCCGGACCGATATCTTGAATCTTCAGGACCTTTCTACTGCTGAGGCGTCAAAGGAGGGAGCCTGGTCGCAGTACGGTTGAAGTTGATCCAGGCGGCCTATTTGATCCCACCGCAGGTGGGGGAGGATCTTCAGATGACAAAGCAACAGCGGCTCTTCTCTCGGCCGTCCCGCAGGACGTTTCGGCACCGGCCACGCATTCTCCTTGATTGGGCCAATGAATCAGAGAAGCGACGGATCGTGCAGGACGTTCGGCATCAAAACACAGACAGATTGGTGGAGGGCGTTTCGGGGCGCACGGAGGCCCCCACCGACTGGTCGGCCGGACAACTGGAGCGGATCTGGCAACACACGACCGGGTAGTCCCCTGAGGCCATCCGAAACTATAGGTCCTTCGAAGGGATGGCCTCGGCAACCGAAAGCCCGCCCAGGCTAGCGCCTGAGCGGGCGTTTCTTGTTGGGGGCCGACCTGCTCTCGTCTCCTCCCACCGACTTGCCCTCGGCGCAGCGCAGGACGCGCCCGTGGCGCGCCCTACTTCACGCCGACGCCCGGCTCGAAGCCTGAGAAATGATGAGGCTTGCTCGGGAATGGGCCCGTATCCTGTGCTGGGAACTCCACTCCACGTAGTAGTCACGACGACACTTCGAGGAGTGTCCGCTTTCGGTACGACACCCCACAAAGCCACTTCTTATTCGGATGAACTAATGACCACCGCCACAGACCCTCTCAAGACGAATGGCCAACCGGCCCTCGGCGACACAGCCGTCGACGAAACGGCCGTAGCCGACTTCGCCGCCCAACTGCGAGGCACGCTCATCCAGCCCGGCGACGCCGGCTACGACGAGGCGCGCACCGTCTACAACGCCATGATTGACAAAAAGCCGCGCTTCATCGCGCAGTGCGCAGACGTGGCCGACGTCATCGCGGCGGTCCGCTTTGGTCGGGAGCACGACCTGCTGATCGCCCTCCGCGGCGGCGGGCACAACGGCCCCGGCTTCGGGCTCTGCGACGACGGGCTCGTCATCGACCTCTCGGCGATGAACGCCGTTCGCGTCGACCCGAAGGCCCGAACCGTCCGCGTCGAGGGCGGTGCCACGTGGGGCGACGTCGACCACGCCACCCATGCCTTCGGCCTCGCGGCGGTCAGCGGCATTATTTCGACGACCGGCGTCGGCGGCCTTACCCTCGGCGGCGGCCATGGCTACCTCACCCGAAAATACGGCCTCACGGTCGACAACCTGCTCGAAGCGGACGTTGTCCTGGCCGACGGGCGCCTGCTTCGCGCCAGCGAGGAGGAGAACCCGGACCTCTTCTGGGCCCTGCGCGGCGGGGGCGGCAACTTCGGCGTCGTGACCTCCTTCCTCTTCCGGGTGCATCCGGTCGACACCGTCCACGCCGGCCCGACGTTCTGGCCGATGGAGCAGGCCGAGACGGTCCTACGCTGGTACCGGGACTTCCTCCCCAGCGCCCCGCGGGACCTCTACGGCTTCTTCGCCTTCCTCACCGTGCCGCCAGCGCCGCCCTTCCCCGAGGAGCTGCACGGGAAGAAGATGTGCGGGGTCGTCTGGTGCTACACCGGCCCCGAGGAGACGCTCGAGGAGACGTTTGCCCCGGTTTTAGCGGTCGGCGAGCCAGCGCTCCACGGCGTTCAGGCGATGCCCTATCCGGCCGTGCAGAGCATGTTCGACGCGCTTTACACCCCGGGAGACCAGTGGTACTGGAAGGGCGACTTCGTCGAGGAGATTCCGGACGCGGCCGTCGCGCTTCACGTCGAGCACGGGGCCCAGCTTCCGTCGATGCTCTCGACGATGCACCTCTATCCGATTGACGGGGCCGTCCACGAGGTCGAGGAGACGGAGACGGCCTGGAGCTACCGCGACGTCACGTACTCGATGGTTGTTGTTGGGGTCGATCCCGACCCCGAAAAGAACGAGGAGCTCCGGAGCTGGACGCGCGCCTACTGGAACGCGCTGCACCCGTACTCGGCCGGAGGGGCCTACCCGAACTTCCTGATGGACGAGGGCCAGGAGCGGGTCCGGGCCAGCTACCGCGGCAACTACGACCGGCTCGCACAGGTCAAGGCGAAGTACGACCCGACCAACCTCTTCCGCGTCAACCAGAACATCCAGCCGGCGGCGGTCTGATTCCGGGCGCCGCCCGTCGGTCGGGGCCGCGCAGTGTTCCCGCTGCGGGTCCCCGGCGGTAGAGCAGGGGCTCTGTTCCGGATGTCTCGCCACCCAGCAGGATTGGGACCAGGACGACCTGGAGTACGACCGGCAGCTACACGAGCGTCAGGCAGACGATCTCCAGTACCAGCGGATACAGGACGATCAACTCTACTACGAAAATCAGCACGACTACAACAGTTACACGGACTACTCTCGTCCCACGGACTACTCTCCAGAGTATTAATCTGCTAGGCGAGCAGAATGCCAATCCCCATCAGCAGGAGTTCTCCGATCGCGTACAGAGCGTACGTCCGGACCTTGTTCTGTTCGAGGAGCTCCTTTCGCATATAGCGGAAGAATCGCAGCGTATCTGAGCGCCGGCAACGGGGGGCTCCGCCTGCAGCGACCTCCAGATCAGCGAGTGGACTGCAAGACGGCGTTTCCACATTGTGTCGTGTGCGCCTCTTCCAAACCGCCCCTTTCTGTTGCGCCGTCCATAAGGATACACACGAGGAGCTGAAGTACGATGGGGGCTGCTAGCTCAAACAGACTAACTGTGCTCGATCGGGTGGTCCTGGTTTTCGTGGGGCGCAGCGGCTCTTCGGCGTGGGCGCACCGCCAGGACACGTCTTTCAACTTTCCTTCACGAGACACAGCTTCCTCGTTCCCAAGCTGTTGGCGAGGTATCTTCGAAGACCAAATTTGCGGCAAATGACCTGCTAGCATAGCGTCGGTTGAGCTGCATTGGGTTGAGATACACTGAGCCGACTGTCTCTTTGCCGACCGATGCCCTCTCACCATCAGTCGGAGGTTTCTATGAACGTTTTCAGCCGTATCTGTATCTGTACTGGACTTGTGATGGGGCTCGCCGGCCTCCTGGCCGCCGGGCCCCTCCTCGCGCAGTCCTCCACCGAACACCCCACCCTCATCAAGCACCTTCGAACCGAGCTTCGCTCGAAAGACGACGTCCGCCAGGAGCGGGCCCTCATCGACGTGATCGGCCTGGCGCGCTGTGAGGCCAGCTGCACGGTGTCCCTGCAGTCGGCCACGAACCGGTAGGTCCGGATCGAAAACGAGTCGGGCGTCGGCAATGTCGTCGGCCTCGACGCGCTCGCCCCTGACCTCCTCTGGACCTACCGCAACGGATCGGCCGACGGGCACAGGCTTCTTGCCCTCTCGGCGCTCATTAACGTGGGCAACCAGAAGGCCCTCGAGCGGTTCGTCGACGAGAAGGAGTCGCAACGCTCCCGTCGCGTACAAAAGGCCACAGACCGGAGCCTCGCGGCCTTTTACTTCGCGAAGTACCCGAAGCTGATGGAGCAGTCGACGCGTCGGCGGAGCCTCACGCTCGACGACGTGCAGCGAGCGGAGGTTCTTCGCGTGAAGCGCGTGAAGAACGGCGGAGGCCGCTGATCAGAAGAATCGCCCAGAGGAAGCTGGCCCCTAGGCTTCCCTTGAACGTAGGATTCTGGCGTGGAACTGGATTGCTAGGCGCCTTTCCCAGGGCACCCACGAAGAGCCCACCGAGCGTCTTTCGGTGGGTTCTTTTTTGGTCCACGCAGGGCGTGACTGACAGAAGGGCACGCGAACAGGTCCCACTGGGAATCTTCGCTGCCGTGTCAGCCGCAGAACTATTGTTTAGGCCTGAGGTCCTCCTCCGCAGGTGTCACCAGTGTCTGACCGGGCTTTTTATAGCAGAGGAACAGGAATGGGGGCTAAGAAACTGAAAGCACCCTCTAGGGGCCGAAAAGACCATTTTCGCTGATTGAGTGGTCAATCAGACTCTTCTCTGAAACGTCGTTTCGCAGCCAGACTGACCGAGGGCCGTTTTGGTAACCGTTTTGACGTCGCTTAGCGCCCATCTTTGTACGAGTGCCACAACGAGGCCGCCGGCCGGCCACGCCTGATTGAACACCTTTCTCCTCGTTAGCGCCTCGAGATGTAACAACCGATACGGCAAGGGGATCGGTTGTTATCCGGGGAGGCTGACCCGTGAGGAAGCAGGCAGAAGCCGGCGTTCAGGTAAGTTGACCGCCAAGGGCCTCCCAATCACCGGCGCCGGGCTCCCAGTCTCCGTCTCTCCAGACCTTCCGAAAGCCCCGGCGGGAGAGACCAGTCACGAACACGTGGACTTCCGGGCCCGACTGCGCGGTCCGCGGAAGCGCGATGGCCACGGGGGAGTCGACGGCCTGGCCGTCGAGGTTCTCCCAGCGGTCTTCCGGGGTCCATCCGTCTCCATCCCAGCGCTTCCGAAAGATGCGTCGACTCGTCCCACGGACGTAGAGGTGAAGCTGGTTGTCCTGGCCGTGGACGAGGGTGGGCGTACCGATGATTCCGCCACCGAGGCCCTGCCATTCAGAGACGGCCTGCCCGCGCTCTACGTCCACGATGCGGTGCTCGGGTGCGCCGCCCGGCGTCCGGATGACAACGTGAAGCGTCCCGTGATGCCAACCGATCGCAGGCTGGGCCGTGACGGCGCCGCCCAGGTTCATCCACTGCGTTTTGCCGGGCTGCCAGGCATCGCCGTCCCACCACTTGACAAACACCCGGCCGCTCGTCCCGCGCACGGCAAGCGCAACTGATTCCCCGGACGGGGCGGCCCCAATGAGGCCGGTGATCCCACCGCCCAGCGAGGTCCACCCGCCCCCGCTCGTATTCCACGACTGCCCGTCCGGACTCCGTTTGTAGAACGGACGGCCACTCGTGCCTCGCACGAAGGCCCACACGGCACCGTCACTCGTGCGGATGACCGTCGGGCTACCGGTGATTCCTCCTCCAAGGTCTCGCCAGTCGGACCATCCATTGCGTTCGCGACGAGTGACGTAGGGGCTCCCGCTCACGCCGCGCACTACGAGCGTCGTGTCCTCTGTGCGCTTGCTGAAGTCTGTCACCCCAGGGTGCCCGTAGATATCTCCCTGCTTCACGAGCTTCCAGTCGTCTTGCCCCGGATCCCACTGCTGGCCGTTCCACCGTTTTTCGAAGACGCGCCGGCTAATCCCCCGGGCGTACACCCGCAGATCATCGGAGGCGGGCCGTCGAGACGGCCGCTGGAACCCCCCAAACGGGTACCAGTCCCCGATGTAGGAGATGTCCATTGGCGAGAGGTCGCTTCCGGGACTTGTGCTAAAGCCATCGTTCGTCCAGGAGGCGGGAATGGTGTATCCCATAACCGAGTCCGGATCGAACGCCGAATAATTGAGAGAGGCGTCGGTCAACTCGTTAAAGACGTTGCCGTCGACCCGCGCTCGCGTCCAGTTGTTGGGCGGGCCACCTAGCGAGTCGTAGACTTCTTCTTTGTCCCAATCGATGCCGGCGTCCGGGTTCTGGTGTTCGTGCTTCAGGCCCAAAGCGTGGCCGAACTCGTGCAGAATTGTGCCCTGACTCGGCGTAAAGCTGGTGAACCGCATCGAGGCGTTCCCGGCCTCCGTCTCGAGCCGGGAGTCCGTTCCCACTTTCGACCAGTTGCGCCCGTCGTCCAGAGCGATCCGGATGTCGGGATCGTCGTGATCGCCGGCATCAAACTGGATATTGGCGTGGTCGGACCAGGTCGCCGCGATGTTCATGATCCGCCGTTGCTGCTCGTCGTTTCCATTCGTGAACACCACCTTGAGGACGGTTCCGACGGGCCAGAATTTGTCCTGAATAGCAGTAAGGGGTTGTCGGACGGTCTGTACGCCTCCCTCCGAGTCGGCTTCTCGAGGCCTGGGATCGCCATCGGAAGACTTGTTCAGCGGATTGATCTCGATCGCCTTTTCGTGGGCCTCTGGCGAAGAATCCGGTTCTGCAGTGCACCATCCAAGGTTGCTCATATCCGCTAGAAGTGGTTTAGAAGAGGGGACTTGTTCACTCACGTCCGAAAGTCCCCAGATGGGCCTTTCCTGAAGGTATCGGAGTGGCTATTAGGAGCGCCAGATACTCATACTCGGTAGAAGTATACTTCCTTTCGTGGACCACCGGGACGTTGCTGAGTAAGTCAGTAGCTCATCCCTGTGTAAGGAGCTAACATGAAAGGGGCCAAGATGCGATTTAACTTCAGAGGACCCGCAGGCGATCATAGAACCTGCGGCTGTGGCCCCCAGTGCCCCTATGCCCTGGGCTGGTGCGGTGGGCCCGTCTTAGAACGGCTTGTGCTACATGTCGGAGGTATGTGAGGCTCCCAAATAGAAACAG
>Ga0207753_1000825_pt1 | contig 11286 bp, 13 predicted proteins | sample PonA233FremontCA_2_FD_187273 | JGI IMG/M metagenome (GOLD analysis project Ga0207753, IMG submission 187273) | Salt pond sediment microbial community from Fremont, CA, USA - Pond A23 Sediment 3 (SPAdes) | ecosystem: Environmental > Aquatic > Non-marine Saline and Alkaline > Saline | place: USA...
CGTCTACGGCTACTGCGACCAGCGCGACTGCTTTTACTGTCCCCTCGGCGAGAACCGGAAAAACGTCACCGACGTCTACGCCAACGAGCGAAAAGTCGACTGCGACCAGGACATCATCGACGAGGCAAAACGGATGGACGCGCTCGGTTCCTCGATCACCGGTGGCGAACCCCAGGAGGTGCTCGAACGCACCTGCCGGTACATCGAACTGCTGAAAGCGGAGTTCGGCGAGGACCACCACACCCACCTCTACACGGGCATCACCGGCGGTCGCGAGAACATGCGCCGCCTCGCCGAGGCCGGACTCGACGAGATCCGATTCCACCCACCGTTCGAACTGTGGGGGGAGATGCACGGCACCGAGTGGGAGGATATCCTCTACGTCGCGCGCGAGGAGGGGCTCACCCCCGCCTTCGAGATTCCCGGCATCCGCGCCGAAGAGGAGTTTCTCGAATTTATCGACGAGGGCGCGGCGGATTTCTGTAATATCAACGAGTTCGAGATGAGCCAGGGGAACTTCCGGCGGATGCAGGAGGAAGGCTACGAACTCCGCGAGGGCCATATGAGCGCCGTCGAGGGGAGCCACGAGATTCTGGAGAGGATGGGCGACCACGAGAAAGTTTACTTCTGTACCTCCGTGTTCAAAGACGCGGCCCAGCACCGGAATCGCCTGAAACGAATGGCGAAAAACGTTCGTCGGCCCTTCGACGAGATCACCGACGACGGCACGCTCGTCTACGGGAAGACCTGGACCGAACCGGAGCAACTCGACGAACTCGGCGTCCCGGCCGACTACTACACCGTCAAAAGCGAACACGTCGAACTGGCGTGGTGGCTGCTCGAAGAGATGATCGAGGAAGGTGACCTCTCCAGGGGTGAAATCGTCGAGCAGTACCCGACCGTCGACGGCACCGTCGTCGAACGGACGCCACTCGCCTGATGTATCTCTCCCATCCTGTCCGGCGGATGCGCGAGGACCCGATTCGGGGCGAGACCGTTTCACTCGTCGTGACTGGTGAGTCCGAGAAAGCAACTCCGGAACTCGAAGACGCAATCGAAGATGCAGGGGCGAGCGTAGAGAAACAGCTCCAGTTCGGTGCGCTCGAAGTGACGATACCACAGGAGCGGATCGACGATCTCTGCACCATCAGTGGCATCGAGTCGATCGAGACGACGAATACGGTCGGTGTGGGCGGTGATGCCGGCGAAGATGTCGGAACCGAGTAACACACCTGCCCCACCCCGGGAGCAGGAATCTCCCACCGTCCGATTCCTGATCAGGGATCGAAGGCCACGCCGACGCGGTCGTCTCCGTCGGGAACGAGCTGTTCTTTCCGGGCTCTGGGGAGCGATTTGATCTCGTGTTCGCGGCTCAGCGCCGCGCTCCGCGAGGGGTGATACTCGACGTAGCGCACCTCGACCGGTCGCCGGCCGGCAGTGTAACTGGCGCCGGTGCCCGCATTGTGTTCGTCCACCCGACGACCGACATCGGTGGTGTACCCGGTGTACAGTGAGCCGTCGGCACACTCGACGATATAGACGTAGTCGGTCACTTCTCTCGCTTCTGGAAGTACGACGTCAGCTGTCGGACGGCTTCAGTCGCTGCGGCAGCACGCTGGTCGTAACTCAATCCGTTGCGGTCGGAACTGGAGGGCTCCCGGCCGGGGGACGGGGATTCGTTGTTCGGCTTGGTCATTGCGGCTGGTTGCTTCTTCGGTCTCCACGTAAAAACCCCCTCCGACGATGAACCTCTCTTCGTGTTATTTTATTCACGACGAACGTTTTTCGATCGATTCAGGGGCGGTCTGAGGGTCCCGGTTGCACAACGGTTCGTGGCGAGTCAGAGCAACACCGGTCCGAACACCAGCAACATCACTGCGAACACCATCCCGAGTGTTATGCTGCCCGTAATGAGCGTCACCACGGTTCGCCGGCGGGGGATCGGTAGCCGGGAGATGATCGACTCGGTACTCGTCCGAAGGATGTGTCCGCCGTCGAGCGGGAAGGCCGGAATACAGTTGAACAGCGCGAGATTGAAGTTGATCCACCAGCTCCAGAAGAGGAGATTCGCCGCGATGAAGACGCCGGGACCGAAGATAGAGAGCGGCCCCTGGACGACGAAAAAGTCGGTCACGCCGCCGGTGAAGCCCGCGAAGTTGTAGCTAAACGATGTCGGATCCATCAGCGTCGCGAACGGCAACACGAGCAGGTTCGCCGTGTAAGCGAGCACCGAGGTGATCGCCGGGAACTGCGCCGCGTTCTCCCCGGAGAGCCACGAGAGGAACTGCTCGGCCGGGTACGGATCGACACCGAAATCGTCGAACACGAAGCCGCTGTAGCCGTCTGCGAGCACTGCCGGTGGCACACCCAGATCACCGTCTGCGCCGACAGTCGCGTTGAACGTTCGCCGTTCGCCCTCGACGTACAGTTCGACTGGTACAGACGTGCCGGCCGCGAGGTCCTCGCGGACCGACTCGTAGCCCGAGGCGTTCGTAATTCGGCGGTCGTCGAGTCGGGTCACCACGACTGGCGTCCCATCACTCGGTGCGCCGTCTGCGAGAGCGCTCTCTGCGGGCAGTTCGGCGATGTAGGCGCCGATCGGCAAACTCTGATTCCCGCGAGAGGTGACGAGCGTGTTGACCGGCTGGTCCCGGACAGCCACCGCGAAGGCGCGCTCCGTGTTCACGGTCGTCTCGTTGACTGCCCGGAGACGCGTGAGTGGGTCGGTGCCGACGATATCGTCGCCGAAGCCGTCGGCGTTGCCGAGAACGAGTAGCCGTCTGTCGACCTGGACGGTGTCGCCGTCTTTCCGTTCGACCGTGACCTGCTCGGCGGTGTTCGCTTCGAGTGCCGCGTCGAGTGCCGAGGCGTTCTCGATCGGGACGCCGTCGATTTCGGTGACGACGTCGCCGTTTCCGAGCCCTGCCTCGGCAGCGCCCGATCCCGGGACCGTGTCGCCGACCGGTGCACCGCCGGCGACAGCGATCGAGCCAGCGATGGGTATCAAAAGCAGGACTGCAATCACACAGACCGCGAGGTTGTTCGTGATTCCGGCGGCGAACATCCGGGTCTGTGCGCCGCGGTCGGCCGCTCGCTGGTCGTCGGCGTCGGGTTCGACGAAGGCACCGATCGGGATGAGCGCGAAGGTCGCGATCCCCATCGACTCGATCTCGATATCCTCGACCCGACAGAGCAGGCCGTGACCGCCTTCGTGGACGACGAGTCCGACCAGCAGGCCGAAGACGATCTCGGGGGCGGCCGACAGCGGGAGAAAGTCGTTGACACCCGGGATGACGAGGACGTTCTGTGGGTTGTCGAACGTCCCTGCCTCCGGCTGTGCGATGATCGCGGGGACTGCGATCAGGACGCCGATGCCGGTGATGACCATCACGACGAGTGCGATACCGATGCCCACGTTCCCCCAGGCACGCCAGAAGCGTTCCCGTTTCGCGAGCCTGTCGAGCAGCACTCGGCCGCGTTTCGTGTGGATCGTCGTCAGCGGCCCCGAAACCTTCACCGACTCCGGCAGGTAGCCACGGGCTTTCAGCCCCATCGCAACTGCGGTGTAGAGGACGATACCGACGAGGACCCACGTCAACAGGCCAGCCATTAGCAGTATCGAAGGGAGGTCCAGCAAAGAGGTTTTGGTCTTATCGTGGTTTTTGCGAGCCCGTCTCGCCGGGATCCACATCGATCACGATCGCTGGCCCACACAATTACGGTGCTGGCGGGCGGCAGTGTCGGTATGCCAGAGATCCCCGCCGAGTTCCACGACCTCTTCGAGAAAGAAACGTACGCCCACGTGGTGACGATGTTTCCGAACGGGATGCCACACGTCACACCTGTCTGGATCGATTACGACCCCGAGGACGACCGGCTGCTCGTCAACACCGAGCGCCACCGCTGCAAGGCCAAGAACGTCTCGAAAAACCCGGCAGTCGCTGCGAGCATGACCGATCCGGACGATCCCTACCGGTATCTCTCCGTCACCGGCGAAGTCGAAGAGATGACGACCGAGGGCGCACGCGAGCACATCGACAAACTCTCTCAACGGTACTTCGGCAAAGACTACCCGGTCGAGATCGAAAGCGAGCGGGTCATCCTCCGGATTCGACCGGAGCGGGTGTTTACCGCTGACCCGAACTGAGTACGACAGTCCTTCGCACGAACGTTTTTTTAATAACAGGCAGTACCTTTTGATATGGCCGAGCGTGAGACGCGACGGATTGTTCACAATCTCATGGACGAACCTCATATTGCCGATCGACGGATCAGTGTCCGCCAGATCTACGCGCTTGTCGAAGGGCGGGACGAACCTCCCGAAGCAGTCGCTGACAGATATGATCTCGATGTGGCTGCTGTCTATCACGCACTCGCGTACTATCACGACCATCCGCGGGAGATGAGCAAAGTCGAAACAGAGCGGGACGATTCACTCGAAGCAGTTCAGGACTCTATCAGCCGTCCTGACGGTGTCGAACCGGACACAGTCTAACATGTCAGAGTGGGCGTTTCTTCTCGACGAAAATATTGACCCGAAGGTTGGGAAGTATCTCGAAAAAGAGAGTATATCGGCAGTCCACGTTCGTGAAACAGTTGGACTCGGTGCAGAGGATAACCGTATCATGACCTACGCTCGCAATGAGAATCTTATACTCGTCACAAGTGACGTGACTGACTTCGATTCTGTCAAAGTCAGCAAACACGCCGGTATAGTTCTCTTTTACGACGATACGATGCCGGCCTATGAGGTAGCTTCGGCACTTATTACGCTTGCAGATGCGTACCCATGCCGTGGTGAACTCGATGGACACGAAATACTGGATCCGTGGGCATAAGCTATAGATGCCGACAGCACGGCACTGAAATCGTACTCGGTCGAGACTACTGTTCCCGGCGGAGTCGCCCGACGACAAAGTCCGTGTCGAGTTTCGAAAGGAAGGGCCCCAGCTTCGGTCCCTCGGTATCGTCGAACAGCAGCCGGTAGCCAGCGCCGAAGAAGTCGCCGACGTCGATCTCGTGGCGCTTTGCGATCGCGAAGATCTCGCTCTGGATCTCGTCACCGTCGTGGCCCTCCTCGATGAAGTTGGCCAGCTCGTCGAGTGCCTGCTCGATCTCCGTCTCGAACTCGTGGTCGGGAATCCGAGAGCGCTTGAGTTCGTAGTTGAAGGCGTTGTCAGTCAATCGGGCCCACTCGCTCGCGCGTTCGACGCGGGCGAGTGCCTGTTCGATGGCCCACTCGGGCGCATCGTCCGGGATGTGGCCTTCCCGGCGGGCGATCTCCTCTCGCTGGTCGGGGTCGTCGGTCATCCCGAGTACGGCAGCGAACGTGTAGGGGATGCGGATGCGCTCTTCCCGGATCTCGTCGACGACGGTCGGATACGCGCGCTCGGCAAGTTCTGTCTGGTGGTCGTCAGCCTCACTCTCGCCGAAGTAGACCCGTTCGAACTCGTCGAACTCGTCGACGAGCTGGTCGATGGTCTGGATGCTGAAATCCCGCTGTTTGAGCGGTGCCTTGCTGAAGAAATACCGGAACACTTCGGGTTCGAGGATCTCGAGCACTTCGCCGACGGTGACGATGTTGCCCGCCGAAGAGGAGAGGGCGTCGCCCTCCAGTGTGAACCACTCGTAGACCATCCCGACAGGCGGCTCCACATCGACGACATTTTCGGCGATATCGACGCCACTGGGCCAGGAGCCCTCGGCGTGGTCCTTGCCGAAGGGTTCGAAATCGACGCCTAACACTTTCCACTGGGCGGGCCACTCGAAGCGCCACGGGAGCTTGCCCTCGCGAAGAGCCACCGTCCCCTCGTGGCCACAGCCCTCGATCGTCCCGTCGCCAGCGTCCGAATCTGTACAGCGATAGGAGACGGTGCCGGCGTCCAGATCGACGTCGGTGATCGTCTCGGTGAGCTGGCCGCACTCTTCACAGCGTGCAAAGAATGGGACGTAATCTTCGTCGACTTTCTCCTGGTATTTCGAGAGGACCTCCCGGGCTTTTTCCGCATTTCCGAGGATGTGGCGGGTCACGTCGTCGAAACTGCCGTCCTCGTACAGCGCGGTGTTGGAGACAAACTCCACGTCGACACCGAGCTTTGCGACTTCCTGGCGCAGAAGCTCGGTGAAGTGTGCACCGTAGGAGTCACAGCAGCCGAACGGGTCGGGGATATCGGTGTAGGGTTTGCCGAGGTTGCGGCCGAGTGCGCCGGCATCGACCTCGCCGAGTCCGACCAGGTTGCCGTCGAGATCCGCGAGTTTCCGGGGGATGGACCGCAGTCGATCCCGGTCGTCGGCGGTGAAGACCTGCCGGACCTCGTGGCCCCGTTCCCGGAGCACGTCGGCGACGATCGCTCCCCGCAGAATCTCGTTTGCGTGGCCGATGTGTGGCACGCCCGACGGCGAGACGCCACCCTTGATGACGATCGGGTCGTCCGTCGAACGTGCTTCGACTGCATCTGCGACAGCATCTGCCCAGAAGGCGCGGTCGCTGTCGAGTACGTCGTAGGGATCCGGGTGGCTCATCGTTCCTCCGGCACGATCTCGGTGCCGTCGTGGCTACCGTCGACGGCATCGGCGACCAGTTCCGGCTCTGTTCCGTCGAGGACAATTGCCCGGAGTCCGGAGCGTTTGAGCAGTTTCGTCGCCAGCAGATCGACCGGTGCGTTGCTGCCAGCCTCGAGTTCGATCCCCCCGACGATCTCGACCAGTTCCCCCGGCGAGAGGCGGTCGAATTTCGTCGCCTCGCTATCCTCGCTGGGATCGGCGCTGTAGACGCCGTCGACACTCGTCGCGTAGATGAGCAGATCGGCATCGGTGTACTCCGCGAGTGCGGTGGCGACTGCGTCTGTCGTGTGGCCGGCAACTGTGCCGCCCATCACTGGGATGTCCCCGTGCTGGAGCGCTTCCCGGGCCCGGTCGTGGTCTTCCGGCGGCGTCGGTGTCACCCGGTTGTCCAGAGCGGCGATCAGTAGTCGGGCGTTCAGCCGCGTGACGGCGATCCCGAGCTGGTCGAGTTCGATCTCGTTTGCCCCGAGTTCCCTCGCTGCCCCGATGTACTCCCGTGCTGTCGGTCCACCACCGACGACGAGACCGACCGAGTGGCCGGCGTCGTCGAGTCCCTCGATGACATCTGCGTACGCCGCGACTCGCTCGGAGTCGACTGTGGGAACGAGGACGCTCCCGCCGATAGAGACGATTACCTTCATTGCTTCGCCGTTACTCCGATTCCATCTTAAGGGTTGTTACCCACGCTGGGACTGCTGAAACTGGCGTTATATAGCTCAAAAACAGGAAATAAATTCCGCATTTTATCAATGAATAGCTATTATATCGTCATAAAAATAGCCGAAATAAAAGCACATTTTATTCTTCTATTACAGTGTCTAAAGGTTTTATAAAATGTCTACGGCGATTTGAGGGGATCGTGAAAAGTCGTTTTACGTGGGTTCAGTTTGAATGCAGCCAAAGCAACTCGAAGCTTCCTCCCTTTATATCCCCCTGTAAGGCATACGGACGAGTGAGGAGGACCCAACATGAGCACGACACAGCCTGTCGACGACGGCCGATCGAAAGAAGAGCGGCTACGGAGCTATCTGAAACAGAAGGCAGCTGACGGTGAGGTGTACTTCAAAAGCAAGTTCATCGCAGAAGAGGTCGGCCTCTCCCCGAAGGAGATCGGCGCGCTGATGGTGAAACTCAAAGACTCCGCAACCGACATCGAGGTCGAGAAGTGGTCGTACACGAGTGCGACCACCTGGCGCGTCGAGTCTGCAAACTGAACTCGTCGCGTGTCGTGTATCGTCCCCGCAACCACTCGCCCTCCCTGTTCTGCCGCTACCTCGCCAGGACACCCGTTCGAGCTTTTTATACAGACGCAAGCCCTACATATGTCTGATGGATGGTAGCCACGGGGCCCCGTCTCCGGATTCTGACGAGATCTCGTCACTGTTTGAGGCGTACGAAGTTCGACGGGACGGGGAGACGGTTCTCTACGTCGGTGAACCGCTCACCTCCGGCAAGCAACTCGAACGGGAGCTGTGGCCGCTGTTTCGCGAACACGGTTACGAGCTGACGGTCCAGCGTGGCTACAGAACCGAAGACGGTGTCCCTATCTCACGCGGCGAGTACGTCCTCGTCGCGGAGCCGTGGTCCGTCGAGATCGACGGCATCCCGTGGACGAACGTCATCCTCTTCGGACTCACAGTACTCTCGACACTGTTCGCCGGTGCGTTCTTCTGGTATCAGGTCCCGCTCGCCTCCGAGCCCTGGCGCGCGATCGAGGCCTGGCCCTTCGTCGTCGCGATTCTCGGCGTGCTCGGGGTGCACGAACTCGGCCACTACGTGATGAGTCGCTACCACAACGTCCAGGCCTCGCTGCCCTACTTCATCCCACTGCCGACCTACATCGGCTCGATGGGTGCGGTCATCAAGATGAAAGGCCAGATCCCCAGCCGGAAGGCGCTGTTCGATATCGGGGCTGCAGGGCCGCTCGCGGGCCTCGTCGCGACGGTCGTCGTGACGGTGATCGGTCTCCAGCTCGATCCCCTGCCGGTACAGCAGGCAGCCACTGCCCAGGCACAGGCCGGGGAAACGTTCGTCGAGTTCAACAACTTCCCGCTGCTGGAGATCATCGCGTGGGCGACCGGCACGACCGCGAAGATCAGCGGTGGACCGGTCCACCCGGTCGTCTTCGGCGGCTGGGTCGGGATGCTGGTGACACTGCTGAACATGCTGCCCGTCGGACAGCTCGACGGCGGCCACATCCTCCGGGCGATGATCGGCAAACAGCAGGAACGGATCGCCTCCTTCGTCCCGCTCGCGCTGTTCGGGCTCGCCGGCTATCTCCTCTTCGTCGCCGACGGCATCGACTCCGTCGGCATCTGGGCGATGTGGGGGCTGTTCTCGGTCGGGCTCGCGTACGCCGGGCCAGCGGACCCGATCGACGACGAACCGCTGGACCGAAAACGGATGATAGTCGGCGTCATTACGCTGATCCTCGGTGCACTCTGTTTCACGCCGATCCCGATCGAGATCATCGAGGCCGCCTGATACTGGTGGCTGTACGTTCGTAACCATATTCGACCCCATGCGGGCTCGAAATTCTCCAGTTTTGTACAGCAACCAGTATGATCAGCCGTGTGTGTATCCCCGATCCGGGAGCGTCTCGCCGTCGAGCGTGACTCCTGTTTCGGTTACAGTCCCGATCCGGGAGAGTGGAACTGACAGCTCTGCTCGGATCGTCGGTAGCTCGGTTTCGGGCACTGTACAGACCAGCTCGAAATCTTCGCCGAAAAACACGCCGAACTCCTGGCGTTCGTCGGTACTCGTCGCGACTTCCTCCACCGTATCGTCGATCGGTAGCGGCGATTCGATCGCGAAGCCACAGTCGCTCGCGTCGGCGAGCTGGTGCAGTGAGCGCGCGAGTCCGTCGCTGGAGTCCATCATCGACGTCGCCCGCCCGGACAGTACGCGGCCGGCGCCGATCCGCGGCTGGAACCGGAACAGTTCGTTCGCACGCTCGATATCGCCGGCCCTGAACAGGCGGAGTCCGGCCGCGGATCGACCGAGCGTTCCCGTGACACAGACTGCATCGCCCGGCGTCGCACCCGACCGGAAAACTGGCTCGTCGGCCCGGCCGATCGCTGTCGACGCGACGGTAAACTCCTCGTGGCTGTCCAGGTCCCCGCCGACGTACGCACCGCCGACCTGCTCGCAGACAGCCTGCGCGCCAGTCACGAAGGCTTCGATTTCCTCGAACTCGAAGGTCGGCCCAGCGTAGACCGCAACGGCGGCGACAGCCTCGCCACCCATCGCTGCGACGTCCGACAGCGACGCACCGACGGCACGCCAGCCGGCCGTATACCGCGTCGTCCCGTCCGGAAAGTCGGTCGACTGGTGGAGCATATCGGTCGTCACGACCAGCCCGTCTACGACGGCCGCGTCGTCGCCGGCCTCCGGAAGGATTGCCGCCAGGCGAGTCAGTGCGTCGCGTTCGTCCATACTGGCGGTACACGACGGGGTGGGAAAAATCGCCGGGTGTGCTGTTCTGCCTGTAGTAACAAATAACTGACCGCACCCGCTGTAATTAAGTAATTACTACCCGAAACAGGTGCTGAAGCTGGGATGAGCGAAGAGAACACGTCAGTTGATGCAGGGCCGAGCGACGCCAGCACGACCAGCTACGAACATCTCGTCGAAGAGGCCGAAGACGGGCTGTACATGCTCGACCCGAACGGCTGTTTCGAGTTGGTAAACAGTGCCTTCGTCGAACTCACGGGGTACGACCGCGCGGAACTCATCGGCGCAGAGCCGACGCTGGTCTTCGAAGAAACGGAGTTCAACCGGTTCAACCGCCAGATCCGATCGATACTCGAAACGGAAGCGGAGTCGGGCTCGATGCTGACGACGATCACGACCAGATCCGGCCAGCAGAAACCAGTCGAGGTCCGGTTTAGCCTCCTGCCGATAGAGGACGGGGAGTACAACGGGCTCACTGGCGTGGCCCGGGATATCCGGGCCCGGCGACACCGCGAGCAGAAACTGGACGTGTTGAGTCGTGTTCTCCGACACAATATGCGCAACCGTCTCAACCTGATCTTCGGCCACGCCTCGGTGCTGAAAGATGCCGACAACGAGCAGTATCGGACGGCAGCCGACAAAATCGAGAGTGCCGCCGACGAGTTGATGGAGTTGAGCGAGAAAGCACGGACGGCACAGACAGAGGTGGGATTCAACCCCTCGGAGAACAACCAGACCGACATCACGGAACTGATCGAGCATCTCGCCGTCCAGTTTCGACGGAACAGACCCGAAGCGAAGATCAAACTCGACCTGCCCGAGGAGTTGATCGTCAACACGCCGAAATCTTACCGGATCGCGCTCAGTGAACTCGTCGAGAACGCGATCGAACACAACCCGGTCGAGACGCCGGTCGTCCGGCTCACCACCGAACGCCAGGGGACAGAGGTGTGGACCATCGTCGACGACGACTGTCCCCCGATCCCCGACAGCGACCGCCGGGCGATAAACGAGGGGAAAGAAACCCCGCTGGTCCACTCGCTCGGCATCGGACTGTGGCTCACGAACTGGGTCGCGGACACCGTGGGTGGCGAACTGGAACTACAGCGACGCGACGACGACTCGGGTAACCGGGCGATAATCCGGCTCCCTTGCAGTTGAAGGTCTCGTGCGAAGGGTTCGCACTCGCTTCCGCCGTTCACAAGGGTTAAATGGCGACAAGAGGAAGGATTTGCCAATGACAACAGTGTACGACGTGCCGGCTGACGC
>Ga0207753_1000826_pt1 | contig 11272 bp, 6 predicted proteins | sample PonA233FremontCA_2_FD_187273 | JGI IMG/M metagenome (GOLD analysis project Ga0207753, IMG submission 187273) | Salt pond sediment microbial community from Fremont, CA, USA - Pond A23 Sediment 3 (SPAdes) | ecosystem: Environmental > Aquatic > Non-marine Saline and Alkaline > Saline | place: USA...
GTGATCGCCGCCGTCAAGGTCGTCTTCCCGTGGTCAACGTGCCCGATCGTTCCTACATTTACATGCGGCTTCTCCCGCGCAAACTCTTCCTTGGCCATGGTGGTGTGTGGTTGATGTGTGCGTGTGTATTCGAATATGGCAGAAACGAACGCAGACGCGGGATGGCGGCCCCGCGGCGCTGGCGGACTAGGCCGCCGCGCCCATGGTCTGCTCGTCCATGATTTCGGAGGCAATCTCTTCAGGAACCGGCTCGTAACTCCCGAACTGCATCGTGTAGATGGCCCGCCCCTGAGACAGAGAGCGAAGGTCCGTCGAGTAGCCAAACATCTCCGAGAGCGGCACTTCGGCGTTGATGACCTGCGCGTCGTTGCGCTGGCCCATCTGCCCGATTTGACCGCGTCGGCCGTTGAGGTCCCCGATAATGTCCCCCATGTAATCGTCCGGGGTGACGACTTCCACCTCCATCACCGGCTCCATCAGAACCGGGTTGGCGTGGCGGGCCGCCTCGCGAAAGCCGAGCCGACCGGCAATCTCGAAGGCGTTCTGGTCGGAGTCGACCTCGTGGTGGTCTCCGTCGTAGAGACGCACCCATACCCCCTCGATCGGATATCCGGCCAAGGGCCCGTCCTCCATGGCACTCGAAATGCCACGCTCGACGGACGGAATGAACTCTCTCGGAATGACCCCACCCTTAATCTCGTTCTTAAAGACGAGACCAGCCTCCTCCTCTTCCTCTTCGGGAATCGGGCCTACGTCCATGTAGACCTCGGCAAACTGACCGCGGCCTCCAGTCTGCTTTTTCAGCACGTAATGCTCGTTGATGGTCTCGGTGAGGGCCTCGCGGTACGCCACCTGGGGCTGCCCCACGTTGGCCTCAACCTTGAACTCTTGCTTGAGCCGGTCGATGATGATCTCAAGATGGAGCTCTCCCATCCCCGCAATGATCGTCTGCCCTGTCTCCTCGTCGGTCCGGACGTTGAACGTCGGGTCCTCCTCCGCGAGCTTCGTGAGGCCGTTGGTCAGCTTGTCCCGGTCGGCCTTGGTCTTCGGCTCCACGGCAATCCGAATCACCGGCTCCGGGAAGTCCATCGACTCGAGCACCACCGGGTGGTCCGGATCACAGATCGTGTCCCCGGTCTTCAGGTTTTTCGGCCCGACCACCGCGGCAATGTCGCCGGCACGGATCATGTCCACGTCCTCTCGGCTGTCGGCGTGCATGAACATCATGCGCCCGATGCGCTCGTCTTCGTCCCGGGTGGGACTGTAGACGCGGGAGCCGGACTCCAGCGTGCCGCTGTAGACGCGGACGAAGGTCAGCTTCCCAACGTAGGGGTCCGTTGTGATCTTGAAGGCGACCGCGCTGAAGGGTTCATCCTCTCGCGGGTGGCGGGTAATGTCCTCTTCCTTGTCCTGCGGGTGATGGCCCGTGATGGCCGGCACGTCGTTCGGGCTCGGAAGGTAGTTTGTGACGCCGTCCAGCACGCGCTGCACGCCCGTGTTCTTGAGGGCAGAGCCACAGAACATCGGCGTCATGTCGCGGTTGAGCGTGGCCTTCCGGATCACCGCGTCCAGTTCCTCCGTCTCCACCTCTTGGTCCTCGTCGAGGTACTTCATCAGGAGCTCGTCGTCGTACTCCGCAACGCTCTCCAGGAGGTTGATGCGCCAGTGCTCGGCCTTCGACTTCAGGTCATCCGGAATCTCGACGACGTCCCACTGCATGCCCTGAGACTCATCGTCGTAGATGATGGCCTTGCCTTCAATGAGGTCGATCACCCCCCGAAACATGTCGCCCGACCCAATGGGATACTGTACGGGCACCGGGTTGGCGCTGAGGCGGTCCTCCATCATCTCGAGGACGTTTTCGAAGTCCGCCCCGGTTCGGTCCATCTTGTTCACGAACCCAATCCGCGGCACGTCATACTTTTCGGCTTGGCGCCAGACCGTCTCCGACTGGGGTTCGACGCCACCGACGGCACAGAACAGGGCAATCGCCCCGTCCAGCACGCGGAGGGATCGCTCTACCTCCACCGTGAAGTCGACGTGGCCCGGCGTGTCGATGATGTTGACCCGGTGGTCGTCCCAGTAGCAGGTGGTCGCCGCCGAGGTGATGGTGATGCCCCGCTCCTTCTCCTGCTCCATGAAGTCCATGGTCGCCGCGCCCTCGTGCACCTCTCCCATCCGGTGCAGGCGCCCGGTGTAAAAGAGGACGCGCTCCGTGAGGGTGGTTTTCCCGGCATCAATGTGGGCCATGATGCCGATATTTCGGGTTTTCTCCAGCGGGAAGCTCTCGTTTTTCTGCGTAGCCATGGGTATAAAGCTCAAAGTTGGGTACTTGAACGCTCAGCACAGACCGGGAGGCGGCCCGATCCGTCCAGCAAGTCTAAAACTGGAAGTGAGCGAAGGCCTTGTTGGACTCGGCCATGCGGTGCGTATCGTCTTTCTTCTTCACAGCACCGCCTTCGCCGCGAGCGGCATCGACCAGCTCACTCGCGAGGCGATTCACCATGCTCTTCTCGTTTCGGGCCCGGGCATACTGGATAATCCAGCGAAAAGCCAGGGTAATGCGTCGTTCGGGGCGGACCTCGGCGGGCACCTGATAGGTGGCGCCTCCCACACGGCGGCTTCGCACCTCGACGAGAGGGGCAACGTTGTTCACGGCCTTCTTGAACACTTCCAGCCCCTCCTCTTCCCCGGTGCGCTCCTCGATCACGTCAAATGTATCGTACACGATGCGCCGGGCAAGGCTCTTCTTTCCGTCCCGCATGATGGCGTTGACGAACCGGGCGACCATGTCGTCCCGGTACACGGGATCCGGTCGAGTTGTGCGCTGCTCGGGGGCCTCGTTTCGTGACATAAGAAGGATGGGCTGTCGTCAAGAACAGGATTCAGTGGAGCGGCGTGCTACTCGCGCGGCTTCTTCGTGCCGTACTTCGAGCGGCCCTGCCGACGTTCTTCCACGCCAGCGGTGTCGAGAGCCCCTCGCACGATGTGGTACTTCACGCCCGGGAGGTCCTTCACGCGACCGCCGCGAACAAGCACAATGGAGTGCTCTTGAAGGTTGTGCCCCTCGCCGGGGATGTACGCGGTAACCTCGTTGCCGTTGGTCAGTCGTACACGCGCCACCTTCCGAAGCGCCGAGTTCGGCTTCTTCGGGGTGGTCGTGTACACCCGTGTGCACACCCCACGACGCTGCGGGCTGCCTTCCAGCGCCGGAGCATCGCTCGTTTCCTCTTCAGACTTTCGCCCTTTTCGAATCAACTGCTGGGTCGTCGGCACGTCGGTATAGGTCGTTTGTCGGGACGGTGTCGAAGGGGCGTCGCAGGTGCGTACCTGTGTGTTTTCTAGTACGCACACTGACTAAGTACCGCTCGCTCTGCAATCAGGGTCCTTTCTACAGGGCAAAGAAGGAATGAAAACAATTTTTCCGGCTCCTATCGCCGGCAAGGACACTCGATTGCCCGGCATTTTGGTATATTGCTCTGTACCAGTTGATCAATCTTTTTCATGGGCCTAGAGCAAAGAAAATGGCAAGCCGTCGGTCGCTTGCCCAGTGCCTTCACGGCTGTGCCGCGCCAAGTGTCTCTTCTTCTTTGCAGAGGGGACCTACGGAGCGGTATTCGAAGGGGTTTCCCTGAACCCCGACACTTCGTCGGATTCAGACGAACTTCCATCTCATCCCTGCGGCGGGGGGGACGCCCCATCTCTTGAAGCTGACCCACGAGGAGGCTCCCCACGCTCTTCGAGTCGGACGTACTCTCCGTGCGGCGGGGGCCCCAAGAGTGCCACGAGGGCGTCTGCCCCGAGCACTTCTTCCTCAAGGAGCCTCTCGGCCATCTCGTCGAGCAGCGGCCGCTTCTCTCGCAGAAGGTCGGTGGCCCGGGCCCGGGCCTGGCTCACGATTTCGGCCACCTCCTCGTCGATGGCCTCGGCCATGGCGTCCGAGTAGGGCTTTCCGAAGAGGGGCCCATTGCTGTGACGCTCGGCCCGATTGTAGCTGAGGGGGCCGATCCGCTCGCTCATCCCGTAGTCCACCACCATCGCGTAGGCCATCTTCGTGACCCGTTCGAGGTCGTCTTTCGCGCCGGTTGTCACGCGCCCGAAGACGAGCTCTTCCGCCCCCCGCCCCCCAAGGGCCATCGTCATGCGGTCCATGAGCGCCTCTCTCGAATAGAGGTCCCGTTCCTCAGGGAGATGCTGCGCGTGGCCGAGCGCAGACACGCCCCGGGGGACGACCGAGACCTTGACGACCGGGTCGGTGTGTTCAAGAAACCACCCGACGATGGCGTGTCCCGACTCGTGGTGGGCGATGACTCGCCGCTCCTCCGGTGAAATCAGCTTGCTGCTTCGCTCCAGTCCCGCAATGACGCGGTCGAGGGCCTGGTCGAAATCGTCCATCTGTACCGCGTTTCTGTCCTGCCGTGCCGCCAGGAGGGCCGCCTCGTTGCAGACGTTCGCAATTTCGGCGCCGGCAAAGCCTGGTGTCTGACGCGCCAGTGCCTCGGGATCGACCGATTCGTCCAGGCGCAGGTTCTCGACGTGGACTCGAAAGATGTCTGCCCGCTCGAGTCGATCGGGCTTATGGATGGAGATCTGTCGGTCGAACCGCCCTGGGCGCAAAAGGGCGGAGTCGAGCACGTCGGGCCGGTTGGTGGCCGCCATGATAACCACCCCTTCGTCAGAATCAAACCCGTCCATCTCGACGAGCAGTTGATTCAGGGTGTTGTCGCGCTCCCCGGTGCCCGCTCCCCCTTCCCGGCCCCGCGTCCGCCCGATGGCGTCCACCTCATCGATAAAAATGATGCAAGGGGCCCGCTCTTTCGCCTGGTCGAAGAGGTCCCGAACCCGGCTCGCCCCCACGCCCACGAACATCTCCATAAAGTCCGATCCGGAAATGGACACGAAGGGGACCCCGGCCTCGCCGGCCACGGCTTTCGCCATAAGGGTCTTTCCGGTGCCGGGCGGCCCCACTAGCAGAACGCCCGTGGGGAGGGCCCCACCCAGTCGCGTGAACTTCTGGGGGCGCCGCAAAAACTCGACAATCTCCGCCACCTCTTCCTTCGGCCCGCCAAGTCCAGCCACGTCGTCAAAGGTCACGCGCCCCCCGTCCGCCTCTTCAAAGAGCGCCGCCGTGTCGCTGCTGAACTGCTCTCCACGCCCCGCCGCCGCCATCTGCCGCATAAAGAAGAGCCAAATGCCTACGATGAGGCCCAGTGGCAGCCCCCACAGGAGCAGGGTTCCAACCCAGTCGCTCTCCTGCCTGGCCGCAAACGCGACGGGGGCTGCCCCCGCCTCCGTCGCGGCCTCGTTGTGGCGGCGCAGGAACGCCGTCAACTCGTGGGCGCCAGGCTTGTGGGTGACGAAGGCACGCCGGGAGCGATCGACCAGGGAACTCATCGGGCCGTCCCGGGGCGGGCGGGCCTCGACACGGTCGTTCTGCACCGCCGCGGTCGTGTAGACGCCATTGATTTGCCGGCCATTGACGATCTCGACGCGCTCGACGTAGCCCGACTCCACGTGCTCCAGGAACGTGCTGTACTCGATGCGAGCAGGGGCGCTCGCCTGCTGCCATTGAATCCCGAAATGCACAAGCAGAGCGATGAGGATGGCGCCGCCGATCCACAGCACATACGGGGAGCCTAGGTGGGCCCACGCCGACCAAGGCCCAGGCCCGCTCGGCGAGGTACCGGAATTGGTAGGCGTGGCCTCAAACGGGGGCATGAGGGAAGCAAAAACTTGAAGCGAGGGGGCACTTCTCATCCCCCCGAACTCGTGTCGGGGAGCGACGGACGGCGAGACGAGTCGACCCGGACAGGGGTCGCTTCCCGGGCCGGGGGGGCGGACGAGTCACGGCGCTGGGGACGGCCGAGAGAATCGGCAGCCCCGCCTCGGGGAGCACGATCGTCGGTGGTGAGGGTGTCTGCTTCCGAGGCGCCCGTCTCGGGGCTCCTACGGTCCCTCCGTCTGGCCTGCGGCTCGGTGCTGGTCGAATCTGCGGAAGCACCTTCCTGGGCAGTGCGCTGCTCACGCAACTGGGCGAGAAGGGCTTGGGCCCGCTCCGCCTCGGGCGTTTCAGGATAGCGGTCCGCAAGGTGGGACAGGAGGACCTCAAAGGAACCCATCGGCGCGTTCTGCGACTGAGACGCAGCCCCCGCTGAATCCGGCGTCGCCGTCCCCTCGGTCACATCCGACGCAGTCGTGTCCGGGGGCCGGGGTCGCTCCGCGCGAGCCGCTGTGTCTCCGGGGGCACGGGCTGGCGTCGCCGCGCGGTCCGACGGCGGGTCCGCAGACCCTTGGCGCGTCACAGCGGTCGAGTCAAGGACCCGGCGGGGCGGGCCCTCGGGGGCGTCCGCGTCCGCCGTATCGGGAGCCGCCGGATCGGCAGGGCGGCTAGCCTCCGTCTGGTCGGTCGTGTCGGCAGGGCGTGCCCGCGTGGAGCCCCCCGATTCCGGCGATTGGGGCGCGGAGGGCGCCGCGTCCTGGAACGATCCGCTCGTCGTATCGGAGGGAGGCCCCGGGTCGCCGGCCTGCGCCAGCGAATCCGCATACCGCACAAAACGGGCCCGCCCCTGCCCACTCGAATCGTGCCGGACCGATCGGTGATACACCACCCCAGCGGCCAGGAGCGCGCGCGGTGCCACACCAGTTTCACGGTACGTGTCGGCCACCGTTAAGAATGCGTTCAGGGCCGCGTCGTGGGCCCCGCTCCGCCACGCGGCGTAGGCCTGGGCGTACGCTGAGTCGGCTTTCGTTCCCGTCCCCGGAGAGGTGGCCGACTCGACGGGCTCTAGCCCCAACTGTTGACGGGCCCGCTTGGCGTAGGGGGTCGACGGGTATTCCTGCACGACGTAATGGAGGGCTTCCGCGGCCGCAGTCGAATCGTTCTGGGCCCGGTGTGCCTGCGCCAGCCCGTAGAGGGCCTGCTTGGCCACCGGATGATCCCAATCCTCCCCCAAAACCTTGATGTACCAGGTCTCAGCCGAGTCGGGACGATTGGCATTCCGGTAAAGGGCATTGGCCAGTTCGTACCGCGCAACGGCCCGCTGGTCTTCCATCTCGGCCTGGCTCGCCGAGTCCCGCGGCACGGCCGACACGTCCACGACGCTCGCCGTGGTGGACGGATCCGCAGACGACTCCGGGCCGGCCTCTTGTTCGGTCTGCTCGGCACGCGGGCGGGTCTCCTGTCGCCCCCGGATGGCCTCTGCACGACGCCAATCATCCGTGAGGGGGCGGTTGCCCCACGTCTGCTCAAACTGTCGCCGTCCCTGCTGCACGAGGGCCGGGTCGCGGTGGAAAAGGAATCCGGCGTCGGACCCTTGTGTCTGCACGGCGGACTGATCGGGCGAGGCCGTAGAGGCGTCCCGCGGCGCTCTGGGGCGTCTCTCCCCCCGAAACCGCGGCTGCTCGCGCGTGCGACGGGCCTCCGCCTCCCGTTCTTCCATTCGGCGCTGGCGCATCTTTTCCACGACGGACTGAAACTCGGCGGGTGCCATGCGGCCGAGGCGCAAGAGAGAATCCATGCGAGCCACGGCCCGGGAACGATCCGCCAGCCGTCGAAACCGATCCGCCTGGGCCTCTGCGTCGGACGGGGCCCGAGGAAGCGCCTGCGCCTCCCCGCCGCCCGCCCCCCGCTCTCCTCCAGACGAGAGAGACGTTGCCGCCGTGTCGAAGTGTGCCGCGGCTCGGGTGAAATCCTCGTACGTGTCCCGGTAGAGCGTCGCCAGCTCGTAGTGCGTCCGTCCTCCCCCGGCCCCTCGCGGCGCCCCGTCGCCCCGCAGAACCTCCGCCAGCACTTGTTTCGCCCGGTCGGGGCGCCCCTGCATCCGGTACAGACGGGCACGAACCCGGGCAATCTCCGCCCGCATCGCACGCGTGTTATCGTCCCGCTCCAGGCCGCCCAGCCGCTCCAGGGCCTGCTCCGCATTGCCGTTTCTGCCTTCCATTTCGATGGCCCCGAGCTGAGCGGCGAACGACAGCGGATACGGGGGATCGTACTCCAGTACCCGGCGGTAGGCCAACCGGGCCCCTTCCGGGTCCTCAAGCGTTTCACGCACCTGCCCCAGCAGAAACGCCGCCCGCGCCCCGGTGTCGTCCGGCACGTTTCCGTTCAGCCCCTGAACGAGGGCCTGCTCGGCCGCCTCCCAGCTCTCCTGCCGCACGAGGAGCTCTCCCCGCACCACGCGCATCCGGGCCGTCCAGCTGCCGTAGTCCTCCGCCCCGTCCAGTCCCGCTCGGAGGGCTTCTGCGGCCTCCGGGTACCGATCGGACGCCACCAGCGTCTGCGCAAGCCGGAAGCGGGCCTCGCCTTCCCGCTCGGCGCCGAGGGCAATCACCTCCCGGAATTTCTGGACCGCCCCCACGTAATTCTGCTGGTAGTACCGAGACCGCCCGATAAGGAGCAGCGCGTCATCGACCCACTCCGAGTTGGGGTGTTCTCGCAGCACGTCCGCGCTCTTCTGAATCGCCTCCTCGAAGGACGACTGGCCGGCTCCACCCTGCGGCGGCGGAAACACAGAGAGATAGCGGGTCCGATCGATGTCCCCGCCCGACTCAGTCACTGATTCGAGCCCCGCGTCGAAGGCCTGATTGGCATTATAGAAAGCATTGTAGTAGGCCGTAAGGTCATCGTACTGGCGCCCGATGAAGGAGCCCCGCCCGCAGCTCATCAGCAGTCCGGCCCCGGCAAGGAGAAGCGCAAGGCCGCACACCCTGCGGACTTGCACCCACACCCGAGGAGAAAAGCGACCCATGTCGACACGCCAGTCGCGTCGGGAAAGAGGAAAAGCACGTGGGGACTCCAATGAAAGCACCCCGCCACGGGATCCGTCTGGGGCGGCTCCACCCCCCAACCCTTTCTACTGCACGGTGCTTACGTGGACGGTGTTGGTGCGCCCCCGGGCCGGCAGCGGCATCCCGACGGTCAGCACCACACGGCTGCCCGGCGGCACCAGGTCGTACTCGTGAAGAATACTGTGCGCACGCGCAATGCCCTGATCGGTGTCCTGCTGGAAGGGGATGTAAAAAGCCTCGGTCCCCCAGAGACTTCCGAGTTGCGCGACCACCCGTTTGTTGTCGGTAAAGGCGTAGATGGGCATGCCGGGCCGGTGCCGGGCGATAGACCGAGCAGTCGCGCCCGAGTTGGTCAGGCAGCAGATCGCCTCCGCCCCCACCTGCTCAGCGAGGCGGCAGGCCGTAAAGCTCACGCTGTCCGTGACGCTCGCCCCCTGCTCGAAGTGATCGGGCGTGATGGTGAGGGCCCGGCGCCCCTCCTGCCAGTAGGACTCCGCCTGGCGGATGATCTGATTCATCGCCTCCACGACCCGAACGGGATGACTCCCCACGGCCGTCTCGGCGGAGAGCATGACGGCATCGCTGCCGTCGAGCACCGCGTTGGCCACGTCACTCGCCTCGGCGCGGGTCGGGCGCGGGTCCTCCACCATGCTCTCAAGCATCTGCGTGGCCGTAATGACGGGCTTGGCCGCCTCCATGCTCTTGCGGATGAGGCGCTTCTGCGTGCCGGGCACCTCCTCCATCGGCATCTCGATGCCTAGGTCGCCCCGTGCCACCATGATGCCGTCCACCACCTCCAGAATCTCGTCGATGTTGTGTACGGCCCGCGGCTTCTCGATCTTGGCGACGACGCTGGTGTTTTCCCCCGTCTCCTCAATGCGGTGGACCAGCGCCTCCACGTCGGACCGTTCCTGCACGAACGAGAGGGCTACGACGTCGACCTCCAGTTCGAGGCCGAGCTCGAGGTCTTTCAGGTCTTTCTCCGTCATCGGGGCCGTGGACGCCTGCAGGTCAGGCAGGTTGACGCCCTTTCGGGACCGCAGCGGCCCGCCCTCCACGACCGTCGCCCGCAGCTGCGAGCCGTCCGTCTCGGTGACCCGAAGCTCGAGCAGGCCGTCGTCGATCAGGATGCGCTCCCCCTCGCGGGCGTCTCGGGCGAGGGCCTCGTAGTCGATGAAGATGTGCTCGCTCGTGCTCTCCCGCGGCGTATCGGTGGTCACCACCACCTCGTCCCCTTCCATCAACATGACCGAGTCGTTCGCGACCGCCCCCACCCGAATCTTCGGGCCCTGCAGGTCCTGCAAGACGGTCACCCCCTGGCCCTCCGCCTCGGCCACCTCCCGGACGGTCTCCACGCGCTGCCGATGCTCTTCGTGGGTGCCGTGTGAGAAGTTCATGCGAGCGACGTCCATCCCCGCCGCGACCATGCGGCGCAGGGTGTCCGGGTCCGTGGTCGCCGGGCCCAGGGTACAAACGATTTTTGTTCGGCGGTCCATGCTTCGAAACAGGTGGGGAGACAGTACGCGTGAGGTGAGCCTCGCGCCTCGGGGAGCCGGTGAGACGCAAACCGCCCCAAACCTAGAAGAGCCCAGGGGGAAATGCACAACGAGAGCCGGCGCCACCGGATTTCCCCAGAAGTCTTCACGGGACGGAGGAGGTCCCGGGAGACGATGCAGTCCCGTCCGGGCGCTCCTGCAGCGGCACCTCGGACAGCTGGTCGCGCGGAACCCGCGAATGCGGCCGGGTCTCCAGGGCACTCGACACCATGATGAGCTCGCCCACGTTCTCGAGGGTCAACAGGCCGACGAGCTGCCCCTCCTCCACGACCGGCACGGTCGAGCAGCTCCGCGCGTTCATCTGCTGGAACACCTCGTCGAGGGGCGCGCTCGGGGCCGTAGTGAAGCAGTCCGCGTCGGCCACCTCCCCAACTGGGGTATCGCGGCCGTGCTCGGACAGGGCCTCGATGAGCTGCTTGCGGCGAAGCAGTCCCACGACGCTCCCCGCCTTCAGCACCGGAAAGTCGTGGTCGGTGCCGGCCAGGAGCGCGTCCACGGCGTCGTCGAGGGTATCGTCGACGGTCAGGGTAGCGAAGCGTGTCACCATCGCCTCCCGCACCGGCGTGCCCTCGGTGAACGCCCGGTACATGGCCTGCTTCGACTCCTGCTGGGCTCCGACGTACACGAACAGGGCGATGAACAGGAGAATAGGATTCCACGTCATGATCCCGACCAGCCCGAACAGGACCGCCATGCCCTGCCCCACGTTGGCGGCCGTCTGGGTGGCCTGGGCGTAGTCCCACCGGAGCGCCAGCAGCGCCCGCAGCACGCGCCCCCCGTCCATCGGAAAGGCGGGCAGCATGTTGAAGATCGCCAGCACGGCGTTAATCCACATCAGGGACGCCAGGGCGTGGCTGCCCGGCGCCTCCAGCGCCTCCGGGGCGAGGGTGCCCCCGGTTACCAGCAGCACGAGGGCGAGGGCGAAGGCG
>Ga0207753_1000827_pt1 | contig 11252 bp, 9 predicted proteins | sample PonA233FremontCA_2_FD_187273 | JGI IMG/M metagenome (GOLD analysis project Ga0207753, IMG submission 187273) | Salt pond sediment microbial community from Fremont, CA, USA - Pond A23 Sediment 3 (SPAdes) | ecosystem: Environmental > Aquatic > Non-marine Saline and Alkaline > Saline | place: USA...
GCAAAGTCGAGCAGTACAAAGGATAGTCCGTGTAGATATCAGGAGCGGCGCCCCTTCGCAGTGCACTATGAGTCTGACATGACACCACGAATTTCCGTTTGTATTCCCACCTGCGGGCGTCCCGAGCACCTTGAGGACGCGCTCCAGTCGGCACTGTCACAGACGCCGGAGCCGTTTGAGGTGGTGGTGGGGGACGACTCCGAGGACAGAGCGACCGCCAAGCGAATACGGCGGTATGAGGATGAGGGGGCACCGGTCCGGTATCTTCGGAACGAGCCCTCTCTCGGACAGGCGAAAAACGTAGATCGCCTTTTTCGGGAGGTCGAAGGAGACTATATCGTGCTTCTCCACGACGACGATCGACTCCTAAGAGGAGCCCTTTCTTCTCTTCTCGAAGCGATTGTAGACCGCCCGAGCGTTGTCGCGGTGTTTGGAAAGCAGCAGGTGGTCGATTCGGAGGGAAACGTGAAGACGGATACGACGCGGGGTGTGAACGAGGGATATTATCGCACCTCCGAATTCGAAGGCGTCCAGGACAACGGTCTGCGGTCCGCGATCACGCAGCAGTTTCCCAATGACGGATACATGGTTCGGGCCGAAGCAGCGAAGCAGGTGGGATATGCCCGTCCAGATGTGGGAGATGCGTGTGATTTTGCATTCGGTGTCGAACTTGTCCGACAGACCGGAAAACAGTTTTACTACGTCGATGAATTTACGTCTCAGTATCGACAGTCCGAACAGTCTATCGTGCGGGGAGATGAGATTGACGACACCGCATTTCGGGCGCTGAGATACGTCTTGCAGAACGTTTCGCTAGACATCCGTGAAGATCCGTACGTGCGAAAATGGCTCCGGGAGAGAGCACCCGTTGCCGTAATGCAGGCGGCACAGAATGGCTATCCGGGCCAGGGACTAAAGTGGTATTTTGGTCCGTACCACCGCGCTCGAATTCCAACACCTGGGGGCGCGCGTAGGCTCCTCTTCCTCTTTTACTCCTATTTTGTTGCTTAGGCATGAGGATTCTGGAAGATGTCAGAGCCGTGTGGCAAGACACACGTCCAACTGTTCTGATCCGCCATCCGGAATGGATCATGGACGCAGTACTAGGGGACGCCGTACGACCTACAGATACCGTTGTAATAACGGGATTTTGGCGCAGCGGGACAACGTGGTTGCTCGAAACGTTATCGAGGGCACTGAGGGCGAAGTCCGTATTTGAACCGCTTCGTCCACAAATAACCGGATATGAGGCCTATGCGAGTGCACTCTACTCCGGAGGGGAAGAGGCAATAAATGGATTTATGCCGTTTGGCAGAGACCGGATAGCGGCAGCCCCAACGCTTCACCGGCATCTTCATCGAGCCCTCGTAGGAGCAACACCGGGTGCGTTCGTGAGAGCAGCGAGATTTCGTGTTCGTGAGCACGAGGATCGCGTCGGAGCATCGAGGTTTGCTCAAGTGAGAAGCCGATTGCAAGACTCAATGCGCCTGCAGGTCGTGACAAAATTCACGAGGGCTCATCTATTACTTCCGCAAATACGGGCGGAGTGGGCGCCGACCGTCTTCCACATCAGACGCGATCCCCGAGCGGTCGTTGAGAGTTTACTCCGCCAGGAGTGGTCCGGATGGGCGCGCTCAATGTCTCTCGCGGACTACTTGCTAGTTCCGGAGGACGGACGATCTGAGATCTTTTCTAGGTGGAAAGATCTGATACATCAATGTGATGAGCGCAGCTATATTTCTCGGATTGCAGGGTATTGGGCTCTGACGGAGTGGTACGTCGATCAGTTTGCAGGCGATGGGGTCATCCCTCTTGAGTTTGAACAACTTTGCCGCGAGGGGATCGACTATTTGCGGGGAACTGTAGAGGAGAGCTCGGAAATTGAGATCTCGAAAGAAGACATGCAAGGAGTAAGCAAAACTTCCAAAGCGGAAAAGTCGACAGAGGAGCGTATTCATGGATGGAAAGATAGGTTAGATGCATCTGTTGTAAACGAAATAGAAGATGTGGTACGCCAGTGTGGTATGGGCAAAAATATATAGTAAGAAGTCTGTTTCGGGCAGTTAAGGGGAATGGTCCGATGCACTGCGCCCGGAAGCACAGGCACACTTTCATTGAGGCTTTGGTAACCTTTGAGTGTACGACTCATCCACATTTCGCCGGAGCTTCCGCCCACGGTGGGCGGCGTGGCGGACTACACCGCCCTCCTGTCCCGCCGGCTGGTGGAGGTGTCCGACGGGGCCGTGGAGCCGGTACTCGTGCACGCCGGGAAGGCGGCCGCCGAGGCCATCGAGGTGGACGTTCCGGCCGTGGACCTGAGCGGGCAGTGTTCGGCGACGGCGCTGGCCGACACCGTGCGGCGGCTGGCCCGTGAGGCTGACGAACGCGCCGTGGTGCTGCTGGAGTACTCGGGCTACGGCTATTCGGGACGGGGAACTCCGGTGTGGTTATACCGGGGACTGGAGCGGGGTTGTCGAACGGATTCCGTAGAGCTCGTTACGATCTTCCATGAACTGGCGGCGTCGGGTCCGCCATGGAGTTCTGCGTTCTGGCTCGCGCCCCTGCAGCGGTGGATTGCGAAACGTCTACTGAGAGCGTCGAGCCACGCCCTCGTAAACCGACCGCCCAGCGCAGACCAACTCCGGTCGTGGGCATCTGATGCCTCGAAGGTCGTCCTGCAACCGGTCTTCTCGAATGTAGGGGAGCCGGAGACGAATCCTCCCCTTGACGACCGCGATTGTGCAGTCATATTCTGTGGCGGGAAGGAGAAGGAGCTGATCTACGACCGCTCGGACCAGCTCGAGCAGCTTCTCCGGCGAGAAGGCATCGATCGGTTGGTGGACATCGGTCCGCCTCCGGAGACCCTCCCCTCAATGGATGTCACACATGAGGTACTTGGTGTACAGCCGGCCGAGACCATCAGTCGGTGGCTCCTCCGGACCCGGATGGGATTTGCTCGGCGCCGGCTCGATCTGTTGACGAAGTCGGGGGTCGTCGCTGCCTATCTCGCTCACGGGGTCGCACCCGTGATCCTCCCGCACGGATCACCATCTCACGCTCCATCTCTCGATGAGGGCGACCACTACGTGACTTTAGACCACGCCCAGTCGCCCGCCATGGACTGGGCATGCATGAATCGACGGGTATACGAATGGTATCAACATCGGGCGCATAGCAGCAAAGCGGCGCAGGCAACTCTCCGGGCGATGAACGAGTCGAGCGAGTGGACACAAACGCATTGAGGGCTTTTCTGATGGTACTGCCGACGTTTCTGATCTGTGGGGCTCACAAATGTGGGACAACAGCGCTTTTCAAATTCCTCGACCAACATCCCGACGTATTGGGGAGCACCCCGAAAGAGACGGATTTTTTCCACAAACACTACGACAAGGGGTGGGAGTGGCTTTCGTCTCACTTCGAAGGGTACGATAGGCATACCGCCGTTGGGGAAGCATCTTCGTTGACCATGGCGGCGGAACTGGCTCCCGCCCGTATCTCGGAGCAGTTGCCAGACGCTCAGTTGCTTTTCGTGCTGCGCAACCCTATTGAGCGGGCATACTCGCAGTACTACTACCATCTATACACCGGGAAAGTGGCCACTCCCGTGCCGTTCCACGAACTTGTCCAGGATCAGGACAGTGACTTCCGAAACAAGATGATCCGACTGGGACGCTACGACAGACAAATTCCCCGGTTTGACCGGTGCTTCGTCCGCGATCAGATGAAAATTATTCTCCACAATGATCTGCGTGAGGAGCCGGTACGCGTAGTCCAGGAAGTGTATGACTTCATCGGTGTTGACGCCGAGTACGTCCCTACCCTCGATCAGCACAACGTTACGAAGCACCCGACCTCCCCCGGACGGTACTACTGGCTGCGGCAGGCCTGGCAGCCGCTGCGGACGGTAGGGGAGGCCCTCTTTCCGGAGGCTGCCGAGACACTTCGCCGGACCGCTCGTAATCTGCTGTTTGACCGGGAGCGTCCCGAGATGAAGCCGGAGGCCCGCGCGTATCTGCGGAATCTGTACGACGATACGATCGCGTGGACGGAGCAGCGAACCGGTCGGGACCTTTCCCACTGGAATTGACGATGCGCTCGAATGGGAAAACGCCCCCATCTCCATGAACATCCTTCTGGAAAGCCGGGTCTTCTATCCCTCGGGGGGCGGCCTTGAGATGATGAGCCAGGAGCTGGGGAAGGCGTGGCGGAAGAAGGGGCATGAGGTACGGGTGGTCACGGCCACTCCCCTGGACGGCCACAACGAGCTTGATACACTAACGGTGTACCGGAAGCCCTCTGCTTGTTCGATGAAGCGTCTAGTGAAATGGGCGGACGTCTTCGTCCAGAGCGGCATCTCTCTCCGGAGTCTGCACTGGCCGGTACTGACGGGGACCCCGCTGGTCATTATTCACCACAATCTGCTTACCCCCCGGATCGCCCCTCCTGTTCGTACGGGCCTGAAGAAGCTGGCCTCCCATCTTGGCGTTAATGTTGCCGTAAGTACTCCGGTGGCGGAAACCGTTCCGGGACCTACGATTTGCATTCCGAACACCTTCCGTCCGGTATTCGACCAGCCGGACGCGGGTGATACAGAGCGGTCGGGCCTTCTCTTCGTCGGACGCCTCGTGTCGGTGAAGGGAGGCGATGTCGCCATCAACGCACTCCGTATTCTGCGTGATCGGGGAATCGACACGACGCTCACCGTCTGCGGCGAGGGACCCGAAGAGAGGGCGTTAAGAAATCGGGCGAGGCGTCTGGGGATAGAGGGGGCCGTGACGTTTGAAGGATGGGCGACGCCGGAGGAGCTCGCTGACTATTATCGAAGTGTGGAGCTTCTCGTCGTGCCGTCCCGTTATGAGCCGTTCGGCATCGTGGCGTTGGAGGCCATTGCCAGTGGATGTCCCGTCGTCGCGTCGAACACGGGGGGGTTGCCGGAGGCGGTTGGGAGCTGTGGGGGACTCGTCGAGCCGGATGCCCCGGAAGCCCTGGCGGAGGGGATTGAGGCTGCTCTCCGGTCCGAGAATCGACAATCCTTCCGGGCCGCCATGCCGGAGCACGTGGGTCGACACCGCATCGACCGAATCGCGAGGCAGTATCTACGAACGTTTGACGCAATAGTGTGAAGGGGCTACTGGTCACAGTCACGTCGACCAGCACGGCCCATCCTGGTTTCTGGAACCTCGTATTATGACAACTGCACGCGTCTCCGGTCGAACCGCAGCTCATCGCCGCTCTGCACAAGGGTGGCTCTGGATGCTCGGCGCGTTTGCACTCCTCATTGTGGTGCAGGGCGCACTCCGAAAATGGATCCTTCCTCAGTTTGCCACTCCTTTGTATGTAGCGAAGGACGTCGCCCTGCTCGGGGCATTTATTTTGTTCACACGTCGACATTCGCCCCGGCTTACGGCTCCGCTTCGGCGGAGCCTGCTGCCCGTTCTTTGGGGCGGCCTGGGTTTTGTCGTCTTTCTCCAGGCGTTCAACTTCAACGTTCCCTCCGCCCCCGTGGGAATTCTTGGGATCCGGAGCTACCTGCTGTATTCGCTGCTGCTGGTTCTTCTCCCATTTGCCCTGGAGCGGACCCGCCGTCCCGAACGTCTCGTAACGTTCCTCGTCGTGGGCGTGGTGGCGCCGGTCCTCGTGCTCGGCATTTACCAGTATTTCCAGCCGGTGGGAAGCTGGATCAATCAGTACGTGGCCGACGCGGCAAACATAACGGGCATTCTGTCTCACCCCCGGATTACCGGAACGTTCAGCTATATCGGGGGAATGGGGGCGTTCCTTCTGTTTGCGCAGTTCCTGGCCGTCGGCCTCGTCTGTGCGGGCTGGCGTCACCAGCATCGCCTGTACAAATATCTGGGGAGTGGACTGCTTGCCCTTGCGCTTGTAGCAGCTCCAATGAACGGGTCACGCAGTGTCGTCTTCGGGGTTCTCGTCCCCCTCCCGATCGTGCTCTTGAGTCTGCTGTCGAGACGACGCGGGCTGTCGGTCGTGGGGGGGCTGCTCGTCGTGCTCGCCCTCGGAGGGTACCTGGCGTCCGAGAGCGAGTGGGCTACGGAGGGCTGGAATACCATAACGCATCGGATCGAGAACACCTCCGATCAAACGTCGACTCGTGTGGGGAGAATGCTTCTGGGGCCGATCGAAAAGGTGGGCGTAGGGGGCGTTCTGGGGTACGGAGCGGGGGCCACCCATCAGGCCGCCGGGGCACTTTCCGCTTCCGGTCGGATTCAAATTGAGGGCGTCGGTTACGAAGGAGAGCTGGGACGGGTAGTGTTAGAGCTCGGTGTCATTGGGGCCCTGTTCTATCTCGCGTTGAAAGGATGGTTGGCCTGGGTGGCCTGGACGGCCATGCGCCGGGCCGAGACGGCCTGGACGCTCCTGCTGAGTGTAACGGGGTTCTGTGTGCTGTTTCTGTGGTTGGGGTCGGGGATGATCGTCTTCAACCACATCGCGGGGTCGCTGTACTGGCTCTGCGCCGGCAGTGTGGTGTGGGTCTGGAGCCGGCAGGAGGTCCGGCGGCTATCGAACGAGTCGGGGTAGAGACATGAAACCCATGGACGAATCACCGAGGATGTTGGTCACCCATCCGGGTCGCCAGCACGCCCACCAGCTGGCGCGGGCCCTGCACGCCCGAGGGGCGCTGGCCGGCTTCTGGACCGGCGTCCCCTCCGCCCCATTGTCGAGCAGGGGCCCGCTCTTCCGTTTCCTGGCTCGCTGGAGCCCCCAGCCCGTCCTGGACCTGCCGGCCGACGCGGTTCGGCACTGCTATGTCGAGCCCGTGGTGCGGCGGCTGTCGCGTACGCTGTGCTCGCCCCCACAGGCCGCCGTGTGGCAGCACCGCGCCATGCACTGGTTCGACCGCTGGTGCGCGCGGCGCCTCCCCCCGGATCTCGACGCCGTCGTGTGCTACGAGAACGCGGCCCTCCACACCTTTCGGCGGGCCCGGGACCGGGGCGTCACGACGATCCTGGACGCGGCGAGCTTCCATTACACTAGGCAGGATACCTTCTACGAGCCCGTCGAGCCGGACGCCGCCCACGCACGAATCAACGCCCACAAGGACGAGGAGATCGCCCTCGCCGACCACGTCCTCACCGTGTCCGGGCTGGCCCGCGAGAGCTACGTGGACGCCGGGGTGCCGCCCGACAACGTGACGGCCGTGCCGATGGGGGCCGACCTCTCGGCCTTCCGGCCGCCGGACGGCCCCCGCGAGCCGGAACCGCCGGTCACGTTCGTGTTCGCCGGGCACGTCGGTCGCCGGAAGGGCGCCGATCTACTGCTGGCGGCGTCCCGGCGGCTGTACGAGAACGGGGTCGAGCACCGGGTCCAGTTCGCCGGGGACGCGGAGGCGACGATGTTCGACGACGCGCCGCCGACCGTGGCGCCGCTGGGGTACCTGTCCCGCGACGCGCTGGTGGAGGCCTTTCGGCGCGCCGACGTGCTCGTGCTCCCCTCGCGGCACGACTCCTTTGGCCGCGTCGTGGTGGAGGCGATGGCCACGGGCCTTCCGTCCCTCGTGAGCGAGAACGTGGGGGCGAAAGCGGCCGTGACGGAGAACGAGAACGGGTGGGTGGTTCCGGTCGAGGACGTCGGGGCCCTCGCGGAGCGGATGCGGTGGTGTGTCGAGCACCCTGTGGCTGTGTCAGACATGCAGGACGCGGCCGTGACCGCCGCCCAGGACTACACGTGGGCGGCGTACCGCCGGCGCGTCGCCGAGGTCCTGGGAGCAGTCCTGGAATCGGCACCCGTCGAGGACCGTGCGCAGCCCCAGCCGTCGCCCCCATGAGTAGGTCTGTCGTCCACGATCTGGCCTGCACTCGTGCCCACCACGATGGGAACTCCGTGGGAGGAACTGGAGACGTACGACTGCAGTGGTTGTCGATCTGGAGACGGGAATAACTGCCGAGGCCTTTGTGATGGCCGTGCACCGGAACGGAACGCGAGGCAATGGGGAGACGAGACCGCCCGGCTTGTGGAGTCGATCTACACGTGGCGAGCCGTAGGTGAGCGGATAAGAATGACGTACAAGCGGCTTCTGGAATGTCGGCTGTGTCCCGGGTGGATTGATGAGTCTTCTGAACGAATTCTTCTGTATTCTTCTATTTGACGACGCATGACTCGCAGCCAGTGCGTACTGCTTCTCGCCCACAAGCTCAACGTGTCCGGGGCATCGACCCACATGTTGAATCTGGGAATCGGGCTTCAACGGAAAGGGTGGAGCGTGGCGGTGGCTGCGCGCGAACTTGCGCCCGGCACGCCTTTGGGGAAGGAGAAGTTTGAGGAAGAGGGAATAACAGTATATGAGATTCCCTTTCCAGACTTCAGCGACATCTCAGACGGAGTGGGTAAGACCCTTCGAGATCGGGGAGCCGTATTTGCAGAATTGAATCAAGTTATTCGGCGTGGACAACCGAGTGTGTTACACGCCCACTCGGCAACACTCGTCCCGTTTGCCCGGGCGGTTGGCGGGTGGCATCGCATTCCCACGATCACCACACTGAACTTCGGCCGCATTAAGCAGGAGAACCAGCGTGCGGTACAATGGGGCGCCGGGTGCACCGGAAGCATTCTCGGTCACGAGGTCATTGCCGTGAGTACGGAGATGCAGACGCGTCTGGTGGAGACGATGGGACTTCCCTCAGCGCGGGTGCACCGGACGGCCTACGCCCCCAATAGTGATCATTTTCGTCCCTCCAGCGACGAGGAAGCACGGGACGCTCGTCGGAGCCTCGATCTAGAGAATGGGGTCCCCGTTGTCTCGCTCATCGGTCTTCTGGAGCCTCGTAAGGGCCACGATGTCCTAGTCCGGGCTGTCGCGCGTCTGCGGGACCGGGGGTGTCCCGCGACTGCCCTCTGTGCCGGGTCGGGGTCGCAGAGGGACACAGACCGAGTTAGGGCGCTCGCAGAGCAACACGACGTTACGGACCAAGTCCGTTTGCTGGGTCACCAGGACGCCCGGGAGGTGATGTGGGCTTCAGATGTGACCGTGTTGCCCAGTGTGGAGGGGGGGGACAGCTTCGGGCTGGTCGTGGTCGAGTCGATGCTCTGTGGCGTTCCCGTCATACGGACGCCCGCGGGCGGGGCCACGGACCAGATTGTGGACGGGGAGTCCGGATACATTGTCCCATTCGGTGACGATGAGGCGCTCGCGGACCGGCTCCAGCGTCTCCTCTCGGATGAGACGCACCGCCGAGAGATGGGAACGGCAGCGGAGCAGCGGGCCCGAAGCAAATACACAAAGGAGCAGATGGCGTCAGAGACAATTGAGGTCTACGAATCTGCACTGCAGCGATTTCGCTAGGTCGGATGCTATTCACCAGGCAAAGCAATGGAATGCTGGACAAACTCGTGTACTCGATGCCCTCATGGGTGCAGGATACTCTCAAGGGCTGGGTCGGCAAATCTGTCTTCCTAAAAAGAGGATTCGAGGTTGCAAAGTCGATGCTGTCTCGGAGAGTAGGCCGCATTCGAACGGGACCCGGGGAGGGATTAAAAATTCAGCATTTCGGCGAGCGGTTGGCCCACCTGAGTGGCGAGGCACTGAGGGAAGAGCAAGCGTTCCTATCTCGTCATGTGAGTGAGGGGGATGTTGTGTACGACATCGGGGCAAATATCGGCTTCTTGACCACCATCACCGCCCGGCTTACCGGTCCGGAGGGGCAGGTGTACGCCTTTGAGCCCATTCCCTCCACGGCCGCTATGGTGAAAGAGAACGCGTCCCACAACGGATTTGAGCACGTCACCGTTTTTGAATGGGCCCTCTCTTCGGAGAATGGGCCTGCGAGGATGGAGAGTGAAGGGGAGCACACCGAAACCTATAGCGTGGGAGAAGAGGGGCGGGTACAGGTGACGCGCCGTCGACTCAATGATGTCGTTACGGAACAGAATATGAAAATGCCAGACCTGATGAAAATCGATGTTGAGGGCCACGAACTTCAGGTGTTAGAAGGGGCGCTCGACACGATACGGACGGCGAAGCCCCTGTTACTCATTGAGGTGCATTCGCTGGGGCAGGCGTTCGTGGACTTCTGCGAGGAAACTCTCAAGCCGATGGGCTACACGCTGACCCGACTTGATGGGACGGACCTCCCAGCGGGCACCGAACGCTATCATGCGTTCGGAAACCCCACCCGTAATAGACCAGTGTCTTGATACATCGCTCGATCCCTTCCTCCTCGTCGACAACGAAGGGGAACATCGACTGTGCGATGGGGTCGCCTAGAGGCTATTGCGTTGGGAAACGCTACAAAATCGCGGATGGCTGTAGTGAAAGAGGCAAGCAGGATATTGAGAAAAGATGTGATGCGGCGTGCTTATTAGGACTGCTACCACAGGACTTTGTACCCGTCTCTCGCGTTTCTCGACCCAAGCATAGGGCCCCGCGCCCTCCGTCCTTTTGCGTGACACACTCCGTTCGATCGGATCTCATCCCGCTCTCCACGCGGCGGTCCACACCGCCGTCGTCACGCTCATCGTCGTAATGGGCGTCTTTGCCGCCGGCGAGGATCGGGTGTACGACACCATCGCCAATCGCGCCGTGGCGGACACGATGACGCCCGCGGAGCAGGTGGTGGCCCTGCGGCGGGCGGCCCACGACCTCGTGTCGGCCCGAAACCAGTACCTCGGGTCGGTTCCGAATTCCGGGATCCGAGGGCGGTGGTTCGGCTCCGCGGACTATACCCTGCTGAAGGGAGGCGGCTGTGGACATTACGTGGCTGTTCTCACTCGGCTCCTGCACCGGGCGGGGTTCGAGGCGCGGATCGCGCAGATGCTCTGTGAGGACACCTCCTACGGGGCCTGTCACATTGTGGCGGAGGCGAAGGTTGGAGAACGGTGGGTGGTCCTGGACCCCCTCTACGACCACGCCTTCCGGGCGCCGGACGGCACCCTGGCGAGCTACGCGGAGGTCTCCGCCCACTGGGACCGGTATGTCGAACAGGTGCCGCCGGACTACAGGCGGATGTACAACTACAACGACGTCCGATACACGAACTGGTCGAAAATCCCGGTCCTCCTGCCGGCGGCCAGGGCGGTGCTCGGCGGGGTGGTTGAGGACGCGGAGACCATTTCCGTCCGGGTCCATGTGCTAAATGTGTATCGGACGTACGCGTATTTGCTTCTTGGCGGGGAGCTAATCCTCCTCGTCGGCACCGTGCTCTGGGTCCGACGGCGCTGGACCCGGGGGCCGGAGGGGGCAGACTCGGATCCCGCGTAGGCCGTCGGTCTGGTGGCCGTTTCCACTATAATCGTCG
>Ga0207753_1000830_pt1 | contig 11232 bp, 7 predicted proteins | sample PonA233FremontCA_2_FD_187273 | JGI IMG/M metagenome (GOLD analysis project Ga0207753, IMG submission 187273) | Salt pond sediment microbial community from Fremont, CA, USA - Pond A23 Sediment 3 (SPAdes) | ecosystem: Environmental > Aquatic > Non-marine Saline and Alkaline > Saline | place: USA...
CTACGGGTTCGTACGGACGCTAAACCTTGCTGGAGTACCGTTGAGCGGGCTTATTGACTGCTTCGCGGTCAACGTGTTTCGCTGAGTTATGCAAGAGCCACAATTATTTCTTGGATGATCCTTGGATGGAGCGTACGTGAAAGAGTAGACAAACATAGCCAATTAGAGACGGTGATCTAACCCCCTCACCCCGTGTGCGATATGAATTTAGAGAGAGCGTAGAGGCGTCACAAAAGACGAGTGAACACAGAGAATGCACTAACAGGGCGTATAGAGCGGTCTCGCGGGTTTACACCACACGCATAGAGTCAGTTGGGATTCAGTAGCCGTTCATCTTATCACGAAACATACTGTTTCGTTTCAACTGGCATTAGTACCACTACGGGTAAGATTTATACAGCAGCAATATAAACGTTTACTTTTCATAGATCTATTTTCTATTTCGGTAGTACGAGGCCTTTCTCTCGTGAAAACCGTTGTATCGGTTGTTTTCTCGGCTCAGCTCCCGATTGACCCTTCCCGCTTCGCAGCGATTTCATATCGCACACGGGGTGAGGGTGTTTGAGACGTTCTCCTCTTTTCATTCAACCAGGGTGAAATCCATCGGACCTGTTTCTCGTGTCTCTGCGAGTTCTCGCCGGATGTCTGTTCGGTGCCGCCCAAGCGGGGAAAAGACACTTTCGACAGCGCGGATAAGTCGTGTCTCGTAGTACGACGGATCGTACGTCCCGACATCCTCGTGAGTACGACCCGACATCCTCGTGAGCAGTAGCAACGCGATGGTGAGTAAGAGCAACGCGATCTCCGGAGGTTTTTTCGTCGTCGACAACCATGTACTCAATGTCTTGTCTGGGTCACGGTGAGAATGTTCTCGATCGAGGCCTACGCGAGTTCCTGAATGGGCTTTTTTGACCGGGAGCCGAGATTCAAGACGCCGTCGAGGTTCGTCTCACCGTTGAACAAGGTGGTAGTTGGAATCTATTCGGTGAGAGTGGTAAGTTCTACAATAAGACAACAAGACTTGCATTCGCTACAACAAGACTGATATTCGCTTGATTTGAATAGACATGAAATGTCCCCGTGGACACGACGAGACACCCTCAAAACTCTCCCCGCGGTAGCTGTCGGGTTGTCCGGTTGTAGTGGTCTTGGGAACGAAGAGTACAGTCTTCCTGTGCCAACATCCTGGACGACACAGTTTATCGAGCCGACAGTCGGTGTCGACGCCCCTGGCGACATGGTGATTTTCGGGGCGAAAAGTCCGTACGACGGAGATCCCTTGGTAAGTGCCTTTGATCCAGAATCCGGCGAGACACAGTGGATGACTACGGGGCCCGGCGAGCCATCTTCTCCTGTCGCAGTCGACGACGACAAGGTATACGTTTTCTCGAAGACGGGACCCGTATTCGCGTTGGATCACCAGACGGGAGACCAACTCTGGGAGGCGTCGATTCCGAGAGTAAATCTGGCCGACCTCGGAGTCGTCCAGTTTGCCCCAGTACTCGTCGACGATCTCGTCGTCGTCCCAGTCTCGGGGACCGAAGACGATGTTGTCGACAGACTCGTCGGTTTTAGACGGTCTGACGGGACTGAGACGTTCAGTATAGAGCTTCCTGCGTCGATTGTGGGTGCCCCAGCCAGCGATCCGAGTGGTGTTATTGTTCCGTTACTTGACGGAACTCTTCGCCGTGTCGACACCGATGGAGACGAGACATGGAACAGAGATCTCGGAGGCCCAATCCGAGTATCGCGAGTGCGAGGCTCACCCCGCTGAGGGAGATGACGAACGTCAACGGCGACAAGAGGGCCGTTCCGATGACCTTCCTGATGGTGTCCCATCGAAAGCGACTCTTACGATCAAGGAAATCAACGACAACCGCTACTACTGGCAGTGGCGAGATGGAGATCAGGTCAAATCGAAGTACAAAGGACCGGTCGATTCGACCGAGTAGACCCGGTTCAACCGAGTAGATCCACGTAGATCTCTATCCCCCGTCCGACTCACTCCTCGATTTGATACCTGCACGCTCGCTGTCGACACCTACACACTCGATCTGAGTGATAGTGACTGCAATTGCTATCGTGTTCGTCTTCGTCGTCGGCTTCGACCTCGTTCAGTTTTGTGTGGCAATCGCTTCGATCTCAACACCGGCCCCTTTCGGTAGTCCCGCCACCTCAAACGCGCTCCGAGCCGGTGGCTCGTCGCCGAAGAATTCAGCATAAACCTCATTCATCGACGCGAAGTCATCGATATCGTCGAGAAACACGGTCACTTTCAACACGTCACTCATATCGAGCCCCGCTTCGGCGAGGATCGCTTTGATATTCGCAAGCGACTGTTCGGTCTGGACGCCGATCGGCTCGTCGGCCAGCAGGTCGCCGTCCGGTGTCATCGGAAGCTGCCCGGCAGTAAACACGAGGTTCCCATCGGTCTTTGCCTGACTGTACGGTCCGACTGCTTCGGGTGCATCGCTGGTGGTTACGGTTTTCGCCATCGACTGCAGTTACACAGAAGCCGATATTAAAGCTATTCGTCTGCTTCCATGGCCCCGAAGCCAACCGATTGAGGATGTCGTGAATCGACGGTAGCCCACCCGACAGTCGACGGTAGCCCACCCGACAGTCGACGGTAGCCCGCTCGACGGTTCGTTGCCCTCGATAGATTCGGTTACTGGGTCTGCGATCCCGATTCAGCCAGCGAGAGCCCGGCATTCGCCAACGTGTTTGCCGCCTTGTAACAGTCGTCCCACGACGTGAACTCGTCTTCCGTGTGACTTTTGCCGTCCTTGCTCACCGCGAAAACCATGGCCGTATCACAGACTTTGGCAACGTGTGCCGCGTCGTGGACCGCCCCACTGAAGACCTCGATCGCGTCGTAGCCGAGTGTCTCTGTCGCCTGCGTGACTGCCTGCACGGGGCCGTCGGGGAAGTGGATGCTGGTAGAGGATGCCCGGTCCTGCCAGTCGACCTCGACACCCTCTCGTTCGGCGACCGCTTCCGCCTCCGCAATCACTCGCTTGCGACCTTGGTCGACGAGTTCATCGCTCGGATCACGAATCCCCCACGTGATCGTCACCTCTTCGGGGACGATGTTAATCGAGTTCGGTTTGACGTCTACGTGGCCGACACTGCCGACGGTCCGGTCCCCGAGCGTCCCCGGAAGCCGTCGAATGACTGTTATCAGATCCGCTGCGGCGACGAGCGCATCCGCCCGGTCTTCCATCGGTGTCGTGCCCGTGTGTTCGGCCTCTCCCTCGAACGTGACCGCTCCCCAGCTCAGGCCAACGATCCCCGTGACGATGCCGACATCGCTGTTGCTGGTTTCGAGTTTCGGCCCCTGTTCGATATGCAGTTCCAGCGACGAGTGGTACGGTTCGGCGGGCGCTGCCGGTTCCGGTCCCTTGTAGCCGATCCGTTCGAGTTCCGACTCGAAGTTCTCGCCGTTGTCGTCGGTTTTCGCATACTCGTCGTCGAGGCTGAGTTCGCCCGCCCAGACGCCGCTGCCCTGCATCGCCGGTTGAAACCGGGAGCCCTCTTCGTTGGTCCAGTTGACGATTTCGATGGGATGAGCCGTCTCGATGTCGTTGTCGTTGAGGCTCCGTACCAGTTCGAGTGCCGCCACGACTCCCAGTGGGCCGTCGAAGATACCGCCGTAGGGCTGGGAGTCGAGATGAGAGCCAATCAGTACTGGTGCTGCATCCGGATCCGTACCGGCCCGTCGACCGAACATATTGCCCATCTCGTCTATCCGCGTCTCCAGACCGGCGTCTTCCATCGCGTCCAGAAACCAATCCCTGACTCGCTTGTCGGCATCCGACAGCGCCAATCGGTGGAGCCCTCCGTTTTCGGTCCCCCCGATCGCTGCCTGTTCCTGCATGGTCGTTATCAAGCGCTGCTCGTCGAGCTGTAGGTCCATCAACTGCGGATTAACTGGATACTGATATATGGGTTTTGGAAGCTACCGTTTTTGCCATCCGACGATTGTGACCGAGAACGCCCGGCTGCCGGACGATCGTGGTGGGCGCTAACTACTACTGTATTCACGAATCGTGAACCGGTTTCTGGCATCCCGTTTCAGCTATTGAACTGTGTAACATTGTGTGAAAAACACCATCACGCATCAGGAACAGAGCGTCGACTCTCGCCGAAACGGTGTCCACGTACTCAGCAGAATCCAGCACAGTTGCCGGATTCAGCTCCCGTCACGAGTCGACACACTTCAGCTCCCGTCACGAGTCGACACACTGCAGTTCACCGCCAGCTGGTTCACGTATCGAGAAACGAGTGCGGGCGTGTGCAGCCGTCCCCTCAAACGGTTATAACTATGATACGTATCCTGCCGGTTGGAGTTCCCCTCCAATTCTGAAACAGACTACTTTGTTTCACAGAGTGGTTCGAAGCCATCCAACCAGCCGTCAGGTGGAGCTATACTGCCGTCTCCGGGCGTGGATTCTCATTTCGCAGAATAGCCGATAGGCTCGCCGGGCGGCGGCACCCGACACTACTCCCGGTCGTCCCGGCAGCGGTCGACCCATTAGACGAACAGCGGTCGACCCATTAGACGAACAGCGGTCGACTCAGTCGGACGAACAGCAGTTACCCTTTCAGGCGAGTGGGACTTCCTCGTCCGAAACCACGTCCCACGACTCCGGAGTGATGATGTTCGCATCGAACTCGCCCGCCTCGGGGTATGCGGTTATCACCAACATTTCGTTGTCGGTCTGTAGGTATGTGGCCAAGTTGTGGAGGTGATCGGCCGCCAGTTGACTGATCCCGTCGACGAAGATCGCTGGCATCGTCTCGCCGACATCGAAGGCTTGGAACCCGGCGACTGTGACGGCGAGCCCGACGAGCTCGCGTTCGGCCTCACTGAGGGTGTCGAGTGCGGTCTCGACGCCGTCGCGGGCGACGACGAGTTCGAACGACTCGATTTCGTCGGTCCCGGCGGCCCGCTTGGCGGTGAGGTGGCCGCCGTCGAAGCCCGGCGCGAACTGGTCGACGATGTCGTCGATCGCCTCGTTGAACTCCTCGACGAGCGCGCGCTGTTTCGCGTCCTTCTCGTTCCGCAGCCGTTCGATCTCTTCGGCGAGGTCCGTCTTCGTCTCCCGCAGCTCTTCGAGTTCGTCTTTCCGCCCATCGAGCTCATCGAGCCGCTCTCGGGCCGATTCGAGCTCCCGGTCGGTCGTTCGGATCTGCGTCTTGACATCGGTCAGCGCTTCGTTGTAGTCGTCTTCGGCCGCCTCGACCTCCGCTTCGAGTTCTTCGACCTCCGTTTCCAGCGCTTCCTTTCGCCCTTCGATACTTTCGAGGTCCCGCTCGGCGTCTTCGACCTCCGTTTCGAGCTCCGCGATCCGGGCTTCGAGGGCGGCTCGCTTTCGTTTCTGCGTCTCGATTTCGCGTCTGCGCTGCTCGACTTCCTCGATCTCCGTCTTCAACTGCTCCCGTTGCTCGCGCAACCCTGTGAGTCGCTCCGTGAGGTCGCTCAGTCGGGCGTCGATCCCGTCGGTCGACGTCTCGCTGCCACAGACCCAACAGTCGACACTGTCCTCGGTGAGCGACCGCTCGACAGCCGTCACGTGGGGCAACAGCTCCTCGTCGACGGCGTTGCTGTTCACGCGGTAGAGGTCCTCCAGAAAACTGATCGTCTCGTCGAGTTCGGCGACCTGATCGCGCTGGCGGTCGATATCGGTCGTCCGGTCGATGTCTGCGGGGTCCTCAAGCGCCGACAGCTCGGTTCGCTTGTCCTCGATCGTCGCCCGCTTCTGTTCGAGGCGGTCTTCCAGTCGACGTTGCTGGCCCGTGGTTCGTTCGAGTTCGTCCCGCTTGGTGCTCAGGGCCTCGCTGAGTTCGTCGACGCGGTCCTTGTCGCCGGTCTCCGTATCGAGTTCGTCGCGCTGCTCGCGCAGGTCCGCCAGTTCGGTCTCCAGGCGTGTGACCTCCTGTTGGGCATCGAGGAGTCGGTCGACATCGGTTTCGGCTGCGTCGATCTCCCGCTCGAGCGACTGGCGCTCGGCTTGCAGCGCGTCGATCTCCTCGTTGAGCCGCTCCAAGGCGAGCGGTTCGAGCAGCAACTCGGTGAAGTCGTCGCCGTTTCGAACCGCCTTGCGGATCGGGTTGTCCTCGCCGAGAAACGCGAACAGCCGAGCCGCTATCTGGTCGGTCTCGTCGGTGAGATACGTCCGAGCCGTCTCCGGGACGGCCCCGCTGGCGGTCCCACGAAGCGTGATCTCGTAGCTCCCCTCGTCGGTCTCCAGTGTCACCGAGCCGGAGTCGGTGTTTTCGGTGAGCGGATAGCGGTCGTAGGGCCCCGTCGACCCCATAACGGTCCGGATCGCGGCGATAAGCGAGCTCTTGCCCTGGAAGTTCGAGCCCTGAACGACGTTCACGCCGGGTTCGACGGAGATGTCACCGGAACGGATGCCACCGATGTTCCGGATATCTATATGCCACATGTTCTTACTCAGGAAACAGGAGTGTAAGAAACTGACGGTACCGGTGGCTGCCGTGGCCCACATTGAGGCTCGACACGGGAGCCGTTATTCACTCGGAGGCCCCGTCTCCTCGCCCATGTGGTCGGCACAGACGTATCCGCGCCGCCGAGCACGCTCGATGGTGGTCTGTGTATCGCAGACGGGGCAGTCGAGATAGATCCGAACGGTGGTTTCGGCGTGGCTCGCGTGCGGGAGCACCCCTTTCCGGTCCCAGGAGTCGAGAATGTTCGAGACGTACCGCTGGGTGTTCTCGTATGTCATCGACAGGGAGTTGTCCTCCCAGTCCCCGCTTTCGGCCCGCCCCTTTTCGAGTTCGAGGCAGTTCGTCAGATGACGGTACAACGTCGGTGCCGAGACGAAGTCGTCGACCAGCGCCTCGGCGTCGATCCCGTCGGCGGCGAGGCTGTCGACGACCTCGGCACGTTTCGCCTCGTCGTCACCGGTCAGCGCTTCGTAATCCGAATCCAGATAGTCCGACAGGAAATCCCGGCTCTGCTGGATGTAGGTCTCTTTCAGCACGGTCTTGTTGTAGTAGTCGGTGAGGTCCCGGACGGACCGCCCGCTCGATCCCGTGCCGCCGAGCCAGAGGGTTGCGAGCCGGTCGTCGATCGTCGACTGTCCGCCGTGGGCCAACCCGTGTTTCGCGCTCGTTCGTCCGACCTTGCAACAGGCCGCCTCTCGGGTCATACCCTTCATACTGTGTCCTGATAAAAAATGTCGCCGATCCGCGACTCGACACGTCTCACCTGCCCGATCCAATACTAATTTTATTGTGTCTTATACGATTTTATAGCGTTATAAATTTCAAATACAGTGCCCTGTCGTCGCTGGCTGGCAATCTCCTCACCAAACAGACGGCATTTATAAACATTGGTGGTATAGTTGAGTATCTCTATGGGCGAACACACCGGTCGACCGCCGACCCGGGCACCGAACGCGGTGGTTGCGGCTCCACACGCCGTCGCGAGCAGTACCGGTCTCGATCTGCTACGGTCGGGTGGCAGCGCCGTCGACCGGTCGTTCGACACCGACTCGGGGCACACGGCGATCCCCGAGCGCGGGACTGGGCGATGCCTCGCCGCTCGAACCCACCGATTTCGAGCGCTACCACGCCGAGTGGGTCGACCCACTGTCGGTCGACTATCGTGGCTATGTCGCCTACGGACTCCCCCCGAACACCCAAGGCCTCACCGCCCTCCAGATACTCGGCCTACTCGATGGGTTCGACGTCTCGTCGTGGGGCGACGGGACGACGGCCTACTGAACGGTGTATTGGGTGTCAGTGAGGCTTTGACGACTCTCCCAGCGGTGGCGTCGACGCGGGCGGTCGACGAGTGTCGGCCTGCCGTTCGTAGGCCGCCGCCATTTCGATGAGCACCGGTTCGCTGTGCGGGGCCCCGAGCAGTTCGACGCCGACCGGGAGGCCGCCGTCGGTGAACCCGGCGGGCATCGAAAGGCTCGGACAGGACGACTGCGAGGAGACCACCGTGTTGACCGGGTACTCCTCTCGTGTGACCTCGCCCCGTTTGATCGCGGCGTAGCGTGGCGGGACGACCTGAACATCCGGAAAGACGAGCGCATCGAGATCGCGGTCGGCCAACAGATAGACGATGGCCTCCCGGAGTGACTCCTGTGCCGCAACGGCCTGCCAGTAGGTCGGGTCGTCGGTCGGCTCCTCCGGGGCGACCGCGATGGTCTCGAACAGTTCGAGGGCCTCGTGGTAGGCCCCCTGCCGGTGGAGTTCCGCAACCGACTCGACCGGCGGTTCGGCCAGCGAGGCGAGAAAGTCGTCGATATCGCGCTTCGGCTGAAGCGCGTGGAGCGAACTGCGGTCGAGTCGGTCGTCAAGCTCTGGAATCCCAACCGGGTCGACGATCTCCGCCCCGGCGTCGGCCATCGTTTCGAGCACCCCCTCGACCGTTTCGGTCACTGGCGTGGCCCGCGGACCGTCGCCGAACCGGCTTCGCAGCACCCCGAGCCGTCGACCGTCAAGGCCGCCCGCCCCCATGGCCGACCGATATGGCTGCTCGGAACGGCGGAGTCGACACGCACCCGTACGCTCGTCGTCAGGATCGAACTCCACGAGCACGTCGAACAGCCGCGCTATGTCGTCGACCGTTCGCGCCATCGGCCCGGCGGTGTCCTGTCGGCTCACCAGCGGGGAGAGTCCGGTTCGGCTCACCAACCCGGTCGTCGGTCGAAGCCCGTAGAGGTTACAACACGACGCCGGAACCCGGATGGAGCCGCCGGTGTCCTCGCCGACCCCGACGGCACCGAGGTTCGCCGCGACGCCAGCGCCGGTGCCCGCGCTCGACCCGCCGGGAGACCGGTCGAGCGCATAGGGGTTTTTCGTCTGGCCCGCCGCCGAGGAGTGGCCGACGAAGCCGGCCGCCCAGTCCGGCAGGTTCGTCTTCGCCAGCACGATCGCCCCGGCCTCTCTGAGCCGTCGGACGATCGTCGCGTCGGTCGACGGGACGTACTCCGCGAAGGCCTCCGAGCCGTAGGTCGTCACGATATCCGCGGTCGACACCTGATCCTTGACCAACACCGGAATCCCGTGGAGCGGGCCCGTCAGCCCCTCCCGGTCGAACCGGTCGTCGAGGGTTGCGGCCCGGTGCCTCGCGTCGGGGTTGACGGTGACGATGGCGTTTATTTCCGGTCCGTTGCGGTCGTAGGTCTCGATCCGATCGAGGTAGCGGTCGACGAGCCCACTGCTTGTCAGCGCTCCGGCAGCCATCGCCCCGTGGAGGTCCCCAATCGTCGCTTCTGGTATCAGCGATCCAGTATTCATTACAATCGTTGTGTATATCGTTGGTGAGTTGGATGATATACGTTTGGCTACGGACGAATCTTACGATACCCAAGGCAAAGTGCTCAAGTGGTTTCGAATCACCGTCGACGAAGCTGGCGTCGGTCGTTCACATGCTGTGATTACTCGCCGCAACAAGCCGTGTGTGAAACAGAGCTTGTTTGTTTCAGAGTGTCCCAGAGACTGTGCGTCTGTGACGATACCAAAGCCGACATGGTGACCAGTATTCTCACTTCGAGAAAACAGCGGGCCGTCACGACCGGGTGTTTGATTCCCGGCGTGGTATCGAGGGTGAACCGAGAGCCGGGAGTCGGGTCGGGAGCTGGCTACTCGGCGTCCGGCAGCCGTCGCAAACCGAGGGCCAGTCCTGCCCCGACGAGGGGGAGCACTGCGAGCACGAGGAAGGTGCCGTCGACCGACGCGACCGACAGCAGGTAGCCCGACAGCACTGCCCCGCCAGCGCCCACCCCGAAGTTGGTGAGATAGGTGTAGCCGTAGGAGAGCCCGCGTGCTTCCGGCGGCGACTCGTCGGCGATCAGGCTCTGATACAGCGGCTGGAGCCCAAACAGAAGGAATCCGAGGAGTCCGCTGACGACGACCAGCGGCACGATGCCAAGCCGCGCGGCCGGGGCGAACGCGAGCGTGACCACGGCGAGCCCGGCGAAGACGATTGCCAGCGCTGTCGGCGGGTCGACGCGGTCCGAGACTTTCCCGGCGACGTACTGCCCGGCAATTCCGATCACCAGCAGCCCGACGTAGAGGTACGAGGCGAGGTCGAACTCCTCGGCAAGCGGGCTCTCGGGGTCGAACAGCTGGACGACCTCCGTGACGTTCGGGAGGAACCCACTGAGAACCTCCGGCAGGAACGTCAGTGAGGCCCGGTAGAACAGCCCGTTCATCATCATGACGAGCATCGCCACCGCGAAGCCAGCCGTAAACAGCAGTCGACTCTTCGTGACGAACTCCGACAGCGATGTCGGGGCTCCCCCGTCGTCAGCACTGCCCGCCGTCCCCTCGTCGAACTCCGCCCGTAGGGCGAACAGGATCGTCGCCATGGCGGGCAGCACCAACACCTGGGCGGCGACTCGCCAGTCGAAGACGACCAACAGGAGCGCCGTGAGCAGCGGGCCGAAGGCGATGCCGATGTTGCCCGCCATCCCGTGGTAGGCGAAGGCTGTCCCGCGGTCCTCGACACTGGTCGAGATGAGTGAGAGTCCCGCCGGGTGGTAGACACTCGCCCCGAGCCCCCACAGCGCGATCGAGCCCGCGATGGTCACGATCCCGTCGGCGAAACTCAACACGAGAAACGCGACGACCATACAGACCTGCGAGCCGACGATGAGCCGTCGGGAGCCGTACCGGTCGGCCAACATCCCGCCGGGGAGCGCGCCGAGTCCGTACAGCCCGTAGCCCACGGCGACGGCGGTCCCCAGCGTCGCCGTCGACACCGGAAACTCCAAGAGCCAGATGACAACGAGGATCGGGATCGACAGCTCGAACGTGTGAAGTGTCGCATGCGAGACACACGTAAACAGGACGACAGCACGGTCGTTGTGATTCATAAACGGCGTGTATGAGCCACCACTACCGCCGCACTTAACGGTTTCTGAGATAGTCGACGTACTGGTCGTACGACCGTCCGAACTGAACACCAGAACCGTTCTCTTCGTTCGAATCTGTAGTTCTCTTCGTTCGAATCTGTAGTTCTCTTCGTTCGGATCTGTAGTTCTCTCCGACAGAAGCCGACACCACCTGTCGCTCTCGACTGCTGCTCGGACTCACTCCCCGTCGACCACGCTGTTGGTGAGCGTCCCGACACCGTCGTAGGTGATCGAGACCGTGTCACCCGGCTCGACCGTCCCGGGATTCGCCGGGCTCCCGAAGGCGATCGCGTCGCCGGGCCGGAGGGTGAACCGCCGGGAGAGATACGAG
>Ga0207753_1000832_pt1 | contig 11213 bp, 11 predicted proteins | sample PonA233FremontCA_2_FD_187273 | JGI IMG/M metagenome (GOLD analysis project Ga0207753, IMG submission 187273) | Salt pond sediment microbial community from Fremont, CA, USA - Pond A23 Sediment 3 (SPAdes) | ecosystem: Environmental > Aquatic > Non-marine Saline and Alkaline > Saline | place: USA...
CGTGGCTCTGCAGCGACCTGATGATGGACTCAGTGATGGTGGTAACACTCGGAATGGGAATTTCGTGGAGTTTAGCTCTGATCCAGAGAAGCTGGAACTCGACTTCACTAGTAATAACCCAACAAGTGCGCGAAGTGGAGACCCTGAGGAAGGCAACCCCATTGGTGGCAAAGGTGTGAATCCCAGCTCAACGTACTACTTCGATGGAACATTCGAGATTCGAAACCTGTCAAACGACTCTGGGAAAGGTGTCGGCGAACTCGACATCTGGATTGAGGAGAGTATTGACGGGATCACGTTCTACGAGCAGAAACTCAGTGACAGTCGAACTCCCCTCAACTCTAGCAACAAGACGGACATAAGTCCAGGTCAGGCTCTCTCTGTAGGTGTTAAGATCGTGGCAGATGATCTGCCTGATGACATGACAGATGAGACGTTTGTCGTGAATGCGGAAGAGCCAGGCAACTAAGCAGAGTCGAGCCTAAATCGGCTTTCAAAAACAACCCTAGTTTTTATTTATTATCTAGTTGAAATTAATCCTATAATGGTGGTAAGCGGCAGCTATCAAAGTAGCAGTCAAGATATTAGACATCACAATGGCCAACCTGAGAACGACCTTAGGCAGGGGTATTAGCATAGCAGTACTCACAGTAGTCATATTACTAGTAATTGGACAGGTTATTGGACAACCGGTTTTGCTGGCATTTGTTGAAACAGGCAGTATGTCTCCAACAATAGAGGCTGGTGATGGTTTTATTGCGATTCCGGACACGTTATCCGGCTCTACAGAGAGGGGTGACGTAGTCGTATATCAGGCACAGGTGATTGAAGGAGGTGGTTTGACTACTCACCGAATCGTCGGCGAGAATAGTCAGGGGTATATTACAAGGGGAGACGCGAACGCATTCACGGATCAAGACGATGGGGAGCCACCGGTCAAAGAGGCACAGATTGTAGCAAAGGCAGTTCAAATTAGGGGTAATGTTGTTGTTATTCCTCATCTTGGGACAGCTGTTGAGGGAATACAGTCTGGAATTGCTATAACACAACGACAAATCGCCTCGATACTCGGTACGTCGTCAGTGCTCGGCGTCCAAGGGCTCGCCTATCTGTTCTTCGCGGTGACGCTCGTCTGGTATGCAGTCACTGAGTGGCGAGGTCATACGTCAAGACATGAAAATCGGGGCACGTCACGTGAGAGGGGGACAAACACCCGCCTCGTCGTGGGGCTCTTCGCGGCGCTGTTGGTTCTCGGAGCCACCGCAGCGATGGTTGGCCCCGCTGGAACGCAGGAGTACGGAGTCGTCAGCGCCGAGTTCGACTCCGACAAACCGACTGTGATCCCACAGGGTGAATCGAACGACGTGACCTATCCCGTCGACAACGGTGGCCTCCTCCCGGTCGTGAGCTATCTCGAACCGGCCAGCGAGGGCGTCGACGTCCAGCCACGCGAGTCGGCCGTCGGGCCGCGGAGCGTCAGCAACGCCACCGTCACGCTCCAAGCACCACCCGAAACCGGCTACTACCGACAGTTCGTCGTCGAACATCGGTATCTGGCCCTTCTTCCAACGCCGGTGATTCGCGGGCTGTATACGATACATCCGTGGCTCCCCATCATCGCCATCGATGCCATGATCGGCGTCCCGTTCTATCTGCTGGGTGTCCGACTCGTCGGGACCGGTCGCATCCGGAACCGGGATCGAACCAGTCGACGGCCGTTGACGACGCGTCTTCGTCGACTCGTAGACAGTCTGTACTGAGATTTAACGATCCCATAACTAACCCTAACTATCTGATAGCCACTCACAATGACTGACTGGCGACTCCGACTCCGAGCAGTGTTCTCAGAACAGTTCACGGTCGTAGTTGTGGTGCTCCTCGTGACGGCTGCTGCTGGAGGGTGGATGACCTACACGGCCTATGCAGCACCGGATACGACAGCTGGCCAACAAGAATCGGCATCGTGGGAGATGACTGGTTCGTTCGACCACGGTGCAACGGTCGTCCGAGACAGTACCGTGTTTTCGGCAGGCACAACCTTGACTGACCGACCTGTCTACTTCACCCAGCTCTCACCGGAGCTCAACGGCACGTTCACCACGGGGTATGATGCAAGCAATAGGGGTCATCTGAATCAGACGGTTTCACTGTCTCTTGTGATGCGGGAGGTCGACGAACGTGGCCAAGGCGAGGAAGCAACAGTTCACTGGGAGACAAGCGAGCAACTCAATACCGCGACTGTCGATTCCGTCGGGCCGGGAGAGTCAGTTACGGTGCCGTTCGTCCGGAACATGAGTGCTGTCGAAGCCGACCGGAACCGAATCCAGAATGAACTCGGCGGCTCGGCCGGAGAAACGGAGGTCTTCATCCGTGCGGTCGTGGACTCCTCGGGAACGGTAGACGGGAACGCTGTCGACGAGACAACCCGGTACACGCTTCCGGTGACGTTCGGCGACAGCACCTACAGCGTTGGTGAGGCCGAGCCGACAGTCGAGCAGTACGGCCCTGCCCAACCAGCGACGGTCGACGAAACGAGCGGGTCGATGGGAAGCGTCGGCGGCCCACTGCTACTCGTCGTCTCGCTCGGGTTGCTGATTGGGTTCGTCGCCATCGGTAGGCCGGAACGGCTCTCGGAGCGGGAGCGAGCACGGCTGTCCGACGAGCGTGATCGTGAGACGTTCGATGAATGGATTTCGACGATCAAGCTCCCAGCGGACGCGTTCGAGCTCCCGCGGGCCGAGGCAGCCTCGCTCGGCGAACTCGTCGACCTCGCGATCGATACTGACAACCGTGTCATCGAGGACCCGGACGATGGCAGGTATTACGTACGCCACGACGGCTACCTGTACCACTACCGACCGGACTCCGAGACCACTGCGTCCGATGAAACAACTGGGGAACACACCGAATCAGCGATTCCGGATACCGGATCAACAGAACCCAACACGGACTCCGAATCCGCCGAAACGACGGACCAATAGCTAGTCAGACAGTAAGCGATGTGTCGCGCCGACCCAACACGCAAAACCCATACTTCCGGCGGGCGAAAACGGAGGTATGGCAGAAGTCCCACCGACAGACGAAGGCTGGTACGTGTTGCACGATTTCCGGACGATCGATTGGGACGAGTGGCGTGAAACGCCGGCAGCCGATCGACAGCGGGCGATCGACGAGGGCGTCGACTACCTCACCGAGCAGGCAGCCGTCGCGGAGGGCACCACGGCCGTGTTTTCGATCATCGGCCACAAGGCCGATCTGCTCGTCTTGCACCTCCGACCCACACTCGACGAGGTGTCGACGGCCGAACGCGCCTTCGAGCGGACCGCCCTCGCTGGGCTCACCGAGCAGCCGACCTCCTACGTCTCGGTCACGGAGGTCTCGGGCTACGTTTCGGACGACTACTTCCAAGACGAGGGCGAGGTCGACGCCGGGCTCGAACGCTACATCGAGGGGAAGCTCAGGCCGGAACTCCCCGACGACGAGTACGTCTCGTTTTATCCGATGAGCAAGCGCCGCGGCGAGGAGTACAACTGGTACGACCTCTCGTTCGACGAGCGCGCCGAGATGATGGCCGTCCACGGCGAGACCGGCAAGCAGTACGCCGGAAAAATCAAACAGATTATCTCCTCGTCGGTGGGGTTCGACGACTACGAGTGGGGTGTGACGCTGTTCGCGGGTGAACCGACCGACATCAAAGATATCGTCTACGAGATGCGGTTCGACGACGTCTCCTCGAAGTACGGCGAGTTCGGCTCCTTCTACGTGGGTCGACGCTTCCCCGCCGGAGATCTGGGGGCCTATCTCGCTGGCGAGACAGTGCCGACCGGTGACGGCGGCGGTCATCCACACGGCCATGGCGAAGGTGCCCACGACGGTCACCACGCTGCGGGGCATCGAGCGGGCCATCACGGCGGTGACGCCCACGGTGACGGTGACGCTCACCACGGCGAGAGCCATGGCGATAACCACGACGCGGACCCCGACAGGGAAGATCCAGCCGACGAGGACTCGATCCGCGGCGAGCTAGCCGACCTCGATATCTACGCGGGCAAACCCCACGGTGAGGACGTCTACGCGACAGTCCTGTACTCGGAAGCCGACACCGAAGAACTGTTCGAGGAGGTCGACGGGCTCCGATCGAACTTCGACCACTACGACACCCACGTCAAAACCGCGGTCTACGGGGCCCAAAACGGCAGCCGCCGGGCGGTCGTCTCGATCTGGGAGACTGCCAGCGCCGCCGACACCGCCGCGGGCTTCCTCTCGGAGCTCCCCGAGATCGTCGAGCGAGCAGGCGAAGAGTCCGGCTTCGGCACGATGGGGATGTTCTACACGGTCAAACCCGATTCACGCGAGGACTTCGTCGAGAAGTTCGACACCGTCGGCGACGTGCTCGAAGAGATCGATGGCCACATGGAGACGGATCTGATGGTCAACCACGAGGACGACAACGACATGTTCATCGCCAGCCAGTGGGCCTCCCAAGAGGACGCGATGGGCTTTTTCGGCTCCGAGGAGTTCCGCGACACCGTCAAGTGGGGTCGTGACGTGCTGGCCGACCGGCCGCGACACGTCTTCCTCGCGTAATCGGATCGCCACCCTCGCGTCATCGGCTCTCATCCTTGCGTCGGCAGCTCGCCACTGGATTTCTTGCGGCTGCGTGGCGTCGGGCCACGTATGAACGGCCTCGAAATCGGCCTCCGACTGCTCGCCGGGCTGGCGCTTATCGGCTCGAACGCGGTGTTCGTCGCCACCGAGTTCGCGCTCACGCGAGTCCGGCAGTACGACAAGTCGGCCTTCGATTCGCCCGGTCTCCGGCGAGCGTGGGAGATGACCACCGATCTGGAGATCTATCTCACGAGCTGCCAAGTGGGAATCAGTGCGACGAGCATCGCCGTTGGCATCGTCGCCGAACCCGCACTGTCGACGGTGCTGTCGCCCCTGTTCGAAAACACCGTGCTCGCCTCTGTCGGGGCGGCGGGGGTGGTCGCCTTCGGGATCATCAACCTCCTGCATCTGACCCACGGCGAGCAGACGCCGACCTACCTCGGCGTCGAACGCACCCGTTTTGTTGCCCGTTACGGCACACCCTTCCTCTACTGGTTCACGAAGGTGATCTACCCCGCCATCTGGGTCGGCGACAGCGTCGCCAAGTGGACGCTCAAACTGTTCGACGTCGAGATGACCGGCGCGTGGCTCGATACCCACTCCGAGACGGTCCAGACGCGCGCCGAGCTTCGTCACCGCCTCACCTTGCTGCTCGACAGCGGGAACCTCCCGCGGGAGCGGATGGAGGAGGTCCTCAACGCCTTCACCATCGGCGAGATCCCGGTCGACGACGTGATGACTCACGCCGAGGAGATCGTCTATCTCTCGGCAGCCGAATCGGTTGAGGCGAATCTCGACCGTATCGGAGCGACTCCACACACCCGGTTTCCGGTGCTCGACGAGGACGACGAGACCCCGGTCGGCGTCGTCTACGTCCCGACAGTTGTCGACGTCATCGACGAACTCCGGGCGGGCGAAACTTCCTTCGAGGAGCTGGCCGTCCCACTGCTCCGTATTCCCGCCGCGATGAACGTCAGCGACGCCGTCGACCGGCTCCAAGACGAGGGTCAGGAACTCGCCGTGGTGGTCGAAGATACGGGGACGGACGAAGACAGGGTGGTCGGCCTCATTACCGCGACCGACGTTCTCGAAGCGGTGGTCGGCGATGTCGAGGATCCACTGGATGTCCAACTCGCAGAGTCGGCGTAGATATTGCTATCCGGACTGTGACAACCCGGAGTGAAAGTGGTCAGACAGTGAACTCTTCGGTCGCAGTCGTCCGGTTTCGAAGCGAATTGTGGGGTCCGGCTACCGGTCCAACAGGTAGCCCGCGACGCCGATCAGCCCGAACACGAGCGTGAGCGGTAGCCATTTCCCGGCCTTGCGGCCGGTCAGCCGGCTATGAGCGACCACGCCTGCCGCGAGGATCGCGTGGGTGACAGCTGTCAGTTTCAGGACCGACCGAACCCTTCGCATCGTTAGTCACCCGCTACTTTTCGGGCCAGCCCAGCATCACGGAGGTCCTCGCCGCCGACCGACGACCGCAGGCTGTCCATCCCGTCGAAGCGGTCGACTCCGAAGTTCGTTGCGTACAGTTCGTCGACGCGGTCGACCTCCTCGTCGGTCAGTGGCACTTCGGAAGCCTTGGCCCACTCGGTGATGTCGGCTTTCGTCCGGAACGTCGGGGTGACTGTCGCCACGGGGTCACGGCTCAGCAGGTAGGCAATCGATGCCTGCCCCATCGTGCGCTCGGGAGTTCCGTCTTCGCCGCCCTTCAGGAACTGGAGGGTTTCGAGCTTCTCCCAGCCGGTCTCGTACCACTCGTCGGGGCGGAACCCGCGGTGGTCGCCCTCACCGAGTTCGGTATCGGGGGTGACCTGCTCGTTGAGCAGTCCCGAGGAGTGCGGCACGCGCGGAATGAGGCTGGTCGACGAGCCGGTCTTCGCGATGGTTTCGAGGAAGTGGTTGCCGACCTCCTGCTCGAAGAGGTTCCAGACCAACTGGAGCGAATCGAACTCCTCGGTGATCGCCATATCGCCCTCGGCGAGCCAGCCGATCGAAGGACCGAGCGCCCAGCCGGTGGTCTCGATTTTGCCCTCTTGTTTGAGTTCGTCGAAGACTTCGAGGATGTCTGCGTCGACTTCATCGACATCCGCGTTGTGGAGTTGGAGCACGTCTACGGAGTCGACGCCGAGTCGGTCGAGGCTCTTTTCGGTGGCCTCCCGGATGTACTCGGGGGTGATCTCCTTGGGGAGTTCGCCGTGTCCTGCCTGTGGATTGGTATAAAAGTCGTAGCCGATCTTTGTGGCGAGGGTGACCTCGTCGCGGCGGTCGGCCAGCGCTTTCCCGAGGACCGTCTCGGAGTTGCCATGGCCGTAGACATCGCCCGTATCGAAGTAGGTGATACCCTCGTCGATGGCGTGATGGACCATCTCAATGGCCTCGTCTTCGGTGCGGTCGCCCCACCAGTCGGTGCCGACGACCCACGCGCCGAAGCCGACCTCGCTGACCTCCACGTTGGACTCCCCGAGTGTGCTGTGTCGCATATACCCATGTAGGCAACCCGGCCACTTAGCGAAACTGGTTCGTTTTCAATTGCTGGGAACGGTCTCAGTCCCCGCCGCGCCACTCGTCGGGGTCACGCGTTCCGTGGCCGGATTCGAGGCTCCGGGCCTCGTTCAGGAGCTCGCCGTGGTTCAGGATGATGTCGGTCATCGTGATGATGCCAACGAGATCGAACTCCGACACCACCGGGAGTTTCTTGACGCCCTCTTTGCGCATCCGACCAATAGCCGTCCGCACGGTCTTGGTCGGCTCGATGGTGACGAGCGGTCGACTCATCACCTTGCGGACCGGTACCTCCTCGAACGAGCGGTTGGCGGCGTAGCCGACCCGGAGGGCGTCCATTTCGGTGACGATCCCGGCCGGCGTCCCGTCGTGCATGACGATCACGCTGCCGACACTGTTGTGGAGCATCTGCCCGGCCGCGCCCTTCATCGTGGCCCCGACGGGAACGGTCACGATCTCCCGACTCATCAGTTCTTTGACGCGCATCTCCGGGAGTTCTCGGGCTACCTATATTGGTTTTTCGGCGCGCTGGCTCAGGTTGTGTGGTTTACTCCCTGTCGTCCGGTTGCTGGGCAGCCCGAATACACAACCGAATTCCTTTACATACTCGCGGTCAATCGGGGTGTAATGACGAAGCGACACGTGTCACTACCCGCGGACGCCGCCGTGGGTGTCCGAGGATTCATCGATGAGGTCGACGAACGGTTGTCCTCGGACGAAGAAACCTGCAAGGTCGTCGAGGACGTCCTCATCGACCTGTTCGGTGACAGGCAAGCCTACGAGGCCTGGCAGGCCGGTGAGTCGGTCTCGCCGGCCACGCGGGTTCGCCTCCAGGGGTATGACCCGTGCAACACGACCGTCGAGGCCGAATACTACGCCGAAAAGGACGAGGAGAAATTCGAGCGATCGAAACACCTTCAGTGGCTCTGGCGGCAGTTCGACACCACGCCGATGGCCGACAACGTCGAGTTCGCTCTCCAGTTTCGCCGGATGCTCGCCGACCATCTCTTTGAGGAGTGTGGCGACAACTGTCGCTTTTTCAAGGGGATCACCTTCACCTACGGCCACAACATCACCGTTGGCGACAACACGGTAGTCCACGACGATGTCCACCTCGACGACCGCGGCAAGCTCACCATCGGCGACCGGGCGTCGATCTCCGACGGCGTCCACATCTACAGCCACGATCACGACATCGTCGACCAGACCTCCGTGCGAAACTACCACACGATCATCGAGGACAACGCCCGCGTGACCTACGACTCGATGGTGCGGGCCGGCTGCCGGATCGGCGAGAACTCGATCGTCGGTGCCCGCGCGGTCGTTCAGGGCGACGTGCCCGATCATCACATCGTCGTCGGGATGCCCGCCAAGAGCGTCAAAATCAAACCCGGCTGGGAGTCGACCGCCGAGCCGATCGAGGACGGACGGCTCGAAACCAACGCGACCGACCGCGAGATCGAATACGAGATCGACAACGAGATCGAGATCTTCGACGAGTTCCAGCGGTCGCTGTCACCGCCGGACGCCAAACAGCCGCCCGCCGGACACCCCGAACCGGGGTCGAGCGGATCGGACGTCGAGTAGCCACTCCCCACCGTGGCCCGGAGTATCGCGATCAATGTCGCCGCGAACACCAATCTGCCGGGGTTTCGTGGTCCGATCTACCCCGATGGGAGCTTCGTCTATGTACCGATCCCCGAGCGCGAGCCGACCGCCGAGGCGGTGCCGACGTACGCCGATCTCCTCGATGGACTTGGGCCACTGCCGTTTTCGGTCGACGATGACCTGCTCGACCGCCGGGTCCATCTCGATCCCGAGTTCGCGGAGTATCCCACCTGCTCGCAGTACACCTACGGCGACGAACACGGGGTGAAAGCCGGGCCGCTCGCGGAGCTCCAGCCGGGCGACTCGCTGTATTTTTATGCCACCCTCAGCCGCCACGAGCCACCCGAGGGGATCGACACCGGCCCGGCAGTCGACTGGATCGCCCCCGACTGGGGGGCGTATCTGATCGGCGAGTTCCGCGTCGACCGCGTCTACGATGCCGCGGCCTGCGACTCGCTGGCCGACTTCGAATCCCACGGCGTCGCCACCAACGCCCACTGCAAACGCGACCCCTTCGACGCAAAGGTGCTGGTGGTCGGCACCGACGACTCCCGGCTGTTCGACCGTGCAGTCCCGCTGAGTTCGGCCGCGGGTGGGTCGACCGCCAACCGATTGGTCACCGAATGCTCGAACGACTCCGGTAAGGGGCCATGGTGGCGTCGCAGACTGTGGTTCGACGAAGCCGCGACCGAGCAGTTGCGAGCGATCGTCGACGGCGAGCGCTTTTTATAAAGAACAAAGAAATATGCTGCTCGTGACTGAACAGCCCGTATGCACACGAGCCAGCCCCACCAGTCGACAACGGGAGCACTGACGCATGCCGAGTAGCGACGACCTACTTAAAAACCCGATCGTTCCCGTTGCCGGGGCGGATGACGCCGAGGCGACCTACAACGCGCTGGTCACCCACAGCGACCTGACGGACTGTCGACCGCTCGTGATCCACGTCCTCGCCGGTGAGGCGACCGACGCGGAGACACAGCGCGCCGACGAGGCCTTCGAGCAGTTCGAGTCGCGGGCCGCCGCCGACGGGATGACGATCGACACCGAGGTCTATCACGACGATACCATCACCGAGACGATCATCGAAGCCGCCGAGGCCGCCGACGCCTCGGCGATCGTCTTCTGTTCCCGCGGCGGCAGTGCGTGGTTCGATCTGCTCGCCGGTGGGGTGCGGACCTCGCTGCTGGCAAAAAGCGGTATTCCGGTCGTGATGCTCCCAGCTGATGAAACGTAGCCGTCGACTACTTATAACTCAATTCGAACCATCAAGCGGGGGTTCGGTCATACTCCCCTCGGTTTTGAGTCGGCGATACAGGTAGGCGAAATGGACGATCGCCGGGAGGACGATCCCGCCGAGAGCCCAGCCTGCGGCGACGGTAACCGATTTGCCGCGGCGGAGGGCGTCACGAAACAGCCAGATGGAGACGCCGATCGTGATCAGATATATCACGGCCAAAATCGGCCGATCGAGGAAGACCGCAACGACGAGCGGAGCGGCGACGTGGTTCATACCACTACCTGTTCGGAGAGACGAAAGAACCCAGCGGTTCGTCGACTAGTAGCCGGTGGCTACCGCCATGGCTGGGACTCTTCGGTAATCTCGCCAGCCAACGACCGGCCCATCGCCTCGCGGGGGTCGCCGAGGTTTGCCAGCGCCCACATCAGTTTGACCTTCGCCGTCCCCGGCAGGGTATCCCCGGCTTCGACGACACCGGCATCCAACAGGTCACGGCCGGTGTCGTAGACCCGATCACAGACCCGGCCTTCGAGACACTGGCTCGTCATGGCGACGACCGTGCCGTCGCCGACCAGCTCCTCGATCCGCGGAATCAGATCAGTATGGACGTGGCCAAGCCCGGTGCCCTCGATGATGACACCCGCCTTCTCATCGAGGTAGTCCCACGCTGCGGGGTCCATCCCGGGGGTGAACTTCACGAGTTCGACATCGGGGTCGAGGTCGTCGTCGAGTGCGAGGTCGACCGCGCCGCGCTCGGTGTACTCACGGTTGAACTCGAAGGCGTCGGCGGCCACCTCGCCGTCCGCGCCGTCGTCTTGGGCGGCAGCGTACTCGATTCGGGCCAGCGGCTTGTTGCCAACCGTCTCGAAGGCGTCCCGACGAGAGGTGTGGTTCTTTCGCACGCGGGTGCCGCGGTGGAGCGCGCAGTGATCGTCGCTAGCCGAGTCGTGCATACAGAGTAGCACCTCCGCGCAGTCGGCTTTGGCCGCCTCGACCGCACAGACCGCGTTCATCACGTTGTCCGAGGAGGGCCGATCCGCCGACCGCTGGCTCCCGGTGAAGACGATCGGCACCGGCGTATCGAGCATGAACGAGAGTACGGAAGCGGAGTACTGCATCGTGTCGGTGCCGTGCATGACGACGACGCCGTCGGCTCCGGCCTCGATCTCCTCGTGGACCGCGCGGGCGAGGCGCTGCCAGATCGAGGGGTCCATGTTCTCGCTGAGGATGTTGGCGACGACGCGGCCCC
>Ga0207753_1000835_pt1 | contig 11201 bp, 14 predicted proteins | sample PonA233FremontCA_2_FD_187273 | JGI IMG/M metagenome (GOLD analysis project Ga0207753, IMG submission 187273) | Salt pond sediment microbial community from Fremont, CA, USA - Pond A23 Sediment 3 (SPAdes) | ecosystem: Environmental > Aquatic > Non-marine Saline and Alkaline > Saline | place: USA...
CAAGCACCTACTGGAGCGTCGTTCGAAAATCGAAGATTTTCGTGATCACGAAAGGCCGAAGGCCTTTCGGACGACAGCGAGTCGCAGCCAGCGAACGAGCGGGGGCTTTCTTGCTGTTTGAGATCTCTAATCTGAGTATAAATTGAAGAACAACCCCTCAGTCCCGTGCGTACAGCGCCGACCCGACGAAACTCGCCCGCGGTTCGCCGTCCGGCGAGACGGCCAGATACGGCCGTTCGACCGGACCGAAAACAGTGACGACAGTTCCGATCTCGTCTAAGTTCTCGTCGATGACCGTCGTCCCGAGTCGGGGATAGCTGTCGTCGACACTGCGGACCACGAGCAGTCCCTGCGCCGTTCGGGTGACCTCGCCGACGCGTTTCATGCCCGGATGACGTCGAGATAGGCCGCCGTCGCCTGGAGGAGATCGCTTTTCGTCGCGTCGTCGGCCCCTTTCACGAGCACGCGACCGCGGGGTTCGTACTCCCGCGGGTAGGTTTTGTCGCGTTCGATGACGGCGTCGTAGCCGACCTGCTGGACTGCCTGTGCGATTTCGTCGACCGTCGGATCCTCGACGGCGAGATCCGTCGAGACCCGTCGTCCCTCGTCGCGTGTCAGTTCGGCGTCGAGATAGGCGGGCCAGATGACGTTTTCGACCATACCGACGCTCGGAGGGCACGATACAAACCTCTTTTTGACGCCGCTCCCGACAGGAACAAATTCGACCGCCGCGAACCCGGCGTATGGAGAGGGACGACGGTCCGTCGGAGAACAGCCCAGACGGCGACGACGAGCATCTCCCGGAGGCTTTCGAGGCTGCCGGCGAAGCGTATCCGCCAGATTCGGGAGTGCCGACAGTCACCTGCTCGCGGTGTGACCGGGAGTGGGAACTCGGCTACGAACTCGACGAACTGCAGGTCGGCAACCGCGCGCTCGAACAGTTCGCGATGGATCACAACCGTCACACCGGCCACTACCCCGACGACGTACAGCCCTGGGTCGCGGAGTGTCGCCAGTGTCCTGCCGGGGACTCGTTTCTCGCGGAACGACCAGCACGCCGGTTTGCCAGAACCCACGCTCGGCATACGACGCATACGGTCGCCCTCCAGCAACCCGAATCCGACGAAACCGAGGGGATTCGGCCGCCGAGCGAGTGACTACTCGCCGCTGCGCCAGGCGGTGACACGGGTTTCGAACACCGAAGCGTACTGCATCAGCATCGTCCCGAGAATACTCATCACGAGCACGTAGCCGACCGCGAAGGCGTTGAGTTCGGTGACTGTCGCTGCGGGGAGGGCCCCGCCCCCATCCGTGACGACCAGGACGGTCGAGGCGATGATCAGCGTGAACTCACCGCGAGTGACCATCCCGAGTGCGACCCGTGTCGACCGTCTGTCGTCCAGGTCGTACACCTTCCCGCTCCAGAACCCACTGAGCAGTTTCGTCGGCGTCGTCACCACGACGGCGATGGCGATGATACCGACCACGCCGGCGAACAACGTCGGATCGGTGACCAGCCCGATCCAGAAGAAAAACACCGCTGCGAAGATGTCCCGGACCGGTTCGAGCAGTTGTTCGAGTTTTTTCGCCCGCCCCGTACCGCTAAAGGCCATCCCGATAAAGAAGGCAGCGACGGCCTCGCTCACGCCGAGTGTCAGTGCTGCGCCGGCGACGAGCACCGTCACCCCGGTCACCCGGAGCGCGATGGACTCGTTCGACTCTGTCTCGATGATGGACGCGAACAGGGCGGTGCCGATGTAGACGACGACGAGCAAGACGAGAATGAAACCGAGTCCGAGACTGACAGACAGGGCTGCTTCGGTTACGTCGCCGGCACCGTCAACCAGCGCCGAGAGCACAGCCAGATACACCGCGATAAAGAGATCCTCGAAGACGAGCGTCCCGAGCAACGGCGAACTCTCCTCGTTTGCGATCCAGCCGAGGTCGATCAGTGATTTCGTGATGATCGCCGACGAGGAGATGTACACCATCCCGGCGACGATAAACGCCGCCAGGGGATCACCGAACAGCGCGAAACCCAGGACGAGGCCTGCCCCGAAGTTGACGACGAGATCGATGAGTCCGACGGTCCCGATCCGATCCCTGCTCGCGAGGAGTCGATCGAGGTTGAACTCCAGTCCGAGGAAAAAGAGGAGGAAGACGATGCCCAGTTCCGCCCCCAGTTCGATGAAGTGGGTGGCTTCCACCGAGCGCCCGACGGCGAACTCCCGTCCGAGAACCGTCCCGGTGAGTTCGCCCGCGACGAAGGGGTTCAACAGGATGCCGGTGACGATGTAGAATGGGATCACGGACTGGCGGAGTCCACGCGCAATCGCACCGGCGAGGGCGACTGCGGCGAACATGACGCCGACCTCGATCAGTTCACCGGCCACGGCGATCACCACCGGGAGACAGACTGACCGGCCACACCACGGCGACGTACCCACGCATCGCGGCCTTACGTCGCCTCCGCCGCGAACTGCTCGTGGTGTTCCCGCGTCCCGACGACGATGAGTTGATCGTCGGCCTCGAACACCCAGTCCGGGTCGGGACTCTGGATCACCTCGCCACCGCGTTCGATCGCTGCGATAGTCGCCCCGGTCTCGCCGCGGACATTCGCCTCTTTGATCGATTTGCCGACGAGCGGGGCATCCGCCTCCAGCGTGTACCATTCGAGCAACACGTTGTCGCCGATGGTCGTCGCTGTCCGATCAGTCTCGACTGGCTGGAAGTACGCGCCTTCGAGAATCGAGCCGACGATCCGCGCCTGCTGGTCGGTCAGATCCAACAGCAACTCGGCATCCGCGCCGGGGTCGGGCCGAACGAACACCTCCCGGCGCCCGGTGTTGTGAACGACGATGACGGCCGTCTCGCCACCGCCAACATCGAGTTCGAACCGCTTCCCGACGCCGGGAAGGTCTGTCTCAGAAACGTCCATATCCGTTCGTTTTACTGACTGATTGATAACTGTATGGGAGCACAGTCGCCAGCGTTACCAGAATTTGACGCCCAGGTCGTGCATCCCGTCGTTGTTGGCGGCGAGATTGATAAGCAGTGGCGTGACCGACTCGACCTCGGCAGCGTTGGCGAGTCCGCCCGCAGAGAGCGCCCGCAGACCGTCGATCTCTTCGACGAGACCGCTGACCGTCGCGGTCGCATCGTCGTCGTCACCGATGATGGGGACGTCCCAGTCCAGTTCGGCGTCGAGATCTGCGAGTTTTGCCGCCGCGAGGTTGTGAAAGGCACCCACGACGGGGACGTGGTCGGGCGCTGCCTTGGCCGCGAGTTCGGTGACGCTGCCGACACCCGGCGGGTTGTAGTGGAGGCCGTCCTCGTCGCGTTGCATTCCGACAGCAGGGGAGACGAGAATCGTGTCCTCGAGTTCGTCGGCAACAGCGCCGATCGTATCCGAGAGATAGTACGCCGGGACCGCGGCGACGGCGATATCCGCACGGGCGGCAGCGGCCGGGTTTTCGAGCCCCTCGACCGTCGTATCCGGGAGTTTCTCCGTGTACTCCTCGGCTTTCGCTGTGGCCTTGTCGGCGTCACGAGAGCCGACGAGTACGTCGTGGTCAGTATCACGCGCAATGCGGAGCGCGAGCCCTTCACCGATATCGCCAGTTCCGCCGAGCAGTGCAATCTGCATGTTTCGAGATTGGGCGATTGGAGAATAAGCGTTGTGCGTTGGGGTCAGGAGGTGTGCTGGGGAGTGTGATGATGGAATGCCGGGAATTGGAAAAAAAGAAAGCCCCCGGAGACGACGAAGATGAGATCACCGCTCCGAACAGCAAGAAAGCCCCGAGGCGTTCACCCGCTGCGACTCGCTGCGCGCCGTGGGTGCTTGCGTCGTCTCGCTGGGTGAACGCCTCGCCCCTTTCAGTCCCACCCACGTAGCTTGTCTGGCTAGCCGACACGGGTGGGACTGAAAGGGGCCGTCCGTTCGATCCAGCCCGGGCGACGTAAGCACTGGAGTGAACGTAGTGAACGAAGCGCGCAACGAGCCCCGGATGGTCGAACGGACGGGGGCTTTCTTGCTGTTCGAAACGATACTCCTGGCTCAGTTCACTCGATTCGCCTTCGTACTGAAACTCACACACCCAACGAACCACCACCCACACACGCAGACGGCTAGCAGCGCACCATTTATCCGGGGGGGTTGCCAACGTACTGTATGGTCCAGTGTGAGATGTGCGGGACGGAGACGTCGAGTCCAAACCGCATCAAGGTCGAAGGTGCAGAGCTAGATGTCTGCGACAACTGCACCGAGTTCGGCACGAAACTCGAAACGTCGGATAGTTCGAGCAGCACGTCGACGAAATACTCCACGAGCAGTTCCTCGGGGTCGTCGAGTTCCAGTTCGTCGAGCGGAAACACGGGAACCTCGACGAGCAGTTCCGGCGGTGGCCGACGGCAGGATATGTTCGACGATATCGACGAACTGGCACAGGATTTCGACGATCGAATCCGACAGGCCCGCGAAAAGGCGGGGCTGAGCCAGCAAGACCTCGCCAGAGATCTCAACGAGAAGGCGAGCCTGATCCAGAAACTCGAACAGGGGAAGATGCTCCCGACCGACGAGATGCAGGAGAAACTCGAACGCAGCCTCGATATCGATCTGACGGCGGGCAGCAGTACCGACGAGACGGAGTGGGAAAGTGACTCCGATGCTGGCGAGTACACGCTCGGCGACGTCGTCGAACGAAAAGACTCCTGAGATCGCGTCAGACCTTCGGCCCGTCCTCGATATCGAGTTCCCTGGCGAGTTCGTCGACTTCCTGCGCCAGTTCGGCAATCTCCCTGTTGAGCCGTTCGAACTCCGGATTGTCGACGAGTTCTGCCTGGGTTTTCTCCACTTCGAGGACGTTCCGTTTGAGCTTCTTCGAGGTGAGATCGTTCACCCGCTCGTTGTACTCGTCGAGTTTCAGCAGTCGTCTGACGGTGCCTGTCAGTTCCGCCCGCGTGACCGGTTTGACGAGATAGTCGTCGATCCGCAGGTCGATGATGTCGAAATCCGGGTCGATGGCCGTCACCATCGCGACCCGACAGTCGAGGTTTCGCTCCTCGAGTGCTGCGAGGACCTCGTTGCCCGAGACCACCGGCATCCGGCGGTCGAGCAAGAGGAGATCGTACTCGTCACCGAGTTTCTCCAGCCCCGCCTCGCCGCCGTAGGCGATCTCGACGTCGTAGTCGTCGGGCAGATACGCCGCGTACATATCCGCGAGTTCCGTCTCGTCTTCGATTATCAACACGCTCGCGGGACCGTGGTCCGAATCTGCCGATAGCTCGTCGGTCACGACTGGTCTCTACTCCGGGGTTGTATGCGGACCTATATTAAACCCGTGAGAAGTCTGCAACTACGAGGTCGCCGGCGTCCGTGGCAGTTGACCCTGCTGTGACGGTGCTGGGGTGGAGTCGTCCGCCGTCGCTCGACCACGAGCGGAGTTTGCGACGACGAGCAGGCTGCTCGTCGCCATCGCAATCGCCGCGAACAGTGGGTTCAACAACCCGGTGACGGCGAGTGGAATCGCGACGGCGTTGTAACAGAAGGCCCACGCGATGTTCTGTTTGATCCGGCTGTTCGTCCGCGTCGCCACGTCGAACACCGCCGGCACGTTCCGGAGTTCCCCGTCGAGGACGATCGCGTCGGCGGCGTCGGTCGCGAGCTGTGTCCCGCTCTCCAGTGCGATCCCCAGATCGGCAGCCGCGAGCGCAGGCGCGTCGTTGCTCCCGTCACCGACCATCGCGACCGACTCGGTCGCCGACAGCCGCCGGATCGTCTCCGCCTTCCCGTCCGGCGGGACGCCGGCGAACACCGTGTCGACCGCAGGATGGTCCCGGAACCGATCCGCGCTGGGCCCGTCGTCGCCGGTCAGAACAACGACGCGCCGGTCCGCACCGACCGTCTCGACGACTGACTCCCAGGCGGTCCGTTGTGAGTCGCCGACTGCAATCACACCCTTCACTTGCCCGTCCCAGCCGACGAGGACTGGCACGTCGCCGCGACCCTGTACCTCCCCGGCGACCTGTTCGACCGTCTCCGAGCGGGTCCACTCCTGCGAGCGGAACAGTTCGGGGTGGCCCACGAGGACGCGGTCGCCCCCGACAGTGCCGGCGACACCGCGGGTGTGCTGTTCGAACGAGTCGACGGCAGCTGCGGTTCCGGCTCCGTCGGCGCCCGCGACGACCGCCCGGGCGATCGGATGATCGGAGTACTGCTCGACGGCGGCCCCGCGGGCCAGCAGTTCGTCCTCGGAGACACCGTCGGCCCGGATCTCGGTGACGGCCATCTCGCCAGCAGTGAGCGTCCCGGTCTTGTCGAAGACGACGGTCTCCACGTCGGCGGCCTCCTCGAACAGTGCGGCGGTGGTGACGACGACGCCGCGATCCGCGGCCGACTGGAGCCCACTCGCCACCGCGAGCGGTGTCGCGAGTCCGAGCGCACACGGACAGGAGACGATCAACACCGTGAGTCCGGTCAGGACGGCCGATTCCGTTCCGCTGCCGGTTATCAAGAGTGCACCGGTGACCACCGCGGCGACGGTGAGCACGAGCGGGACGAAGACGGTCGCGAGCCGGTCGGCGATCCGCTGTGCGCCCGGTCTGGTCGCCTGGATCTCCCAGAGCAGCCCGACGATCCGGTCGAGCGTGCTCTCGGCATCGGCGCCAGCCTCGACGACGATCGGTTCGTCGGTGACGACGGTCCCCCCTCTGACCTCGTCGCCCGGCCGTTTCGTCTCCGGCAGCGACTCGCCGGTTACGAGTGCCTCGTCGACGGCGGCGGTTCCGTCGACAACTTCGCCGTCGACCGGCACTCGCTCACCCGGCCTGACGAGCAGTTCGTCGCCGGGGTCGATAGCCGAGAGAGGAACTGTCTCGCCGTCGCGGCGGGTCGCCTCCTCGACCTGCAGTTCGGTCAGATCAGCGAGCAGTCCCGCCGTCGACCGCTTGATCCGGGTCTCGTAGTAGTTCCCGATGGTGACGGCCATCACGACGACGATTGTCACGTCGTAGTAGAGTTCGCTCCCGCCGGTAAACAGCTGGGCACTGCTGTAGAGAAAGGCCGCCATCGCCGCGACGGTCACCAGCAGATCGACGTTCGGCCGGCCGGTCCGGAGGCTGACGTAGGCACCGCGAAGCATCGGCCGGCCCGTGTACAGCAGGATAATCGCCGTCAGGACTGCGATCTGTCCGTAGAGATACGCGCCGTCGAAGGTACCCAGTGTGACGATCGGATCGAAGCCGAAATACTGCGGGTAGAGAAAGAGTGCGTACCACGTCATCGCCATCATGCCGAAGAGACCGCCGACGAGCAGGCGGCTCGCCAGATCGGTGCCACCGTCGGATTCCTCCCCGCGTGCGTTCGCGCGATACCCCATGCCGGAGACGACGTCGGGAAGATCGGTCTCCGCGATCTCGTCGGGATCGTAGCTTACTTTGATCGTCTCCGCCGCGTAACTGGCTTCGGCGTCGTGGACACCGGATTCGTCGCGGGCGACAGACTCCAGAAACACCTCACAGGTCGAGCAGTGCATCCCGTCGACGGCGAGGTAGGCCGTCTCCGCGTCCGGGTGCTCCGAGGCAGGTTCGGCTGGCTCCTCGTTCAGTTCAGTCTGGACAGCCGCCGAGTCGGGATCCACGTCGCCGAGCGTACGGTAGACTTCGAGACAGCCCCGACAGCAGAAACTGCCATCGACGGCCTCGTCGGTGACGGGCGAGTCGGCCGGTAGCTCACACAGCGTACAGGCAGTCATGGCCTAGTGGGAGAGGCCGTCGTCGGAGTCGGCGGGCGCCGGCCCGAACAGCAACACGAGCGAACCGGCGATGAGGAAGATGCCGATCACCGAAAACGCCCCGGTGACGACGGTCAGGTGACCGCTCAGTGCGCCGTAGATGCCTGCTGGAATCAATGCGAGAAAGGCGAGCGCCGCAACCAGGCGTGGACTGAGTTCCATAGTTGCAGACAGTTCCATCTGTCCACTAATATATACCCCCGCTATTCTCAGGGTGTGGGAATACGATTACCCATTCTTAGTCGACGAGTCTAACAGCCACACACTAGCTATGAGTTCGGAAACAGAATCGACAGACGACGGGATTGTTCGTGAGATCGGCCACGACGAGTTCGATCCGGTGGGGACACTCGCACTCATCCTCATCTACTTCGTGATCATCGGCGGACTGTGGGCATTTATGTACTTTGTCGAATTCCTCGGAAACGGTCCAACGGTGGTGTGAGGTATGGAGATACATAGATACGAGAAACTCTGGTTCGGGCTCTCCCTGCTGTTGATCGTCGGCTTCATCGGGACGATCACCTACGGCGCGGTCGGTGCCGGCGTCCAGATGGTCTCCGACAGCGGCGGTACGGTCGATCCCTCCTACAGCACGATCAACGAAAACGAGAAGTTCGCCCAGCAGGAGGGTAACCGGGCAATCCACGTCGAGGGCAACGAGTACGAGGTCGCTGTGATCGCACAGCGGTTTTCGTTCTCGCCCGGCACCGGCGATCCGATCACGGTCCCCGAGGATAGCCGTGTGACCTTCTACGTGACCTCGCCCGACGTGATTCACGGCTTCAGCCTCGTCGGGACGAACCTGAACACGATGGTGATTCCGGGCCAGATCGCCGAGGTGACAGTCGAGTTCGACGAACTGGACGGTGACGAACCGAAAGAGTACGGGATCATCTGTCACGAGTTCTGTGGGGCCGGCCACGAGGAGATGGCTGGACAGCTCCAGGTCGTTCCCGAAGAACAGTGGGAGGGTGATGCATAATGGGGGTATTCGCAAACGAGTACCCCGACGAGGCGTTCGTCGTTCGTGCAGCGCTCGGCAGCGCCTTCGTCGCCCTGGCACTCGGTGGACTGATGGGGATCATCCAGACGCTCCACCGGACCGGCTACTACGACTCGCTGATCAGCAACGCCGACTACTACACCGTGCTCACGCTGCACGGGGTCGCGATGGTGCTTCTGTTCACCATCTTCTTCCTCGTCGGCTTCTTCCAGTGGGCGATGACCGACAGTCTCGGCAGGGAATCCGAGGACATCCGTATCACGAAACTCTGGTACGGGATGATGGTGCTCGGTGCGGCGATGAGCGCGGTCGCGATTCTCGGCGGGTTCTTCGATAGCGGATCGCTGGGCGACGTCCAGGCCGACGTGCTCTTTACCTTCTACGCACCGCTCGAAGCCCACCCGATCTTCTACGTCGGACTCGCCGTTTTCCTCGTCGGCACCTGGCTCGCCGGCGTCGACTGGTTCCGCTCGTGGTGGGCCTGGAAACAGGACAACCCGAACGAGCGAACGCCGCTGCGTGCCTTTATGGTACTCACGACGATGCTCATGTGGTATCTCGCCACTGCGGGGGTCGCAATCTCCGTGATTTTCTTCCTGATCCCGTGGTCGCTTGGTATCTTCGACAGCGTGAACGCGCTGCTGACCAGAACGCTGTTCTGGTTCTTCGGCCACCCGGTCGTCTACTTCTGGCTGATGCCGGTGTACATGATGTGGTACGTCATCATGCCGAAACTGGCAGGCGGCCGGCTGTTCAGTGATCCGCTCGCACGGATCGTCTTCGTACTCTTCCTGGTGCTGTCGGTCCCGACGGGGATCCACCACCAGTACGTCGATCCCGGGATCGCGGAAGGGTTCAAGTTCCTCGCGATGACGAACACGATGTTCCTGCTACTGCCGAGTTTCCTGACTGCCTTTACCGTCGTCGCGAGCCTCGAACACGGTGCTCGCCAGCGCGGCGGCGAGGGATACTTCAGTTGGCTGACGGCGCTGCCGTGGCACAGACCGGCGTTCACGGGGATGTCGCTTGCAGGACTGATGTTCGCCGCAGCCGGCTTCTCCGGCATGATCAACGCCGGGATGAGCATCAACTACCTCGTCCACAACACGCTGTGGGTCGTCGGCCACTTCCACATGACCGTCGGCACCGCCGTCGCGCTCTCCTTTATGGCCGCGACCTACTGGTTCCTGCCGATCATCACCGGTCGGGAGATATTCAGCAGACGGCTCGGACTCGCACAGGTCTTGCTGTGGTTCATGGGGATGGTGTTGATGGGGAATGCGATGCACCGCGCGGGACTGGCCGGGGTCCCACGCCGGACCGCCGATCCGACCTACGACCAGGTCGTATTCGACGGTGCCTACGGCGCGATCGGTGAACTCCGGTTCCAGATCGCACTCGGCGGCGTCCTGCTGTCGCTATCCCTGCTCCTCTTCTTTACGCATATCGTCCTTTCGTCGTTCGACATCGGCGATCGGGCGGCAGCGACGCCGGACACGATTCCAGCACCGCTTTCCGGCCCCGAACACGCACCGGCAGTGCTTGACAACCTCCGGCTGTGGACCACGGTGGCGATCGTGTTGATCTTGCTCACCTACATCCTGCCGCTGGCCTCGATCGTCACCAACGGCGGCTGGCTGGGCGGTAGCTACGGAGCTCTCGTCGCAGAGTACGTCCTTCCGGCGGTGAGTTCGACGCTCGACGTCTTCGTCGGGGTGATCGGATGAACCGGCCCGGTCCGGTCGGACTCGCGATCCTGACCGCCTTCGCGGTCGTGGCGGTCATCGAGTTGCGGACAGTGCTCGGTGCGATCGGGATCGACGTGGCGATCGGACCGTACTACGCCGGCGTGACCATCCTGTTCGGCGTCAGCATCCTCGCAGTGTACGCGCTGCCGAAGAACGGAACACCTGCACGGGCCTGATCTACGATGACAGAGACAGCCAGGAGCAGAGGCGTTTCGCGTGCGCTCGCTCTCTCGACGAGCAGGGAGGCGCTTCTGGCCGTCGGCGTGCTCGTCGTCCAGATCGTCGCCGTGCTCGCCTACTTCGCGACGACCAGCACAACGGTCCTGTCACTGCGAGAGACGCTGTACCCTCTCGCCTGGATCACGCTGAGCGTCTATTTCGTCGCCACGCTGTGGCGACACGGACCCGACATCCGGTCGTCGCGAGCCGCAGTCGCGGTCGGCGCTGGCTACCTGCTGGTGCTCGCGACTGTCGGCGGTCTCGTCTGGCCCGGCACCCAGTTCAGCCACCACGCGAGTGGGAGCCAGCTCATGATCGTCTGGAGTTCACCGGGCTGGGGGCCGACAGTGCTGTACAGCAGCGCGCTCGTGCAGGGGACGATAGTCCCGTTCAAACTGATCGGCTACGCTGCGCTCGCCTACGGGGTCGCCACCGCTG
>Ga0207753_1000836_pt1 | contig 11197 bp, 7 predicted proteins | sample PonA233FremontCA_2_FD_187273 | JGI IMG/M metagenome (GOLD analysis project Ga0207753, IMG submission 187273) | Salt pond sediment microbial community from Fremont, CA, USA - Pond A23 Sediment 3 (SPAdes) | ecosystem: Environmental > Aquatic > Non-marine Saline and Alkaline > Saline | place: USA...
GGGCGGACGTGTCCAGGTGGAGGTGCCGCTCGTGCGGAAGGATGGGACGGGGGTGGCCTACGAGTTTATGGGGAATCTCGTAAAGCGCCCGGACGGAGAGCCCCAGGTGGTCGGCATCGGCCGGGACATCACCGAGCAGAAGCAACGGAAGCGAGAGCTGGAGCGGCAAAACGACCTGTTTGAGAAGGCACAGGATATCGCCGACGTTGGCGCTTGGGAGTACGACGTGCAGACCGAAGCACTGACCTGGACGAAGGAGGTCTACCGCATCCATGACCTCCCCGTCGGTCATGTGCTTACGCCCGAGGAGGCCCTCGCCTTTTACCACCCGGAGGACCGCCCCAAGGTCGCGTCTCTGTTCGGGCGGGCTGTCGAAGACGGGGAGTCCTACGACATCGAAGCTCGCCTCATTACAGAGCAGGGAGAGCCGCGGTGGATCCGTACGCGGGGGGAAGCCCAGCGTGGTGATGACGGCGAGATCGCTCGGATCCGAGGCACGACTCAGGACATCACCGAGCGGAAGCGGCAAGAGTGGGTGCTGCGGGAGCGCCAGGAAAAAATCGAAGCCCTCTACGAAGCGACCGGAACGCTGCTCCGGGCCGAGGACACGCGAGAGGTGCCGGGCCGCCTTGCTTCCATCGTCGACGATGCGCTCGGGTACCCGGCGACGACCATTCGCCTCGCTGAAGGCGACCGGCTGGAGCCGACCTGCGTCCTCCCCGCGGTCCAGGACTACATGCCCGAGCGCCCTGCCTACGACATCGACGGAGACACCCCGGCCGCTCGGGCGTACCGCACCGGAACGTCGCGGGTCTACGACGACCTTTCGGCCCAGGCCGAGGGGCTGGACCGCGGAGACATCCGGGCGACAGCATACGTGCCGATGGGGTCCCGCGGCCTCATTTCGGTCGGCAGCATCAAGGTCGGAGGCATCGACGCGTTTGACCGACAGCTTCTGGAGGTACTCGGGGCCTATGCCGCCCTTGTCCTCGACCGCTTGGGCCGAGAGAAGGAATTGATCGGAGCGAAGCAGGAGGCCGAAACGGCCCGTCGGAAGGCCGAAAAAGCCAGTCAGCTGAAGTCCTCGTTTCTCGCAAACATGAGCCACGAAATCCGTACGCCCCTCACCTCGATCATAGGATTTGCGGAGGCGATCGGAGACGAGGTCCAGGGCCCCCCGACCGCTGAGGACGTAGACCTGGAGACGCTCGCGCAGTTTTCGACCCTGATTGAGCAGGGCGGGCAGCGTCTGATGGAGACATTGACCAGTGTCCTTGACCTCTCGAAGCTCGAGGCGGGCCAGATGAATCTCTCCGCCGAGCCGGTCGATCTGTCCTCGCAGGCCCAGTCCGTGGCCCGAGAGATGCGGCCGGAGGCCGAAGAGAAGAGGCTCGACCTTCACGTCGAGACAAACGGCTCGGCGGCTCAGGTCTGGGCGGATGAGGGCGGGGTGCAGATCGTTTTGCAGAACCTCTTGTCCAATGCCATTAAGTACACCGAGAAGGGCGGCGTGGAGGTGCGGGTGTACCAGGAGAGGGAGGCTGCGGTGCTGGAGGTGGAGGACACCGGCATCGGAATGGATCCGGACACGGCGGAGGATCTGTTTGCGCCGTTCCGGCAGGCGTCGGAGGGGTGGGCACGAGCGTACGAGGGCACGGGTGTGGGGCTGGCGGTGACGAGTAAGGCCGTAAATCAGATGGACGGGTCGATTCAGGTGCAGACCCAGAAGGGCGAAGGCAGCCGCTTTACCGTGCGGCTCCCGCGGGCCGAGGAGCGCGTTTCGGAAGGCCTCAGTTCGTAGATTCGGCGGACGGGGGCGCCTCGATTGGCTGGGTCCTGCTCGTCGCCTGGGACCTCCGGTTCATCGCATTCCGGGCCAACATCGGCGGCCCGCAGCTGTTCAGGCGCACGAATCGGGCCCTTCCTCCTCCACAGCGCTCCCTTCGCATGGAGCTTCAGATCGACGATGTGTCGAAGACCTACTCGGATGGCACCGAGGCCGTCCGGGACCTCTCGCTTACCGTGTCGAAAGGCCTCATTGGACTGCTCGGGCCCAACGGGGCGGGGAAGTCGACGCTCATGCGGCTTATCGCGACGATCACGGCCCCCACGGCGGGAACCCTTCGCTGGAACGGCACCGACATCGTGAACCATCCCACCACAATGCGACGCGTGCTGGGCTACCTGCCTCAGGATTTTGGGGTCTACCCCGAACTCACCGCCGAGGAGTTCCTAGACTACATGGCTGCCCTGAAGGGCGTGCCGGGCGGCGCGGCCCGCTCCCGCATCGACCGGCTTCTAGAGATTGTTGGGCTACAGGACGCGCGCGATCGGTCCTTGGGTGGCTTTTCGGGGGGCATGACCCAGCGCGTGGGCATTGCCTGCGCCCTGCTGAACGACCCCGATCTGCTGGTGGCCGATGAGCCGACGGTCGGCCTCGACCCGGAGGAACGAGCGCGCTTCCGTGCCCTGCTTACCGACCTGGCCGAAGAGCGGGTCGTGCTCCTCTCGACCCACATCGTGTCGGACGTGGAGGCCACGGCCACCCGCCTCGCCGTCATGAACGACGGGCGGCTTGCCGCCACGTCCTCCCCGGAGGCGCTCATCGACCGGGTGCGCGGCCAGGTCTGGGAGTGGGTGGTCGGGCGAGGCGAGCTCGGCAACGTCCGGGACCAGTATCCGGTGACGAAGGCCGCGCGTCGTCCAGACGGAGTCCGCGTCCGCTCGGTGGCTGAGCAGAAGCCAGCGGCAAGCGCAACCCCCACTGAGCCGGCCCTCGAGGACGCCTATCTTTCGCTTTTGAGCGGCCCCTCCTCGCCCCGATGAGCGTCTTGCGCGCCTGGTTTTACACCGCCACGGCCGACCTCCGCGTGCGCCTCCGAGACCGCCGCCTCCTGATGGTGGTCGCGGCCTGTATTTATCTTGGCCACCTGGTTCTGGCCGGCCGGATTGAACTCACGCTCGTGGATCGCTCGTACCGAGGGGCCGAGAATGCCGCCTGGATGGGCACGGTCTTGTCTCTTACGGCGGCCTTCCTCCTCGTCTTGTTCGGTTTCTACCTCGTCCGCGGCGCCCTCACCCGCGACCGGCAGGCCCGCACGGCGCCGCTCGTGGCCGCATCTCCCGTTCGCTCGGTGACGTACCTGCTTGGCAAGTGGACGAGCGGCACGTTGTTTCTTCTGGTTCTGGCCGGCAGCATGGCCGCGAGCCTGGCGGTCCTGTTCATGCTACAGGGCAACGGCCTCCCCGCCCCTGTCTCGCTCCTGGCGCCGTTTCTTCTGTTCGTCGTGCCCACGGCCGCCGTCGTGGCGGCCGTTGCTCTCGCATTTGAATGTCTGCCCGGTCTTGGGGGGACCGTGGGCGGCATTCTTTACTTCTTCGGCGCCGTGGGGGCGACCGTTACACCGGTCCTCGGCTCCGTGCCGGTGGACCTGCTGGGCATGGGCATGATTCACGACAGCATGAGCCAGGCCGTGCTTGCGCAGTATCCGGAGGCGGACCCCGGGACGATGTTTAGTTTCGGATACTACCGGGACCCCGCCGAGCAGCTAAAGACCTTTCAGTGGGACGGCGTTGCCGTGACTGCCGACCTCCTTGCGCGCCGCGTTGGGCTTGTCTTGGCCGGCGCAGCGCTGGCGGCAGGGGCCGCCCTCCCGTTCGACCGCTTCGACCCGAGCCCGAACTGGCAGGAGACCCTGAGAGCAGCACTGCCCGGTCTCAATACTTCCACGCCGACAACCGACGAGACCTCGGCTGTGAACTCCGTTGCGGCCGAGCCTCCCACTGCAGGTCCCCCCTCGGTGTTTGAAAGCTCGCCCGATTCATCGGTGCCTGAGGAGTCGGCTTCTCATTCCTCGCTTGGTTCCTTCTCGGCACCTGTTGGTCTCCGGCCATTCGGCCTCTTTGCGGCGGAGTGTCGGCGGGGCCTCCGGCGACGATCGTGGACGTGGCGGCTGGGGGCCCTGGCCCTAGCGGGGGCGGGGCTGTGGTGGCCGGCCAGCACCGGTCTCCTCGTGGTCATGTGGCTCTGGCCCATGCCGCTCTGGTCGGGCCTCGGGGCTGGGGAGGCGGCCTCTCGCGTAGAGCCCCTCGTGGCGTCGTCGCTCTATCCCTGGGCCCAGCGCGCGGCGGCGTGGGCCGTGGGAGCCGGGGCAACGCTTGTCCTGCTGGCCGGGCCGCTCCTGTTGGGCGGCCATTGGCGGGCGCTCGTGGGGGTCCTGTTCGTGCCGGCCCTCGGGCTCGCCGCCGGGCGCCTGTCCGGCACGCCGCGTCTTTTCGAAATTGTCTACCTCGTGCTTTGGTACGTCGGTCTGGCCAACCGACAGGCCGCCCTGGACTTTGGGGGCGTCACGGAGGCCCCGGGGGCCACCCTCCTGGGCTACAGTGTCGCCGGAGCAATGCTGCTCGCTGGGGCAGTGGCCTGGGACTGGCGTTCCTGACCAAGCGCGAATTTTTTCCTGGCCTGGGGGTCTGCATTGGTCCCACAAGTGCAGATGGGCACGCCGGAGGCCGACACCAGCATTTCCGGCCGCCGGGGCACGTGATGTAGAAGATCTCCAATGCCACCGCAGGCATTGGCTCAACACAGGCCGGCAGCCCGCCGACGGTTCCTCGCCCGGCGTAGCGCGCCGTCCCGACGACCCGTCGCGCCGGTCTTCCGGTTGATAGCAGGACCCGGACCCGTCGGGCCGCCAGCCGATCTGATCGGATGCTCCATCGGGAAAGGCCCTGCCGCAAAGAGTCCCTGCGTGAGGGAGCCTCTGCCCAAGAGGAGCCCCTGCTCAACGGGTTCTTTCGAGCCGTAGACCGAGACGTTCAATCGACCCACCCATGAGTGATTTTAGCTTCGACTCAGAAGCATCTGGCACGGAACCGCCCCGCGCGAGAGCGTGCTGGAACGGCCCGGTCTCCTCGGTCCTTGCCGCCCTCCTCTTGTCCACCGGCGCTGCGCTTCTGGGGGCGGGGTCTCACCCGGCCCGGGCCCAGTCCCAAGACACGATTCGGGTGGCCGGGATCGCGCTTGGTCCCAGCGATTCAGCGACGGCGCGGCGGCTTCTGAGGGCTGACCTGGGGCCGAGGTCTTCCCGCTGGACGGCCCTCCGCGACTCGGCCGGTCGCGGCCGGGCGGCCAAGACGTTCATGCGGATGGCCCGCCTGGCATACCCGAACGACGCCCGGGCCGACTCGATGCTGGCGTTTTTCCGAAGCACGGGGACCGACCACCCGGCCCCGGAGGTGCGGGCCGAGTTTCTCTTTGGGGGCCTCCAGGTTGCCGCCTCCGCCGATCGGGAAAAGGCGCAAACACAGTTCTACCAGCGCCTTAACAGCAAGCACGAGGAATCCCGCTACGCCGAGCAGGCCCAGCGCCTTTACGCCCCAGACAGCAGAATCGAGGCCGGGAAGCCGCTTCCAGGATTCCAGCTCCCGAAGCTCTCCGACTCGACGGCGACGGTCGAGAAGAGCGACTTTGCGGGCAAGACCTACCTTATCGACTTCTGGGGCACGTGGTGCGGGCCCTGCCTCCAGGCGATGCCTCATCTCCACGAGGCCTACCGCCAGCATGGAGGAGAAGACTTCACCATCCTCAGCATCGCGCTGCGGGACACCCGAGCGGCCGTGCAAAAATTCCGGTCCAGCAAGTGGGAAATGCCCTGGCACCACGCCTTTGTACCGAAGGGAAGCGACCTACAGAAGAGGCTGAGAGGCCGGTTTGATATTAGGGGGCTTCCGGTCGCGATTCTGGTCGGCCCCGGCGGCCAGATTCTCCACGTCAGCCGAGGGGTCGGGAGCGGTGAGGAAACGGCCCGTGCGGTCGAGACCGCCATGTCCGAAGAGGGCGTCATGTCGGAAGAGGGCGCCGAGGACGGTTCCGGCTCGGAGAGCATCTCCGGGAAAAGCTCCAGCCGGTAGCCCTCGCCCTCCTGAAGACCCCTGCTGCCCAGAAGGCTCGGCCCTCCGGCAAAGCTTTTGCAGATGTTCTCGACTCATTTTGCGCGCCCCAACCCCCCTATGACCCAACGAATACCCCGATCGCTTCTCGCGCTTCTCTGCATGGTGCTTTTATCGGCGGTGGCCCCCCCGGCCGGGGGACAGAAGGCCACAGGTCAAGAGGAGGCTACGGCCTCCAGTGACACGAGTGGATTTGAGGACATCGACGGCACCACGCTAAAACCGGCCGTTCTCTCCTACGATGCCACGATGAAGATGGGAGGGAAGCAGGTGGACTTGTCGTCGACCCTCACCGTCACTGCCACCTCTACAGGCGAGACCGATGTCGGCGGGACCGACACCTGGACGCTCGTAAACAAGATCGAGACGCCTCAGGGAACCAACATCGACTCTCTGGTCATGGATCGCTCCGCGCTGCTCCCAGTGTCGCGGCACCAGAGAGGAAGATCCAGGATGGACATCTCGTACACTACCGGCCCCACGTCCGACAAAATGAAGGTATCTGGCGAGATGAAGGCCGGTGGGCAGCCCAAATCAATTAGCGCGGAATTGGAGGGCTCGACGCTCGCAGGAGGGGTTCACGACGTCATCGCCCTCGCCGCGATGCCGCTGAACCCGGGCTTCCGGGCTGCGCTTCGGGTCTTCTCCCCTCAGGACCAGTCGACGAAGAGGGCCGAATTTGAGGCCGCAGGCATGGAGACCGTAGAGACGCCCGCGGGCTCGTTTGAGACGTATGTGGTGGATTTGAACGTAGGTGACGGCTACGTGACTGGCACCGTTCATCTTCGGAAAGAGCCGCCCCACTACTACGTCAAGTGGAGGACGGAAGTGTCGTCGGGCCGCGGCCCCCGCACGGTCACTCAGACCCTCTCGTCGATGGAGATGCAGGCCGTGCCAAGCGGCAAGTAGCAGGGCTCTTGCCAGGGACCTTGCAGAGACCACCGCCAGGGCTCAGAATCCGAGGATGGCGTCGAGGGTAGACCCTCCGATCCCGAGAAAGCAGAGCACGGAGACTGGACTGTGGATCCACCATCGGTCCGTGACAACGAGCCCTGCAAGCCCCGCTACGAGAATCCCGTTGCTCAATAGCTCCGGTAGATTGGGCTCGCTCTCAAGTGCTCGTACCGTCTGGCCCCCAATCTGGCTCACGACCACGAAGGCGATAAAAGTCCCAAAGTACCAGCGTCGATGAGTCGTTGAGAAGTAGAAGGCCTCCAGGTCCAGCGTGGAGGAGGGGCCCGAGGAGCCCCCAGAGCCGGCCCGAGGCCGTTCCCATTCCGGGTCCGGGAGCGCAAACGCGCAGGTCAGGTACAGAAGCAAAAACGCGATGAGATACGGAAAGAAAAACGCCGAGGTTGCTCTATTCAGGAACGAAAACGAGTTCCACCAGAGCTGAACAGCAAGCAAAAATGTGGTGGCGGCCCAGAGGAGCGGAAGCCAGTGCCACTCAACCCTTCGCTGGGGACGTACGAGCTCTCGGAGGCTTTGGGCCAGGTCCGTCAGGCCGAGGCCAACGATGATCGAGAGCAGGGCGGCGATGTATTCGGGCTGCGTCATGGGCTCAGATGGGAACAGGGAATCGGGACGTTCGGAACGGGTCTGACCGGAGGCGCTGCTCCTCAAAGACTCCGCTCCTCCCGAAAGGTGCGGGAGCGGCGGTGGGAGAGCTCTACGCTCAGGTCCCCGCTGAGGTGCGCGATCAGCTTGCCGTTCGGGCGGCTGTTCATGGCCTCGACCCGGTCGAGATTAAAGATGTGCTGGCGGCTCGCCCGGAAGTATTGGCCCGGGTCGAGTCGCTCTTCGAGGTAGCTCAGCGAGCGGTGAATTAGCGGCTCCTCACCCTCGAAATAAAGCCGGGTGTAGTTGCCCGCCGCCTCGAACAGGCGCACCGTGCCCAGCCGGACAAACCAGCAGCGGCGCCCGTCCTTAACGAACACCTGGTCCCCTGCGGTGAGCATCTCTGGCTCTTCGCTTCCGCCGGGCTCCGACTGATCCGTGTCGGTCTGGGGGGCCGGGCCCCGAGCTTCCTCCCCCGAGGTGGCCTTCTCCGCCAGGGCGGCCTGCTCTTGGACGGTCTCCAGGGCCTCGGCGAGACGCTCCTCCTCGACCGGCTTCACGAGGTAGTCCAGCGCGTTGACCTCGAAGGCACGGATCGCGTGCTCGTCGTAGGCGGTCACGAAGACGACGTGGGGGACCTCATCGAGGCGCTCCAGCAGGTCGAACCCACTGCCGCCCGGCATCTGCACGTCGAGCAGGAGCAGGTCCGGTTCGAGGTCCTCGACGGCCGCCTCGGCCTCGGTGGCGTCGGCCGCCTCCCCAACCACTTCGACTGAATCATGGGGCTCCAGCATGCGTCGCAGTTCGCTGCGCACGAGGCGCTCGTCGTCGACGATGAGGGTATCGAGCGTAGGCATCGAGAGTTTGTGTCTGGTTTGACGTAGTTGGCTTTATAGCGTAGTAGGAACGCTGGCGTGAGGCGGAAACGAGCAGGCCTTATCGGCGACGGGGCGGGGCCTTGCTAAGCGGCAGAGGGCATCTCGCTAAGGGCGCCCGCGGATTTGGAGAGGCCATTCTCTCCGGGAAGCCGGTCTTCCAGAGCCGCGGGACGGGGAACCTGGGCAGTTGCAGTGACCGTTTCCGGGCCGCTTTGCTCTACGGTCAGCGAGGCGTCTTCGCCGAACAGGAGCCGCAGCCGCTCCCGGGCGTTCGCCAGCCCGGTGCCGCGTCCCCGTTCCGCCCCGGCTTCCTCACCGAGCTCCCCCGGATTGGTAACCTTGAGACAAAGCGGAGACGCTTCGCCGTTCTCCGGACCGCCAGCGACGGACGCTTCAACCCGAATAGTGCCCCCCGCCCGGCGCTGCCCGATCCCGTGCCCCACGGCATTCTCGACGAGGGTCTGTACCAGCATGTAGGGCACTTGGCGCTGGAGGGCCGCCTCTCCCACGTCCATCTTCCAGCCGAGGCGGTCTTCGAACCGCACCTTTTCGAGCTCAAGGTAGGTCCGGGTGGTCGATAGTTCGTCCTCGAGCGGCACGGTCTTCTCGTCGCCCGCCTGCAGCGTCCGGCGCAGCAGGCGGGCCAGGCGCCCGACCATCTTGCGGGCCCGCCCCGGCGCCTCACTGATGAGGGAGCGCACGCTCGCAAGACTGTTGAAGAAGAAGTGCGGGTTGAGCTGCAGCTTGAGGGCCTTCAGGCGAGCCGTCTCGGCGCGGGCCTGGAGCTTCCACCGGTCAATCTCCGCTCGGCGCCGCCGTCGCACCGCACGTACGCCAAAGTAGATGGCCGTCCACAGGCCCATGAGGACGGAGAAGCCGAAGGCCGGAGGCGCCAGCCGGCTTAGAATCGCCCATAGCCAGGGGCCCCACCCAGTGGGCAACTCCGTCGAGTAAAACGTGATCGGGGCAGGAATAGTGACGTAGAGGCTTCCCATCAGCAGAGCCGCCCCCCCTGCTCGGGGGAGGAGTCGCCATGGCGGCAGATCGGCCCAGCGCTTCCGTTTTGCGTAGGCCCGAAAGCCGTGCGTAATGGCGATCCCGAGCCCCCCGAACAGCCCGGCCATGAGAGCTATTGTCAATAGAGCCTTCGCCCCACCCATACTTTCGTCCAGTACAGCCACGGCCACCGAAACGCCTCCCAGGAGCCCTCCCCATCCGACAAGCTGGCAGGTCCAATAGGCCCGAGACCCGCCCCAGTCGGAAGACTCGTCGCCCCGGGGGCCTGAAGAATTGGCTGCGGGCACGGGAGAGGAGCCCACTTCCACCGTCGGAGGCTCCTGGTTTTCAGCGGGGCGCGGAGAGCCATTCTGGGCATCCGTCACGGATATGTGCCCTGAGCCTTTCCCTTTGCCATCTGTCTGCGGGACCGACGGGGACGCCTTCCCGGAGGTGCTCTCGGCTTTTGGAATGCGGGCGGTCGCGGTGACCGTCTCCGGGCCGCTTTGCTCCAAGCTCAAGGAGGCATCGTTTCCAAACAGGAGGTGCAGCCGCTCCCGGGCGTTCTCCAGCCCAGTGCCGCTCCCGCGCTCCGCGCCGGCCCCCTCGCCGAGCTCGCCCGGATTGGTGACCCGGAGGCGAAGCGGAGTCTCATCCTCACTAGACGCTCCGTTTTCGTCGGTGGAGCCGTTGGCGACAGCCGCCTCAACCTGGATCGTGCCGCCGCCCTGGCGCTGGGCGACGCCGTGCTTGACGGCATTCTCGACGAGCGTCTGCACCAACATGTGCGGCACCGTGGCGCCCAGCACCTCTTCACTGGCGTCGACCTGCCAGCTGAGGCGGTCCTCGAAGCGTACCTTTTCAAGCTCTAGGTAGGTCTCCGTCGTCGAGAGCTCCTCGCGGAGCGGCACCGTCTCCTCCTCGGTCGCCTGCAGTGTTGTTCGAAGCAGGCGGGCCAGGCGCCCGACCATCTTTTTGGCCCGCCCTGGCGCCTCGCTGATCAGGGAGCGCACGCTCGCGAGGCTGTTGAAGAAAAAGTGTGGGTTGAGCTGCAGCTTCAGGGCATCGAGCCGGGCGGCCTCGGCGCGGGCCTGGAGCTTCCACCGGTCAATCTCCGCCTGTCGGTAGCTGCGGGCCGCGCGGATCCCAAAATAGATCGCAAGCCAGACCCCGACCACAAGCGTGGCGCCAATTGCTCCGTCTGCAGGTGGAGGGTCTGTCCGGTGGTGGGCGACCTTTTGCAGCGGGCTGAGCGCGATAAGCACATTCTCAACACCGATGAAGAGCGCCCCCCCAACGACTGCAGCGACCGCGGCCCGGGGGACGAGTCGCTTCAGGGAGAGGGTCGTCCAGCGCTGCCGCTTCGCGTAGCCCCGGATCGCGTGTGTGATCCCGATGCCGAGGGACACCCGCAGGGCCCAGGTGAGAAGAGTCGTCTGAACCTCCCCCGACGCCCAGTTTTCGGGACCAAGGGACATTTGAAGGCCAAAGAAGAGCGTCCATCCGGCAATCTGGCAGAGCCAGTAGGCGCGCGTGCGGTGCATAGCCTGTTTTCTATGCTCGGTTCGAAAACATCCGCTCCGAGAGATAGGGGAGTGCGGAGGAAGCTCAGCGCCTCTTCCGCCACGTCGTGCTTAGCCTATGAAGACACGTAGAGAGACGGAAGCGATATTCCACGGGCGCGAATATGCTCCGATGAGCGTGCGCAGGCGCTGACGGCCCCTGATTCGGGGGTCGCTCAAGTCCGAATCTTCCCTGTGAAGGCCGCCCCTTCCCGAAAGATCGGCGGGGCCCGACCTCACCCGTCCCCCAGAGAG
>Ga0207753_1000837_pt1 | contig 11174 bp, 7 predicted proteins | sample PonA233FremontCA_2_FD_187273 | JGI IMG/M metagenome (GOLD analysis project Ga0207753, IMG submission 187273) | Salt pond sediment microbial community from Fremont, CA, USA - Pond A23 Sediment 3 (SPAdes) | ecosystem: Environmental > Aquatic > Non-marine Saline and Alkaline > Saline | place: USA...
CCGTGTCCGCGCCCCGTTCGGATTCGGCCGCGTCGGGCTCGGGTTCGGATTCGGCCGCGTCGGACTCGGATTCGGATTCGGCCGCGTCGGGCGGGTGCTCCCCGGACGGGTCGCTCTCGGGGTCACCAGTTCCGGAGGACTCGGAGTCATCGGCTCCGGCGTCGGGGCCGGGCTCGCGGTCGACACGCTCCGAATCGTCGGCCATTCGTCAGTGGTTCGCTTCCCGGTTCTTATAGGCCTTTCCGCATCGATCCGGGGCGGTGCGGCTCCGTCCGTCGGTCCCCGAGGTCGGTCGACCCGTGCCGCCGACGGCCGTCCCCGTCGTCGGTCGAAAAGATTGATAACCGCGAACGGGCTCACGATAGATATGTCCAGCGCGCTCGGCGACGACACGCGGGCGACTCTCGACGCGGGCCGCGAGACCGCCGGCGCCATGCTTCGAGCCGCGCAGAAGGACCTCCAGAAGGTCTTCATCTTCTTTCTCGTCGGCTTTCTCGGCACGTTCTACGCCCTCCGGCTCTACGTGTGGGACTTCCTCAAGACCGTCACCCGCGCGCAGATGTCGGCCGCGGTCAGCGGCGAGGTCTCGATCATCGCCCAGACGCCGTTCGACGTCATCCTGTTGCAGGCGAAGATCGGGCTCGTCGTCGGAGTCGTGCTCGCGGTCCCCTCGTTCGTCTACTTCTCGCGGGACGCGCTGAAGCAGCGGAACCTGTGGCCCTCCTCTCCCGTTCCGGTCTGGCAACTCGCCGTCATCCTCGTGGGGATGGTGGCGCTGTTCGTGGCGGGGGTCGCGTACGGCTACTACGTGTTCTTCCCGTTCACGTTCTCGTTTCTCGCGTCCAACGCCATCGCCGCGGGGTTCTCGCCCACGTACTCCATCGTGAAGTGGGCGCAGTTCATCTTCCTGCTCACCGCGTCGTTCGGGCTGGCGAGCCAGTTGCCACTCGCCGTGACCGGGCTGTCGTACGCCGAGATCGTCCCCTACGAGACGTTCCGTGACAAGTGGCGGTACGCGGTCGCCGGCACCTTCGTAGTGGGCGCGCTGTTCACGCCGCCGGACCCGTTCACCCAGATCATGTGGGCGATCCCGGTGCTGACGCTCTACGGGCTCAGCCTCTACCTGGCGAAGATCGTCACGACCGCTCGCCGCGGCAGCGAACAGATGGACGTGCCGGGCACCCTCCGGGGCCACTGGAACACCATCGCCGGGACGGCGGCGGTCGGCGGGCTCGCCGTCTACGCCTTCTTCGCCCGCGGCGGCGTGGGGTACTTCAACGCGGGGCTCGACGCGATCGGCAGCGGCTACTTCGTCTTCGCCCCGTCGTCGCCGGTCGTGCTCGGCGCGTACGTCGCGGCCACCGCGGTCGCCGGCGGCGCCGTCGCGCTCGGGGTCTTCGTCTACCGCGACCTCGACGATCTCGCGGTCGTGGAGGCCGGCGTCGGCGACCCCGCCGCGATCGACCTCGACGACCTCGACGCCGCGGGCGTCCGCGCCGCCCCGCCGGAGGTCTTCGCCGCGCTGAGCGAGGAGGAGGCGATGGCCGCCGCCGGCGACGCGCTCGACGCCGGCGACGACACGAAGGCACGGGCCATCGTCGATCGCTTCGACGAGGACGGCGAGAGCGGGGACGAGGGTGGCGAGGGCGGGGACTCCGACGCCGACGCCGCCGGGGACGGGCGGGAGGCCCCGACCTCGGGCGGCGGCATCGCCGACCGCGCGACGCGCGCCGGCGGCGCCTTCTTCGAGGCGTTCTCCGACGACGGCGGCGACGAGGAGCCGCAGGCGGCGACCGGGGAGCCGGACGACGACGAAGACGACGAGTTCGAGGGCTACTACACCGACCTTCGGTTCATCCTCGATTCGGTCACCTCGCGGGCGTTCCGGATCGTGGGAGTGTTCGCGCTCGTGCTCGCCGGCACCTTCGGGTGGCTCTACACCGGCGGGATCAAGCGGGTCTACGACGACTTCCTGGCGCGACTCCCCGCACAGGTTCGGCCGGAGGAGGTGCTCAACGTCGTCGCGCTCCACCCGATGGAGGCGCTGGTGTTCGAGGTGAAGCTCTCGACCATCATCGCGGCGCTCGTGGCGCTCCCCCTCGTCGCGTACTACGCCTGGCCGGCGCTCAGGGAGCGGAACCTGGTTCGCCACCGCCGGCAGGCGGTCTTCGTGTGGACGGGGGCGCTCACCGCGGGGCTGCTCGGCGGGTTCGTGCTCGGCTACACCATCATCGCGCCGTCGGTCATCTCGTGGCTCGTCAACGACGCCGTCGTCGCGGAGATGGTGATCGCCTACCGCATCACCAACTTCTTCTGGCTCATCTTCTTCACCACCGCCGGGATCGGGCTGCTGGCGGACGTCCCCATCCTCATGATCCTCCTGAACACGTCGGGTGTCGGCTACGGGTCGATGCGGGGGCGGTGGCGGGAGGTCACCGTCGGCGTGCTGGCGTTCGCCGCGCTGTTCACCCCCGCGGACGTGCTCACGATGTTCCTCGTGACGATCCCGGTGATGACGGCGTACGGCATCGGACTCGGAACCCTGTTCGTGCTCACGCTGGGCGGGCGGCGCGACCTCGCGGCTCCGCGCGCCGACGTGCGGTAGCCGCTCGTCCCCGCCGCACCCTGCCCGTGGTCGGTATCCCGTCGCTGCCGACGCGACGTCCGGACGCCGTCCGTGGACGCTCGGCTCGTCGCGGCTCGGAGACCCCGGGGTCGCTCCCGAGACGGGGTGGAACGGGATCGAATCCGCGTGGTATATTAACTGGATATTCGTACGCGAATACATGCCCAAGATAAGCGTGGAGATTCCGGCGGAACTCCTCGCCGACCTCGACGATCACGTCGGCGACGACGGGAAGTTCGTCAACCGGAGCGACGCGGTCCGCGCGTCGATACGGAAGACGCTGGACATGTTGGACGAGATCGACGCCCGGCACGGGCGGATCGACGATGAGTGACGCCCGGGCGGACGCCGGGCGGATCGCGCTGGTGGCGCTGTTCGTGACCGCGCTGACCACGGCGCAGCTGACCGCGTCGAAGCTGCTCGAGTTCGGGCTCCCGTTCGAGTTGCCCGTGACCGGCGGGAGCATCGTGCTCCCGGGCGCGGCGCTGGCGTACGCGCTCACCTTCTTCGCGTCGGACTGTTACTCCGAACTCTACGGCCGGCGGTCGGCGCAGGTGCTGGTCAACGTCGGGTTCGCCATGAACGTCGTGCTCCTTGCGCTGGTGTGGAGTACGATCCTCGCGCCGGCGGCGAACCCCGACGCGGCCGGCCAGTACCGCTCGGTGCTCGCGCCGGGGACGAACATCGTCGTCGGGAGCCTGGTGGCGTACGTCGTGAGCCAAAACTGGGACGTCGTGGTGTTCCACCGGATCCGCGAGGCGACGGGGCCGTCGCTCCTGTGGCTCCGGAACGTCGCCTCGACCGCGACGAGCCAGGCGATCGACACGGTGCTGTTCGTCGGGGTGGCGTTCTACGTCGCGCCCCGAGTGTTGGGGTTCGGCGACCCGTTCCCGATCTCGGTGATTCTCTCGTTGATCGTGGGCCAGTACCTGCTGAAACTCCTCATCGCGGTGGTCGACACGCCGTTCGTCTACGGCGTCGTCGCGGCGTTCGGCGGCTCCCGGGGCGAGGCGGGTGACAACTCCTGGGCGGTCGACTGACGCGGGACTGTGCGCCCCACGGCATCGGTGACGGACGAGCGTGTCGTCCGAGACTCGTACGCGTTCGACCGATGGCGGACGCGAGACGGTGGCGAACGGGCGTTCGATACGGCCGTGCGCGAACGGAGACGGGGCGACGCTTGTGCGGCGCGCGGGACCGGCGGTGAACGCCGTCGGGCTTGCCATCAGCATCGCGGGGGCGCTGCTACCGTTTCAGCACACGACTTCGGAGTACCAGTCGGCCGATCATACTGCCGGCTATAACCACGTGAAGACTTTCAACACCCCGGGCCGACAACATCCGTCACGCGACGATAGCCGACAGTATCAGGACGTCGGGCCGATAGCCGTCGCGTACCTCGGCGTGATCGTCCTCGGGGTCTCCGTCCCGGTCACGGGGGTCGCGCTCCTGGCGGATGATCGGCCCGATCGAAACGGGGTGTCGGGTCCGACGACGGCCCCCTTCCCCGCGTTACTCCCCGACGACCTCGGCGAACCCGAAGTTCGGCTTGACGTCGGTGACGCGGATCCGAACCTCGTCGCCGGTCTCGGTTCCGGGCACGAACAGCGCGTACCCGTCGATCTTGACGACGCCGTCGCCGTCGCTGCCGACGTCTTCGACCACGACATCCCGCTCTTCTCCCTCCGTCACCGGCGCGGTGATCCGGTGTTTCCCCACCAGATACAGCTCGGAGGAAGCGTCACGGGAGGCGTCGGGGTGGATGGTCCGGACGTACTCGAACTCCGCGTCGATGTCGTCTCTGAAGTCGTCGACGTCGCGGCCGTCGAACACCTTCGCCGCGAAGTCCCCGCCCGCGGGCAACAGATCGAGCGCCACCTCGAAGGCCTGCCGGGCGAGGTGGACCGACCGGGCGTGGTCGACGGAGTACTCCCCGGTCATGTCCGGCGCCATGTCCGAGATCACGCTGTCTGCTCCCTCCTCGCCGACCCGCTCGCGGAGCCGCCGTTTGGTGTCGTCGTCGGTCATGTCCCCGCGGATCGTCTCGACGGTGTCGGCCTCGAGATCCTGAATCCGCTGGAAGTCGACGCCGATCACGGTGCCCGAGGGGCCGACCGCCTCCGCGGCGACCTGGAGCCACCCGCCGGGTGCGGCGCCGAGGTCGACGACGGTGTTGCCGGGGCCGAACAGCCCCGCTGCCTCGTCAAGCTGTTGCAGCTTGTACGCCGAGCGGGTGCGGTAGCCCTCCTGCTTCGCGCGGTTGTAATACTCGTCTTTGCCGGTCATGCGTGCTTCACCGAATTCCGTGACGTGCACCGCGTGTGAGTCGCGGGCGAATCTGCGGTCATACACGTAGGGATGCCGCCGAACCGGAAAGGCACATCGGATAGGAGTGGAACGTCCGCACCGGGATTCGGGAGGGTGGATCGCGTCGGTGAGTGGCTCGACAGATCCACCATCATACCCGGCCCGCACCTGATGGACACCACGTGCGACGAGAACGAGTTCAGCAAATATCCCACCTGCGGTACGGGAAGCCTCGCCGTCGTCGGGCGTAACCCGACTGCCTGAGGGAGCTCCGCTCCCCCTCCGTTTACGGCGAGGAGGATGTCACTCCACACTCCCGAACTCGAACCGTGCTCCCCCATCCGTTCCCTCGGTCACGGACAGTTCCCAGCCGTGGGCTTCCACGATTCGTTTCACGATGGTCAGCCCGAAGCCGGTGCCACCGCGAGCCGACGAGTGCCCCGCTTCGAGCGCGTCTTCCCGCTCGGCTGCTGGGATCCCCGGCCCATCGTCTTCGACGTAGATTCCTCGGTCGTCGTACCGGCCGACACGAACGGTCACGTCGGGCCCGCCGTGTTCGACGGCGTTCCGGAACAGGTTCTCGAACACGTGGCGTAGCCGGTCGGGGTCGGCTTGAAACGTCATCTCGTCGGCGATTTCGATGGTCGCGTTTTCGGTGTCGACTGTCGCCCAGCACTTCCCGACGAGATCGGTCAACCCGATCGGCTCCGTCTCGTCGATCGTATCGCCCTGGCGAGCCAGCGTCAACGTGTCCTCGACGATCGCTTCCATCCGGTCGAGTGCTCGCAGGAGCGGATCGAGGTGTTTGCTCTCCGCTTGCCCGGCGAGGAGCGTCGCACGGCCCTGTGCGATGTTGAGTGGATTCCGCAGGTCGTGCGAGATAACGCTCGCAAACTCGTCGAGTCGCTCGTTTTGCTGCCGTAACTGCCGCTCTCGTTCGACGCGGTCGGTCACGTTCCGCGTGACGCCGATCAGGCGCGTCGTCTGCTCGTCCGCGACGACCGGCGCAAGTTTCGTCTGCCAGGTGCGTGCCTCCTCGTCGACCCGGAGTTCCTCCTGATACGAGATCGGCTCACCGGCGTTGACACACCGGTGGTAGTTTGCTTCGAGGGCTGCGCCCTGGTCGTCACCGAATACGTCCCGTGGCGTCCGGCCTTGGACCTCCGCAGTCGTGAGGCCGGTCTGTCGCTCGTACGACGGACTGAGGCGTTCGAACTCGAATCTGACACCACCCCCGTCCGACTGGTTGACGCCGAGCATGAAGATCGCGTCCTCCACGTTGTTCAGAAGGGCCTCGTACTCTTCGGCGAGCGCCCGAGATTCGATCTCGTACTCCTTCCGCTCAGTGATGTCCCGGCTGCTGAGGAGGATCCCGTCGATGAGACCGTCGTCGAGTCGATTCCGCATGGTCGCCTCGATCCAGCGCCACGATCCGTCGGCGTGCCGGAACCGGACTTCGACAGTCTGCGGTTCTGACGGGTTCGATATGACGGTCTCGACCGCCTCGGCGTTTCGCTCCCGGTCGTCGGGGTGGACGAACTCGTATCCTTCGTGGCCCAGCAACTCCTCGGGTTCGTAGCCGAGAATACGCGTAACGGCCGGACTGACGTAGGTTATCCTCCCGTCGGTATCGACGACCGTCGCCAGGTCGTTCACTTCCTCGACGAGCGTCCGATACCACTCGGCCCCGTGTGTGTCGTTCCGTTCGGGAGTCGTACCGTCTTCCATTGCGCTTGATAGGCTGGTACGTGCGAAAAGCGTCCCGAATGCCGGTGACATCCCGCTCGGGGTCGCCCCGGCGGTCACCGGTCGGCCCTGTCTGCGGCCGTGTCCAGGGTCGCGGTCTCGTCGGTCGACACCCGGAACGCGTCCACCAGTTCGTGGACCTCCTCGGCGGTTGCGCCCAGGTGTTGGGCGTTGGCCGCGACCTCCTCCATCGCGGTCGACTGCTCGTCGATCCCCGCGGAGATCTGCTGGATCGACGCGGTGATCTCCTGGCTCATACCCGCGGTGTCCTGGATCACCCCGCTGACCGTCTCGGCGTTTTTCGCCTGCGACTCGACGGTGTCGGTGATCTCCGCGAGCCCCCGACTCGTCTGGTCGGCCCGCTCGTCGATGAGTTCGAGGTGTCCGACCAGCTCCTCGACACCGTCGGCGCCGTTCTCGACCTGCGTGGTCGCCGCCTCGACGCTGTCGACCAAGTCCGCGGTCTGCGACTGCACGTCCTGGATGATCGACGCGATGTCGTCGGCCGACTCCTGGGACTCCTCCGCGAGGCGTTTGACCTCCTCGGCGACCACCGCGAACCCGTCGCCGGCTTCGCCCGCACGCGCGGCCTCGATGTTGGCGTTCAGCGCGAGCAGGTTGGTCTGTTCGGAGATGTCGGCGATGATGTCGATGATGTCGTCGACCTCCGCCATGCTTCGCTCCAGGGAGTCGATCCGGTCGGCGACCGCCGCGGTCGACTCCGTGGCGTCCCGGATCCGGTCGACCACCTCGGTGCCCTCCTCGACGCCCTCGCTCGCGACCGTCGCCACCTCTTCGGACTGGTCGTCGATCTCCCTGACCGTCGCGGTGATCTCCTCGATCGACGCCGAGAGGTCGTCGACGTTGTGGCTGGCCTCCTGGGTGTCCGCCGCGAGGTCGTCGGCCCCCCGGCGGAGCTCCGTTGAGGAGGCGTCGATCTGCTGAACCGACGCGGTCACCTCCTCGGTGGTCGCGCTGAGCGAGTCCCCGGCGTCGTTCAGGTCGTCGGCCGTCCCGGTCAGGGTATCGACGACCTCGCGGATGTTGTCGACCGCGGCTTCGAGGTGACCGTTCAGCCGGGTGAACTCCTCGTAGATCTCCGTCGCCTCCTCGTACTCTGCGTCGGGGCGTGGGACGGTCGGATCGATGGTGAGGTCGCCGTCGGCGAGCCGGGCCAGTTTGTCCTGGAGGTCGTCGAGCACCGCGGTCTGGTACGTCTCCAGGAACTCCGCTTTCTCCCGTTCGTGGGTGCGCTCGGTCACGTCCTTGTCGACGACCATCGCGCCGTCGAACTCCCCGTCGTCGTCGTACAGCAGCGTGACGGTCCGCTCCAGCGGCGTCTCCCGACCGCCCACTCGGACCGTCTCCTCGCGCTGTTGGATGTCCTCGCCCGCCTCGATCGCCTCGGCGACGATCGCGGTGGCGTCCCCGCGGTCGTCGGTGAGCGCGTGCGGCGGCGCGCCCGCAGCCTCGGACGCCGTACAGTCGTACAGCTCCAGCGCCTGGCTGTTGAGGTGGGTGATCCGGCCGTCGGTGTCGACCACGGTCGTCGGCTCCCGGAGGCCGTCGAGGATGCTCCGCACCAGCGCCCGCGCGTCGGCGGACCGGCTCGCCTCGGCGTTCGCGCCAGTCCCGCCGGGCGTGCCGTTCACCCCGCCGAAGACGCCGTCGAGGAACCCGCTCGAGTCCGTCGAGGCGTCCCGCCGCCCGTCCGACCCGGTGTCGTCTCCGGGTCCGACGCCGGTCCCCGACTCGCCGTTTCGCTCCCGTTGTCGGCTCATGTCCACCGGTTCACGGACCGGGGCATAATCCTTCGGGACCGGATATCACACGAGATACTCCGGCGTGCGGCGTCTCGTCATCGCCGCGGGACGCCGGAACGCGACTCCCGAGTCGGCGCGGTGGATCGGAGACGCGACCGCCGCCACCCCGGGGTGATTCCACGGCGGGCACACCCGCCACGGTATCGAGGCGTCCGGGCGGGTAACCGGTCGTACTGGGGTTTTCGGGGCTTACGCCGCCAGTATCAGTCCAGATAACACGGCGATACCGATATATACGGCCCACACGAACCCGCGAACGATTCGATGGCACGCACGAAATCCTGGCTGCTCGTCTGCGTGCTGTGTCTGTCAGTAGCGGTCGGTAGCGTTCCCGCGGCGGCGGTGACGGACCCGGGGGTCGGCGCCGGGCAACAGTACGACGCGGACGAGTCCGGATCGCTGCAGGAACAGCGGGTGAACGTCACTCGGGGTGATACGGCCACGATCGCGGTCACGCACTCCGATTCGGCGAGTCTCACCGTCCGCGACCCCGACGGCAGCTTCCTCGTCACGGTCGAGTTGTCCGGCAGCGGAACCTCCGAGGTCGAGTTCGACACGTACGAGACGGCGGCCAGAAACCCCGACGAGTTCGTGTCCGGCGGCGACGCGACGCTGTACTCCGCCCCGCTCGACGACCCGATCGCCGCCGGCACGTACGTCACCCAGTTGGAGGTGAACGGTGACGAGAAGGACCTGGGGACGCTCACGGTCGAGCCGCTCACGACCAGCTCCGCCGAGTTCTACCGCGCGCCCGCGTCGTTCACCCCTGCGGAGTACATCTCCGGAGAGCAGGACGGCAGCGCCGACGTCGGGGCACTGGAGAGCACGATGACCAACGGCTCGACGGTCGCCCGCGGCGACTACGCGGTGATCCGAGTCGAGGCCGACGGGCTGGGGAACGCGCTGAACGCGTACGACCTGAGGGGACGACACGGGGCGAACGGCGTCAAAGTCGTGTTCACGAGCGCCGCGACCGACGCCGAGCAGCGACCGGAGGAGGTCTACCTCGCGACGCACTCGGCCGACGTTTCCGTGATGTCCGACTTCGACGACGATGAGATCTACTTCGTCTGGAACACCACGCACGCGGGACTCAACTCGCCCGCCGAGCTGAACGAGTACCGGGCGGAGGTGCGGCTCACCCGGTTCAACGCCCTAGTGGACTCGGAGACGATGTTCGCTACGACCACGTTCCGGATCCAGGAGCCGACCGTGAGCGTCTCGACGGACGATGACGGCATCCACTACCCGTGGGAGAACGACACGGTCGCGGTGACCGGCGAGAGCAACCTCGCGCCCGGGACGGACCTCGAGGTCCGGCTCCGGTCGCCCGAAGGTGAGGCGTTCCTCGAGACGCGGGACGTGACGGTCGGCGAGAACGGCACGTTCGCCACCGACTTCGAGTTCGGGGCCCTGCCGCACGGTCAGAACGCGACCCTGTGGGTGCGCGACCACTACGGCGAGACCGTGCGGGACGTCCGGCTGGCGGCACCGGCGCCGGCGGTCGCGATCCGCAACCAGACTACGGACGGACGGGCGGTCACCGTCCGGAACGTGGTCGTCCCGGACGGCGGGTACGTGCAGTTGGTCGGGACGAACGGAACGACCCTCGGGCGGAGCGCGTACCTCGAACCCGGCGTCTACGAGACCGTCACGGCCGAGACGGAGTCGCTCGCCGGATCGCGGACGGTGCGTGCGGAGCTGTTACACCCGGGGACCGACGACGCGTACGACGCGAACGCGGATCCCTACCTCGACGACGAGTCGGTCGTGAGCGACGCCGCGCGGATCTCGGTCTCGACGCCGACGGCAACCCCGGCGGTGGGGACCACACGGAACGCCACGCAAGCGACGGAGACGGCGACCGGAACGCCGTACCCGGTGGCGACGCGGACCCCGTTGGGGCCGCAGCAGGCGGGGCCGTCGCTGCCGATCCCCTTCCTGGGCGGGGTCGGCGTCGCGGCCGGAGCGGGGGCGCTGGTGGCGTGGCGGCGGTGGGGGTGACCACCCAGCCGTCGGGTTCGGGCGGGGCGGCCGTTCCGACCGACGAGTCCCCGGGGTGAGAGTCCTCTCGGCCGCCGACCACGGGGGTCGCGTGCGTGGCCGCAACGTTCGTGAGACGGATGCCCCGGGCGCTCGTCCCGTTCGACCCGTTCCCGAAACCGCGCGGGCGGTACTCACACGGTTCGCATCGGTGTAGCGGCCGGCGGTCTCCGGCTGCCGGCGACGCCCCGGGATCTGCGGGTTCCGAGGACGCGGGGCGTGCCGTCGGCCCGACGCGATCGCCGGGCTCCCGCGGGTCGCACTGGCCGCTCTCGCGCCGTCCCGCGGGTCGCCACGCTGAGCGGTCACGGCACGGGACGGGTCGGCGTGTCCCTCGGATCCGCGGGCGCGCCAGCCGCCTCGCGATCGCCAACTCCGGATATGTGGCGTCCGGAGAGGTTCCGCTCCTCACGGGCGCGTATGGCGGTTGAGCCCGGATTTTTACATCTCGCCGACGGTCAGAGTGCGTCGCCGGCGCGTCGGACACTTCGGGTACTGAGGGCGTCGGCGCGGTCCGCGCGCGGTCACTCGTCGTACGCGACGGGGCCGGCGATCACGCTGCCGTTCCGTTCGATGGTGACCTGGATGTCGAGGTCCTGGGGGGGCCGCTGGAGGTCGAACTCACAGCC
>Ga0207753_1000838_pt1 | contig 11166 bp, 12 predicted proteins | sample PonA233FremontCA_2_FD_187273 | JGI IMG/M metagenome (GOLD analysis project Ga0207753, IMG submission 187273) | Salt pond sediment microbial community from Fremont, CA, USA - Pond A23 Sediment 3 (SPAdes) | ecosystem: Environmental > Aquatic > Non-marine Saline and Alkaline > Saline | place: USA...
AATCTGTACCACTCCGTCGTCTCCTTCACCGAGATGGTCTACCTGTTCTTGCACGGCAACGTGGGGCTGGCTGTCGGCATGTTCGATTTCGTCGTCCCCGTCTTCCTGGGGAATACAGCCGGTGGCGTCATCCTGGTGACCGTCGTCAACTACTACCAGACCAGCGAGCACCGCCTCGGACAGATGGGTGGCTCCAGGCGGATCAGCCGTCTTACATCCGCCGAGTGGCTGTTCGGCCGATGGGTCGGCCGGTCGTACGTCCCGCTGCTGGATACCCACGAGGCAACGATCGACCGGGAAGCGGAGGGTGAGCGCATTCTGGTTCCGATTTCGAACCCCCGAACTGAGAGCGGACTCGTCGAACTCGCGTACACCTACGCGGCACAGCAGGAGAACGCCTCGGTCCATCTCGTCCACATCGTCACACAGCCCGCCAACATGCGGTTCCAGTCGAACGCAGAGAGCCGTCAGCGGATCATCGAGTCGTCCGAACGCCAGATGGAGCGGTACCGCAGCCAGGCCAGAGCCTTCGATATCGAGCCGGAGATTTCGACCGTGGTGACCCACGACGCCTTCGAGGAGATCTTCCATCAGGGCAAACGGGACGCAGCAGATCTCGTCGTGATGGGCTGGGACGACGACAAACCGTGGGACACGGTCAAACGCGCACACCCCATCGAGGAACTGACCGGAACGCTGCCCTGCAAGTTCCTGGTTCTGAAAGACCGCGGACTGGACGTCTCGGACGTGCTGCTCGCAACCGCGGGTGGCCCGGACTCGGATCTCAGTGCCGATGTCGCGAAGGCGCTCCGTGACGCTGCCGGTGCGAACATAAGTTTGCTTCACGTCGTCGACGGCCCCGAGGAGCGCGACGACGGAGAGGCGTTCCTCAGAGAGTGGGCCGGCGACCGCGGACTCGACGGCGCCGAGATCATCATCGACGACTCCGGCGATGTCGAGGGGGTGATCGAACGTGAGGCGGCCAATCGCACGCTCGTGATGCTCGGTGCCTCCGAGCGCGGGATGCTCGCTCGTCTCGCCTCGAACTCGCTACATCTCGACGTCGTAAACACGGTCGAGTGCTGTGTCCTCCTCGCCGAAACGCCGTACCGTCGGCCGCTTCGCAAACGGCTGTTCGGGCGAAAGTAGGGGAATACCGACGGCTCCTCTGGTCGAGTGAAACAGGAAAGAGGGTATACATCCGCGCGAAAGCGCGGAACCCAGACGGTTGGTGGCAAGTGGCCAGACGTGAGTCCCCAGCATACCGGGCGTCCCCTAGTACTCACCCGGCAGTTGAAAATCAGGGCGAAACCAGCATGTTCCCTGTCCCGCGGTACTGTGGGGGTTTAAAAGAGTCGTCATGTCGATAAACACAAAGGGTTAGGTGACGGGGTGAGAAGACGACGAGTAAAGATGAGTAACGACCCTGACCCTCCAGCCGAAGAGCCGACAGACGAGGAGGAAACCGACGAGACAGCGCCCGAAACAGAGGCCGTCGATATCGAGGAGCCAACCAGAGACGTTGTCGACACAGGAGACCAGACCGAGACGACAGATACCGTCGAGACAGCAGACTCCGACGACACGGGCGAACCGGAGGGTCAGGACGGGGACTCCTGGGCGAGCGAATCCGAAGAGGAGACCGGGCGGCCGGAAACCGAGGAGATGAGCCGCGAGGAAGAACTCGACGAGTGGGAACAGACACTCGACGAGCGCGAACGCGGCCTCCAGCAGATCCGTGCCGAACTCGACAGTCGTGAGGCGGAACTGGACGAACGCGACGCACAGATCCGGGCGAAACGCCAGGAACTCCAGTCCCGCGAGGCCGAACTCGACGACTGGGAAGCCACCCTCGAGGAACGGACCGCGGAGCTCGACGAGCGCGAAGCTGCCATCGAAGCCCAGGAGCAGACACTCGCCGAGCGCGCCGAAAAACTCGACGAACACGAGACGATCCTGGAAAACTACGTCGACGATCGGGTCGCCGAATCACTCGATGGCCGTATCGACCGTATCGAGAAAGTGGTCGGCGATCGGATCGTCGCGCTCGAAGAAGAGGTAGCGGACAACATCCAGACCGAGGTCTCGACGGCCTTCGAAGATCAGGAAGAGACGACGCCCCTGAGTATCGCGACCGGTGTTGCACTCGGACTCGTCGGCACGGCACTCGTCGCTGTCGGCGTTATCTTCGGCTTTGCGGGCGATATCAGCTCGGTCCCTGCGCTCCACTCCGATGCCCTCATCAACGCCGTCGCGTCCGGCATTCTGGTTCTGGTCGGTCTCGCGGCGACACTGACGGCTGCGGCTGGTCGGCTGTAACGCCGACTGGCGACCTACCCGATATTTCTGATGTCTGTGCTTCCACACTCCGGACACTGCGTGAGTTCCCCCAGTGACGGGTGGGAGATCCGCTCCCACTCGTCGTCGCCGGCGGCGGCTTCGAACTGACAGCTGTGACACCGTTTTTGCTGAATCTGTGTCGACATATGTGAACGTACAGCACGGTAGAGCTTATTCTTTATTGACCAGTCGCTGAAATTTATCCGGCGTAGCGAAGAACGCAGGGACGAGGACTCTACACGTGTCCGGGCGCCTCTGACAGTTGTCACAGTAATCCACTCGGTGGTGAAAATCGGCCGCCTGTGAATTCTCCGTCCCGGTCTGCCTCTAGAGGGTCGGAAGCAACCCTTTCTCTGACCTATCGTTTCGCCCTCCGCTCCGTAGTATGCAGGAGTTACGTATAAAAACCAACCAATAGCTTCTCGTTGTGAAAACACCGTGCGGGTTGCAGGGTCGTCGGGAACTGACTGCTCCTCCCACCTGTCCGAAGTTTCTGAACGTTTGTTCACCGCGAACCGGATCAGTCTTTGAACAATACTAGGAATCATAGGGAGAAGATCATATACAGCTGGCACGTACCGTGGTATATGAGACCATGTGTGAGTGTGGAACAGACCGAACTGTACGAATGTTTTAGCTGTGGCAAACGCGCCAGCGATCCAGAGGCACAGGAGTGTATTTCCTGCGGTGGGGATCTACTCAATCTGGGGCAGTCCCGGGATCTGTGAGTACACCGCCGGTCGCTCTCATAGTGTTTGTTGCGAGTCTGTACCGCCATGGTTCGACGAGACATCGGTTACACGGCGTGACACGCCGATATCTGTAACATGATCACGAAAGTTACCGCAACAAACACTATCACTGCCGGGTCGGGTTCGAAAATTCGGCAACGAGGTGTTCGAGGGCATCGTGTTCCTCGATCGCTTCTGTGACGGTCAGCGGTGAGACGCTGACGCAGTTTTCCAGGATCGCGTGTCGGTCGGTCCCTTCCGGATCGGGTATCGTCCCCCGGTCCATTTTCTCCCAGATCGAGTTCTCGATCCGGATTTCCGATTCGTCCTGTTCGGAGTACAGTTCGTACACTTCCGACGGGTAGGTGAGACGCATCTCCCCGGTTGCTTTCTCGGCGAGCGGCGAGTTGATATTCAGGTAATCGATCGTCTGGAAGACATCTTCCTGTACCGCCCGTTCGGCGAGATAGGAGGTCGCCTGTACTGCGGTGTCGAACTGCTCGGCCGAGAGCCCGTCGCTTTTCTCCCAGTGCGGGTTCGGGACGTACATCGAGGTCGCCAGTGCCGGCACCCCGAGGAAGGCAGCTTCGACCGCCGCGCTCACTGTCCCCGACCGGCCCAGCACGCCAGCCCCGAGATTCGCACCGTGGTTGCAGCCAGCGACGACGAGATCTGTCTCCGGTAACAGCGAGGAAACGCCGGCAATAACACAGTCGACTGGCGTCCCCTCGACGACGTAGCCGAGTTCGTGACCGTGGACCGACACCGACGCCGAAACAGTGCGCCCGACCGCGCTCTGGTCGTCTGCCGGTGCAACAGCCGTTACGTTTCCGATCCTCGATAGCTCCCGATAGAGTGCCCGAAATCCGGCAGCTTCGATCCCGTCATCGTTGGTGATCAGGATATCCAGCCCGTCCATGCCTCTTTTCGAAGTGGTAGCAGCAAGAAGGTGCCGCTTCTCACAGCGGGATTCTGTCGACGATCGTCTCGCCGTCAACGACGAGATTGTACGCTCCCTCGTCGTCGTTCCACAGGACGAGCACGTTCTCGAACTGCAGCAGATCGCCGTAGGCCGCCTCGGTCAGATCGCGGTTGAGCGCCGATTCTTTCGTGAGGACGGCGAAGTGATCGACGAGTTCGCTGCCGTCTCCGACCAGATAGAGTGGGTTGCCGTTCTCGGAGAGATCGTTGCTCAGCTTGATCGCCACGTAGTCGATCCGGTCGGTGACGTGTTTCTCCGTCTCCGCCATCTTCGCGACCCGAGCCCTCTCCGGCCGGAACGCGATCGCCTGCTTGCCGTCTGTCCGCAGGAGCGAGTAGGCGTACTGCACGTCGACGTTCACGAACTCGCCGTCACCCGGCTCCCGGTCCTCGTTCGCCCCGTAGCTATCCCCGCTGCGCTCGCCCTCGTCGAGTCGTCGCTGGAAGGCCGGCACGTCGAGATCCGGTTTGCGGTCGAACGACCAGGAGGTACTTTCGGGCTGTTCGTCGGGCCAGAGTCTGACAGTCGGGCTGTAGACGTTCGCGCCCGCCTCGCGCTCGACGGCGCGCTCGATCTGGCGGAGTTCGATCGCAGTGTTGCGGTCAGCCGGTGCGAGCGCACAGACTGTGCCGTCGTCAGCCAGCATATCGAGCAGCGAGGTGAGCACCGATTCGGGGTCGTCTAGCTCCGAGAAGACGTTCGCACAGACGATCAGGTCGAAGGTACCGTCGAGGTCGACCGATTCGATCGGCTCGCGGTGAATCGTCGGGTGGAAGTTCCGCCCCGTCTCGTCGAGCATTCCCGACAGTATCTCCGCCGCCGTGCTCGGTTCGACCGCGTGGTACTCGACGAGCGTCGCCGCTCCGAGCAACTCGTCGACGGCCAGCGCCGGGCCACCGACGCCGGCACCGACGTCGAGCACGCGGAGTCGCCCCCCTAGCAGTTCGTCTTCGAGTAGTTCCGCGAGGACGTACTGTGTCGTCGCGAAGTAGGATGGGAGGTGATAGATCGCGTAGCCGAGCGCGGTCACCTCGTCGTAGGTGACTGTCTCGCCGCGGAGATAGCGCCGCTTGAAATCCCGGATCTTGGCCCTGAGGCGGTCTCCGGAGGTACCATCCGGCCAGCCCGGCCCCATCCGTTCGACGAGTTGTGCTTCCAGCGCGTGGGCGATCGGTTCGGGGAGTCGCTCGACGCCGTCGAAGGACGCCGAAACGGGCTCCGTACTCGCTGGCTCGAACCGTCCATCCGCCCGTTCGATCAGCCCCAGAGCGGCCGCCTGCTCGCGGAGCACCTGTCGGACAGCGGCCGGGTGAGGCTGTCCCTCGACGTACTCGTGGATCTCCTCGGGATCGATCGGTCTGACCTCTCTGAGATACTTCGCGTTGTCGACAACCTGTTTGCGTTGTGTTTCGTTCATCGGATTACGACTCGTCGTCTCCCGCGGTGCGGGCCGCTTTCGCCTGTTCGTACAGCTTTTCGAACGTTTTCCTGTCCGCATCCGCGATCTCCGCTGCCGCGTCGGCGATGTCCTCGGCCCCGTCGAACGCCGTCTGAATATCTGCGTAGACGCGTGCCTCCCCGTCGATCACCTGGTCGGCGAGATCCGCGAGGCCGGCGGAAATCGGTGTCTGGTACTGCTCGGGGACGGCTTCGCCAGCCAGCGCGAACGCGAGCACTGCGGTGTGTGTCCGCGCCTGGACGGTCTCCATCAGTTCGTCGTGACGGCTCGCCGTCGTCTCGAAGACGTCGTTTCCCCGGTCACGGAGGGCTGTCAGTACAGCATCGACGGTCGGACCGCTTTCGTCGACGACCGTGGGAATGTTGCCCGGTTCGTTTTCGGGGGCAAACAGCGGGTGCAGACTCGCGCGCTCACACGCCGGTGCGGCCGACTCCATCGCCGCGAGTGGCTGTTCCATCGTTCCCGTGAGATCGACAATTGCCTGCCTGGCATACTCCCCGTACCGTTCGATCGCCTCGGTCGCCGCCGGAATGGGGACTGCGATACAGACGAGATCGACGTCGCGTGCCGTCCCGGGCGTGACAGCCGCCCCGTCGACAGCGTCGGCCGCCGCGACTGCCGTGGCCCGGTCGGTGTCACAGAAGGAAATGTGGGGGGACTCCGGGCCCGACTCCTGCAAAACTGTGCCGAACCAGCGCCCCATCGCGCCGGCCCCGACGACGAGTATCTCCATCGGGCGTTGTTAACCCGGGGGCGGACAAAAACAGTTCGATGCACCGGACCGACACCCGCGCTGGTCGATGACGCACCGACTCCACTCGCGCCATCGCATACTATTTGCCGTTCGGTAGACGAGACTGGTGTATGAGATTGCGACGTGCTCGTCGTGCCAGACGGTTCCGACTCGCAGACTCCGCCCAACAGATCGTCGGCGGATTTCTGCTGGCAGGACCGTTCGTCGTCACGGAGGAGGTGTGGACGCTCGCGGCGAACATGAGCATCTGGCACGCTATCGCCACTGTCGCCGTCGTGTTTGCGATCGGCTATGCGAACCTGTACAAAACCAACACGAAACACGACCAGACAGTCGAACAGACCGTCGCTGGCATTCCGCTGAGATTTATTTCGCTCATGATCGTCTCCTTTGGCTCGGTGACGATTCTGGCGATCCTGTTCGATGCACCGCGGACGTTTCTCGGTGCGGCCGAAACGAACAGGCAGGTGGCGCTGATAACGTTCAAGGCAGTCAGTGTCGGGTCGGTGTTCAGCGTCGTCGGTGCGGCGACTGCAGACGGCGTCTTTTCACGTGAATGAGTGCGTAATAAAAACGTGGAAACCCTTTTCTGCCGCGCAACTGAATGAATCTGTATGTCCGACGAACCGGAAGATACAGAGCCAGAGCCAGAGGCAGAGACAGAGAGTGAAGATGGCGAGGAGAAGTCGTTCCGCGAGCGAGTCGAGGAAATCCGCCAGCGCCGCGCCGAGGAGGGCGAGGGCGAGGAAGGCGAACGTGGCCCGCCTGAAGAGATGATGGGCGGCATGGGTGGCGGCGGTGGCATGGGCGGTGGCAACCCGTTCGCACAGATGATGGGTGGGATGATGGGCGGCGGTCCCGGCGGGATGGGTGGGGGTCCAGGTGGCCCACGCGGCGAAGAGAGCGACGCAGGCAACGAGGAACTCGTCCGCGAGGTCCGCAAACTCCGCGACGAAGTCCACGACGTCCGGCGCACGCTGGACCGCATCGCTGACGCGCTCGAAGACGACTAACGAAGCATACGCAGGTTTTCACTCGACTATCTTGATTCAGCGAAAGAATCCCGGCCTGAATCGCGTCTGCTCTGGGAGCGACCGCCACCTTACTGCTGGGCGCGAGTCTCCAACAGTCACCAGCAATTTCACTTTCACTCCGGATGGCTGGCATTCTTTCTTCCACGGCTCGTATTGAAAGCTGGCAAATGAAGCGTACCAACACGTTCGCCGTGCGACCGCTTTCCGACGATGGAGAGCAGGTGCTACGGGACCTGTTGGACGCTTCCGCTGCACTCTGGAACGAGATCAATTACCAGCGCCTCATGCGGTACAACGACGAAGACGGCTTCGAGGGCGATGTCTGGGACGCCGATACAGGCCGCCTCGAAGGTAAATATAAAGCCGTGCTTGGTGCGTCTACCGCCCAAACAGTAGGGCGGGCAAACAGTGAAGCGTGGCGCTCGTTCTTCGAGAGCAAGAAAGCGTACCACGACGAGGCGAACTCATCGGTCACGGAACATCCAGACCCTCCGGGATTTCGTGGCAACGAAGACGACGGTCGTGTTCTCAAAGGCGTCATCCGAAAGGACGCATACTCCGTCGAATGGGGCGACCGATCCCGACTTGAGCTCGTCGTCGGGAAAGAATTACGCGATAAACACAACAGTCCGAAAAGTCGTCTCCGGCTGGAAATCGTTGGTAAACCGAACTGGCCTGAGTACAAGGATCAAAGCCGACTGGAGCTTTGGTACGACGGGACTGACGACACCTTCCGAGCTTCGCAGCCTGTGACTGTTTCTGCCGATGCACAGGCAACTCCACTGGCCGCAGAGAAGGCCGCTCTGGATATCGGTGCAAACAATCTCGTCGCCTGTACCACCACAACCGGAGAGCAATATTTGTACGAGGGCCGTGACCTGTTTGATCGCTTCCGTGAGACGACACGAGAAATCGCCCGGTTGCAGTCCAAGCTACCGGAAGGCCGATACAGTAGCGAACGTATCCGGCGGCTGTATCGCAAACGAATCCGCCGCCGCGATCACGCGCAAGAAGCACTATGTCGCGACCTGCTTGAACGACTGTACGCCGAAGGCGTGGACACGGTGTACATCGGCGAGCTGACCGACGTGCTGGAAACGCACTGGTCGGTCGAAACTAACGCCAAGACTCGCAACTTCTGGGCGTTCAAGCAGTTCACCGAACGTCTCGCCTGTACCGCCGAGGAATACGGTATTTCGGTAGAAATCCGGTCAGAAGCGTGGACGAGTCAAGAGTGTCCCCAGTGTGGTTCGACAGACCGCACGATACGGCATCAGGATACGCTCACCTGTCAATGTGGGTTCCAGGGGGACGCCGACCTTACGGCATCAGAGACGTTCTTAGAGCGGCAAACGAACAAGACAGTCAGGCCGATGGCACGGCCCGTGCGGTTCGAGTGGGACGACCACATTTGGTCGGAGTCACCACGCTCTCACCGTCCCAAAGAACAGCGCACAGACCCGAGTACCGTCCACCGTGACGGGAATGTTGCCTCCGGGGAATATTCGACCGGCTGAGACTCCCACAGGGGAAACCCCGTCGTCGGGCTTTGCCCGACTGCCTGCGGGATCTTTGATCCCGCTCTGTTCACGACGGGGAGGATGTCATTCTTCGTACGCGAGGTTCATCACGAACTGCGAGAAGGCGTCACTCTGCGGATCGACCTCCTCGTCGCCGATAAACGGTGAGAGCATATCGCCGGCCATCAGAAGCGAGAAGTCCAGATCTGCTGCCGTCGGCGACAGCAGGTAGGTGTTGTGTCCGTCGTAAACAGTCTCCTCCCGGTTGATCAGCTCTTTGTCGGCCAGTTTCTCGACGATCCGGCTCCCCTTCCGGGAGGAGACGTCGAGTTCCTTCCAGAAGTTACTCTGGTGGATCCCACCGGTCTCGCGGATAAGTTCCAGCCCCCGCAGTTCGTCCTCGGAGAGTTCCTCTTCGGCAGCTGTCGTGCTCATACATACACTGGGGGGTGTATCCCGGATAAATCTGACTTTCGGTGGCTCCGTCTACGAGAGATCCGGAATCAGGTCGGCGAGCACTGGTTCGTACGGCGTTCGACACGGTGGGCCGTCGGCGTACCGGTACGACAGGTCGTCCTCACCCAGGAGAATCAGCGAGGAGGACCGGGTCCCGAAGCCGTCGCGGTGGAGACAGACGCCGTACTCGTGGTCAGAGATCGCCTCACTCGCCCGATCGAGCCACTCCTGGCCCCTCTCTCCCGGTTCGGGGGTGAGTGCCTCTCGCAGTCGCGAGGCGTTCTCGGCCTGTTCGACTCCAGCGTCTTCCCGCCGGGCCGGAATCTCGTAGTTGCCGTCGGCACCGACGTTGACGATCACGTGCACACCGGGTTCGAGATTGCGCACCCGTCGGATGCCGTCGTACTCGACGAGGAGGGCGCTGTTCCGGTCGACCGCGAGGAGGTTGAACCCCTCGTAGGTTCTGTTGTCGAGATCTCGCTCGACGTACCGGACCGCTTCTTCCGCGCTCTCGTACCCGAGCGCATCCCGGACCAGCAGCCCGCGTGATCGGTCGCCGCCGTTCTCTTCGCCCGTCCAGCGGTTCGTGAGAGCGACGAGGAGGCCGTGCTCGTTGTAGCCGATCCAGGTCCCTTCTGCCTCGGCGTCTCTGGGCGCGACAACCGTCTGCTCCCACTCGCGTTTCTCGGGTGGATCCGAGGGCCGGTCCAGCGCTTCGTCACGGTTAGCCGCGACGATAACTGGCGCGTCTTCGAACGTCTGCCATGCGAGCGTTATCGTACACACGACTGCTCGTACGGTATCGGGCGGCAAAAATACGAGGGCCGTTCGGCTCCGCTACCCCCGCCGGCACAGCTCGTGCACACAGTTGATATGCATACCGACCGACAGTTATGATATGTCCCCCGAGACTAGCTTCGACATCACACTCAGCGCCGAGGTCGACACCGAACAGACACTCCTGGTTGGGCTGGCCTCGCCCGGCATGGGCGCGCTCACTGCCGTCGACCATCTCGTCCGCCAGCAGGAGTCCGAACAGATCGGCCACATCTCGCCGGCGGACCTGCCGACTGTGACGCCGTTCGAAAATGGCGTTCCACGCCATCATACACGGCTCTACAACCTCACAGAGTCGGATTTCATCGTGCTCGTCAGCGAACTGTTGCTCCCGGTCTGGGCGGCGCGGTCGTTCGCCGACCACCTCACCGCGTGGGTCGAGAAAGTCGACATCGAGGAGATCGCGATGTTTCACAGTGTGCCCTACCCGCACGGCCCCGAGGAACACGACGTGTTCTACGTCGCGACCGAGGAGTACCGGGAGACGCGCCTGAAGAAAACCGAGATGCCGACACTCAGTGGCGGATTTCTCGACGGGTTGCCGGCCGAAATCGTCACCAGAGGGCTCGATGGCGACGGCTCTCCCGCCGGTGTCTTCGTCACGCCTGCCCATCCTCCGGGGCCGGATGTCGACGGTGCATTACTCTTTCTCGATGCGATCGAGGAGGCCTACGACCTGACCGTCGATCGGGCAGAACTCGAAGAACTCTCGGAGAATATCAAAAAGCACTACGAGGCACTCGCCGACCGGATGCAGGCAGTGAGTGAAAGCGACGAGGCCCGCGCGGAACGGGAGTTCTACGCGGATCGAATGTACATGTAAGAGTTGCCGGACCGATTATTTCCGCTTGACGTCGTCGAGCATCAGCTTCCGGAGGACGTCACCGTAGGCCGGTCGGGTGACGGCCACACCGATGATCACGCCGACGATGGTGATGATCGCGAAGCCCTGGAGATCCCCGAGACTCAACACCGCGAGCGGGCTCATCGCGATGATCGTCGTCCCGGCAGCGATCCCGATGACCCAGAACGCCTTTCTGAACCGGCTCTGGA
>Ga0207753_1000841_pt1 | contig 11138 bp, 8 predicted proteins | sample PonA233FremontCA_2_FD_187273 | JGI IMG/M metagenome (GOLD analysis project Ga0207753, IMG submission 187273) | Salt pond sediment microbial community from Fremont, CA, USA - Pond A23 Sediment 3 (SPAdes) | ecosystem: Environmental > Aquatic > Non-marine Saline and Alkaline > Saline | place: USA...
CCCGCGACGAAACGCAGAAAACCCACACCTACGAGGCTGTCCCACTGTCGCTGACAGCCGATCTCGACGGCGACGAGTTCACTGTCACGCCGACGCTCATCGAGGCCGTCGGTCGCGCGCCGCAGGACCGAGATCTCGATCTCCTGCTGGAACGCGAGGGCCTCGGCACGCTCGCCGCGGCGCTGACCTATGCAATCCCCTACGCCGAGGGCGAGTTCTCCGAGCGCGTGGCGGCCCGCGAACTCGACCTGCAGTACGCCTTCGCTATTGCAGTGCTGCACGCGTTGCGGGAGGTCATCACCGAGATGCAGCCCGTCGACCCCTACTTCGACGAGATCCGGAGCGCGCGTGACTAGCCGTCGACCGTAACCACGGCGGAGTCGACTGACTCCGTGGTGACGGACTCCGGCACTGCTGGCGGTCGCACACCGAGCCCCGAGAGCGGTTTCGGTCCGTCGCGGTTCGACACAGCTGTCAGTGATTCATATATACCGGTCACCAACTGTAATAGATCACGATGGCTCGTTCTACGGACGACAGTACACCGGAGACAGATATGGACGACGCCATCGACGGGCGGGTCGATCTCACCGCGGCGCTGCTGTGCCGCGATCTCGACCGGGGTGCCGAAAGGTATCTGGGCGTCGACCGCGGGGCTGTCGTCGAGACGGACATCCTGCCCCTGCTCTCAGGAACGCCGGGGTCGGTTCGGGAAACCCTGCGGTTCGTCGTCGAGACCGGCCGCCACCGATTCGGCGACGTTCGAACTTTATATCCAAACAATATTTCTGCTTAATGACATAGATGGGTAGTACGGCACGGAGTCCCCGATTCAGGTTTTCAGACACCGTTATTACCGCTTGAAGCAGACATCCGTTGCCGGAGATATGCTTCACCACCACGAAGACGCCTCATGTCTCCGGTGATTTTGATGCCATTCGTCGACGCCACTCGGCTCCCCCACGTAGCTCCGTCGACGCCCCTCAGTTGCCCTGTGTCTCGGGCCACCGCTGGGGGCGGGCGCGGTCGACCAGCCGACGAACTGCCGGCGCGAGCGACTCGGAGCCGATGAGCAGGAAGCCGAAGAGGACGACACCGAACCCGACGACCGTCGTCGCCGACAGTGCCTCACCCAACAGGAGCCAGCCGCCGAGAGTGGCAACGATCGGACTCGCATAGAACACCAGACTCGACTGGGTCGCACCCACCTCGTCGAGCAGCCCGAAGTAGAGGATGTAGGCGGCCGCTCCGGCGAACACGGCGAGATAGCCGACGGCGACGATCGCGCCGGGCGTCCAGTCGACCGTCGCGGCCGATTCGCCGAGACCGATGCTCAACGCGTGGAGCAGGACGGCACTCACAGGCAAGGCCCACGCGGTCCGAACCGTACTCGACAGCGAGCCATCGGCCCGCCGGATCAACACGGTTCCGAGAGCGAGACTCATCGCGCCTGCGAGGACGAGCACCGCGCCGCTGTCAAAGGTCTCGACCAGTGTCGACGGCGTGACGTCGACGACCAACGCGACCCCAACGAGACCGACAAGCGTGCCGACGATACCCGTCGTCGTCAGGCGTTCGTCGGCGAGCAGCCCACCCGCGAGCAGCGGCGTGAAGATCGGGACAAGCCCGAAGAGGATCGCCCCGACCCCGCTGGAGAGGCTCCCCTGACCGACGAACAACAGGCCGTTGGCCAGCCCGATAGCGAGCACTCCCGCGACGAGGATGCCGACCACGTCACCGCGGGTCCGCGGGCGGAGCTCCGCGCGGCTCCGAGTGAGGACGACGTAGCCGCCGAGGACGACAGCCGCGATGTCGAACCGAACCGCCACCAACAACAGCGGCGGCACCGAGGCCAGCCCGGCCTTCGCGGCGACGAACGTCCCGCCGAAGACGACGCTCACGAGCAGAAACCGCCCCAGCGTCCGGCGTCGACTCAGTCCCACGAGCGACCTCCCGCACGTACTCGATCCATCGCCACCGGATCGCCAGTCGACTCCTGATCCCTCATTGGCTACCGAAACGGGCTTGGAGCGTATAAATTAATTCAGAAATTATTTCATAGAAAGAAAATGGCGCGCCGTCCGAAAACACGTCGCGCCGGGCTGGTTTTTCACGCCATGAAACCGCGGCGAAACCCACTTCCGCAGCGGGCGACAACTCGGCGTATGGATGCGGTGTTAGCGGAAATCGAGTTTCTCGCCCTCTCGGCCAATCGGGTCGACGTGCTGGGGCTGTTGGCCGACGGCCCACACACCCGCCACGAGCTCGCTACCGAGACCGGGGCCTCGCAGCCCACGCTGGGGCGGATCCTCCGGGATTTCGAGGAGCGCAACTGGATCGCTCCGACCGAAGGGGGGTACGAGGCGACCCCGACCGGGCGGCTCGTGGCCGACGGGATGAGGGAGTTCTACGCGCTGATGGAGACCGAACGGACGCTCCGGGAGCTGGTCGACTGGCTGCCGACCGAGGAACTGAGCTTCGACCTGCGAGAACTCCGAGAGGCGACCGTGACCGTCCCGAGCCAGACCCGACCCGGAGCACCGGTCAGTCGCGTCATCGAGTTGGTTCGGGACGCCGAGTCGGTGACGGTGCTCTCACACGCGTTCAACGACCGGACGCTCGAAGCCGTCACCGAGTGGGTCGACTCCGGGGGTCGTTTCGAGGCCGTCTTCTCGGCCGACGCCATCGAGCCCGTCGCCGACGATGCGGTCCTCGCCGACCGCTTCCGGCGACTCGTCGCGGCCGACACCGCGACGATCCGGATCTACGACGGCTCGGTCCCGCTGGCGGTCACGCTCATCGACGGGACGGTGAGCCTGCTCCTCCGCGACGACAGCGGTCGGCTCCAGGCCGCCCTCGACACGGATTCACCCGCGGTCGCCGACTGGGCAGGCGAGGTGTACGATCGCTACCGGAGAGAGAGCCGACCGCTCGCCGCCGAACTGCTCGACTGAGCCTCGATCGAGCTACCTGCGGGGGATCGACAGCCGACTGCCGAACCGCTCCCAGACGACGATCACCGAGGGCGTCACCACGATCGACGAGAGATAGGCGTAGCCGATGCCAAGGGCGATCAGAATCCCGAACTCCTGTATCAGTGGAATCAGCGAGATCGCCAACACGCCGATCCCCGAGACCGTCGTGATCATGCTGCCGGTCAATGCGCCGCCCGCCCCGGCGACAGTGGCCGACAGGGCCGCAAGCGTCTCTTTGTCCTCGTGTTCGTCGACGAACCGGTGGACGAAATGCACCGTATAGTCGACGCCTAACCCGATCGAAATCGAGAGGATCGGCGCGTTGATCGGTGTCAGCGGGATCCCGAGCAGTCGCATCGACGCGAGCAGCAGCCCGACTGTCACGAGCACCGGAACGAGATTAAGCAGTCCATAAACCGTCTTGCCTTCCAGTAGGCGGTAGCTACCGACGAGGACGACCGTCGTCAGCACGAAGGCGACGACCAGTCCGCGGATCGCCGAGTCGAGCGTCGCGTCGATCACCTGCTGTTGGACGACGCGGTCGCCGGTCGCCACCGCCGACAGCGGGGTTCGGTCGGCGACCTGCTGGGCGTCTTCGACGACCGACGGCGTGTCGGCCTCGGGCTCAACGGCGATGTCGACGCGGGCGCTCTCGCGGTTGTCGGAGAGATAGCGGTCGGCGGCGGTCGACCGCTCGGAGTCTTCGAGGGCGTCGTACACGTCCTCGATATCCCGGTCGGGAACGCCGGTGCCGAGCCGGTCGTGCTGTTCGACGAGCCGGTCGAAGGCCGGATCGGCCTCACGCTGTTGTTCGATCACCGTGAGGATGCTCTCGGTCTCGGCCTGCCCGGCAGCCGTCTCGGCGAAGCTGTTGGGGGGGTTGCGACTCAGGCGGTCGATCCGCTCTAAGGAGTCGTCCCGGCGAACCGGCTGGTCGATGTATATCGTCACGCCGCCGCCGGTCGGCTCGTCGAACTCGTCTTCGAGGATATCTACCGTCTCGATGAACGTGTACTGTGAGGGGGCAAACGGCTCCGGCAGCCGATCGTAGCGGTCGATCCACGTCTCGCTCGGGAAAAAGGCCTCCTCGGAGAACTCCGTGTCGACGCCCGACCCGTAGACCCCGGCTGCGGCAGTGGTCAGCAGCACTGCAACCAGAAACACGACCGGGATTCGCCGAGCAACGACGACGCCACCCGACAGGCCGCGAGCCAGCCGCGAGCCTTCGCTGATGATCGGCGTCGTACCGAAGGCCGGAAACCGGACCCGCTCACGGAGTCGGTCGACAGTAACTTTCGCGGCGGGGAGATAGATGACGAACAGCACGAACGTGAAGACCATCCCGACGGCGGCGACGATGCCGAACTCCCGAAGCGCCCCCAGCGGGCTGGCGAGGTTCGCGGCGAAACTGCAGACCGTCGTGGCGGTAACGATTACAAAAGCGGTGCCTAACTGCCGCATCGAGCGTGCCATCGCCACGTCGACCGACGACTCGCCGAGCCGGGCCTCCCGGTAGCGGTTGATCGCGTGGATACCGAAATCGATGCCGACCGCCAACAGGAGGGGGAACACCGAGACGATCGCATCCGAGAAGGGGATGGCCGCATATCCCATGAAGCCGAAGGTCCAGACGAGGGTCAAAAGCAGCGCCGACAGCCCCAAGAGGAGGTCGACCGGGTCACGGTAGGCGATCAACAGGAAGAGGAGAATCAGCCCGAGGGCCGCGGGAAAGACGACGATCGCGGTGTCGGTGAGCAGCGCGGTGATCTCGCTTTGGAGGATCCCCTCGCCGAACAGATACGTGTTGTCGCCGACTGCGTTGCCCGGCACCTGCTCGATGGCGGCGGCGCTGTCGGCCTGTAACGTCTGGAGCCGACTCGTCGTGACGCTGTCGGGCACGTCGTACTCGACCGAAATCAGTGCGGTCGAGGCTCGCTGGGTCGTCGGATTGTAGTCGGTCGAGACCTGCTCGTCGAACGTCGCGCCGTCGTCGACCGCGTCGATCGCCGTCGCCAACTCCGGGTCGGTGGCGGCCTCGATCGCCCGGATGCGGTCGGCGGGCGTTTCGGCGTCGGGGTCGAGCTGGGTGGCGATCCGGTCGGCGTGGCTGGTCGTCTCGCCGATCCGAAGCGTCCCGTCGTCCTGAAGTCGCTGTTGGGTTTCGAGAATGCGAATCAGCGTCGGCCGGGCGACCACGTTGTCGGCCTCGAAAAACAGCTGGGCGCTGGTGTCGCTGTCGCCGACCGTGCCGGCGAACTCCTCGTCGATCCGCTCTAAGGCCTCCTCCGCCGGGACCTCTTCGGTGAACTGGTCGGTTCCGGCCTCCTGGTCGACCAACCCTAACCCACCAGTAAACACGACCGACAGCACGGCGACGGCCACGAGTACTGCCCGCGCGTGGTCGACGGTGCCGTCGGCGAGCCGTTCGACGCCACGGTTCGGGTCCCACATCTCACCGTCTCCGCCGGACGACGACGATTCCGCCGACGAGTACCGCCGCAACGCCGGCCAGCGACAGCAGCGACGGGAGCAGGCCGTCGTTGTCGGGCGGTTCGGTGACGGTGATCGGCACCTGGTACACCTGCGAAATCAGATCGTCATCGGTCTCGGTGTCGTACCGGAAGTCGACTTCGAGGGGGTAGGCCCGCTGGTCGGCTCCCTCGTCGACCGAGACGTCGACAGCAATCGTCTCGCTCTCGCCAGCGTCGAGCTCGCTGATAAACGCCTCGTCGGAGTCGACATCGAGCGGCCCGTCGGGATAGAGGAAGACGTTGATGTTGGAGAGTCGTTCGTTCCCGTTGTTGGTGACGTTGAGTTGCACTGTCTGTGTTGTGCCCGCTGGAACCTCCGCGTCGACAGCGTCGATGGTGAAGGCGGGCTCTTCGGGCCGAACTGGGACCCGACGAACGAACGGATCGCTGTCGAGTCGCTCGTCGTCGAGGCCGTACTCGACGGTGAACGTCACCGGCCGGGGGCCTGGATCGGCCTCGCCACTGACTGCCGCATCGAAGCTGATGTTCGCCGACTCGTCCTCGTCGAGGTCCTCGATGGCGACCTGACTCTCGCCGATGTCGATCCGGTCGGAGGCGGGGTCGGCGCTGACGACTGGCGTCCCGACGGCTTCCGGTCCGGTGTTTTCCAGCGTCGCGGTGATGGTGCCGCTCTCGCCGACTTCGAGGCTGCTGTCGACGCCATCGAGTTCGAACGTCTGGGCCCCGGTCGGCTCGACGGCCGTCGCCAGTGGCGGCGATTCGCGGAGGATGCCGTCTTCGTCCTCGTATACCACGGTCACTTCGAGCAGATAGCTCTCGACGCTGAGTTCGGGGTCGATCCGGGTGTCGAAGCTCACCGTTTCGTCCTCGTCCTCGTCGAGATCGCCGACGAAAGCCGCCGATTCGGTCGACCTGTCGGCTCGCTCGCTCACTGACGCGTTGCCGTTCCCGTTTCCGTTGGCTCGCCCACGGGCGTCGACGCCCGTCACCGTGCCGCCGCCGGAGCCAGCGCCGATGGTCACCCCGCCGGTCGGCGAGCGGGCGGTGACCCGAACGTTCTCGGCGTCGCCCTCGCCGACGTTTTCGAGTTCGACGTCGACCACGCCGTCGGTGCCGACCTGGACGTCGGTGTCGGTGTCCTCGATCTCGAACCGCGAGCTGTCGTCGACCTCGATGTCGACATCGAACTCCTCGGTGTCGGTCTCGTCGTCGGCGATGTCGTCTTCATCGAAATCGTCCGCATCGGTGTCCTCGTCGATCTCGGTGTAGGTGTACTCGATCTCGACATCGAGTTCGCCGTCGTCGCCGTCGGCCGACGCCGGGGCGGTGACCGACAGCGGAACGGTCACGGACTCGCCCGGCGGGATCGAGCCAATGGCGGTCGTCTCGCCGTCGACCCCGACCGGGGCGTCCTCGTCGTCGACGGTGACGGTCACCCCGCGGGCGGTGGCAGTCTCCTCGTCGAGGGTCGACCCGGCTTCGATCTGACCCGTGTTGACCACCGTCAGCTCGACGGTCGTCTCCGTGCCGGGCTCGACGACCGGATCGGCCAGCGCGACGTCGATCTCGGGCTCGCTGACAGTGTCCGACGGCCGCCGAAACAGGGTCTCGGAGAGCTGGGCCGTCCCGCCGATCGGGGCCGCGGCCGTATCGAGAGCGGTGCTACCGGTCGGCTCGTCGGCGGGGAGAGCCGGAGCACCGACGCCGATGCCTGCGGTGACGAGCAAAACGCAGACGACGATCACGAGGCGGGCGGGCCTGTCGACTCCTGTCATCGATTCCCATCCCGACAGCTCGTCGTCGGTCGGTTGTCGCCTACCGAGTCCACCAGCCGAGTCGACCGTTCCATACGTAGTCGCTACTCAGCCGACATACAAGTGAATTATTCAAGACAAATTGAACGTGTATGAATTGCCGTTTATTCGGCACACTCGCTGGACTGTGCTGGGCCCACCGACGAGCGATCCGGGACCGTGATATGTGTCGTCCAGCTGTCTGGTAAGGCGGTCATTCAGAGATTACTGACCCACTCGAATCAGTGATTGTATACTGTTGCAACCGTTGCAATCGCCAGCCGGGAGCGAGCTCTGCTGTTCAGCGTGGCTTACTGACGAGGCAATCAGGTGGTGAGATGGTATGTATTCGGTCGGGTGGGCGGTAAATTACTACATATCGCTTTCAGCAGTAACTAACAATGACGGTGCGGGATGACCGTCCATATGCATGACCCGTATGTTCGAACTGACCGGCTTCCAGCGCGACCTGTTGTACGTCATCGCTGGCCTCGGTCGCCCCTCCGGTCAAATGGTCCGCCGCGAGATCGAAAAGCACGTCGACAACGTCAACCACGGTCGCCTGTATCCCAACCTCGATACACTGGTCGACTACGGACTCGTCGAGAAAGGACGCCACGACCAGCGCACCAACTACTACGAGCTCACCCCCAAAGGCCGAGAGCTGATCGAGCAGCGTAAGGAGTGGGAAGACGAGTACGTCTCGGTGCCCGCCGAGTAGCGACCGCTCGCCGACGAGCCTCCTTTTATAAACACGTCGTCGACCGATCAGACTGACAGTGCTGACGCTTCGACGAGCCGCTCGGCCCGGTTGTACAGTCGGTCGGCCGTCGACGGGTCGGCGGCATCGGCCGTGATCCGAACGACCGGTTCGGTGCCGCTGGCCCGGATCAGAAACCAGCCGTCGTCGGTGTCGACGCGGATCCCGTCGGTGGTGTCGATCCGGTCGAACTCCCCGGAGAGCCGCCGCCGGACACGGCCGATCGCGTCGTGTTTCGCCCCGGCCTCCAGACAGCCCCGTCGGGTGGTGTAGCGGTCAGCGAACGGGGCCACCTGCGCCGACAGCGGCCCTTCGCGCCGGATCAGGTCGACCAGCCGACAGGCGGCGAAATGGGCGTCGGGACACCGGACCTCGTCGTCCCAGATCCACAGCCCGCTTGGTTCGCCGCCGAAGCCGACCTCCTCGGTGTCGAGTCCGGTTGCGACCGCCATCTCGCCGACGCCAGTCCGAACGGTCTCGCCGCCAGCGGCTTCAACCGCCTCAGCGACGAGCGAACTGGTGTCGACCGTGAGCGCGACCCCCTGTCCCCGACGGGCGGCATGGGTGGCGAACAGCGCGAACAGCTCGTCGCCGGGGACGAACCGCCCGGTCTCGTCGACCGCCGCCAGCCGGTCGGCGTCGGCGTCGTGGGCGATCCCGACATCGGCCCCGATCGCCCGGACGGTGCGGCCGAGCCGCCCACACCCAACGGCGGTCGGCTCGCTGCCACGACCGGGGAACCGGCCGTCGGGGTGGCCGTTGAGCGTCGTGACGTCACAGCCCAGCTCGGTGAGGACATCGGCCGTGAGCCGCCCGGCCCCGTTGCCGAGGTCGACGACGACCGACAGCCGTTCGAACTCCTCGAACGCCGAGACGAGCAGATGGCGATGGCGCTCGCGCAGACCGGAGCGTCGTTCGGACTGACCGATCTCGGTAGGCCCAACCGGGGTCGCGGTTCCGGCGTTGGCCCGCCGAACGAGCGACCGGTAGCGGCCGCGGCCGAGGACGCGGCCCGTGTCGGTTCGGATCTTGAACCCGTTGTCCCCGGCGGGGTTGTGCGAGCCGGTGATCACGACGCCGTAGTCGGCATCCAGCCACGCCACGCCGCGGGCGATCGTCGGCGTCGACTCGACACCCACGCGGATCACCGACCCCCCACACTCGGTGATCCCCGAGACGAGGGCGTGTTCCAACATGGGGCCGCTGTCCCTGACATCCCGGCCGACGACGACGGAGTCGGCGTGGCTTCCGAGGGCTCGACCCAACCGCAGGGCTAACTTCGTACCGATCGTCTCGCCGATAGGTCCGCGAATGCCACCCGTGCCGAACATGAACTGGTACTGTCGACGGCACGCTTTAGGTAGGCGGCTCATACCGACCGTTCGGCAGTCACTACTCACGCCGCCCCCGTCGTCGACCGCTGTGGTACCCACAGGCTACGCGCCCGGTAGGCGGCGAGCAACCCCGGCCGTCGACTCGGTATCGACAGACTACTCCCTCGGGAGGTGGCGGGCAACCCCGGCCGTCAACATGGTAGCAACAGGCTGCGATACGGTACCGACCGGTTACTGGATCGCTAACTCGCCGTCGCTGCTGAGCGAGACCTCACAGCCGGCGTAGCCGAACGTGATCGACACCGACTCGGTTTGGCCGTCGAGGAGTGTGTCGAGTGCATCGGGGTCGACGACCGTCGACAGTAGGGGGAGGTTGGTCGGGCTGCAGTCGTGATAGTCAGCCACCGAAAGGGCGACCGCCGTCCCGATCGAGTCGGCCATCCGCCAGTCGGAGAGATACGACACACGATCTGATTCACCGGACAGCTTTCGGTCGGCTGCGGTATTCGCATGTCGACTCATAATCGAGGTGGAGCAAAGCGGGGAGTCATCTGTTGGACGAATCAAATTAATGTACGAACACGTCTATGAAATAAATTACTGCGACAACGATACTTGCAGGCAAGTGGTCACGCCACGCGTGCTACTCGACGGTGACGCTTTTAGCGAGGTTCCGCGGTTTGTCGATCGAGCGTTCGAGTCGGTTGGCGACGTGGTACGACAGCAGCTGGAGCTGGACGTTCGCCAGTAGCCCATTGAGCTCCGGCGTCGACCGCGGGATCGGGACGAAGTCGTCGACCGTTGCGGCGATCTCGTCGGCGTCGACCGGCGCGATCCCGATCACCGACGCGCCGCGGGCCTGGACCTCCCGAACGTTGTTGAGCGTCTTGTCGTCGTGGTCGCCGGTGAAGACGGCGATCACCACCGTGTTCGGCGTCACCAGCGCCAGCGGCCCGTGTTTGAGCTGGCCCGCCGCGAAGCCTTCGGCGTGTTCGTAGGTGATCTCCTTGAACTTCAGCGCGCCTTCGAGGGCGACCGGGTGGGCGATCCCCCGGCCGATGAAAAAGTGGGCGTCCAACCCCTGGTATTTCCGTGTGAGCTCGGCGGTGGGATCGGCATCGAGGATCGACTCGATCTGGTCGGGCAGCGCACCCAGCGAGTCGAGCAGCCCGGCGGAGTGGTCGCTGGGCTCGCCAGTGATGTCGCGGTGGAGTCGCTCCGAGAGCAGCGCCAGCGCCGTGACCTGCGAGGAGAACGTTTTCGTCGCCGCGACGCCGATTTCGGGGCCCGCACGAATGTAGAGCACGTCGTCGGTCTCGCGGGCCGCCGTCGACCCGATCACGTTAGTCAGTGCCAGCGTTCGGGCCGGAGTGTCCTCCAATCGGCGGAGCGATTCGAGCGTGTCGGCGGTCTCCCCCGACTGGGTGACGCCGATGACCAGCGTCTCGTCGTCGACCGGCATCGGGTTCGAGGCGTACTCGCCCGCGCGGTGGGCGTAGGCCGGAATCCCGCGCTGACCGAGCAGGTGACAGCCGTACAAGGCCGCGTGATACGAGGTCCCACAGGCGACGAACTCAACCCGGGAGATGTCGCTGAAGTCGCCCGGCTCGAAGTCGTCGAACGTGATCGACTCGTCTTCGGGATCGAACCGACCGTGGATCGTCTGGTTCAGCGAGGCGGGCTGTTCGTGGATCTCCTTGAGCATGTAGTGGTCGAACCCCGACTTCTCGGCGTCCTCGGAGGACCACTCGACGGTGTCGACCGGCCGTTTGACGGCGGTCGCC
>Ga0207753_1000842_pt1 | contig 11133 bp, 9 predicted proteins | sample PonA233FremontCA_2_FD_187273 | JGI IMG/M metagenome (GOLD analysis project Ga0207753, IMG submission 187273) | Salt pond sediment microbial community from Fremont, CA, USA - Pond A23 Sediment 3 (SPAdes) | ecosystem: Environmental > Aquatic > Non-marine Saline and Alkaline > Saline | place: USA...
ACCGGGCAGGGAAGTTTCGGAAGGGGGAGGCGTGGGCTTACGCCCGCGGCGCCGGCGCCTGCCAGTCGAACTCTTCCTTGCTCATGTCCTCGTCGACCGGCACCGGGTAGTCGCCCGTGAAGCAGGCGTTGCAGTAGCTTAGGTCGCTGTGGTTGGCCCGTTTCACGGCCTTCATCAGTCCCCCCACCGACAGGTACGCCAGCGAGTCGACCCCCAAATAGTCGCGCATCTCGTCGATGCTGTCAAACTTGTTGGCGAGCAGTTCGTCGGCGTCGGGAAAGTCCATGCCGTAGAAGCAGGGACTGATGACCGGTGGGGAGGACACGCGGAAGTGGACGCTCTTGGCCCCGGAGTCGCGCAGCATGCGCACGAGGTAGCGCGCGGTGGTCCCCCGCACGATCGAGTCGTCGAGCACCACGACCGTGCGGTCCTCCAGGAGGCCCTGGACGGTGTTGAACTTGCAGCGCACCTTCATCTCGCGGCGGTCCTGGCCGGGGGCAATGAAGGTGCGGCCCACGTAGTGATTGCGGATGAGGCCGAGGTCGAACCGGCAGCGCCGCCCCATGTCCTGGCATTCCTCCGCGAAGCCGAGGGTAGAGGTGTTGGCGGAGTCGGGGACCGGCACCACGATGGGCGTCTTCTCGTCGTCCTCCGCTGCCTCGGGGATGGGGGCCTCGTGGGCCAGCTGCACGCCGAGCTGGCGCCGCACCTTGTCCACCATCTCCCCGAAGATTTGGGAGTCGGGCCGCGAGAAGTAGACGTACTCGAAGACGCACTGGCTGACCCCGTGCTTCGTCGGGATCTCGTGGCTTTCAAAGTCGCCGCCGTTCACGCAGCCCTCCCGGTCGATCACCAGAATTTCCCCGGGTTCGATGTCGCGCACGTACTCCGCGTCGATCATGTCGAAGGCGCACGTCTCGCTGGCCACGCAGTAGGCGGGGCCCTCGTGGCGCTCCGGCGTCTCGAGGCGGCCCAGCGCGAGCGGGCGAAACCCGTTCGGGTCGCGGACGGCAATCATGTGCTCGTCCGTCATGAGGAGCAGCGAGTAGGCGCCCTCGATCTGCATGAGGGCGTCGACGATTTGATCGAGGTGATTCTGCCGGCGGCTCTGCGCCGTGAGGTGCAGGATGAGCTCGCTGTCGCTGGTGCTCTGGAAGAGGGTCCCGCGCTCGCTGAAGCTCTTGCGGAGCTCTTTGGCGTTCGACAGGTTGCCGTTGTGGGAGAGGGCAAGGTTGCCCTTTCGGTGGTGCACCACGAGGGGCTGAATGTTGTCCCGATTGGCGGAGGCCCCGCTTGTGGAATACCGGTTGTGGCCGATGCTGGCGTCGCCCAGCAGCTTCTTGCTGAAGAGGGCCGGGTCGTCAAACACGTCGAGCACCAGCCCGAAGTCCTTGTGGACTGGCATCACCGGCTCCTCCCGTTGCTCGTCGTAGGTGGAGGTGACGATTCCGGCGGCCTCCTGGCCCCGGTGCTGCAGGGCGTGCAGGCCGTAGTAGGTGTGCCGGGCGGCCTGGGGATGATTGCAGATGCCGAAGATGCCGCAGTGCTCTTGGACGGCGTCGCTCATGGGGCAGGGGCGAGGGCAGGCCGCAGACGGGTGGGACGGGCGCTGAGTACCGACGTTTCGCGACCAGCACGGGCCCGATGGTCGCGTTCACCGAAACTAGGGATGGACCCGGATGATCCCAACCTTTCGGGGCCGGTGGGGTCTAGTTCTCAAAATTCTCGCCTGACAGCTCGTCGTTCGTCCCCTACGTCGGCCCTGTGGGGGACAAGGGGGCCGTCGTCGTTACTCTGTCCGCGAGTGGTTACGCCTCTCGAGGTCGAGGTGGAGGAGTCCGTCCAGCCCGTCAAAGTTGTAAGACGGAAAGGCCCCGGCGCGCGATGACACATAGGCGCCGAGCCGGTTCGCAAGGTCAAGGAGCGCATCGCCGGTCCGCTCCTCCAGAAATCCGGCGAGAAAGGCCGACAGGAAGGCGTCGCCCGCGCCCACCGTATCCGCGACGTCCACGGCGTAGCCGCAATGGTGCCAGCACTGCCCCTCGGCCCACAGCCGGGCCCCGTGGCCGCCCCACGTTACGCACACCGCCCGGCACCCAAACGCGTCCGCCAGGTCAGCCATCGCGCCCTCCGGAGCGTCCCTGAGCCCGAACCACGCTCGCATCCGCCGCAGCTCCGCGTCGTTGAGCTTCACCACGTCGGCCGCCCGGAGCGACGCCTCAATGACGCCCCGATCGACGTATGGGGGGCGAAGGTTCACGTCGAATACACGCAGGCCCACCGCTTCGCAGAGGCGCTGAATGGTCTGCCGGGACGTGGGGGCGCGCTGGGCGAGGCTGCCGTACACGAGGGCCTCGGCGTGATGGGCGTGTTGGGCGAGGGCGTCAGTGAAGGCGATCGCGTCCCACGCTGCGGGCTCAAGAATGTCGTAGTCCGGCTCGCCGGGCTCGCCGGTGTCGACCTGCACGAAGCCGGTGGGGAGTGCGTCGTCGACTTGTACCGGGTCTGTGGCCAGACCACGAATCTGTGCGCGCCGGAGCGCCTCCTGCCCGAGCCGATCGTGTCCCACGCGGCTTGCAAAGACGGGGGACCGCCCCAGGGCCTGGAGGTGAGAGGCCACGTTGAAGGGGGCGCCGCCGAGGAAAAGCCCATCGGGCAGCGCGTCCCAGAGAACCTCGCCAACACAGAGAATCTCGCTATTCATCGGACGCGTGAGGACTTAGAGACACTCGGGTTTGTCTTTTTGAGGACCCCGGAGAAGACAGCCATGAAGACAAAAAGGGGCGGGCCTGTCGTCCACTCACAGTGTTGCCGCGTCGCGCCGAATGGGGAGCGCGAGAGGTCATGGCGTTGCTCTACAGCGGCGACGAAATCGGTCAGCTCCACGACTTTTCGTACCTGACCGACAAGAAAGACCGACGACAATCGATGGGCATACCGTCCGCCGATGGACTGGGACCGAGCCCTTCTTCGGTACAAAGAAGAACGGATCGAACAGCGCCTGTTTGACGGTGTCCAGCAGCTTGCGGAGGTCCGGAAGCGACTCGACGCACTTGGTCCCCTTTCGGACGATGACTACCCGATTTGGCGAGCGGAAATTGACCTGCCAGCCGGAACGCACTTCGGGTTTCGGTGGAGCAAGAAGCGGAATGGGCGGGTCATCGAGTGGGCCCCGCATCTCTACGCCGCTCGGGCCGGAGACGGCGTTCTGGGTCCGGTGGGGACATCCGGCTGAGGGGCATGCCGCGGAGGGCCGCTGGCCGGACCCGTCACAGCAGAACGACCCCCACGGCCAGCCCAATCCCCATGGCATCTGCCACGAGGTCTTTCCCGCTGGCCCGCCCGTCGACGCGGGACGCGTCGTACAGCTCCTTCGTGATGCCCAGGGCCCCACTTGCGGCCGCCGAAAGGGGAAGCGCGTCGCCCTGGGACCAGTCGGCCTTGCGGACGAGAACGTACTGCGTCGAGAGGGTTAAGAGCCCGCTGAATACGACGTGCCGGGCCTTGTCACGGGCCCACCACTGATCGCGAGGGCGAGGAGGCCGCTCGGGCGAGCGGCCCGGCGGCACGAGAATCTCGACCCGGAGCGCCGTGAGGGTGGCCGGGAGGTCGGCGGAGGCGAGAGAGGTCGAATCCGTAAGGAGAGCAGCGGCCCCTTGGGCGTCGGCGGGGACCGCAGACATCCCGAGCAGCACGACGGCCAGTACCCCGACCCGTGGCCGGGACGCACAAAGACGCGTGAGAGTCATTCGTCGAACGGGAACGTGTTACAGCGTGCCGGTCAGGTACCCCATGACGATGCCAAAGACGACCACCGGGATCACGTACCGCATGCCGAAGATCCAGACCCGCAGGACACCGTCGGACAGGGTCGTGCTGCCCTCACGGAGCTCTTCGGCCGCCCGGTCAGCCCCCCACACCCACCCAATGAAGATGCTCAGGAAGAAGGCGCCCACCGCCAGTCCGGCACTCCCGATGAGATAGTCGAGCACGCCGAGCACGTTGGTCTGGCCGAACAGGCCGCCCTCCCCGAAGAGATAGGTCAGGTCGCTAAACGCGCCCACTGCCCCGAAAGACAGGGCCGAGGGGATCGCCATGAGGAACGTGATGGCCCCGATGATGAGGACCGACTTGCGGCGAGACCAGTCCGTTTCGTCCACGAAGTAGGAGACCACCACCTCCAGCAGAGAGATGCTGGAGGTGAGCGCCGCGATGGAGAGGAGGACGAAAAACAAGAATCCGACGATGCCCCCAAGCGGCATTTGGGCAAACACTTCGGGCAGTACCACGAACACCAGGGCCGGGCCGGTGGCCGGGTCGGCGTCCATCGCAAACAGGGCCGGGAAGATCATGAACCCGGCCATGAGGGCAATCATTGTATTGAACAGGACCACGTAGGCTCCGGACACAGCGATGTCTTCCCGCTTGGGCAGGTACGAGCCGTAGGTGATCATGGCCCCCATCCCGAGGCTGAGGGTGAAGAACGCCTGTCCGAGGGCGGCAATCACGAGGTCGAAGCTGATCTGCGAGAAGTCGGGCACCAGGTAGAAACGAAGCCCCTCCGCGGCCCCCTCCAGGGTGACGGCCCGGACGATGACGAGCAGAATCAGCACGAGCAGGACGGGGAGCAGGATCTTGGCCCACCGCTCAATGCCCTGCTCCACGCCCCCGACCACCACGAGAAGCGTGAGCAGCAGAAAGAAGGACAGCAGTCCGATGTTGAGCCAGGGAGCAGCGGCAAATTCTTCGAAACCCATGGACGGGGCAATGACGTCCTTCACCGCGTACCCCACGGCCCAGCCGGCCACGACGCTGTAGTAGCTTAGAATGATGAACCCGGCGAGCACGCAAAAGCCGCCCACCAGAATCCAGGCGGAGCCCCCCCCGGTGATGGATTTGATGGCGCCGACCGGGTTGCGTTGACTGTTCCGGCCGAGCGACAGTTCGGCGAACAGGTAGGGCATACCGATGAAGAGGATGCACAGCAGGTAGATGAGCACGAACGCCCCGCCCCCTCCCTCGCCGGCCAGGTAGGGAAAGCGCCAGATGTTGCCCAGCCCGATGGCGGACCCGGCGGCGGCAAAGATGAACCCGATCCGGGACGACCACTGCTCACGGTCGGTCGAGGTCGTACTCATGGAAGGCGTCGAGGGGCTCGTGGGAGGAAGAAAGAGGGCTCGGCCCGCCGAAACGGACCTGTCACGATACACACCGCCCGAAGTTAAAAGGTGACGGACGTGATCGCAATTCCCACCTGCCGGGGCACAAGGAGTGGCCGCGTCACAGCACGTCGTAGAGAAGGTCGATGACCAGTACGGCCAGAATCGTGATGGGGAAGGCGTACTTGATTGCGGCACACCACACCGGTCCGGCCACGCGCCCCACCGTGTGTCCGGTGCCGGACCGCAGCTCCGTGAGGGCCTCGTCGGCGCCCCACACCCACCCGACGAACAGGCTGAGGAGGGCGGCGCTGAGGACGAGGGCCACGCTCCCCCAGAGGAAGTCCATGACGTCGAGCACGCCCGGGCTGGGCCCGAAGAATCGATCCCCAACGAGCCACGACAGGTCACTGAGGGCCGGTACGGCGCCCTGCGACAGGGCCGACGGCAGGCCGAGAGCAAACGCGATCCCGCCGGCGCCCCAGGCCGCCGCGCGGCGGGACCAGGGCGTCTCGTCGACGAGATACGAGACGAACACTTCCAGCAGCGAAATGCCCGACGTAAAGGCGGCGATGGCAAGGAGGAGAAAAAAGAGGGTCCCGACGAACGATCCGAGTGGCATCGCCCCAAACACATCGGGCAGCACCACGAACACGAGTGAGGGCCCCTCCGCCGGATTTTGTCCCATCGCGAAGACCGCCGGAAAGATCATCAGGCCCGCCATGAGGGCAATCAGCGTGTCGAAGGCCGCCACGTATCCGCCAGAGACGATCAGGTTTTCGTCGTCGGGCAAGTACGAGCCGTACGTGATCATCGTCCCCATGCCGAGGCTGAGAGAAAAGAAGGCCTGGCCAAGGGCCTCTACGACCACGAGCCCTGACACCTTTGAAAAGTCTGGCGTGAGGTAAAAGTCGAGCCCGGCGCCCGCCCCGGGCAAGGTGACGGATCGAAAGATGATGAGGCAGAGAAGGACAAACAACACCGGCATCAGGATCTTTGCCCACCGCTCGATGCCTCGTCGAACCCCCCCGGCAACCACCCCAGCCGTGGCGAACAGAAAGCCTCCGAACAGGGGAACGACCCACAGCGGGTCGGCAATGACGCGGGCGAAGACCGCGTCGGGCGCCCCAGCAGCGACAAGATCCCGCAACACATATCCCACGGCCCAGCCGGCCACCACCGCGTAGTAGCTGAGGATGGCGAGGCCCGCCACGACACAGAGGCCGCCGACGAGCGGCCAGGGCGACCGGGCATCGATGGCCCGGATGGCGCCCACCGGGTTCCGTTTGCCGTTGCGGCCAAGGGCGAGTTCCGCAAACAGGTACGGCACGCAGAGAAGAACCAGGCAGGTGAGGTAGATGAGCACGAAGGCGCCGCCTCCGTTGTCCCCCGCCTTGAAGGGAAACCGCCAGATGTTGCCCAGTCCGATGGCTGACCCCGCTGCGGCGAGGACGAAGCCGAGCCGAGAGCTCCACTGCTCCCGCTCCGGGGAAGGAAGGGCCATTTCGAGACAGGCGGTTGAACGAACAGGGGAACCGCGCCGAGCACGGTCCAACGGCCGGGGGACGTCCGGTAGGGCGTGGGCAGTCAGACCGCGAAGATAAAAGGTGGGCCCCCTGAACACAACGACGCAGGTCGGGGAGGGCGGGCCTCACCGCGGAAAATCACGGAAAACAGAAACCGGTCCGAATGGGCTACGCGGTCCACGCGTCTCGGTCCGGGTACTGGTCGCGGTCATGATACGAATGAAGGCGAGGCACTCCCTGCGCGAGGTAGAAGGGCGGACGGGCCGGGAGGTCTTTGGCCGAAAGGCGCACCACCTCCACGTCGCCGGAGGCTTTGTACAGCTTCAGACGGCCAACCCTTGTGTCCGCGGCACCGAGATCGTAGAGGCAGTAGCGGGGGGTTGCGTCCACCTTCTGGAGGACGACGGTGAGGGACATCGGGGCGGGGCGCACTAGATGCCGGAGGCGATGAGCAGTTCGATGTCGCGGTGGCTCATGCCGAACATCGACGCCAGGCTCTGCTTCGTGAGGTGTTGCCGGTAGACGTACGTGCCGTTGCGCAGCCCCTCGTCGCGCCACAGGGCCTCGTTGATGGAGCCGGCCTCGCCGATGCGGAGAAGGTAGGGGACGAGGACGTGCGTGAGGGCGTAGGAGGCGGTCCGGGCCGCGTTGGAGGGCATGTTGGGCACGCAGTAGTGAATGATGTCGTGCCGACGGTAGACCGGGTCAGAATGGGTGGTGGGGCGGCTCGTTTCGACGCAGCCGCCCTGGTCCATTACGGCGTCCACGACCACGCCGCCAGGGGACATGGACTGCACCATGTCCTCCGTGACGAGCAGGGGGGAGCGCTCGCCGCCAGTCACCATGGCGCCCACCACCACGTCGGACGAGTGAACGGCCTGGCGGAGGTAGTGGTCGCTCGCGACCGCGGTGGTCACGCTGCGGTCCAAGGTGTTTTCCAGGGTGCGCAGGGACCCGAGTTCCGTGTCGAGAACAATGACGTGGGCCCCGTACCCGAGGGCAGTGCGGGCGGCCCACTGGCCCACAACATCGGCCCCCAGAATGACCACGGTGGCGGGGGGCACGCCGGAGATGCCACCCAGCATGACCCCCTTGCCGCCCTCGTTGCTCTCCAGGTAGCGGCCGGCAATCTGAATGGCCATCGATCCCGTGATCTCGTGCATCATGCGCACAAGGGGAAAGGTCCCGTCCGGGTCCCGAATGAACTCGAACCCGATGCCTGTGATCTTGTGGCGCATCAGATGGTGTAAAAACTCGGGGGTCGTGCCCCCGAGGTTCAGGGCTGAGAGCAGAATCTGTCCCTCCTGTAGGAGGTCCCTCTCATCTTCGCCGGGTGGGCCCACCTTTACGACGAGATCGCTTCGATCGTACAGGTCTTCTGGGGCGGAGACGAGCTCGGCCCCGGCGTCGACGTACTCGTCGTTCTGAAAGTGAGCCTCGTGCCCGGCGCCCTCCTCCACGTACACCTCGTGTCCGTCGGCGACGAGGGCCCCCGCACCACTCGGGGCCAGGGCCACGCGCTGTTCTTCGTTGCCCACCTCACGGGGGACACCGATCCGAAGCGACTCGTGTTCGTCGTCCTGCGTCAGCGGCTTTTCCTGGGTCATCAAGCCGCGTTCGCGCTCGAAGCCCTGCTGTAGGGAAGGAATCTCCATAGAGACAATTGGGGTCCCGCAACGTACGTCCAGGTTGTGGCGTAGAAGCCCGAAAGGATGCGCGACGGGCACGCAAACACCGCAATCTATGAAAGCAACTCCGCTTTTGCACACTGGACCTCGTTCTAGAGGAAGAGAACAGGGAATGTTGGGTGAAGAGAACGGGCCTGCGGCCCCGCGAAGCTCCTTGTCGCCGTGAGCAGAACGGTAGACCTTTTCCGGTCCGGCTCCTATGTTCGAACCGGTCACCTGTCCGTGCATCCATCCGCATCGTTCTCAAATGCCTGCCGCCTCTTCCCCCGGTCCGATCGCCATCATTGGGGCGGGGGCCGTCGGGACGACCCTCGCACGCAGCCTCACAGCGAATGGGCAACGCATCGAAGCCGTGGTGAGCCGGGATGAGGAGGAGGCCCAAGACTTGGCGGATCGGGTGGGGGCACCAGTGGCCGGGGCGACGGCCGCGGTGCTTCCGCCGAGCATCCGGTTTGTGCTGATCTGCGTTCCGGACGATGCAATTGCGGGGGTGGCCGAGGCCCTGTCGCGCCGTGACCATCCGTGGGAGAAGACCGTCGCCGCCCACACGTCTGGGGCGAGGCGGGCCGCCGTCCTTACTCCCCTTGACCAGCGGGGGGCCGCGACCATGAGCTTTCACCCGGTGCAGACGTTCACGCCCGAGACGCCTCCCGAAGCGCTGGAGGGCATCGCCGTGGGACTTGAGGGAGAGGATCGCGCCATTGCTGCGGGCACGGCCCTGGCCGAGGCGCTCGGGGCCCGCCCGGTCCGGCTGACCGCCGGGGAGAAGGCGCGGGTTCACTGTGCTGCGGCCCTCGCCTCCAACGGCCTCGTGGCCCTCTTGTCGGTCGTAGAGGAGGTGTTTGGGGCGTCGGAGGCGAACCTTTCTCAGGGGGCGGGGACGGATCTCGTCGCGCCGCTCGTGGAGCACACCTGGGCCAATCTCAAGGAGGGATCCCCGGAGGAGGTGCTGACCGGTCCCGTGAGGCGCGGTGACGTGGGCACGGTCCAGGCCCACCTCGATGCCCTGGATGACGAAACCCCGCACCTTGTGCCCTTCTACACAGCCCTGTCCACCGAGATGGTGCGCGTGGCCGTACGGGGCGGACACCTGTCCAGGGAGCAGGCAGAGGCGCTCCTGGCCGTCCTGCGAACCGCTGCGACCGCCTCGGAAGAAGCCGCTGGGGGGGCGCGTTGAATGTCTCGAAGACTGCCCCTTTCTTCATAAGTATGCAGAAAAATAAGGAACTCGTGCCTGCCCTGTAGTTTTATATCGGCCTGTTTCAAGCGTCCTCTGCGTGCTTGTGCGACGTGTTGCAGAGCCGATGCGTCCCCCCACCGCTGTCGTTTCATAACGCACTGTTCTGCATGAGTGACGAGGCTCGTGAGCGTCAAGCCGGATCGTCGGTCGCGAACGATGATCCGGATCCCGGTCCGGAGCAGTTTGCGGGGCGGTCGCTCCTCCTGGCGGACGACGACGAGGTGCCGTCCGAGGCGCCGAACCCGGACGTGGAAGCCCTCCGCGTCCTCGTCGAAGAGGCCAACTGCCAGTGCGCCCCGTACCAGTCGGTCGCCGTGGCCGCCGTGCAGATCTTGGAGAAGGCCCTTCGGTACGAGCAGCAGGCGGCGAGTGCGGCCCTGTCCCTCGGGCAGCAGAAGAAAATGGGGGCCATGGTGGAGACGGCAGAACAGGCCGTCACGGTTCTGCGCGACACGCTCACTGCGCAGGGGCACAAGGTGATGCACCTGTGCTCCAGCGAGTCTGCCTCCGGACTGGACCCGGCGTCCGACGACGCGGGGCAGCCCTGGTGGTTTGCACTGTCCAACGCGTTGGAGGTGTTGGAGCAAGGCACCGACCAGATGACGTCCCTAACGACGGGCCAGCCGTCGGGCAGTGCCGCCCGCGAGTTGAGTCAGCTCATCGCGCAGCTCCTTCGAAGCCACCACGATGCACTGTTGCTGGAGGCCGAAGAGTGGATCTCGTAGGGGCCGCTGTCGCCTTGTTTGGGAATGATGAAGAGGGCTGCAGTTCGGTCCCATGCGGGAGACGAGCACCGCCTGCCCTTCTTTCGTTTCCGTTCACTCTCTTCCATCGACGACCGCAGCTCCCGAATGTCCCCTGCCCCTTCAGAGCTCAGTGAGCAAGAACAGCGCCGGCGTGAGGAGCGCGAGGCGCTCGAGCAGCGCGGCCTCGACCCCTATCCCTACGCCTGGGACGTCGACACCCATGCCGCCGAGATTCTCGATACATTCGACGACGACCTGCATCAGCCCGAAGATGGGGAAGTGGGGGGGTACAAGGTGTCGATCGCGGGGCGCATTACCGGGCTTCGCGTAATGGGGGGCTCGGCGTTCTTCGACCTCCGGGACGAAACGGGCACGATTCAGGTGTACGTCCGCTCCCAGGACCTAGGGGAGGAGTTCTACGACGAGATCTTTACGGAGCTGTTCGACATCGGCGACATCGTGGGCGTCGAGGGATTCGTGTTTCGCACCGGGATGGGGGAGGTCACCGTCCGGGCGGCCGCCGACTTTCAGTTGCTTGCGAAGGCCCTGCGCCCACTGCCCGTGGTGAAAGAGACCGACGAGGAGACCTACTACGAGGTCACGGACAAGGAATTTCGATATCGCCAGCGGTACGTCGACCTCGCGGTAAATGAGGACGTGCGGGACGTCTTTCGGCAGCGGGCCGAGTTGATCTCGACGATGCGCTCCTTCCTCGACGAACAGGGGTGCCTGGAGGTGGAGACGCCCGTCCTCCAGCCCGTCTACGGCGGGGCG
>Ga0207753_1000843_pt1 | contig 11126 bp, 10 predicted proteins | sample PonA233FremontCA_2_FD_187273 | JGI IMG/M metagenome (GOLD analysis project Ga0207753, IMG submission 187273) | Salt pond sediment microbial community from Fremont, CA, USA - Pond A23 Sediment 3 (SPAdes) | ecosystem: Environmental > Aquatic > Non-marine Saline and Alkaline > Saline | place: USA...
AACGTCGCGGTCGCGGAGAGCGGCGTCACGATCTTCGACTGGCCGCAGGCGGTCCCCGTCGACCACGAGAACGCCCGGGAGTTCCTCGAACGCGACGTCGCGAACCTCCTGCGGTACTTCAGCCGGAAATATCCCCACGAGGTCCCCCGAGACGCCGATATCGAGGGGATAGCCGGCGCTATCGCCGACGGCTCGTTCGAGTCGGTCCGCGCGTTCGCGGCCGAGTAAATCGCATAGCGCGATACGAAATCGCTCGCCCCATCCCGTCCACTGTTTCCGAATTCCGCAGTTATCGTCTTGTGGGAAATACCGGCGAATACTATAGGCTAATAAACACGATGATTAAATGTGATGTATAAGGTACTCGTTCCGGTCGACAGAAGTGAGAAACGCGCGTTCCACCAAGCACAGTACGTGTCACGGCTTCCGAACGCCCCCGACGATGTCGAGGCGACGGTGTTGTTCGTGGTGCCTCCCGATGAGTTCAACGACGCCGACACGATGGGGTTCTCGGACGTCGACGCGGCCGTCGGGGCGGCCAACCTTCTCGAGGGCGAGGGCGTTTCCGTGACCCGAACCGTGGACGACGGTGGCATCTCGGACCAGATCGTCCGCTCCGCTGAGGGGCTCGAGGCCGACGAGATCGTTATGGGCGGGCGCAAGCGGTCAGGCGTCTCTCGTGTGCTGCTCGGTAGCACGGTTCAGGACGTTATGCTCTCGGCCGAGCGGCCGGTTACCATCACGAGCGAGACGGCCGTGCCCGGCGAAGGGATCCGACAGGTTCTGGTACCGGTCGACGCCGACGTGGATCGCGCCCATCATCAGGCGGCGTACGTTTCGGGGCTGCCCGAGGCGGCGGAGACGGTTGAAGCGACGGTTCTCGTCGTGTTCCGTCACCAGGACTACAAGGGGGCCCCTCCCCACACGTTCGAGGAGATCAACGCGGCAGTCGAGGCGGCCGATGCCCTCGAGAACGAGGGGATCCCCGTCGAGCGTGTCGCCATCGGGGGCGAGGTGGCCCGGAAGATTCTCGACGTGGCGACGGAACGCGATGCCGACAGCATCGTCATGGGCGGGCGTAAGCGATCGGGGCTCCAAGAGGTACTCATGGGGAGCATCACGCAGGACGTCATGCTCTCGGCCGAGCGGCCGGTCACAATCACCGGGTGACGTCGGTCGACCGCCGTCCCACGTCAACAACAGTCACGATCACCGCGATCAATGAGGCGTTGACAATCGGCGCCGGGACCGCGGTTGACGCGGCCGTCTCCGTCCTCCCCGGTTCGGCGGCCGCCCTCGCCGCCCCCGTGGCAGCCGTTGCTTTCGGCGCCGCGGGCGGGATCGGCGTTCCCACCGACTTCTCTCGCGTCGAGATGCGTGCGCAACTCCTCGGATGAAGGCCGACGGAGTGGGCGCTGATCGGGTGTCTCGTAGACGACGCTCCGGCATGCGACGGTCCATCCGCCTGTAGATCCGTCCTGACCGATCGGGGGGAATTCACATAATGAAGGGTAATATTGTGTGGTATGGTAATTCTACACAGTCATCAAAAAATTAATTATTGTTTTGTGAGATGACTCTACTTGGCGCATGGAATTCACACGGCAAGAGTCGCTCGACCGACTCCAGGAAACGGTATCGAGCAGCGATCCGATCATCGGCGCAGGTGCGGGGACCGGTATCTCGGCGAAGTTCGCCGAGCGCGGTGGCGTCGATCTACTCATCATCTACAACTCCGGTCGCTACCGGATGAACGGTCGAGGATCGCTGGCTGGCCTCCTTCCCTACGGTGACGCCAACGAAATCGTCGTCGAGATGGGTCACGAAGTGCTCCCGGTCGTCGAGGACACGCCGGTACTCGCCGGCGTCAACGGAACCGACCCGTTCCGACAGATGGACGTGTTCATCGAAGATCTGAAGCGGCGTGGGTTCTCCGGCGTCCAGAACTTCCCGACGGTGGGCCTCATCGACGAGGACAGCGGGTTCAGACGGAATCTCGAGGAGACAGGGATGGGCTACGACAAGGAAGTCGACATGATCCGCGAGGCGGCTGCGCAAGGGATGCTTACCTGCCCGTACGTCTTCAGCGAGGAGCAGGCCCGCGAGATGACCGAGGCCGGAGCCGACGTGATCGTCTCGCATATGGGGTTGACCACATCTGGAGATATCGGTGCCGAGACAGCACTGGACCTCGACGCCGCAGCCGAGCGCGTTCAAGCCCACCACGACGCCGCGAAAGGGGTGAACGACGACGTAATGGTGATCTGCCACGGCGGCCCGATCGCATGGCCCGACGATGCCCGGTACGTGTTGGAACACACCGAGGGTGTCGTCGGGTTCTTCGGCGCATCGAGCATCGAACGCCTCCCGACCGAGGAGGCGATCGAAGCGCAGGCCCGCGAATTCAAGGAGATGGATCTGTAACATGACCGAGTCCGAATACTTCGTCACTCCCGATGACGTCGAAAGTCAGCTCTTCGATTGGGGCGCCCTGCAGTGGCTGAGCACGCCCGACGTGACGGGCGGTGAGCGCTTCAGTGCCGGCGTCGTCAAACTCGAACCGGGAAAGGGCCACGAGCGCCACACTCACCCTGACAGCGATGAGATCCTCTTCGTCATCCGAGGTGACGGTGAACAAGAGGTCGCCGATCAGACACGCGACATCTCGGCCGGCGAGATGGTGTTCGTTCCCGAAGGCGTCGAACACGGAACCGTCAACACCGGCTGGGAACCGCTGTTGCTGCTCGCGGTCTACGCGCCGCCGGGTCCCGAAGCGGTACTCCGTGACCTTCCGGAGTGTGAGATCGTCCCGCCGGGCGAACTGCCGACATCCGAGAACGCGGGGGAGTGAGTATGGCCGTCGCAATCGTCGGGACGCTCGATACGAAGGGCGAGGAGATCGCCTTCGCCCGAGACGTCATTCGCGCGCAAGGCGTCGACGTACACATCATCGATACGGGCGTGATGGGCGAACCGGAGATCGACCCGGACACCGCTGCGAGCGAGGTCGCCGAGGCGGGCGGTACCCCGCTGGAGGACCTCCGGGACGACGCCGAGCGGGGAGCGGCGATCGAGGCCATGGGTACGGGGGCAGCGGCGATCGTCCAGCGGCTACACGATTCTGACGGTCTCGACGGCGTGCTCGGGCTCGGCGGCTCGGGCAACACTTCGATCGCGACCGCGGCGATGCGTGCGCTACCAGTCGGCGTGCCAAAGGTGATGGTCTCGACGATGGCCTCCGGCGACACCGAACCGTACGTCGGTGCCACCGACGTGATGATGTTGTATTCGGTGGCCGACATTGAGGGGCTCAACCAACTCTCCCGGAAGGTAATCGCTAACGCCGCCCTCGCGATGGTCGGGATGGTCACGAACCGGCCGGACCTCGACGCCGAAGAGCGCCCCACGATCGGGATCACGATGTTCGGCGTCACCACACCGTGCGTCCAGACGGCCCGGGAGTATCTCGAGGAGCGAGGCTACGAAACGATCATCTTCCACGCGACCGGGACCGGTGGGAAGGCGATGGAGGACCTCGTGAGACAGGGCGTCATCGACGGCGTGTTGGACGTGACGACGACGGAATGGGCCGACGAACTGGTAGGGGGCGTGCTTACCGCCGGCCCCGACAGGCTGGACGCCGCTGCGGAGACGGGAACGCCACAGGTCGTCTCGACGGGCGCGCTGGACATGGTTAACTTCGGGCCGCGCGACTCTGTGCCTGATAAGTTCGAAGGACGACACTTCCACGTCCACAATCCACAGGTAACGCTGATGCGGACGACGGCTGAGGAGAACACTGAGTTGGGCGAGATCATCGCGAAGAAGCTCTCGGCAGCGAACGGGCCGACTGGTCTATACCTCCCGCTCGGGGGCGTTTCGATGCTCGATGTCGAGGGAGAGGACTTCCACGACCCCGACGCCGACACGGCCCTGTTCGAGGCACTCAAAACGAACCTGGCCGAATCGGTGGAATTGGTCGAGATGGAGGCCGATATCAATGACGAAGCGTTCTCGCGGGCACTGGCTGAACAGCTCGACGCGTACATGCGGGAGGCCGGTCTCGCGCCTGAGGAGTGATCCGGGCCGCTGGAACGCCAGCGGTCTCCGTCTTCCACATGTTCGAAATCGGTCCGCAAACGTCTGACACAGAGTTAGGGGGCTATCAGGTCTCACGCGCACGCGACGAGCGCGATCGTCCCCCGTTTCTGGCATGACTGAGACGAATTCCGGAGCGGGTACCTGTCTGCGGTGCGAGTCCGAGATCCGCCACGCTCCGCGTTGATCGAGTCCGAAACCGCGGACGGAGAGACCGGTGTCTGGGCGGAGCGTCCTGACTGTGCCGTGATCGCGGATCCGCGCCTCCAGAAGGCGGCCCGATGCGTTCGCTTCGAGCCGCGGGGCGAACACTCGTCCCGCTTTATGCGATCGGTGCGTCAGTCGCGGTCGGTACAGCTACTTGACGAGCAAGGGCAAGCGCTGTGCGAGCCGTACGAAGGTGCGACGCCCGCGAAGTCGGGCCGCGATCGGCGACAGACCCGCACGGGCCCTACTTGGCGCTCTCGCGGTTCTTCCGGAGTGCACTCGAGACGCACGAGACGGAAGCGATGGGGCTAGCGGGGGCTATCGACCCGAGCGTGGCTGACCGACTCACGACCGTGCTACCGGTCGAGGAACCGCGATTGAGAACGCCGATTTGTCAGAAACGTATAAAAACGATCGGAAGACGGACGTCAATTCCACCCTCCGAGAGTGCGTGCCGCACGCTTCGGAGTCGGGCGGCACGGTCCGCCGGCGACGCGGAACCGTCGAATTGAAAACGCTGATCGCGGAACCGGAACGCACGCCGACTCCCCATGAGCGACCCGGACCAGCCGCCGACGGCCGACCGCCTGACCGCGCTCCTCGACGACGGGGACGACGAGGAGACGGTCGCGTTCCTGAACCGGCTCGGGGCGGCCGACGCCGACGCCCGCAAGCGCGTGTTACGGGCTGCCCGCGACGCGGTCGACGAGCGCCCAAGTCGCTTCGAGGGGTTGGCTCCCCCGTTGGCCTCGTTTCTGACCGACGACGACCGGGCGGTGCGGCTGACGACCGCGAAGCTGTTCGTCGCGCTGGCGCGGTCGGCGCCGGCGGTCGCCCTGCCCGTTGTCGACGCGCTCGCGGAGCGCCTGGCGGACGACGGGGAGTTCTACTACGTCCGGGCGCGGTGCGCCGAGGCGCTCGGCTACCTCGCGGTCGACTCGCCCGACGCCGTCGCCGACCCGGCGACGCTGGCCGACCTCCGTGTCGGGCTGTCGTTCGACGAACCGGAGGTCAGAGAGAAGCTCGCGAAGGCGCTGGCGTACGTCGCGCTCGGCGACTCGGACCGCCTTCGCCATCAGGTCGACTCGCTGGCCGAACGCCTCGGCGACGAGCGGGAGCTCGTCCGGTATCACCTCTGTACGGCGTTGGTCGTCGTCGGCTGTGCGCACCCGGCGAGACTGGCCGACGCCGAGGACGCGCTCCGCGAGCGGCTGGCCGACGGGAACCCGTACGTCAGGGGGCGGGCCGCGGAGGCACTGGGGCTGTTCGCCGCGTCCGACGCGCCGCTCGGACCGAGTCTCGATCTCGACGACACCGACGCCGAGACCGGGGAGACGCCGTCGTTCCTGACCGATCGCGTACGGTTCTGTAGGCGGCGACTGACCGGCGAGCGACGCGGGGCGGACTCGGCCGCCGTCGGCACGGTCGCCTCGGTCCGAGAGGGGACCGACGACGCGGTCACGGCGATGACATCGCCCGACGAGGGAGAGTGCCCTCAGTGCGGGCTCGCGCTCCCGGAGACCGGGCCGCCGACGTGCCCGCGCTGCGGAGCGCCGTACTGAGGATTTGTTTTTGGCTGGCCTAAAATTCGGAAGCGTTTTATATATTTAGGCGGGCCTAAACCGTATGGCAGACGATCCAAGCCATCGGGAGGCGCCGACGCGCAGAGAGTACGTCAAGTACGGCGGCGCGGTCGTCGGCGGTGGCCTGCTCGCCGGCTGTACCGGAGACTCGGACGCGGGTTCGGCGCCCGAGAGCAACGAAGCGGGGGTGGCGGCGAACGAGACGGCGTCGGAAACGAACGAGGAGGAGAGCCCGGGATCGAGCGAGGACGCCGGCTACTCGGTGGAGATGGCGCCGATGGGCGAGGTCGCGTTCGAGTCGGTCCCCGAGCGCTGGATGGCGTACTTCAGCACGTACGGCGACATGGGAATCGCGCTCGGCCGACTCGACGGGCTGCAGGGGCTGATCTACACCGAGAACTGGCCGCTCCCGTTCTTCGAGCACCTCCCCGGCGTGGACGTCTCCTTCGACGGCGTCACCCAGCTCATGGGCGACGGCGGGATCGACAAGGAGTCGTTCTACGAGCTGGACGCCGACGTCCACCTGATGGACCCGAACTTCATCAGCCTCCTCGACGACACCTGGACGGACGCCGACTACGAGGAGGTGGCGACCAACGTCGGGCCCATCGTGGGGAACTCCGTCCGCCGCCGCGGCGAGGACTGGCACGACTACCCCTACTACTCGCTGTACGAGGCGTTCGAGAAGGTCGCCGACGTGTTTCGGGAGCGCGAGCGCTACGAGGCGCTCAAAGCGGTCCACGACGGGCTGATCTCGGACGTGCAGTCGAACCTCCCCGACGCGGAGGACCGGCCGACCGTCGGCCTTTTGTCGATTAACTCGGACTTCGAGAGCGGCTCCTTCTACGCGTACCCCGTCAACGACGGGAACGGCCACAAGCAGTACAGGGACGTCGAGATGCGCGGCGCCTTCGACGACGTCATCGAGGGCGGCTACGCGCAGTGGGATTACGAGCAGATCCTCGAGGTCGACCCCGACGCGCTGCTGTTCCAGTACGGCTTCTCGCACGTCACGACCGAGGAGTTCGAACGCCGGATGGACGCCATGCGCGAGGACCCGGTCGGGAAGCAGCTGGCCGCCGTTCGAAACGATCGCCTCTACCGGGGCGGAACGTCGTATCAGGGGCCGCTGATCAACCTCTTCCAGACGGAGGCGGCCGCGAAGCAGTTCTATCCGGACGCCTTCGGCGAGTGGGACGGAATCGAGACGCTGTCGGAGCCGGAGCACCGCCTGTTCGACTACCAGCGCGTTGCGGACATCATCAACGGAGACGGCTGAACGTGACCGACGGCGACACCGATACGGCGGGCGCACCGACCCGACGCGACTACGTGAAGTACGGCGGCGCGGTCGTCGGCGGCGGGCTGCTCGCCGGCTGTACGGGAGACACGGCCGACGAGCCGCAGTCGACGGAGAACGAGACGGCGGAGACGCAGAACGAGACGGAAGGATCCGACGCGACCGAGGACCCGGACGAGTCGACGGCGGACGCCCGCTACGCCGTCGACATGGCGCCGGCCGGCGAGGTCGAGTTCGACGCCCCGCCGGAGACGTGGGAGTCGTACTTCCCGGGGTACGCGGACATGGGCGTCGCGCTCGGACGGGCGGACGGGCTCACCGCGGTCGGGTTCAAGTCGCGGTACCACACGGCGTACTACGACGAGCTCGACGGCGTCTCGGTCGACAAAAGCGAGATCACCCAGCTGTACGACGAGGGGATCGACAAGGAGCTCTACTACGAGCTCGACAGCGACGTCCACATCACCGACCCCCAGTGGCTGCTCAACAACTCCTTCTTCGGGCTGGACGAGAGCGACGTCGAGGAGCTGACCGAGAACGTCGCGCCGTTCATCGGCAACACGATCTTCCGGCGAACGGACGAGTGGCACACCTACCGGTACTACACGATGTACGAGGCCTTCGAGAAGGTCGCGGAGATATTCCGGGAGAGGGATCGGTTCCGGGCCTTCGAATCGCTGCACGACGAGTTCCTCGCTCGCGTTCAAGCGGAGCTGCCCGCGGCCGACGCCCGGCCCGCCGGCCTGTTGTGTTTCGCCGGCTCCGACGAGCCCGAGACGTTCTCGCCGTACCGGCTCACCGACAAGGGGACGAACAAGAAGCACTTCCGCGATCTGGGCGTCTCGGACGCGCTGTCCGGGACGGGCGTCGAGGGGCTCTCGACCGACGACCGCGGCCAGATCGATTACGAGACGATGCTGGAGGTCGACCCCGACGCGCTGTTCGTCCGCGGCCACGAACAGAAGAGCCGCGCCGAGTTCGAGGACACCGTGCTGGCGTTCATGAAGGACCACGGCGTCGCGAGCGAGCTGACCGCCGTCCGGAACGACGCTGTGTACCGGGGCGGCCCGATCTACCAGGGCCCGATCCAGAACCTGTTCCTGACCGAGCGGTTCGCGACGCTGCTGTACCCGGACGCGTTCGGCGGCGAACTGTTCGACCGCGACGCGGTGGCCGACATCGTCGCCGGCGACGTCTGACCGCGGGCGGACGCTCCCTCCTCGCAATCGTGCCCGGGCGACCGGCCCCCGAGCGGGTCGCGAGACCGGGACCCGTGCGGGGCGGACCGCCGGCGACGCGTCCAATTTCGAAACCGTGCCGATCGGTACTTTCTTATATTTTTAGGTCACCCTAAAACACATGCCCAGAGGCGACCACGTGAACGTCGAACCGACGCGGAGAGGCCATCTAGCCGACGGGAGCGCGCCGGTCCACGCAAGTCCCCCGGCCGGCCGAACGGGCCGCGTCTGACCGTGGCTCGGACCGACACCGTCGGGCCGACGGGCGCGCCCGCACGGAACGGGCTCGCGACCGCCACCGTCGACGGGGGGCGTCCGAGATGAGCGTCGACACCTACGTCGAACGGGCGCGGACCCGGGTCCGGACCGAGCGGGAGGCCGTCGACGAGAAACGGGCCGCGTTCGAACGGTTCGACCGCCGCGTGCGATCGATCTCGGCCGAGCCGACGCCGACCGCGTCGGCGGCCGCCACCGCCGTCACGGGGCCCGAGCGGCGCGTGAACTCGGCGGGCGACGCTCGCTGTCGGGAGGTTCGACGGGCGTTCGACGAGACGGTTCGGCCCCACAGCCTCGACGACGTCGAGGACGCCGACGACGAGTCGCTGCTGGAGACGGTCCGCTCGGAGCTCACCGAGTCGGTCGCGCTGGCGCTCTCGCCGACGACTGACGCCCCGTTCGGTCCGCGGCTGAAGCGGACGATCGTCGGCGAGGCGACCGCGCGTCGGAACGAGGTCGTCGCGCTCGCGGGAGCGCTCGCCCGCGAGGCCGAGCACCTGTCCGACGCCGGCGACGTCGTCGACAACGTCACCGAGCGCATCGTCGCCCTCGACGAGACGCCGCTGACGGCGCTCGGCTTCGAGGCGCTCGAAGCGCGACACGAGACGCTCGCCGACCTCCGGACGCGCTGCGCGGACCTGGCCCGGCGCCGGCAGGCGTTCTTGGAGGAGACGACGAGCAACGGCGTCGAGGCGGGCGTCTCTCACCGCCAACTCCCGCCGTACCTCTACCGCGACTTCCCGGTCGATCACCCCGTACTGGCGACGGCCGCGACGCTCGACGCGACGTGCGACGAATGCCAGCGAGCGGTGCGGAAACACCTCGTCCGGAGGGCCTGATCATGGAGGGCGGGCTCCGACGTCGACGCGCTCGAGCGTGGGCGTGGGTGTACGCCGCGGTCTTCGGCCCCGAGGGCGGTCGTGACACCGAGGACGACCGTGACGCTGAGGAGGCCGACGCCGACGGACCCGACGAACGCCCGCGGAACGGGGCGGACGGCGAGACGCGAGGAGGCGACCGATGACCGGCGTCTCGCAGTACCCGTTGGCCGTGTACCTCCTCGGACACCGGGACGAGGAGCCGATCCGGACGAGCGTGCGGCCGAGACGCCGGACCGGTTACCGAGCGTATCGCTGAGAGAGCGCCGTCGACCGACCGTCACGACCGGTTCCGGCCGCGGGTTCCCCGTTCCGGCGAAGTATTAGGCGCACCTAAGATTCGAAACCGATTTAATCCTTTAGGGTGGCCTAAATCGTATGGAGCAAGACGCGGACCGATCCCCCGCGACGCGACGCGACGCGATCAGGTACTGCGGCGGCGTCGCCGGCGCGGGGCTGCTGGCGGGGTGCGCCGGGAACGAGCCGGCGGGCGGGTCGGCGTCGACCGGATCCGGGGACGGTGGCGGTTCGGAGGGCGACGATCAGGGGGGCGACTCGACGAGCGAGGACGCGGGCGCCGGCTCGCACACGGCCGTGATGGCGCCGGCCGGCGAGGTCGCGTTCGACGCGGTCCCGGAGGACGTCATGGTGTACAGCCTGCTGTACGCCGACCTCGCGGTCGCGCTCGGCCGCGGCGACGCGGTGAACTCGCTCGGGTTCGACGCGGACGCGGGCGGGAACACGCTCGACGCCTACTACGCGCGCCTCGACGGCGTCGCCTTCGACCGCGAGGGGCTCACGCAGCTCAACTCCGGCTCCGGCGGCGGCATCTCCGTCGACCGCGAGCTCCTCTACGAGCTCGACAGCGACCTCCACCTGGCGGACCCGTGCCTGTTCGCGTCCTTCGACGGCTGGAGCGCGGACGACGTGGCCGAGGTCCGCGACAACGTCGCGCCGTGGTTCGGGAACGTCTACAGCCGCCGGCACTCGCAGCCGCCCGAACCGTGCCGCGACGAGTACGAGTACTACGCGCTCCCCGAGATCGGCGAGCGCGTCGCCGCCGCGTTCCGCGAGGCGGAGCGCTTCGCCGCGCTCAACGCGGTCCGCGAGGACCTGATCGAGGCGATCCGGAGCGACCTCCCGCCCGCCGAGGAGCGCCCGACGGTCGCCGCCCTCATCTACATGGACGGGACCTACTACCCCTCCCGGACCGACGGCCCGGGCTTCGCGAACGCGCACGTCCGTCCGTTCGACGTCCCCGACGCCTTCGCCGCGGACGAGGTCACCTACGAGACGGCGTACGACCACGAGCGGCTGCTGGAGGTCGACCCCGACGTCATTCTCCACCAGTACGGGATCGCCTCCTACTACGACGTCGGCGCGGTCCGCGAGGAGCTGTCCGACCACCCGGTCGCCGGCCGGCTCTCCGCGATCGAGACCGACCGGTTCTACCCCTCCGGAACCCCGGTGCAGGGGCCGATCATGAACCTGTTCCAGCTGGAGATGACCGCGAAACAGCTGTTCCCGGAGCAGTTCGGCGAGTGGC
>Ga0207753_1000844_pt1 | contig 11119 bp, 6 predicted proteins | sample PonA233FremontCA_2_FD_187273 | JGI IMG/M metagenome (GOLD analysis project Ga0207753, IMG submission 187273) | Salt pond sediment microbial community from Fremont, CA, USA - Pond A23 Sediment 3 (SPAdes) | ecosystem: Environmental > Aquatic > Non-marine Saline and Alkaline > Saline | place: USA...
GGCCCGGGTCGACGCACGCCAGAACGTCTGGATCAAGCGGTAGCCCTCCGGGCCCGTTCTGGGCCTGCAGGGCCATCTGGCCCTTGCCCCCGGTCATACCCCTGGTCACCGGCGGCCCGACGCGTGTTGCACCCACACGCGGCCAGGTTTTCTCGGAGCCGGATCGTCCCTGTCCTTATGCCCGACGCCCCTCCGTTCGACAAGTGGTGCCGGCGCCTGAAGGCGTCGGACCGGGCGGCGTACGCCGATCTGTTTGACGCCATGTACGAGCCGCTCTTCCGGTACGTCCGGTCGATCACGCAGTCGCCGGAGGTCGCCCGGGACGTGGCCCAGGACACGTTCGTCCGGCTGTGGGAGGTGCGGGAGTCGCTGGACCCCGACCGGTCGCTGGAGGCGTACCTCTACCGCATCGCCCGCAACCGCGCCTACAACCACGAGCGCAACCGCCGCACCCGCACCGACAAGGAAGACGCGGTGCGCGACCAGACGTCGGCCCAGCCGGCCCCCCCGGCGCGCCCGGACGCCCAGGCCGACGCCGCCCAGTTTGCGGACCGGCTCTGGCGGTGGATCGGCGAGCTGACCGAGCGGCAGCGCGAGGCCCTCGTGCTGACCCGCTTCGACGGCCTAAGCCACGAGGAGGCGGCCGACGTGATGGACATCTCCCCCCGCACGGTAAACAACCACATCGTCCGCGCCCTGCGAACCCTGCGGGACCGCGTCCACGACTACGAACCCAACCTGCTGGATCGCGATGAGCACTGATACGCCCTCCCTTCCCGACTTTCTCGACGACCGCCTCCAGGAGGAGCCCCCCGAGGGGCGTTCGGACCTCGGCGCGGTGTGGGCACTTCTCGGGGCCGCCGGGGCCGCCGGCGCCGACGCGGCCGACCCGGACGCCGCCTGGGACGCCGTCGTGCAGGCGCACCCCGAGTTGGACGCCCCCCCGACCAATGGGACCAGTGGCAGCGGCCGCTCCGCCGAGGCTGCCACCGAGGCCGCCCCGGAGGCCGCTGCAGAAACTTCCACCGAGGCCGCTACAGAGGCCGACACCGAGCCCAGCTCGTCGTCCCGGCGCCAACAGCGCCCGGCCCGCCCCTCCCAAAAGGAGCCCTCCCAGAAGGATCCCTCCCAAGAGGACTCCTCCCAAAAGGATCTTTCCCGACAGGGCCTTTCCCGACAGGACTCCTTCCAGCGAGGGCATGCGTGGCGGGCCGCCGCGGGGCTGGCCGTCGCCGCTGTCGTGCTGGTCGGGGGGCTCTGGTTGTGGCGCCAGCCGGTCACGGTGACGACGCCGCCGGGGCAGCAGCGGACGGCGACCCTCCCGGACGGGTCGACCGTCGACCTCAACAGTGGCACCACGCTCTCGTACCGCCGCGATTTCCAGGCCTGGCCGTTTATCGACGCCGGCCGGCGGGCCATGCGGCTCGAGGGAGAGGCCTTCTTTGAGGTGGAGGGCGCGCCGCGCCCCTTCGTCATCAAAACCGCAAGCGCCGAGGTGGCCGTCACGGGCACCCGGTTCAACGTGCGCGCCCGGCCCGAGGTGGGCCCGGGGGGCCAAGCGCCGGACACGCCGGAAACGGAGGTGACCCTGGTGGAGGGCCGCGTCGAGGTGTCCTCTCGAGACCGGCCGGGGCAGCCGGCGGTGCTGTCCGAGCCCGGCCAGGCGAGTCGGGTGGCCGCTGCCGCCCCGAGCGCCCCGGAGCCGGCCGCGGTCGAGCACGTTCTTGCCTGGCGCAGCAACGGGTTCGCGGCCCAGGCCCGTCCCCTCGCGACGGTCCTCCGCGACCTGGAGCGCCGCTTCGACGCGACCCTTCGGCTCCACGACTCCGTGGATCGGGCGCGGGCCCCGGTCTCCCTCTACTACCCGGAGGCGCCCGACCTGGAAACCATCCTTCACGACCTCTGTACGGCCCGCGATCTGAACTACCGCCCCACGAGCCGAGGGTTTGAGCTCTTTGCGGCGCCGGACGATCGGTAGCTCGGGCGCGGGCCGACCGGGGCCCTGCGTCCCTCCTCGTCCCTGCGTCCCTCCTCCTTCCGTCTTCTTCTCGCCTCGCTCCGGCCGCCACGACCGATATGGCCACGACCGACATGGCCACGACCGACATGCTGGGCGCATTCCGTCGGGTCGGGCTCCTGGTGGTGCTTCTCCTCTGGGGCCTCGGGGGCCGTGCGGGGGCCCAGTCCGGGGCGGGAGAGCCCGCGTCGCTCGGCATCCAGGACGCCCCGCTGGGCCAGGCCCTGGAGCAGATGGCCGCGGCGACCGGCATCAGCCTCGTGTACGACGCGTCCCTCGTGGCCGACCGCCGGGGGGCCTGCGTTACGGAGGAATCCCCTCCGGAGGCCCTCCTGCGCTGCCTGTTGGAGGGGCACCCGATCGACTACGTCCAGACCTCCAGGGGCACGTACGTCCTCCGCGCGCCCGTCCGGCGCCCGCCGCAGGACGGCCGGCTGGCCGGCATCGTGCGGGGCGGCGAGGCGGGCCGCCCCCTGGCGAACGCGCACGTCCGCCTGCCGGAGGCGCAAACGTTTCGGGGAACGGCCACCGACTCGACCGGCCGCTTCCGCGTGCCGGGCCTGCTCCCCGGCCCGCACACGATCGTGGTGAGCCACCTCGGCTACCGCCGCCACGAGGCGACCGTCTACGTCCCCCCGGGCGGGACGGCCCGCCACGAGGCCACGCTCGCCCCCTCGCCCATCGCGGCCGACTCGCTCGTCATTGACGCCGACCGGTACGGCCTCACGTCCGCCCGGCGCGACGCGGCCCGCGTGCCGACGGCCCCGCTGCGGGCCGGGGGGGCGGCGGCGGTGCCCGACGCCCTCGACGCGGCCGGAACCGTGCTCGGCGTCACCACGTCGCCGCCCTACGCCGACCTTCACATTCAGGGGAGCCCCACCAGCGGGCACACGCTCCGCCTCGACGGTGTGCCCGTGCGCAACCCGGCAAGCGCGGGCCGCCTCCTCGGCGCCTTCAGCCCGCTGGCCCTGGAGGGCCTCACGGCCCGGAAGGCCGGCTTCGGGGCCCTCCACGGCAACGCCCTCTCCGGCACCCTCGACCTGCGCCACGCCCTCTCGTCCTCCGGCGGACGGTACGGCACCGTTCGCGCGGACTCGCGGAGCCTCGGCGCCCGGCTGCAGGGCACCGCGACGATGGGCACGACGCCCGTCTCGGCCATGGTGGCCGGCCGGGTGAGCGTGTGGGACGTGTACCAGGACGTCGGGCTCTACGACCTGATTGACCGCTGGTCGACCCTCGACCCGATGCTCACGGCGGCCCGGCTTCCCCCCGACACGCCGATTGAGGGCGGCTCGCTGGGGGCCCGCACGCAGCCGAACGCCGGGTTCTTCGACCTGCACGGCGCGGCCCGCTTCGACCTCGGCCCGGCCGAGCGCCTCGCCCTCTCCGCCTACCACGGCCAGAGCACCCTCGGGGCCGACCTGGTGCTGGGGCGGCCGATCGGGACCGGCCAGGACCAGACCGGCGAGGACGAGGATCCTCCCTTCAGCACCACGTTGTTCAAGCTGCCCACCCGCGACGAGTACGACTGGTCGAACACGACCGCCCAGGCCCGCTACGAGGCCCCAATCTCCGGCCGCACGACGGGGGCCCTGCAGGCCGGCCTGAGCCACTACCAGAGCACGACCCGCTCTGAGACCGGTGAGATTGAGTTCACCTCCTCGCGGGCGGGGCCCAGTGCGGCCACGGCCGCGGCCCGGCAGGCGGCCCAGGGGCAGGAGGGGGCCAACGAGGTCACGGAGGCCCTCCTCAAGGGGCAGATCGACCTCGCCCTCGGCCCCGGCTGGGGCCTCGTGTGGTCCGGCGGCCTGACGCACCAGCGAAGCCAGTTCCGCATCGGAAATGCGTTTGCGCCCCGCCTCCAGCACCAGGCGCGCTCGACCCGGCTGGCGACCGCGGCCGAGCTGACGGTCGGCCTCGGGCCCCACGCCGAGTTGGAGGGGGGGCTTCGGCTGACGGGGCGCCCCACCCAGGGCCCCGTCTTTGCAGAGCCGCGGGGGGCCCTTCGCTACGACCGGCCGATGGGCGGGCTCGGCACGGTGTCCCTGAGCGTGCGGGGCGGGCTCTACCGGCAGTTTACTGCACAGTTTGACCTGAGCCGCGACGGCGCGACGGCGGTCGTCCCCACGACGCAGATATGGCTTCCCCTGTCCGGGGCCCTCACGCCGCCCCGCACTTACCACCTTGCGGCCGACCTGACGTGGGCGCCCGCCCCTCGCTGGCAGATTGACGTGGAGGGGTACCGGAAGTGGCAGCCCCACCTGCTCGCCATCAACTATCCGGCCCTGCGTTCGGCCCCCGCCGGCACGGGGGGCGCCACCGATCCGGCCCGGTTCATCGCCCCGAGCCGCGGGGTCGCGTACGGCGGCGGGCTGGACGCGACGTATGAGGGGGCGTCCCTCACCGGATCGCTGCGCTACGCCTACAGCCGGGCCGAGCGCACCTTTCCCGGCCGGTTCGACGGGCGGCAGACGCCAGTGCCGTGGACCGAGCCCCACCGCCTTACCCTCAACGCGGAGGTGCCGCTCGGGGCCGGCTTCGCGCTGGAGGCGACGGGCACGGGCGTGTGGGGGCGCCGCTGGGGCTACCGGCGGGCGTACTACGCCTACCTGAGGCCCGAGGACCTCGGGGACGCGTGGGGCGAGCTTCGACTGGACCGGCCCGGGACGCACCGACTGCCCCCCCGCTACTCCCTCGACGCTGGGCTCCACGCCGCCCACTCCTGGGCGGGCGTGGACGTGGAGGGGCGGCTCGGCGTCGCCAACGTGCTGGGCCGCGAGAACGTGGCGGACTGGGCCCTGGAGCCGCAGCGCGACGGGTCGGTCTCCAGGTGGACCCGCTCCCTGCCGGGCCGGCGGATCACAATGTCGATCCAGGTTCGCTACTGAACCGGTTCGTACGGATCGCTCCGCCGTTGAGCTGTGGGGCCGGCCACGCCTGCGAGGGGGAGGCCCGCCCCCCTGCGCCCCGTCGATCGCCGCCGTCTCCACGCAGGGCTCCCTCAGCGCAGGGCTCCCTCAGTGCAGGGCTCCTTCAGGGCAGGGCTCCTCCGAAGTACTGCCCGTGGAACCCGAACGGAATGGGGTGCGGCACCCGCGCCCGCGCTCGCTCGGTGAACGACGGCGCATCGAGGACGAGCAGGAACGACTGCTGGGCGTCCGGGGCCAGCACGACGGACAGGACGACGCCGTCGTCTTCGCCCGTCCCGCCTGGCGCGCCCACGAAGACCGGCTCGCCCGGGTACGTGCCCGCCTCGTGCCACGTCTGGGCGGCGCCCGTCGTCGCGTCGATCTTCACGAGCTGGTCCGTGAACTGCCCCTCCACCCGCGTCCCCACGCCGTAGACGTACTGGTACGGGCGGCCGGTCGCCGGGCCGTCGTGGATGCGCGGCAGCTCCAGGCGCTCCTCGCTGCGAAGCGTGGAGGAGGCCGCCCCGCCGCCAAGCGGCAGGCGGTAGCGGCGCAGGTGCCCGCTGCCGGGCGAGGGATCGTCGCTGCGCAGCCGGTCGAGGGCGAGCTCGTCGACGACGGACGCGTCCGGGTACGTGACGACGTCGCAGACGACCTCTCCGTCCCGCTCGAAGGCGTTGACGTGGTGAAACCCGAACGCCGCCTCCGCCTCCAGGGTCGCTACCTCTTTCCCGTCCGCCTTGCGGAGCACCCGAAACCGGGTCCCCCGCTCCGGGTGCCACTCGAAGTTCTCGATGAACGGCTGCCCCCGAAGCAGCAGGTCCGTCGGGTCCACCACGAGCGGCCACTCCGACAGGATCACGTAGTTCTCCGACATGCCGAAGCTGTGCATGTAGCTCGGGCGGCCGACGTCCAGCGTCGCGACCTCGCGGCGCGTCTTGTGCCCCGCCTCCACGCCGTACACCCCGTACTGGCACTGGCGGCCGAACGAGACCGTGTGGAAAAGCGTCCGCTCCGTGCCGGGCTCGACGTGCGGGTGGGGCGTCGACATGTCCACGTCCACGTCGTCCTCGTAGTCCACGACCCCCACCGTCTCCAGCGTGTCCGGATCGAAGGCCACCGGCAGGGGCGTGGCCGTCAGCGCAACGTACTGGTCGTCCAGGCGGGCGACGTTGATGCTCGCGTTGTCCGTGGGCGTGGGGTTGAAGACGCTCATGACCCGCCCAAAGAGCGACCTGCAGGGGTCCGTCGCGAACTCGGACCGCGCAATGCGCCCCTCCTCCAGCGCCTCCGTGCGGCTGTTCGACCGCACGAAGCGATTGCGGTACGCCACGGTCCCGTCCCGCATCCGGAACGCGTGGAGCATCGCGTGGCCGTCGAACCAGTGGTTGTAGCTCTCGTCCCCCACCTCAAACTGCGCCGGGCCGTTGCGGATGAGCGTGCCCGCCAGCCAGTCGGGCCAGTTGCCCTCCATAGGCAGCGACGGCTCGTGGATTTCCTGGCGGAGGCTCTCGAAGCCGCGGCGGTAGTCGGACATCAGGGACGGCGCTGGCAGGGCAAACAGGACGCTGCGTTCCTTTCAAAGCGGCAGGCCCCACAACAGGTTCGTCGCTCCCTCGGGCGTCTTGCCGGAGGCATACGCCTTGCCCGGCCTCCGTCGGCGGCTCGGGTCAACACAACACTGATCGTGCCGGCCCGGCCGGACCGTCTTGTCCGAAGCGGCGTCCGGCCGCGGGCACTAGCGGACGACCCTCAGGCGCCGGGTTTGAGAGAAGCCGTCGGCCGACATGCGGTAGAAATACGTCCCGCTCGGCAGCGCCCGCACGTTCAGGCGGGCATTGTGCCGGCCCGGCTCCCTGCGCCCGTCTGTGAGCGTCGTCACCTTCCGCCCCAGCAGATCGAAGACGCTGATCGTTACGCGCGTCTGCTCGGGGACGCTGAACGCAATTGTGGCCGATCTGCTCGCGGGATTTGGGGCACTATGCTGCAGGGCAAAGCGCTCGGGGACAGCCCGCAGGCCCACCTGCAGCTGTCCCTCTTCTTCCTGCAGGGTCGTCGACGGAGCGTTCGGCGTCAGGGTCGTAGCGGCCGCGTCGGCATCGCGGGCGTGCTTCACGCGCACGGCGCCCCCCGCCGAGCCACCGCGAAGACGAAGCGTCAGGGGGTACGCCACTCCCTGTAGTTTCACGTCGTGGAAGGAGGCGCTACGGCCGCCCGGGGCGACGGTCGCCAGGGCCCTTCCGTTGGCGAACCGAACGTCGAACGTGCCCCCGGGCGGAATCGGGGGCAACGGCTCCCTCTTCTTCTTCGCGTTCGGCCGGTCGCGCCGCAAAAACAGTGTGGCCTCGCGTCCCTGCCGATCAGTCACGTGAAGCGAGACCGTCGTCTCGTCGTCCCCCGCGTCCTGGAGGCGCGCCCCGAGCGTGAGGCTGCTGCCCCCGCCCCCACCGCCGAGGACCAGCGTCCCGGGCTCGCTGACGTTGATCCAATATCCCTCCCCCGGCACGAGCGTCGAGGCTGCCGCGTAGCCCTCGGACGGCCCAAAGCCGTAGAAGGCAGACTGGACGATGCCCGACGGGTCCGCGGAAATTGTCCCGACGTCGACGGAGTCGGAAAAGGGCCCGATGATGTTCCACCCGGCCGTCACACCGACGGCCTGAGAGTCTGCGTCCGTACCGGTCACCGGCTCCGTTCCGGAGGCGCAGTTCGCCCAGAGTCCGTCCCCGACCGAAAGGGAGTCCCCCTCTTCGATGGGCTGATTCCCCAACCCGGGGTCGTACAGAAACCCGCTCGTGCAGGATGGCAGGACCGCTCCGAACGTCGGATCCTCCGGCTGATACGGAAGCGACACCAAGTTCCACCCCTCCTCCAGGGCTAGGGCGCGAACCCCATTGACCTCAAGCGTGACGGTGGCCTGGTCGGCGGCCCCGTTTCCGTCGGCGACCTCGTACGTAAAGCTATCGGTGCCGTCAAAGTTCGAGTCCGGGACGTACTCGAACGACCCGTCTTCGCTCAGCGTGAGCGTCCCGTTGTCCGGCGGCGACACCACGGTGGGGGTGAGCAGGTCCCCGTCCGGGTCACTGTCGTTTCCGAGAATGCCGGGCGCATCGACCGCCAGCGTGCTGTCCTCCTGTGCAGAGAAGCTGTCGTCCGTGGCCACGGGGGCCCCGTTGAGGCCTTCGATGGTCAGGGACACGCTGGCCTGGCCGGTCCCTCCGTTCCCGTCGCTGGCAGCGTAGGTGAAGCTGTCCGAGCCGGTGTCCCCCGCGCCCAGGTCGTCGAAGGCCCCGTTCGGATCGTAGCTGTACGCCCCATCGGCCCCAACGGTGAGGAGCGCACCGGACGTTAGGGTGATCTGCTGGCCTACGTTCGAGGCGGTTCCGTTCACCGCCGACACCGAAAGCGAGTCTCCGTTCGGGTCGCTGTCGTTTTCGAGGAGCCCCGGCGCAGCGATGGAGACCGACGTGCCCTGCTGCGTTGTGTCGGTGTCATTTGCGACCGTGGGGGGATCGTTCGCCGGGCGGACGGACACCGAGAAGACCTTCCCCGTCGGGCCCTCGCCCTGGCTGTCACTCAGGTCGAACGTAAATTCGTCGTTGGGCGGGACGTCCCCGGGGGGAATGTCGGCCGTGTGGTCGTAGGTGACGGCTCCGTCGATCAGGTCCTGCTGCGTAAATTCCGTGACCGCCGATCCACTTACCAAAAGGGTGCCCTCTGTCAGCCCACCTGTGACGGCAAAGGTGAGGCTCGCAGGATCGTGGTCCGGGTCCGAGGCGCTGAGGGAGTCGGTCGAAATCGTCACCTCCCCATCTTCGGTAAGGGTGACTCCTTCGTTTACGTCGAGCGACGGGGCGTCATTGTAGTCGATCGTAAGGAGGGCCTCCGGGTCGCCCGGATTCACCGTGAGGGAGTCATTTCCCGTTATCTCTGCGGGTCCGTACTCCGATCCAGATTCGGGTTCGATCGTTCCGCTCACCCCCGCCGGCAGGTCCCACTCAATGGTGACCTCAGTGGCGGTGTCTTCGGCCTGAAACTGGAGTTCGTGCTGCCGGGTCCCGTTGGAGCTTAGGCTCCCCGGCCGAACATCGATGAGGAGGCCTTCCCCGAACGTAGAGGGACTGATGTGGTCGTCGATCCACCGGGCGTCAAATGCCGTCGACGGCGGAGGGGGCGGCAGTTCCGATTCCCCGAACGAGGAGTCCACCCCGGCGGTCGCGTCGGGGTCAATGCCAAAGGAGAGCGTCTCGGATCCGCCGGCATCCGTGCTTACGGTGACCGTGCCCTCGATCTCCGGAGACTCCTGGGCGTAGCCAATCCACGGAAGGCACAGAAGCATGCCTGCCGAGAGGACGAGCGCGGTCTGGGGGCAGACCGAGAATAGAGGACAGTACATCACAGTCATGTCGGGGCGACGAGAGTACCAGAAACCACAACACCAACCCGCCTCGCTTCGGACCTCTTTGACCGCCTCGGGGCTCTTTGAGCTTCGGCCTCTTCAAGCCTGGGTCTCTTCACCTCTGGGTTTCTTCGAGCCGGGCCTCTTTGGGCCTGAGACTCTTCGGGGCCTGAGACTCGAGGTGTCGTCCTGAAACCGGAGGCATGGTCGGGCCCAACTGGCGCCGGTCCTGGATGGCCCGGACAGTCCGGATGGCGGCAAAGGGAGAACCGGCCCTCAGCTGCACGGGCCGCTTTGCTGTACGGCGCAGCCCTCCTTCACCGTGCGCTGTTGTGCGGGCGTCGTGGGGGCGTGTACCAGTCCCCAACAACTATGCCAGGGCCTTCACTGTGGTCTGAAACGCACGTGCCGCCCCGCGTGAGCAGGCACTCAGGACCTGCATAGTTGAAGCCCCCTCCCGCCTCTGCAACTTGTTAAAGCCCGCGCTTCCGTGCCTTGGCGCCGAATGAGACATGCCGGAAGAACCTGGTCGCGTCGTTGGGGGATCGTCGTCGCGTGTGGGTACGTCTCGCGGGGACGCCGGCCCCACGGGAAGGCGTCCCCCCCATCCGATGACAACCCGCGGCCGCATTGCGGACACGAGACTGGACGCCGAACGCAGGCCGGGACGCTCGGCCTTCAGGCGCTGGCACGTCCGTGCTGCCTGAGATGCAGACCCGATGAGTTTGGGGACGACCGGCGGCCCTTCCGGGTGGATGGACGTTGTCGTGCGAATCTCTGAAACGGTCTCTGGGCGTAAGGTAAATCTGAAACATGAGCGTCGGCGCGGGCATCAAACGCCGTGACGTCGCAGCTCCCCGCACTGCAACTCGATATTCTCGGCTCCACGCTCCCGGAGCGTTCATTCCAAAACACAAGAGACAATATGACGATTGGCATTATCGGCGCAGGCATGATCGGTAGCACACTGACGCGCCGGCTCACCGAGCTGGGCCACGAGGTTCGCGTGGCGAACTCCCGGGCCCCGGACACGCTCGGCGAGCTGGCCGAGGAGACCGGCGCGACGCCGGTCTGGGCCGAGGAGGTGCCAAAGGGGGCGGATTTGATCATCGTGACCATCCCCGAGGCGAACGTGCCCGACCTGCCGGACGGTCTGTTGGGCGACGTCCCCGACGAGGTCCCCGTGGTGGACACCGGCAATTACTATCCCCGTGAACGGGACGGCCGCATCGGGCCCATCGAGGAGGGGATGCCGGAGAGCCGGTGGGTCGAACAGCAGCTTGGCCGCCCGGTGATCAAGGCGTTCAACAACATCTACTTCGAGAGTCTGAGGGACAACGGCCGGCCCGCCGGCGCCGACGACCGGATCGCCCTGCCAGTCGCCGGGGACGATGAGGAGGCCAAGGCCGCCGTCTGCGATCTGATCGACGAGCTCGGATTCGACTCGGTCGATGCCGGCGGGCTCGGCGAGTCGTGGCGCCAGCAGCCCGGCACCCAGGTGTACACCACCGACCTCGACGCCGAGGGAGTCCGGGAGGCGCTCGCCGAAGCCAGCCCCGAGCGCCCTGCAGGCTTCACCGCGACCGACGACAGTCCGGGGACGTTCACCGACCCGGCCTGACACGATGGCTTGACGATGGCTCAAGGCCATACAACCATTTCCTCCGATCCGTCCGATCGGTGGAATGCAGGGGGGCGAGCGCTCCGTTATGTAGCGTCGATGCTATTGCTCATCGTCGCGACTGGGGGTGATCCTGTAGTGGAGGTCGAAGGGACGGTCCGTGCCGACGAGCAGCC
>Ga0207753_1000845_pt1 | contig 11114 bp, 14 predicted proteins | sample PonA233FremontCA_2_FD_187273 | JGI IMG/M metagenome (GOLD analysis project Ga0207753, IMG submission 187273) | Salt pond sediment microbial community from Fremont, CA, USA - Pond A23 Sediment 3 (SPAdes) | ecosystem: Environmental > Aquatic > Non-marine Saline and Alkaline > Saline | place: USA...
CATCCCCGCCAGTGCCAGAATGAAAAACACCACGTCGGCGGTCATCGCCCCGAGGCCGGCTCGAAAGCCCGCCAGCCGTCCCCTGACGACGCTCTCCTGGGCGATGATCGCGTTCATCGGACCCGGCGGCGCGGCGAGTGCCAGCCCGAAGGCCATCCCCGCACCGAAGGTGACGACAGTCTCGGCCAGCATTGGCTTTCGACTCTGTACCGGGAGAATAAAACCCAGTTGACTTCCCGCTCTCAAGACGGCTGCCGGCGCACCTCGTAATCGTCTTCCCCCACGCCGATGATCGCCCACTCGTAGTCCGGGTTCTCGCGGTCGAGTTTCCGCTCGATCTGTGTGACCGACTCCTCGAAGGTGACGAAACACCGCAAGGTCCCCGACTGCGGGATATCTTCCGGCTCGGCGGTCGGTGTGACCTGGACGACGCGCCACTTGCGCTCTGCCCGGATCTCTCCCCCGGCTGGACTCACCGTGTACCCCAGGTCGGTAAAGATCGACTCTGCCTCACGTTTGAGTGCTGTGCTAACAGTACTCATTCTCTACAGATACTCCCCCCACCATCTTAAACGTACCCACATTCAGGATCCCAAATAGGTCAGCTTCGGTATAGAAAATACCGCTTGATTTACCAGACGGATTTTTACGACGATACGAGCCCTCCCGATCAGCGTTTCGTACTATCACGACATATCAACATCTGTTTAACATTGCAAAAGATTATGTTTTATCCGGGTCAATACACCGGTGTATCATGAAGAAACTTGTCAACGAACCGGACGCAGTGGTCGACGAAATGCTCGAAGGGATGGTCCACGCTCACGACGGGCTCCGGCGGCTCGACGGACAGGAAGTCATCGTCCGTGACGACGCGCCAGTCGAGGGGAAAGTCGGGATCGTATCGGGGGGCGGGAGCGGTCACGAACCGACACACGCCGGCTACGTCGGCGACGGGATGCTCGACGGCGCCGCAGCCGGCGAGATCTTCACCTCGCCGACGGCCGACCAGCTCGAGGAGATGATCAGAGCCTGTGACGGCGGCGAAGGGGTACTCAACGTCGTCAAGAACTACGAGGGGGACGTGATGAACTTCGACACGGCGGCGGAGATGGCCGAGATGGAAGGTGTCGAAGTCGAGCAGGTCGTCGTCAACGACGACGTCGCTGTCGAGGACTCGCTTTACACGAGCGGTCGCCGGGGGGTCTGCGGGACGATCCTCGTTCACAAGACCGCCGGCGCGAAAGCCGCTGAAGGGGCACAGCTCTCGGAGGTCGCGCGTGTCGCCGAGAAAGTGATCGACAACGTCGGGACGATGGGCACCGCGCTCACTTCCTGTGTGACCCCCGAGAAAGGCGAACCGACGTTCGACCTCGGCGAGGACGAGATCGAACTCGGTATCGGCATCCACGGCGAACCCGGCGTCGAGCGCGTCGATCACATGCCGGCCGACGACATCACGGACGAACTCACGGCGGGCGTGCTTGACGATCTCGATCTGGACGAGGGAACCGAAGTGGTCACGATCGTCAACGGGATGGGTGGGACGCCGCTTTCGGAGCTGTACATCGTCAACCGCCGGCTCCAGCAACTGATGGACGACCACAACCTCGACGTGTGGGACCAGTGGGTCGGCGATTACATGACCTCGCTGGATATGATGGGCTGTTCGGTGACCGTCTGTGCCGTCGACGAGGAAATAAAGGAGTTGCTCGGGGCACCCGCGAACACGCCAGCACTCACCGTGACGGAGTGACCGCTGTCGAATCACACGCAAACGACCACGCCGAACGCAGACGAGAACACACGCATGAGTGAATCCAACGAGCAGACAGAAGTTGTACTGGAGGTACTACAGGCGATCGCGGACCGGATCGAGGCCGAGAAATCACATCTGACCGACCTCGACTCCGCGATCGGGGACGCCGACCACGGGGCGAACATGCACCGTGGGTTCCAGCAGGCACTCGAAGAAGTCAACGGGATGGAAGACGAGGAGCCGGCAGCCGTCGTCAAAACGATCGGGACGGCGCTGATATCGGAGGTCGGCGGGGCCGCGGGGCCGCTGTACGGCGGCTCGATCATGAGCGCGAGCGCGGAACTCGTGGACGGCATCACCGCGGAGAGTTCGGTCGCCTTCGCGGAGGCGTACCTGGAGAAACTCCAGGACCGGGGTGACGCCCGCGTGGGCGACAAGACGATGGTCGACGCCCTCGTCCCGGCCGTCCACACCTACAAGAAATCGATCGAGTCGGACGAACTCCCGCCGCTGACGGCACTGTCGAAGGCGGTCGACGCGGCCGAACGCGGCGTCGACTTCACGGTGGGACTCCGCGCGAGCAAAGGTCGGGCCTCCTACCTGGGGTGGCGCTCTGTGGGCCACCAGGACCCCGGGGCGACGTCGACGCTTTACATGCTCGAGGAGATCCTTGAGGTGGCGGCCGACCACCTCGACGGCGAGATCGTCCGCGACGCGTACTCGCCGACGATCCCCGACGAGGAGGAGTCATAATGGTCAGCATCGTCGTCGTCTCTCACAGCAAGAAAGCCGCCGAGGGGATCCGCGACGTGGCCCAGGAGATGGGTGGGGATGCGACGATCCGCCCGGTCGGCGGCGATCCGGACGGCGGGATCGGGACGACCGCGCCGGCGATCGAGGAGGCGATCCGGGAAGCCGACGACGGGACGGGCGTCGTCGTCATCGCGGACCTGGGCAGCGCCGTGATGAACGCCGAGATCGCCGTCGAAGCCGTCGAGGGGGGGATCGAGGCCGTGATCGCCGACGCACCGATCCTCGAGGGGACGCTCAACGCGGCCGTGAGCGCAGCACAGTCGGATGTCGCGCTCTCCGAGGTGCTCGACCGGGCCGAGGAGACGCGGGGGATGGAGAAGCTCTAGTCGTCGATTTCCTCGGCCGGTTTTCCGAGCAACGTTTCCAGCGCGTCGAGTGCCGCCTCGGCATCCGGCCCCTCGGCCGTGATCCGGACTTGCTCGCCGCCGGTGACAGCCAGTCCCGTGACCGCGAGCATGCTATCCCCGCGGACCGGTTTTTTCTCCCCGTCGGCAGGGGCGACCGTGATCTCGGCGTCGAACTCGCCGGCGGTGCTGACGAAGGCCGACGCAGGTCTGGCGTGGAGTCCATCTTCCGGGACGACAGGGACGATCCGTTCCATGCTTACGCTACCCCCTCGATCATCTTCAATACTGGCTGTAGCGACTCCCCAGCCGGGCAGAGACGGAACTCTTTCCGTGGCCTGCTGGCTCCGGTCGGAACCAGTTGCGAAAGTACAACCGGGATCACTCGTGTGCCGCGTCCCACTCCTCGGCTTTGGTGCGGTTGCTACACTGGTTGCACTGGATCCGGCCCATCGGATCGACGGCGTTGTCGAGGGTCTCGCAGTTGCCACACCGGAACCCCCACCGGGTACTCGCCCGCTCGTCGCTGTAGACCACGAAAAACGGCCCCTTCTGGCCGCGCTTTCCCGCAGTCGGATCGATGTACAACGTCTCGCCATCCGGACCAGAGACGGTTTCCATGGGTACCGTATCGGGGTCGTGAAATAAAGTTCCCCGCTTGTCCGACGGTGCGGCCGGAGTCGACAGGCTAACGGTAATACCGTTCGTAGTGGCGGTGAATGACTCAGATCGTTGTCCCTGTGAGGTACCCATTGAGCGACCACTCCAGGGCTACGCTCGCGGAAGCGATCCGGATTGCGGAGGAAGAAGACGGCTCACTGACGGTGTTGCATATCAACCTCTACCAGAACGGCAAACAGGTCACCCGCAGCCAGCTCAAAAGCGAGGTCGAGTCGACGTTCGGACACCTCCCCAACGCCAGGTACTCGGTGCGGCGCGGGCTTCTGGTCGAGGAGTCCATCCTGGAGGAGATCGCCGCGGACGACACCGACATGGTCGTCATCGGCAAGAAGCAGGCCAGCCGGTGGCGACGGATGATCCGGCGGATCACTGACGATCCGGACGTCGAGACCTACCTCCGCGAGCGCGTGAACTGCCGGATCGTCGCGGTTTCACCCGGTGTATAAAAACCAGCCCACATATCCGTGGTGAACGCTGGCGTGGACGGACAGTGTATGCTAGAGTATCATGAGTTCCACTCCCAGCCGGACCGTGACTGCTGGTTCCCAGCGGGACCGAGACGAACAGATCGCCGAGGGCGAACTGGGCGCGCTACTCGGGGCACTCGAGAACGACGACTGCCGCTCGATTCTCGAGGCCACGAGCGAACAGGCGCTGTCGACGAGCGAACTCTGCGAACAGTGTGGTCTCTCGACATCCTCGGCCTACAGGAAAGTCGACACGCTGACCGAGGTCGGACTGCTCGAAGAGTCGGTCCGTGTCCACCCGACTGGTTCCCACACCAGCGAGTACCGCCTCGCCGTGGACCGCCTCGAGATGTCACTCGGCAGCGAGGGCCTGGACGTTTCGGTGAGCCGGCGGGAAGCCGCCCCACCGACGCTCTCCGCTGACTAGCGGAGATGACAGGGATTTTTCACCGGGGGAACGCTCTCTCTCTGTATGCGTATCGCGTTCGTTTCCCTCGAGACGACCAGACAGCGCTCGAGTGAAGGGGCCCGTCGGTTCGAACGCGTCGCCCGGCTGCTGTCGGAGCGGGGCCACGAGGTTACCTTTTTTTGCGGCCAGTGGTGGGACGACTACGACGACACGTTCACCGAGGACGGACTCACCTACTGCGGCGTCTCGCTCGGGACCGCGGCCGCCGCGTTCTGTGCGCGACTGCCCGCCGTCCTCGCCGCGTACAACCCGGACGTCATCCACGTTCGGCCCCGTCCGGCCAAACAGGTCGTCGCCGCACGAACCGGGGGAACACTCGCGAGGGCGGGGCTGGTCCTCGAGTGGTTCGGTGACGAACACCAGCCCGGGGAGAGCCGCCGGAAACGGTGGGTCGCCACCACCCCCGACCGGCTCATCACCCCCTCGGAGTTCGTCCGGACGGCGGTGCGAGAACTCGGCGCCGGAACCGAGCAGACCCGTGTCGTCCCGGAGAGTATCGACTACGACCTGATCGAGATGGTCGAACCCGAATCGGACGTGGAGATCGTCTACGCCCACCCGCTCGAGGAGGGGGCGAACATCCAGGATCTCCTGCTCGGGCTGGCCGAGTTGCGCGAACGTGAGTGGTCGGCGACGATCGTCGGTGACGGCCCGAAACGGGCCGCCTACGAGCAGGAGGCGGCCGATCTGCGGATCGACGACCGCGTCGACTTCGTCGGTGCCTGCCCGCGTGAACGCCGGCTCGCGATCTACCGCGGGGCACACGCCTTCGTCCAGACGGCCTACCGGGAGTATTTCGCGACCGAACTGCTCTGGGCGCTGGCCTGTGGCTGTGTCGGCATCGTCGAGTACCAGGCCCAGTCCAGTGCCCACGAACTCATCGAGAACGCCGAGCGGAGCTACCGGGTGACAAACCCCCAGCAACTCGCCGACGCGATCGTCGAGGCCGGCGAGTTCGAGTTCCTGACCAGCCACGACAAGTGGAAGACCTACGACCACGGTGCCGTCACCAACACGTATCTGGAGGAGTACCGGGAGTTCACGGACGGCTAAATACAACAACGATGGGAGTACTCGACTCGCTGCTTACAAGTAGCTCAGACGACACGTCAGCCGGCGGGACGAAACGGAAGTACGCAATCTTGCTGAACGCGGGGCCGGAGAACACGCCTGCGGCCGGCAACGCGTTCAGCTACGCGCTGGAACTGGATGACGGCGGGTTCGAGGTACAGCTGTTTCTCGACGGCGCGGCGACGAAATGGCCGGCAGAGTTCGCGGAGAACCCCGACAGGCCGTACAACGCCGACTGGGAGCGCATCGAGCGAAAGGGGCTGCTCGCGGGTGTCTGTGGCTACTGTGCGAACGCCTTCGATGTCGCGGAGGCGTGTCGGACAGTGGGTGTGGACCTCCTGAGCGACGAGACCACCCACGCACCCTCGCTCCCCGAACTCGCGGCGGCGGAGTACGAGATACTGACCGTCGGCTGATCAGTACTTCCGTTCGTCCGGAGCCAGTTCGAGCGCGTCGTAGAACCGCTGGTCGATCCGGTTGCGCCGCGAGAGCCAGTCCTCGAAGCGGGCCCTGTCTTCGGGATAGTTCTCGTAGTGGTCGTCGTACTCGTCGACGAACTGCTGGGTTGTCCTGACGCCCGTAATCGCATCGTACAGTTCCTCTTTCGTGATGCCCAGTTCCTCGAACGTTCCCGTGCGGTACTCGGCGACGAGGTTTTTGAGGACACCGAGCCCCACCAGGGCTTTCCCTTTCAGCGTCTCGATGTCCGTCTCCGTCCCGACGATGGTTTTGATCTCTTCCTCGGGGAGCATCGCGGCGACGGCCCGCAGAATAGCCGGGTTGATCGAACTCGCAGCGACGTTGTAGGCGTCCCGCGAGGCGAGTTTCGGCCCCTCGTCGTGGTCGAAGATGTAGCTGTTGTGTCCCCACAGCCCGTACTCGGAGACGTCACCGTCCGCGACGGCCTCTGCCGCCGTTTTCCCGGCGGAGTACCCCGAGATAGCCGCCCCGCGGATCCCCTTGCCGGAGATGGGGTGTGTCATGCCCGCCGCACCGCCTGCGGCGAGATACCCCGGTGCCACCATCGAATCAAGCGGCCGTCGGAGCGCGATCGAGGAGCCGAGTTTGTCCTTCCTGCCGAATATCTCGGCCAGATCCGCGTTGTCGAACTCCGGCCGACGCTCCATGTCCTGCCGGAGGCGGTCGTTGAGCGGGATCGGACCCTTGTTCATCTGGAAACCGAGTCCGACGTTTATCTGTGTCGGGGTCCGCGGGAAGTACCAGATGTAGCCCATCTCCTCCAGGGGCTTGCCGACGATGGCGTTCTGGTACTCGACTGGCTCCTCGGTCTCGACGATCTCCCGGTAGGCGGAGCCAAAGTGTGTGTAGTGGGGCATCTCGAAGGTGGTCTGCCCGCCCGTCTCCAGGTTCTCGAAGGCGATCATGTCCTGCAGGAGCGACTGTGCACCGGCAGCGTCGATGAGCACCTGGCTCTCGTACCGGACCGGCTCCCCCTCGCGGACGGCCTCGACACCGGTCACCCGGCCGTTCTGCGTGACACCGTTGACCACGGTATCGTACTGCTGGTCGACACCGAACTCGGCGGTCTGTTCGAGGAGGTTCTGCCCGAAGACGTACCGGTCGATCACGTTGCTGTGGCCGTCGTAGGGGATGACCTTCCGGACGTCGATCTCCTCGTCCCACCACTCGAGTTGATCGATGTTCCAGTCGATGAGCGCCTCCTCGTCGGCCTCGATCGCACCCATATCGATCGGCCCCGGATACATCTTCGATTTGTCCGGGCTCTTCATGGCGTCCCCGCAGGCGATGTGGCCGCCCTGTTCGCGGGGTTTGCGTTCGAGCTGGGCCACATCGGCCCCCTTCCAGGCCGCCGTCGCCGCCGCAAAGCAGCCCGCGACGCCGCCGCCGACGACGATCACTTCGTATGAATCACTCGACATGGGTAACTACGTACCTGTAGGCGAAAAGCGAATGTAATTCTTTGGAGTCGGCTCCGCCGGGCCTTTTTTCAACTCCGGCGAGTAGTACCCGTATGGCCGCAGCCGACATCCACACCGACGTCGAGGAAACCGCCGACGCGATCGCCTCGATGGAGATCCGCGGGGCCGCGACGATCGCCGGCGCGGTCGCCGACGCGCTCGGAAGCCAGGCCGAACACACAGCGGCGGAGACGCCGGCGCAGTTTTGCGCCCAACTGCGGGCAGCCGCACGTCGTCTGCTCGATACGCGGCCGACCGCGGTGAGTCTCCCGAACGCCGTCCGGTACATCTTCGAACGGACCGAAGGCGAGAGCGTCGACGCCCTCGCCGGGAGTGTACTCGCCGGGGCCGAAAAGTTCCGGGACCGGCTGGCCACCGCACAGGAGGATCTGGGAGCGATCGGGGCGAACCGGCTCCGGGACGGCGACACGGTGCTCACGCACTGTCACTCGACGGACGCACTCGCCTGTATCGAGGCCGCCGTCAACCAGGGCAAATCCCTCTCGGCGATCGTCAAGGAGACCCGCCCGCGCAAGCAGGGCCATATCACGGCCCGCCGGCTCCGGGAACTCGACGTGCCGGTGACGCTCATCGTCGACGGCGCGGCCGGCCGGTACCTCGACGACGCCGACCACGTCTTCGTCGGTGCGGACTCGATCGCCGCCGACGGCGCGGTCGTCAACAAGATCGGGACCCGTTCGCTCGCGGTCACGGCCCGGGAACGGGACACACCGATCGTCGTCGCGGCACAGACGATCAAACTCGATCCGGCGACGCTGTCGGGACACACCGTCGAGATCGAGAGCCGGGCCGAGACGGAGGTCATCGACGCCGGGGCGCGCGACTCCATCGGCGATATCGAGGTCGCCAACCCCGCGTTCGACGTGACACCGTCGCAGTACGTCGACGCGATCGTCACCGAACACGGGCAGTTCCCGCCGGAGAGTGTCGTCATGGTGATGCGCGAACTGTTCGGTGAGCACCACCGACAGCCCTGGGCGGAGTGATGGCCCGGATCGTCTGTGCGGGCCACGTGAACTGGGACGTGACCCTCCGCGTCGACCGGTTGCCCGGGGCCGACGGCGAGGCACTGATCACCGACCAGTGCCAGTCCGGCGGCGGGAGCGCCGCGAACACGGCGACGGCCCTCGCCGGGTTGGGACAGGAGCCACTGCTGGTCGGCAGCCTCGGCGATGACCGCTACGCCCCGCTTCTGGAAGACGAACTGGAACGCGCCGGGGTCGACTGCCAGTACCTCGTCCGGATCCCCGACGGGGAGACGACGGTGAAGTATCTCGTCGTCGACGAGGCCGGTGCGGTGTTCGTCCTCGCGAACGAGGGGGCAAACGAGGCCTTCGATGCCGGCGACCTCCCCGCCGACCGCCTCGCCGACGCCGCCCACCTGCATCTGACGGGCCAGGAGCCCGAAACCGCGGCCGCGCTGCTCGACCGGGCCAGCGAGGCCGGCGTTCCGGTGAGTTTCGATCCGGGACGGCGACTCGATCAGCGCCAGTACGAACCGGTCGTCGAGGCCGTCGAACTCCTCTTTCTCAACGAACGGGAGGCGACCGCGGCCCGCAGTCGGGACCTGCTCGACCGCCGGTCCGGACGGACGGTCATCAAGCGGGGTGACGGCGGCGCGACGCTGCTCGACGGCGAGCGCCGACTCGACTGTGACGGGTTCGACGTGACCGCGACGGACACCGCCGGGGCGGGTGACGCCTTCGCCGGCGGCTTCCTCGCAGCAGAACTCGACGGGGCCGGTGAAACGGAGACACTCCAGGTCGCGAACGCCTGCGGGGCGCTGGCCGTGCAGTCGGTCGGCGCCCGTGTCTCCCTGTCCTGGGAGGCTGTCGAGCGGTATCTCGACTGGTGAGACAGAGAACTGCGCCGACGGACTCTTCTTACATCTCGTTGTCGCTCTCGCTTTCGTTACCGTCCATGCCGCTGCCGTTGGTTTCGTTACCGTCCATGCCGCTGCCGTCTGTACCGTTGCCGTCGGTCCCGCTACCGCCTTCGGGTTCCGACCCACCCTCAACCACGACGACACCGTGCATGCCGCTCGCGCTGTGGGGCACGCAGTGATAGAAGTGGTTGCCGCCGACCTCGAACGTGCGCGAGTAGGTGGTCCCCGCATCGGAGACGGGGTCGCCGCTCCGGAAGTCAACGGGCCCCTCGGTCGAAACGACGTTGTGGCCGCCGCCCTCGCCGGTCCACTCCCAGGTGACCTCCGCGCCGGCGTCCACGCGGACCGCTGGCGGGGAAAAGGAAAAGCCCTGGCCACCTGCGCCGACCTGGATCGTCGTCGAGTCTGCGCCGGTCTCGTCCGTGATCTCGCCTTCCCAGAGGTTCGCGTCGTTTTCCTCCATGTAGGCCTGGATCACGCGGTCGCCGAGATCCGGTTCGCCGACGACGATCGCGCCGTGCATCCCGCTCGCGCTGTGGGGCACGCAGTGATAGAAGTGGTTCCCCTCGACTTCGAACGTGCGCGAGTAGGTGTTCCCCGCATCGGAGACGGGGTTGCCGCTCCGGAAGTCGACAGGTCCCTCGGTCGAAACGACGTTGTGGCCGCCGCCCTCGCCGGTCCACTCCCAGACGATCTCCGTGCCGGGATCGACGTTGATCAGTGGCGGGGAAAATGAAAAGCCTTGCCCCCCTGCACCCACCTCGATGGTGACCGAATCCTCCCCGGTGTGGTCGATCATCTCCTCCTCGTAGAGGTTCGCGTCGTTTTCCACGAGGTACTGGTGGACCGCCGTCGGAACGCCAGCAGGCGGCCCCTCCTCTCCATCGTCCTCGATCCGGTCGACAGTCCCCGGAGTCCCGCGCCCGTCGGCCAGGATCCCGGTACAGCCAGCCAGTCCTGCCGCGACTCCGGAAACACCCGCCGCGAGAAATTTCCGTCGGTTACTTTTGAACGACATTGATGTTGTCCTAGCCGGGGGTTGTGCACACGCCTGATTGAATGCTTCGGTTTCTTTACTCTGTAGCCCGGTTCGTGTCACTCCGGCAGAAAACCGATCGCGTCACTCCTCGTCGACGGTGTCCGCGTGTGTCGCGGCGTCGTCGGGGTCGTCGATCGGACTGGTCGGGTGGTAGTCGGTGTCGTACTCGCCGGGGCGGTCGTCGAGCCGGTCGGGGTTGATCCGGCCGCCCAGCAGCATGAAATCCAGGATCGTCAGCCGCAACATCGCCTCGACCACCGGAACCGCGCGGGGCATCAGTGTCGGATCGTGTCGCCCGACGACCTTGATCTCCTTGCGCTCGCCCGTCTCCCAGTCCGCGGTCGTCTGGCTCTTCGGGATGCTCGTCGGGGCGTGCCACGTCGCCTCGCCGTAGATCGGTTCGCCGGTGGTGATCCCCCCCTGGAGGCCGCCGTGGTCGTTGCCGACCGGCACCGGGTCCCCTTCCTCGCTGACCGTCTCCGGGTTGGACTCCCCGTCGTCGAACTCCCAGTCCTCGTTGCGTTCGATCCCGCGCATCGTCCGCGTCCCGCGGCCCTTGCCGAACTGGAAGGCGCTGGTGGCGGGGATGGAGAACATCGCCCGGCCGAGGCGGGCCGCGAAGGAG
>Ga0207753_1000847_pt1 | contig 11082 bp, 11 predicted proteins | sample PonA233FremontCA_2_FD_187273 | JGI IMG/M metagenome (GOLD analysis project Ga0207753, IMG submission 187273) | Salt pond sediment microbial community from Fremont, CA, USA - Pond A23 Sediment 3 (SPAdes) | ecosystem: Environmental > Aquatic > Non-marine Saline and Alkaline > Saline | place: USA...
CTACGCCGACGTGCGCCACGACGACCGCTCAGGAGTCGAATCCCGCTTTGCGGAGACTGCCCGGACGACGATGTGGGAGGGCGGCACCGTCGTCGTCCCGGCGTTCGCCATTGGCCGGACACAGGAGTTGCTGCTGGTTTGTGAAGCTCACGATCTGGACTGTTATGTCGACGGCATGGGCACGGAGGTGCTCTCGATGCTTCGGCAGTACCCCGACTACGTGCGGGATGCCGACGCCCTCGGTCGGGCCGCCCGCCATGCTCGGGAGGTCACCGGACGGGACGGCCAGCGCAAACGGATCGCCGACCAGAACACGGTGATCGTCACCACCAGCGGAATGCTCTCGGGCGGTCCGGCGATGACGTATATCCCGGCAATCCGGACCGATCCGGTGAATCGGATCTCGCTCACGGGGTATCAGGTCGAGGGGACGCCCGGTCGACAGTTGCTGGAGACAGGGCGGTGTGAACTCAACGGCGGCATCTACCCGGTGTCAGCCAAGACTGACCTGTTCGACTTCTCGGCCCACGCCGATCACGATGGGCTGCGGGCCTTTTTAAGCGAGTACGAGGGGTCGACGGTGCTGGTGAATCACGGTGACTCCTGTGGCTCGTTTGCCGAGGAGTTGCGTGAAGACGGGTTCGAGGCGCAGGCCCCTGAGTTAGGCGAGACAGTCGAGTGTTGAGTGAAGCGCAGTCGACCCCACCGACCACTCCGAATTTCTGAATCACTCCTTTACCCCCGCAACCCCAACGGTGAGCCTATGGCTGACCAAGACAACTCCGACCTCTCGGCGGCCGAAACGGAGGCGTTGCACGACATTCAGCACGCGACCGAACACATTTATCAGGGGTTCGGCGACCTGATCGCGTTCCACCACAAAGTCGGCCACGCGATGGACAAACTCGCCCGCGCCGAGGAGGCCCTCCGCGAGGCGGGCCACGAGGAGTTCGCCGACGAACTCCGCGAGAAGCACCTGCCATCGGGCGCGGTCGACGATATGTGGACCTACGAGGTCGTCGAGACGTTCCGCCACGGCTTTCTCTCGGAGATCACCGGGTTCGACGACCGGGTGCGGAGCGAACTCGCCGATGGCGACCACCACATCACCGAAAGTCAACAGCAAGACGAGTGGCGCGAGCGCGTCGACTGGGAGCCCTAATCCTCCCCGTCTTCGAGATACGAGTCGACTTTGGCGGCGTACCGCTCCAACTCCGAGGCCAACTCCCGGGCCTGCTCCGGCGTGAGCCGGACGCGGTCGGCGTGGGCAGGCAGGTGTTCCAACTCGGCGTTGTCGAGCTCCAGTTCCAGTTTGACGTGGTCGGGCTTCTTTCGCGGTGCGGTAGCGTTGACGACGGCGTAGGCCGATTCCGTAAAGTCGTGGGCCTCGGCCTCGCCGTCGATCAGGTCGAGGGTCGTGTAGGCGTTGACTGAGAGGAGTCGATCGGACATATCGACACAGTAGACGGGCTGACTCTTGAGCCTTTATGCGTTGGGAGCGCGTTCCGTTTGGTAATGTCCGTCGACAGCCGATCAGCAGTCGAGGAGCAGGTTCGCACCACGGTCGACGAAACGCTTGAGGGGACTGTCTCCTGGACGCTCACGGAGACGGCCGACGGCTACCGGCTCAGCCTCGACGACCGAGAACTCGAAATCGATTGCCACGACGGCCCCGAAGAGGCGGTCCACTGGGTACTTACGCTCCGGGCTGATGGTGAGACGGTGAGCAAGTTCGGTCCCTACGAGTCGACTGAGAAGCTCGCCGACCAACTCGAAACAGTCCTGACGAGCGACGTATTCTACACCGTCTGTTGTGACGGCTAAGTGGAAGGCCGGATGTGCGCGAGTCGTCAGCGAGGCTAGTCGTCGGCGGTGGGGGCGACTCTCGTCGTCTGTATCGGATCCCGGATCCGTTCGTCGGCATCCAGCACGGTCCACTGCAGATCGCCTGCGTACTCGAACGCACGGTGGTCCTGCGTCGGGTCGACGACCGTCAGCGAGAGCCAGCCGTTGTCCAGCAGTTGGGCAACCGACTCGTGTTCCGAGAGTACATCGGTCACACGCTCGACGGGGGCGTGGATTACCGTCGAGAGACGGAGAGGCTGGTGGTAGGGTTGGCCGTCGGCGGCCATCACTGACTGAAGCGGCAGGCCCGTCATGAGGTCGCCGCCGTTGCCCTGATAGACGCCGACGTTGCCGACCGGGTTGTGGGTGATTTTCGAGCCGCTTCCGAAGGCTGCAGTGTCGACCGTCGCGAAGTAGTACTGGGTGTTGATCCACTGGGTGACGACCATCGGCCCGGCCATGATCGCTTCGAGGGCCTCGCCGTCGGGATCGGTCGACCAGTCGTAGGAGTGGAGGAACGAACGGCCGTCGAGGTCGCAGCCGGCGGTGAGATCGCGCGGCCCGACGACGAAGCCAGCGTTGCCAGCCAGCCCCCACTCGGGGCGGGTCTCGGCCCAGTCGGCCGCACGGCGGTCGGTCTCTACGGTGCCATCGCCGTCGGCTCCCATCGAGGCGGCGCGCTCGGCGGCTGCGCCAGTGCGAGCCGCATCGAGGTCGGCGGCGAGCTGGTCGAGGTCACCGGTGTGGCTCTCCGGAACCGGACTATCGTACAGCGTGATCTCGTCGGTCGTCGTGTTGTGTTCGCCAGCGACGAAGGCTGTGTCCTCGGGGATGTCGTGGCCGCGGGCACGGAGTTCTGCGAGGACGTCTTCGTCGTTACAGATCGCCGCCAGCACGCGGGCGCTCGGCCCGCCGGGGTTGCCAGCGCAGGCCCCACAGTCGAGGCTCGATCCGAACGGGTTGTTCTCGGTCTCGCTGGCGTGACCGGTGAAGACAACGAGGCGGGCGAACTGCTCCCAGCCCATGAGGTCGAATGCGGTTTCAGCGTACTCCACCTTCTCGTCGAGGGTTAGCCCCTCGCGGAGTTCGCCGACCGCGTCGGGATTGTAGTCGACAGATGGCTCACAGAACTCGTGGGGCTGCGGCGCACTGTCGGCCGCATTCTTGGCCGCCGTAAAGCGGTCGGGAACCAGCGTTTTGGCGGCCAGCGCGGCCCCATAGCCCGCTCCCGCGCTCTCGACGAAACTGAAAGCGGTCGCGGCGTTGGATTTGAGCGCTTTGACGACGTCTTTGCCCATCCCAAGGGCACCGTGCCAACGGTCGTGGGCCTCGTGTTTGTGGTCGTGACCTGCTGTGGGGCGGTCGGTGATCTGGTGTTGGGCGTCGACGATCGGCGGACAAGCGTCCACGGAGACATCCCCGTCGTATCCCTGATACTGCATCGGAACCCCGAAGAAGCCGGCGTAGCCGTGGGTTTCGTAGTTGCCGGTCGACTCGATGTGGCGGCGGATGATCTCCGAGCGCGTATCGATACAGAACACCATCTGTGCCGCGGGGCGTTCATCGTCGGCCACTCCGTCGTCAGCCAGTGATGGGCTGGCATCGGCGACGGCGTCGACCAACTCGCCGCGGTAGCTCTGTTCCCACGCGGTCAGCCAGATCTCGGCCAACGGAACCGCATCGCTCGGTTCGTCGCTGGTCGCCCAGTCGGCCGGTGGCTCGATGGGCGCGCCCACCAGACCGGCCACGACGAGGCGGGCCGCGAGGTAGTCAATCAGCGAGATCGGGTACGCCGACTGCCAGTCGTCGCCGCTTTCGGCCTGCTGTTTGATGAGTCCGGTCCACCCCGGCAACGACGTCAGGTGGTACTCGAAGATCGCAGACCAGTTGCCGACGTGATGATCACCGAGTACCTCCTGCATCGCCACGATCGGATCGTCGGGCAGGTCGGCAATCGCGCCGCTGTCAGGGATCTCGCCATCGTGGCGGGCAACCGCACGGAACGACGTATAAAACCCGTCGTCGCGGTTCGGCATTGACCACTCAGTTTGGCCCTGATCGAGGAACGCCGCCAACCACTTGGTCAGCAGGTAGTCGACCATCTGCTGGGGGGTGTCGGTCTCGTCGGCGTCGGCGTCGTCAGCGTCGGCGGCCATCCGGTCCAACAGTGTGTCAGGGCGCTCGTCGTAGCCGTGGTCGGCCAGCTCAACCCGTAGGTGGTCGGCGTCGATCAGGCCCTCGTCCCACGCCTGACGGAACACGTCGGCGCTGGGGTAGCCGTCGCTGCCGAACAGTCGCTCGGCCTCGTGGGCGGCCTCGTGGAACGGGCGGTCCTCCAGTCCGGCCAGCGGATTGGCCGTCACGAAGGAGTGGAGCGGCCACGCCGCGCCGACGGCGGTTGCTGCCTGGTCGATGCTGTCTTCGATCGAGGGTTTAGTACTCATTGTAGTCCTCCGTGGAGGTCAGGGTGGTTCCAGCCGGTGGCTGGGTCGCGTTCAGCAGGGTGACGTACAGTCTGTGGCTGTGCTGGTAGAGGCCGGTCTCGATGGCGGCGTAGGCGACGACGAACGCCGCCGCGACGAGGCCGTGGAACACCGTCAACTCAGCGGGGGCCGAAACGAGCAAGCTCTCGCCCATTACGCCCGTAATCGCGTTGTAGGACGCAGCGTAGATCGCAACTGCAGGCAGGAAGACGAGCGGAACGAGGCCGTAGCGCGTCGACGCCGCGACCGACGTCTGGGCGAGGGCATTGCGGGTCGCATGCAGCGTCGTTAGCACGACCAACAGCGCCAACAGGAGGCCGGTATCGAGGCTCGTTCCCTTGCCGGTGAGGACGGCGAACAGGACGCCGCCAGCAACTGCCGTCAGGATCGTGACAACGAAGCCGACAGCGGTTAGCGACCGTGGTGTCGATGTTTTCTTCGTCGGGCTGGTCTGTTTGACCGCGTTGCCCGACGAGAGGAACTGGTAGGCCTTGTAGAAGCCGTGGAGCACGAGGTGGGTGATCGCCGCGCCGAAGAAGCCCAGCCCCGCCTGCATGATCATAAATCCCATCTGGCCGATCGTCGAGCAGCCGAGCTGAGTTTTGATACCGGCTTGCACGGATTTCAGGAGTTTGCCGAGCAGCGCGCTGGCCGCGCCGACAGCGACGACCAGCAACATGAACCCGGCGTCGACCGAGATCACGGGTCCGAAGCGGACCAACAGGATCCCGCCGGCGTTGACGAACCCGGCGTGCATCAGCGCCGACGCCGGGGTCGGCGCAGTCATCGAGGCCAAGAGCCACGTGTGGAACGGCACCAGCGCCGACTGGATCATCGCCGCCAGCAGGAGCGCACCCGCCGCGAGGAGCCACATCGTCCGGGGCACCGTATCGGCGGCTGCCGTGATGCCGGAGACCGTAGTCGCGCCGGTCGCCGACCACAGCACCGCGAGCGCGACGACCAGTAGACCGCCGCTGGCGAGGAAGTAACGACGGGCCAGCGAGCCGGCGGCGCGGGCCTGCGGCCATCCTTTGACGTGGCCGATCAACTCGGCCATGACCAGCCCCATCGCCACCCACGCCAGCGTGAACAGCGCGATGTGGTCGGCGGCGACCAGTACCATCACGACCAGCGTGAAGCCGAAGACAGTAGCGAAAAACCGATCAGCGCGGTCGTGGGCGGCCAGATACCGGCGGGAGTAGCTATGGACGATCCCGCTGAAGAAGGTGACCGCCACCCACATCACGACTGTCAGGCCGTCGACGGCAATCACACCGGCCAACGACCAACTCCCGCCGGTCGCCAGCCGGGCCCCGAGCACGCCCAGCGCTGCGACCCACAGCAGCCAGACGAGCCGCGTAAGAGTCGCCGGGAGCGGCCCCGTCGATGGCGTCCCGTTCGGAAGCGATCCAACCGTCGTCAGCTGATCCTGTTGGTTCATCGTTTGGTCCGTTGTCGACCGCCTGCGTCGACCGAGCGTATTCCGAAACAGCCGGTCGTCAGCATGCCGGTCGCCTTCACTACTCTATACGAACAAACTGTGTATTAAATGCTTTTATCTTCCCAAACTGTTCGACAAAAATAGCATTAAAGAACGTTATGGTTTTCGTTCACACAGACGTGGTAATCGGCCAACGTATATTGGGAGGCTACTTACTGACACAGACTCCCGACCGGGATCGACTCGTCTTCAGGGAGTCCGGCATCGAGTTCGGCAGTATCAGTCACGCCGTCGACGGCCACCAGATACTGTTTTCCGGGGAACATGCCGTAGACGCCGTCCTGATCGTGCACGTAGCCCGCAACGGTGATCGACGACGGGAGCCGTTTGGTCAACAGCTCGACCCCACGGACGACGGTACATTCGACGAGACGGTGACGTGCGGTCCGAAGCGGCGTCGTCCGATCGACAACGCCAGTGTCGACAGCGTCGTCGAGAACCGACTCCAGCGGCCCGAACCGTGCCTCGATTCCGGCTGGCTCCCGTGTGGGCGGCACGAGCCACCGTTCGTAGAGATCAGCAATTACCTCACACTGGGTATGACCAACAACGAGCACGGCGCTGATATCACGCTCGTCGACGAGATGCGTCACTGTCCCGTCGACGACCTGCTGGCCGTCCCGGCTACTCCAGGACACGCCGCCGAGTGTCGTGGTTCGGTGGGTGGTCCAAGAAGAGTCGATCGGCCACAGCGATAGATCCAGCCGGTGGCTCATCGAACACGACACGACGAGCGCGGTTCCCGACTCGGCATTCGCACAGCCACTCTCGACAGGACATCGCGTCTGGGCGTCGAGTCCCGTCAGCAGCGAGTCGAGACCGTTGTCAGTCATCCGAACCCACCCCATCGCTTCGATCGGTTGGTTGGCCCATTCGGGATCACCTGTTAGCAAACATGTTCATTCGTTTTTAGAGATAATACTACCGATCTGTTCGATATTTCGAGATAGAAACTCATATCGTGATTCAACTGCGCCACACTGTATGGAACAGTTCGAGGGAACGATCCTTGTGGGAGAATCGTTTGCGCCGATCGATGGCCGTGTGGTGGTCGACGACGGGCGGATCGAGGCCGTCGAACAGGTCGACACTGATTCGACAGCCATCGTCCTCCCCGCGTTCGTCAACGCCCACACTCACATCGGGGATTCGGTCGCCAAAGAGGCCGCGGTCGGGCTCTCGCTGGATGAGGCGGTCGCCCCCCCTGACAGCCGTAAGCACCGACGACTGGCCGCCGCGAGCCGGGCAGAACTCGTTGAGGCGATGGGTCGGACGATGGGGTTCATCGAGCAGACGGGGACCGCGGCGTTCCTCGACTTCCGGGAGTTCGGACTCGAAGGGGCCCGAGCACTGCGGGCGGCCGAGGAGAGCCGCGCGGTCGACGCGTTCATTTTCGGCAGCGACGACCCTGCGGTCTTGGAGGAGGCCAACGGTTTCGGCGCGAGCGGCGCGAACGATGCCGACTTCACCGCCGAGCGCACCGCAGTCCGGCAGGCAGGAGTTCCCTTCGCAATACACGCGGGCGAACCAGACGCCACCGACATTCACCCGGCACTCGATCTGGAGCCGGAACTGCTGGTCCATATGGTCCACGCCGAGCAGCCACATCTCGATCGCGTCGACGAGCAGTCGGTTCCGATCGCTGTCTGTCCCCGTGCGAATGCGGTTCTCGGCGTCGGTCGACCGCCGATCCGCGAGCTGCTCGATCACACGACCGTCGCACTGGGGACGGACAACGTGATGCTCAACGAGCCGTCGATGTTTCGGGAGATGGCCTACACGGCCAAAACGTTCGACGTGAGTTCGCGGGAGGTCCTCCGGATGGCAACGACCGCGGGCGCGGAGATCGCCGGCCTCGACTGCGGCGTTATCGAACCCGGTCGACGGGCGGCGCTGCTCGTTGTGGATGGCGAGTCGGACAATCTCGTAGGGGCCGCCGACCCGGTCGACGCGGTTGTTCGTCGGGCAACCGCCCTCGACGTCGACCGCGTGGTGTTGTAGCCGGAGGAACTACTCGGGGTCAAAGCCGCCGAATGGCGTGGTTTCGTGGCTCCGAACCAGCACCTCGTCGGCAACGGTCAGCCCCATATCGAGCAGTTCTTGGGCAACAGGTGTAATGTCGCTGTCAGTTTCTCCGACAGCTGTAATCAGGAGGTTCTGTTCGCCGGTGACGAGTTCCTGGATCGAGACGACGCCGTCGATGGCGAGTATTTCCGGAATCTGCTCCCCTCGTTCGGGAATCGTGGCGGTACAAAACAGCAGCATACGGAGCGGATACCCGGACTTCTGATAATCTATGTCCGCGCTGTAGCCTTTGATTATCTCGTCGGCTTCGAGCTGCTGGATGCGCTTGCGAACTGTACTGCCGGAGGTCCCCGTTCGCTCCGCGATGTCGCCCGACGACATGTTGCGTGCGTCCTCCTGGAGCGCATGGAGGATCGCCCGGTCAACGTCGTCGATATCCTCGCCAGTCATGATTGCTAGTCTCACGGCAGAAATAAAGACACTTTGGCTCGCCGGAGCCCTTGCTCAGTCGAACAGTGCTGAGAGAATGCTCGATCAGGGATTCGAACCCTGGTCCTCGGCTCGAAAGGCCTCTATCCATCAGCGGATGATGAGGTGTTTCGAACACATCCAAACTCGCCCAAGTGCGGTTTTCGGCCGCTTACAATAGCTAATACGTAGCCTTACCACTTAAACCACCCAGATGATTGTCCACCTGCCAAGTACGGTTCAAAGGATTCTCCTACCCAAACCAACGAACTATACGAAATCTAGAAATTCAAGATATAAACCAGTACCAGCTATTCGCACTCGTTCGTGGAACGGCACATAACTCAAAAATAGAAGCAACGCAGGTCAAATGAGTGTCTGTGGATGAAGAGTTACTCAGTCCAGAAGCCTCGTTGGCGGTTTTCGATCTCGTTGAGAGCCATCGAAAGGACATCACGCCAATCCCGTGGATGTGTCGCATCAGTTCCTGGCGTCGGTGCATCCGGTCCTGGATGGATGTGATCTAGCGTGTTATGGGTTGAGGGATGTCGATCCCACCGATGATCGAAGGCATCGTCACCGTGGTCTTCGTGGTAATGCAGCGAGAAGTCACCGTTCTCGTACCACGCAATCTCTAATCGGGACGTCTGAACGCTCTCAGGATAGAATGCAGAATCATACACGCACACGAACCGATCCGGTGCGAACTCGGGTTGTTCATCAATTCGACGAAACCGCTTGTCGGAAACGAATCGCTCTTTGATTACGGCAAGCCGTTCAAAATCAATCGGCGCACCACTCCCCTCATCAGCTGATCCGACACGGTCGTCCGTGCCGGTCATACGGCAGTCGACTGATCGACGTGATCACCAGCGCCACTCGCCAGTGCTCGTTCAAGCAACGTAATCCGTCGCTGAGTTGTTTTCCACGCTGAAACGGCTTCCCACACATCCTCCACCGAACGATCAGTGTCTGCTGCAGCGCTCGTGATTGACACGGCCTCGGGAGATGCAACACCGAACTGCTCGGTATACTTTTCGTCACGCTCGGTTTCGGTCTTCAAGAACTCAAGCAACCTCCCGGATGTGTACTGGTCTCGAAGTTTCTGCACGCGACGCCAGTTCAAATACGCTTGATTCCGCTGGTACGTTGCTGGCGAGTCAGTGACTTGCTTGACGATCCCCATCCGTTCGAACCACGCTAAGTATTCCCGGGCAGCATCAACCCCGTGACCTGCGAGCTCAGCAACCTCACTCGCCGTCGACGGGCTATCCAATCCAAGGATCGCATCGAAGAAATCATCGCGTGTTCGATCTCCTCGAACAAGTTCTTCGGGTGGCGTCAGCGCATCGAAATCCGGCGACTCAACGCGCTCGTCAACGTCTGCCTTCTGTTCAGGGCGCGGCTCGTCCATATCGACTGTAGACTCTAACACGGAATAAATCTTTGTGCGATTGGAATAATCCGTCACAACAGTCTTCGAATATCAATATAGAGTAATAGGCAGCAAGTCCCCTTCCTCAAGAGCCACCGAAGGCAGCGAGTAGGAGTAGTTCACCTCAAATTGAAAAGAATACTTGACTCACAGTGGTGAGCCTCTTTGCCCGGTGACGAATGTTATTACGCGAGCCACAGGTTCGTGAGTCGACGGTGTGTTTTACCCTGTTCTGGGTTACTTAATTCTAAAATCAGCATTGAACTTTGAGTAGTTTTACAGAGATTTAAGTAGGTATATCCACTAACAAAGATGTCGTGCGTTGCAGTGGCGTACGACTACAAAGCCCCCAATGTGTCGTGCGTCGTGGTGGGCGCACGACCCCTTTCATTCCCCTTTGACTCGTATTTACTCGCCTCGTCGAGACTGTTGGTAGAGTAAATTGGCTTTCGTGGACGTGACTTCGGGCGATACACATGAGAGTTTCATGTCGTCAATAATGGTACCGGCTGGTTGGTGGTATGACTCGTCGGAGAGGATATCTGTTATTCTCCCGAGTGTTGACCGGATCTGTTCTGGAGAAGTGAATTTAACTGGCCGACCAAGTGCAGTTCTGCAGCCGAGTCTCGCTAACGCACTGCTCGTATTGAAACCATACTACCACGTATAGATAGTAAGTCGATAACAATAATCGACGAATTATGAATTGGAATTGTGTTCTTCGTGGAGATCTTGAAGAAACGTACTAGCTGCAACACCGACATTAATGCCCCAGACGTAGTTGTCTTTCCCAAATGCCGCAGCCCCGGCGGAGCGGTGGGTGAGTCTTTCGGTGAGAGTAAGACGTACACATTCCACAACAGCAGATTCTCCAAACTGGTCGACCGCATCGCGGACATACCGATCAAAATGCGCGTCTGAGTGGTCTTCTGGTCGAGGAGAAGCAGCTCGTTCTAGCGTCCATTGAATCACCTCGTCAATCGGTGGGTGCTTGGGATTTCCTGTGTTTTCTCGAACACGATACCTTTGGTCGGATGTCATGTTGACAACGTACTATCCCTGTCAGGAAATACCCTACCTTAGCTTTCGATTGATGGCTCACATTTGGGGGTGGATTCCTCGGTGAGTAGTTCAAATTACGACAGTAAATTCGAGACATTACCTAATAGAATCAATAACTAGTAACTCGATATAGAATCTGAAACAGGGGTCAGTTCTAAGCTGAACAATCGACACCAAAACTGCCAAAGTAACAGATTACAAATATTTCAATCGTCGATTTGAAATGTATTTTGTAGAGATTTAGTATGCGAACATAAAATTTG
>Ga0207753_1000848_pt1 | contig 11078 bp, 15 predicted proteins | sample PonA233FremontCA_2_FD_187273 | JGI IMG/M metagenome (GOLD analysis project Ga0207753, IMG submission 187273) | Salt pond sediment microbial community from Fremont, CA, USA - Pond A23 Sediment 3 (SPAdes) | ecosystem: Environmental > Aquatic > Non-marine Saline and Alkaline > Saline | place: USA...
CCTCGATGGCGCCGCCGTACAGTGCGACGTCGGCGTCCTCGACGGCGAAAGGCATGTTCTCGTCGACGCGCTCTTTGTCGACGATGACGCCCTCGACGAGCTCGGACTGGTCGATCGGGCTGCCGACGACCTTCTCGACGGAGACGTTCTCCGTGTCGATGCCGTCGTCGTCCTTGACCGCGAGGACGGCGTCGACGACGAGCTCGGCGAGGAGGTCCTTCGCGTTCTCGGCGCCCTTGCCCGTCATCGCCGTCTGGGCGATCTCGACGAGCGTGTCGTAGTCGTCCTCGGAGACGTCGATGGCCTCGTCTTCGAGGATCTCCTTGGCCTTCTCGGCGGCCTGACGGTACCCCTGCGCGAGGGTGGTCGCGTGGACGTCCTGGTCGAGGAGTTCCTCGGCCTGATCGAGGAGCTCACCGGCGACCACGACGGCGCTCGTTGTGCCGTCGCCGACCTCCTCATCCTGCGTCTCGGCCACCTCGATGATCATGTTGGCCGCCGGGTGGTCGACGTCCATCTCATTCAGGATTGTGACGCCGTCGTTCGTGATGACGACGGACCCATCGGAGTCGACGAGCATCTTGTCCATCCCTTTCGGGCCGAGCGTGGTGCGGACGGATTCCGCGACCGCCTTGCCGGCCGTGATGTTCAGGTTCTGAGCGTCCTTTCCGGAGGTACGCTGCGACTCCTCGGAAAGTATGATCATGGGCTGATTGCCCATCCGCTGTCGCTGTGACATTTTAAAATCCTCCGCACGAGAGACAGATCAATAGGTGACGTTGGATTCTCTTGATGCTTGTCATTAGTTGATTATCTATAAACAGATGTGTGTTAAAACTTAGTATGATATATGATCCTAATTCACGGGTCTAGTGGGGTAGAGACACTGATTGAGACGCTCCTTCCAATTGGGGCAACAATAACGTCGATATACGTTGTGGCTCTCACGTTCATTTTCTCTCGATACGAGGACTTCGCGTCGCCTGCTACCCCTGGGGCTCGTGTATATTTCTGGAACGGACTTGTACTCCTCGTAGCATTCATTTTTGCGATAGCAAGCACACTCTGGATGCTGGGGATGGATCTGAACCTATTCAGCTATTCACGCCGGCCAGCATATGTAATTGCGGCGTCCCTGCTCACACTCGCTGTCGGAACAAGTCTTATCGGGACCGTTGTCATCGGAACGGATCTGAAGGCCCAATTTGAGGAACTTGAGCGAGCATGGAATCGCAGGAGACGCGACAGGGATATAATACCGTCACTTAGGAACCGGGGATTCCCTCAGTTTCAGTGGCCTAATCAATTGGTTTCAACGGGACTTATGATCTCTCTATTCGAAATAATTATATTTCTTTTTGGACAGCCAGCAGGATCCAACTCCTTGGTGATTCTGTTGGGAATCGTTATATCAGGATCTGTGGGATATATCACCAATGGCCAGCGGATTAGTCGCCAAGCATTACTCGTAACTCTGCTCCTTACGATTTGGGGGGGCGGGTTGATCTTCTCTCCTCTTGAAGTTAGTGGATTACAATACCGGACTGCTACCTATCTCGGTATATTGTTCGGCATCGCTATCGGTTTCCCACCTAGCAGCGAAACGTAAACAACTCACAGTAGAGGGAGGTTTCCTCTGTTGGATAGACAGTCTGCCGCCAAATCTGTTGAATCAGTAATCTGCCGTCACAGTAAGGTTTTTTCGAAAGTCCCGTCTTGATGTGCTTAGTCAATATGGTCTCAGGACTACATTTAATGGAAAGCCCCGAAGAGGAGAAACTACACAATTGTGCACTAGAAAAGCATCGAACTGGTGAAATTCACGAACGAATCAAACTCCAAGCCGAGATTGAACGTGATATTAAGGATGTTGATGAATTAAGCGCTGGAGAGTGGCGAGATTGTGCAGGCACGGTCTCCACTAACATCTGGCGAGAGGATGAACTGTTTATGCAGCGCTGCCGTGATGAGTGGGATATCCATATAGAAAGTGACGAGGCACGGGAGCGAGCTAAAATCGTGGCTCTGAAAGAAGCTGAAAATGGGAACTAACGCTAAACCAGGTAGTCATACTTGTTCTTGGATGAGTCGTTCTTGATGTACCCGGCGATAGAACCACTCGGAAACCAGGTCGGCTGAAAACCCCACCTCCTCATCGGCAGTTAGACACCGTGCGACGTACTCATCAACCTGCTGTCGGTGGGATTCAGTCAACTGGTCGCTAGAGGTGTCTGAGAGGGTAATACCTTCCATTTCCTCAATTTGTTTTCGTGTACCAAACACTTCATTGAATTCGGTGGCGAGATCGTCAGGCAGATCCTCTGCTTCAAGCGTCTGGTGAAGACGAGCGAGATCAGCCGCGATTTGTTTCGGTGTAGGTGTATCTGGCTCATCAAATAGAACGGCTATTTTGCGGGGAGTTTGACCCCCAATTTCCGACAAGATGAGGAGCCTCTTGTAGTAGGGGAGGTTGGCTCTAAGCTCGTTCTCAGGTATCGTATTCATTTGTCGTGCCTCAGGGTTGGAGATTGGTTCGGGGCCGACATAGGCGTAATGTCGCTTGTTGATATAGACACACAATCGCGCCATATTTATACTTGTAGGTTAGACTAAAGAATCCTATCTTCTAAATAGTTAAATAATATTTTTATATTGGGAAAAATAAAATTCGCCGCGCAAAACGCCTGATTTGATCTTAATTTTCGGCTGCTTATGCATGGATATTGTATTATATTTCATTTTGTAGTTCTCTTTAGGAGAGAACACGTAGGCCACATCAAGACCGCGTCTCGAAGCACCGCTCAGGTTCTCTGTCGATCACCGGCCAGCGGATTCCAGCATGAGCACGGGCACGGTGATGGTCATGCCGGTCGCAAATCCTGTCCCGTGAGCGATCACGCTGACAAACCGTCCGGTCGCAGCCATCTCAACTTGGAACAGCTGAGAAAGGAGCACCACGACAACAGCTGAGCCACCGCCGATCAGCAGTAGCGGGTCACGTTGAGACACGATCCGCGCCTTCCATTTCGGGATCTGCGACCGACGACTGGCCAAACCGATCCCGGCTGCGGAAGCGGCGACAGCACAGAGAACGAGGGCCACATCTTGTGGCAACACAGTAGAGGTGATTGCGAGTGTTATGAGCGCTCCCAACACAATCGCTCCTGTCGTTGCCACGCCGGCATCGTAGCTATACCACGCGGTCGCTGCCCATGCCAGTGAGACGTACAGCATGCCACCGAATGCACTTACAACCCCAGAAAATCCGAGTGCTGTCGTCGCGTCTGCAACGAGATTCCATTGGAGCGCCAGTACCCAGTAATCAACAAGTTTTGTCAACGGTGGAGCGATCAAGAGACACCCGACTGCAGCGATCCAAAATGCGCGACGACGCTCCCATTCCACAAAGAGGGTGTACGTCGATACAATCACGACCGCGTACCACGTCACGTTCGACAGAAGATGCGATACGCTATCGTGAAGGATAGCTGCGGTCCATGCTGAGACAACTGATGGCTCTCCATATCAGAACACAAGCTGCGAACGAAGTGGCTCGGAAAGGAGGAAATAAAAGGTAGCGAGTAACCCAGCAAGCCCAGATAATGCAGCGATCTCCGCCGCTTGGATAGGTATCGGGACTAACTGTCGTCTAGACATTCACGTGGTCCTGTTCGATATTATTTGAAAAAGACTGGCACTATTGAAGCCCCGAAGATTGAACCCGTATCGGTCTACTGAACGGGCTCGACTCGAGCTGAACCGTCGCCGGTCTCCTCAAACGCGAGATGGCCCTCGATGATGTTGCCGTCGTCATCGACGAGTCCCATCTTACGAAGCGTCTCTTTGGGGACCGTCACCCGCCCACTACCGTTTCCGGAGTCGCTAACCTTCCGAATCTCACACATCGGTTTATATTATTCTCGTAGCTTACTTTAAAGTTCTGTACCGATTTGGAAAATTTCCTAAATTCCCCATAATACGGAGTTTTAGACCACCAACGGCACGATTTAGTGTCGCACCATGCACCAGGTGTGTGACGCCGGAGGTGGCGCCCTCGCGTGAGTGGCGTCTCCGACGGTAACGACGGTGCGGAGAAACGGCGGCGGAAGGACTGGCGAACGGTTTTTCAGAGGGCTGACTCGTGAGCGACGGACCGCGTGGTCTCGTCGTCAGCGACCGGTTCACTGAGTATCTCCAGAACTTCCGGGAGCGGTACCCGCTCGATGCAGATCTGGCGGAGAAGTACGGTCTATCCACCGGTAACGGATGCTTTCGCAGACCAATGACACAGACTCTCAGCCGCAGCTACGGAGGTACCGTATGAACATCAGAAAGGTCGGTTTCTCGGCGCTGATCGCGCTGCTCGTCGTCTCCTCGATGGTGGCGACGCCAGCGATGGCGGCCGGCGGCATCGCGTGGGGCGGCGACAGTTCGGCGCCGAACCCCACGATCGAGGCGGGCGTCACCGTCGACGAGTGGAACGGCGCCGAGATGGACTCGGCGCTCGAGTACTACGACGACTCGGGTGACGTCGCGTCGCTGCCCGCGAGCGTGAACGAGTCGAACGACAACCCGATCACCGTCACCGCGACGGACATCGACTTCGACGAGCGCGACGAGTTCCCGCGTAAATCCGACGAAGACGGCGACAACGCGGCGTCTGCGCTCGACGCTGACGAGTGGACTGCGAGCGGCGCGACGGTCTCCGAGACCACGACCGCGCCGGGCGTCGACGCGCTAAGCTACTCGGGCTCGGCCAGCTCCGACTCGGCGACCTACTCGAACTTCTCCGTGAGCGACGGTGAGAAGGCGTACCTCACCATCACCGCGGACATCACGTCGGCCAGCGGTACGCCGACGATTCAGGTCGTCGACGGTGATGGCGACTACGTCGAGTACGAGCTCTACAACTCGTCTGCTGACGCGGACGCCGACACGGTCCTCACCAACTCGACCGGTGAGGGCATGGTGCTCCAGCAGCAGACCGGCGACCAGACGGTCGAAGGCTCCGGCGACGGCACCTTCGACTCTGCTGAGGAGATCGTCATCACCGGCGACGTCGACGCGGATATCTCCGTGCTCGACAACGAGCGAACCCGCTCGCTTGCGTTCGGTGAGCAGCTCGTCGAAAACGATGACGATGAGCTTGAAACGGTCACGGTAACCGAGCCAACCGGCTCGTACGACGTAGCGAACCTCGCTGGGTTCGACTCCGTGATGGAGGACGCCACGTTCTACGGCGTCACCGTCGACGCGCGATTCCAGGCCTCGGACCTGCAGGATGACGCCGACGTGAGTGCGTCCTTCTCGCAGGACAACGACTACCCGCAGTGGGACCAGGTCGGTTCCTTCGACTTCAGGCTCGAGCTCCCGACCGCGTTTGACCTCTCGTACAGCAACACCGAACTCGTCGATGATCCGGAACTGCCGGATGAGCGGTACAAGTCGGTCGAACTCGCCGAGGATGTCGGCGACACCGACTTCGAGGACATCGAATACTCCGATGTGACGAGCTCGTACTCGGGCGGCGAGGTCACGCTCGACTCGACCGTGAGCTCGGGAACCGAGTACGCGATCTCGTACACGGTCGTGCTGACGAACGGTGAGGTCGACGCCATCCAGAGCGTCGGTGGCGGCGGTGCTGGCCCGATGGAATCTGCTGGTGGCGGTCCGATCGACTTCCTCACCAGCCTCCCCGGTATCGCATTCAGTGCCATCGTGAGCTTCCTCGGCCTGAAGCGGTTCGGGTGGGTGTGAGATGTCGGCGTCCGACGAGCTCCCGGCCGGTGAGGATCCGTCGCCGAACAGTGTCCTCACGGGCACGATCGGCTTCCTCAACGCGGGCGGAGATCTCGGGACGCTGTTGCAGGGTGCCGCCTTCGGCACGCTTGTTTCGGTCTCGCAGGGCGGTATCAACCTCATCCAGTCGGCGTTCAATCTCGTGGTGACGCCGATCGACCTTCTCGTCGACGCGGCCGGCAGCTTCGTTCAGGCCGTGTTCATCGAACCACTCGGGATAGTCGAGACTGGGGCAGAGACCTCAGCCGGCGCTATCGCGGGACAGTTCGGTGTCTTCGGCTTCATCGTGGCGATCGCGGTTCTGCTGGGTGGCTTCTTCGTCATTCAGCAGTACCTCGAGGACCGCGATACGTCGGACATCATTCCGATTCCTGGCGTGCCGGACGCGCCGGCGATCGGCCCGATCGACCCGGGAGTGACCGAAGAGGGAGAAGACGAGGCAGACGAGTAATGACCGCCCCATCGCGCTCCAGTAACGCAGTCGCGGTGGTGGAGAGCGGTGGCTTCGGCGGCTGTCGTGCTGACATGACGCCGGAGGTGATCGCCTGATGGCCGACAGCGGAGACGAGTTCGGCGAAGAGCTCGGCGGTGACCCTGTCGGTGACACTGGCAGCAGCGGCGACGACGATGCGCTACTGTCGGGCATCGACCTCAGCAACTTCCTGACCGGCTCGTCGTCGCTCGATGGCGTGGATTTCAACGCCGCGAGCGGCATCAACGCCATCCGCGTAGCTCAAGCCGCGCTCGGGACGGTCTCGTTCGCACTGATCTACGGCCTCAACTCGTTCATCGACGCGTGGACGAACGCTGTCGCCCGAGTCATCGACTCGTTCGGTGGCTTCATCGGCAAGCTCATCGGCGCCACGGCTAGCGTCGGCATCTCGGCCGTCGAAGGCGCCTGGTCGTTCACGCTCACTGAGTATGGCCTGCTCGCGTACCCGATCGCACTGATCATCGTGCTGGCGACGTTCTACGTTGCTGACGAAGGCATCAGCGCGGCGCGTGAGGTGCTATTCGGATGAGTGCCGGCCTCGACGGGGGCGGTGGCGAGAGCTTCACCGGCGACCCAGACGACGTCGACGACGAAAGCACGAGCGACGATGGCGGCGGTGGCGGAGTTCTCGACTCCGTCACGAACTCCATCAGTGGCTGGGGCGACTTGTCGCTCCCAACCGCGCTCAAGAGCTTCCTCGCGGACCCGCAGCGGTTCATCGTCGGCGCCGTCGCGACTGCGCTTTTAGAGACCGTGTTCGGGGTTGTCACGACCGCGATCAACGTGATCATCCGGGTGTTCCTCGGCACCAATCCCGGGGAGTTCAATGCGCCCGGAGAGACACTCGGCCTCGCCGACGTGCCCGTCTACGTCGTGGACCAGATCCTCAGAACGGGAGGATACGCTAGTACCGAGATCCTCGACGCGATCGCGAGCCTGAACGACCCGGTGTTCGCGCTGGCGAGCAACGCCGGACCGGCCACGCCGCTGATCATCACCGGCGTCGTCGTCATCGAGATCATCGCGGTGCTGTGGCTGCTCGAGAGAGCGGTCTACGTAGCCGCCGACCTGCTGCAGCTTGGAGGGCTGACTGAATGAATATTAAACAGACACTGAAATCCCCGGTAGCGAAGGTCTCGGCGGGTCTCGGCGCGATCACCGCGATCGCACAGCCCGATATCCTCTTCGCGGTCGTTGACGCTCTCGTGGCGTCGGGACCGCAGATCTTCAGCGCTCTGACGGTGAGCGCTCTCACGCTGCCACGGTTCCTGCCGCCCGATTCGACGGTCGACTGGATCCTCGTGGCAGCGGCGGCGCTGTTCGTGCTGTACCTCGCCCGGGAGATCAACGAGAACTTCGAGAGAGAAGGACTATGACACACCACAACGCGGACGGTTCGGTGTCGGATCGAGCGGAAACAGAGAGTGGTGAGCGCTGATGTCGGCGACGACACTCGCGCTCGGGATCCTCGCGATCGGCGCGGTGGTCTTCTTCGTCGGGGTCGACTCGACGCGGATGGCTGCGGCGAAGACGGGCAAGACGATCAAGAGCAACGCGAATCGGAGCGTTGCACTCGGTGCTGGCGGCGCGATCGCCGGGCTGCAGTTCGGCGACGCGCTGGTGAACGCGATTCTCGCGAACACCGGCTTCTCGCTGGCCGCGGTCGCCGGCGTGATGGGCGCGCTCGGAATCGAGGGCTTCCTCGGTGACATCACCGGGTTCCAGTTTCTACTGATCGGCTTCGTTGCCTTCGCGACCATCTTCGCGGTGTTCGGCGGAGGTGACGACTGATGTCGGCGCTGTCGCAGTTCCGGGTCGAAGAGCCTACTTTGACCCGCTACGGCGTGTGCGTGCTCCTCGGACTCATAGGGACGTTCGTGGCGGGAGCCACGTTCCAAACAGGAGTGAGCACGCCGCTCAGACTGTTTGCCGTCGGAACCGGTCTCATCGCTGCCATCGGATGGTTCGGATTCGCGTGGATAGAAGCATCGCAACTCGACGAGCTGGAGGAAGACCGATGAAGCTCGACACACGCCGGATGATCCGGGGCTGGCTTCTCGATCTCCCCGATCGGACGCTGCTCGCGACCGGTGTCGGACTCCTCGGACTGCTCGTGCTCGGAGGCGTCACCGGAACGGACCTCGTCTTCGGCGTCGGGCTCGCCGGTCTACTCGGAGTCGTCTACATCGCCGGAAACGTCGACTTCGATGCCTGCCCGAACTGTCGGATGGAGGTCTCTGCGACGGGTGACCGCTACTGCGCGACTTGCGGAGCGCGTCTCGACGAGCTTGAAGCGGCGCCGCCGCTCGACGAACGCGTCGACGAGCGTCATCGACCGGTCAACCTCAAGGGGATTGAGCGCTCGCCGGATGTCGGGGCGATCGCCGACGGCGGCGAGTTCAACAAGCCCGAAGATGAGGAGGTGAGCTCCTGATGGGCGTCGTGAAGGATGGTGCCCGTCTCATCGGGTTCCTGTTCATCGCGACGGTTCTCGGTGGGATCCTCGCTGGCGTCGGCGACATCACCGTGCCGTCGGTGATCAACGGAACGCCGCTCGGCCCGCAGAATGAACTCGCGCCGATCGCGTGGACCGCCGTCGCCGGCGCGGTGATCTACGGCGTCAGCGAGGTGAAGGGATGATATCGACCATCGGGGGCGCGTTAGATGTCGCGGCTGGGGGAGTGAGGCTGTCTTTTACGACGTTCGGCAGTCTGTGGGAGATCGCAGTAGTAGTCGTCTGCTCAGTCCAGGCACTCTACCTCGTAGCCATCTTCCTGAAGAAAGAGGAGACGGGTGGGAGTATCCCTCCGGGAGGGTGGCGATGAACCGCGGCGCCGCGGTCGCCGCGGTCAGCCTCGCTGTCCTCCTCGTCACGACGATGGCGACGCCCGCACTGGCAGCCGTGGCGTCCCCCGGCGACACGATCCCACAAACCAACGCCTCGGAGATCTCGTCCGCGGGTCCGTTCGATATCGACGAGCTGCGGAACGGCGGTCGACAGCCCGCGGCGGCGCCGCCGAGCGTACGCTACGTCGGCGGCGGCGAGGTCGACGGTGCGATCGCCGTGCGGTACCGCCCGGCCGATCCCCTGAGTAACGACCCGGTCTACCTCGAAGGCGGGCAGACGCTAAACACCGACCAGATCGAGCTGTACTCGACGGTGTTCGGCGACTCCACCGGCAAGTACGAGCTCGTCATCGTCTACTGGCAGCCAGAGACGCGCCAGACCGAGAACGGGACGCCTGTCGATGTCGCCGCGAATCAAGAGGTGCAGCGGGCGACCGTCACCGTCGAGGACGGCTACGCGTCGGCACCGGTCGAGCTGAACAGCCACTACGAGCAGAACGTCCAGGCGACGATGTGGCTCGAGCAGGACGGACAGGCCGTCGACGGAGCCCGCTGGCGGTTCGAGCATGCGAGTGCGCCGGCGAGCCAGCAGGTCCAGATCGAGACCCAGGCCGACGCATGGTGGTACTCGTTCCGGACCGCGATCCTTCCAGGAGTCGCGTCGATCATCATCGGCCTCTCCGGTGCGAAGGCGACGCTACGCCTCGCCGGGAGAGGCCCGGGGTACAGCCTCACTTCGTGGGGACTCGCCTCCGCGTTCGGTCTCGCCGGCGTGCTTGGTGGCCTCTACTACGAGGTGGCGACGGTCGTCGCGAACCTCGACGTGCTGATGGGGCTCTCGTTGCTCCCGATCGCCTACGGCGGCGGGCTGCGGATGAGCCCGCCGACAGAGCGGATCGCGTTCGTTCGGAAGGAGCTCACCGAGGCGGTGAGTCTCCGCCGGGGCGAGACTGACAAAGAGAAGGAAGCCGCCACGGACGGCGGTGAGGCGACGCCGAGCGTCACCGACGCGGTCGATCTTGGCGAGGACGGCTACTTCGATGAGCTCTACGAGCAGCTGGCGATCAAGACGACGGTTCGGGCGCCCGACGGCGGGCGGATGGTCCCGAAGAAGGGGATCCGACCGTTCTTCGCGCGGCTGTTCGCCAAGGCCGCTCGGCTCGATCTCTCGCAGCTGCGGACGCGTGTCCGCGTCGAGGGTGACGCCACGCAGAAGGTGTACGTCGACCCAGACGAGGACAGCGCCGTGAGACACCGACCGGCCCGCCTTCGGCGTCGGATGCCCGTCTGGCACCGGCTCCCCGAGCCGGCCGACGGCGAGACGCTGTCGCCGATAACGCGCGGCCTCTACGGGCTGCTCACGGTCGGCACGCTCGGGCTACCCGCCATCGGGTGGCACGCCGGCGAGGCGGCGGCGAACGTGCCCACTGTCGGCGCTGGGGTCGGGCTCGCACTGCTGGCCGTTGAGAGCTACGAGGCCGTCGATGGCGCGATCAGCTTCGAGCCGGCGCCGCGACACGACGTCACTGCGGACGCCTCGCTCACGGTCATGCAGAGCGAGCACGCGGACGCGAAACTCCTCGAGGACTACGAGGAGATCGCGTGGAGCGAGCGCCTCAGCACGGCGCTGGAAGCCCGCGACATCGACTCCCGCCGTGACGCCACGATGATCCGGACGTTCCTCGAAGACGAGATCGGCGTCCCGCTGGATGCGCTCGGCCTCGACGACAACGCCGGCACCGAGGTCGACGACCAGGTGGCGAGCGACTTCGACTTCGACGAGAGCGAACCGGAGCCGGCCGAACGGAGCGCGCCGCGGCGAGCGGAGGGGGACGATGACTGAATCGACGCGAGCCCGCACGACGCGCCCGGCGCTCGACATTCTCGACCGTGACCAGGACCGGCTGCTCTACGACGGTGACACGCGACGAAACCCGCC
>Ga0207753_1000850_pt1 | contig 11071 bp, 3 predicted proteins | sample PonA233FremontCA_2_FD_187273 | JGI IMG/M metagenome (GOLD analysis project Ga0207753, IMG submission 187273) | Salt pond sediment microbial community from Fremont, CA, USA - Pond A23 Sediment 3 (SPAdes) | ecosystem: Environmental > Aquatic > Non-marine Saline and Alkaline > Saline | place: USA...
TCATCGAACGCTCGTGAAAATACGACGGTCTCGCTGCCACCAGGACCGATATCGAGTGTTTTAGTCTCCACGGACTCATTGTTCACGAGTAGCGTTGCGGTGTGTGTTCCTGGCTCGGTCCCAATGTTCACGATGGTTGCGGTCACCTCGGTTGACTCGCCTTCAAGTACTGTGTCCGACGCAATCTCCGGGTTTGTCGTTCGGAAGGTTGCTGGGCGGACCACAGTCAGCGTTCCGGCATCAGTACCGTTGACTGTGATTTCGTACGCGCTGGCAGCAGTTGCTGTGTACGTGAGTTGTTCTGTGGTAGTCTCTCCGGGACTGACAGTCACCTCCTCGGTCGTCTTCACGTCCTCATCGGCCGCCACCGCAACTGACAGACGCCCCTCACGGTCGCCCGTGTTCTCGATGGTGGCGCTCACCGTAACCTCCTCACCTTCGTCCACAACGTCCCCTTCAAGCTCTGCGTCCGTGACCACTAGATTCGCCGGTGCGTCCACTGTCAGTGTCCCAGCCGTCGTTTGGTTGACCTGCACGTCGTACGCACCAGGCTGCTCGATGGCCCCGCGCAGCTCAACTGTTTGTGAGTCACCGCCCGCAAGCGTCACCGATTGCGTATCGATCTTTTCTGTGGTCCCATCTTGGTTCGTCGCGCGAAACGCCGGGTTAAACGTCCCCTCAACGTCGCCGAGATTTGTTATCTCGGCCGACACGACGGCAGTGTCGCCCGCTACGATGGTGTCAGTACCAAGCGATGCGTTTGACACTTCGAACGTTGCGGGTTCGGAAACTGTGAGGGTCCCAGCCGACTCATCGTTCACGGCGATTCCGTACGTTCCTGCCTCCGCGAAGTTCGGTGCGAACTCGATGGTCGTTTGCTCGCCGGCCTCAACGGTACGCGTCGCGGTATCTTCCGTCGTCCCGTCAACTTGGAGGTCGACGGAAATCTCGCCTGCAGTCCCACCGTCGTTTTCGATGGTTGCGGTGACCGTTGCCGACTCACCAGGGTCAAGCCGCGTCTCTGACAGCTCTGCGTCTATGACTGAGACGTTTGCTGGTTGCGGTTGGTCAACGGTGAGTGTCTGCGTGGGACCGTCACCGACACCGATCGCGTACTCACCTGCCGTCTCGAACGACGGCGTGAAACTAACCGTCGCCGTCTCAGCGGCAGCAACGTCGACGGATTTGGATTCTCTGACAGTGCCATTACGCTGTAGTTCGGCCGTATACGTGTCGTCTGCATCTCCGATATTGGCAATCTCAGCTGTCACGGTGACCGTCTCGCCGACGGTAATCTCGGATTCAGACAGCGTCACCGCTGTCACGTCGAATTCGGCTGAGGGGGGTTCCGTAACAGTGAGCTCTCCTGCATCCGTACCGTTGACGTTAACCTCGTAGGTGCCTGTGTTCTCGAACGGGTGACGAAAGTCGACAGTTCGCGTCTCGCCCGGTCTGATCTCAACATCTGTGGTGTTGATAACGCCGTCTGCGTCGCTCCTTAGCTCGGCCGTGAACGTCCCTGTCTCAGTGCCCACGTTCTCGATGTCGGCTGTGATCGTGGCGGTGTCTCCCTCGACGATCTCCGACTGCTCAAGGCTGGCGTCCGTTACTTGAAACTCGGCGTTCACTGCGGCAGCTTCGGCTCCAATGCTGCTCCCGCCTGAAAGAGTCACTGCTGCAAATATGACTACAATACAGAGCCAGATAGCGAACGCTTTACGACCGGACATAGCGACTTAACCCAACCGAGAGGGATTGTAATAGAGATTGAATCCGAATTAAGACGGCCTTAGTCACTCGCGTTATGTCGGCCAGCAGGCCACGCAAGTACGGAAAGACTTGGTAGCTCTCTCCAGATTGCAGCGGCGATTACTGAGTCTGCCGCAAGTTGTTTTCTGAACGGTGTCCCACTCACGAGCCCGCCTGTAGCGGTGACCGCGCGCGTCAGACTGGTGATTCAATATCAGCCAGCTGTGCCGCTCGGTAAAACCGAGCGTATCGCACGAGGGCTCGCCAACAGCCCACCGCTACAGCCGCCCCAGTTGCGTTGACGCCGATATCTCCGAACGCGAAGGTGCGAGAGGGGAGTCGCGACTGTAGCAGCTCAATCGTCACCCCATACCCCACAGCACAGCAGAACACGAGCAGAAACACGTGCCATCCGCGCAGCCGAGAATCATGCAGTGCGTACGCGAGCATGACTGCCAGACAGGCGTACGCGAGAAAGTGCAGCCAGTCCGAGTAGGGAAACAAACCAAGCGGTCCCGTGTGAAAGGTTTGGGTGCCCGGGCCGGCGCGGATCGAATAATACAGAATAATTCCCGCAACCGTGAGAACGGCGCCCCATCGAACCGTATTCGGTACAATTGGGAGCCGTACTCGGCGCATACGCCGTGAGGGTGTCGTCATCACAAAAAGGCCACGTAATCAGTTCATGTCGATCGGTGGGGTCGGAAAGATCCCCGAATGTGCTACGCTTGGTACTGGCCATATCGAACGAAAACGCTAATCCGAGGCGCCCACAGTTGCACACTAATGCCCTTGCCCGAGGAGACGACCGAAGCCGCTCGTGAGTACCTCGAGGATCATCCCGAGACCGAGGACGCGCTCGTCGCCCTCCTTGTGCGCGACGCCGATGATGAGACGTGGACGTTCAAGGAGATCGAGCTTAACTCAGGTCAGTTCGGTGAGCTCGTCTCTCGCGATCTCGCGACCGCTGTTGATGATGGCTACCGCCTTCAGAACCCGGATGCCATTCGTGCCGCCATCGACACTGTCGGATCTGACAGAGCTGTCGACCCCACGACTACCGACGCGACGTCTCCGGACACGACATCGTCAGCAATCACTAGCCCCGGTTTTATTACGACGCTTTTGCCAAGCGATTTCCGAACGGCTCTCGCAGTAGTCGGCGCGCTCGTTACAGTCGTTGCGGCACGGCTCGTCGGTGCCCCCGCAGTGTTTCAAGACGGCTACGTGGTCTCGCCAGCCAATGACACCTACTTTTTCCGCTACTGGCAGGAGCGTCTTGCTGCCCGTGCTGATGGAATTTTTGATGTCGCGGTGTTTGCGGACATGGGTGGGGCTGCGAGCACACGTCCACTCGCACACGCGATCAACTGGTGGTTAACTGTCCTGGTCGGCGGTGTTGATGCCGCCCCCGCTGTTGCGGCATGGCTTCCCATCGTGACTGCCGTCTGTCTTGGCTATATCGTCTACCGACTGACGTACCTGCTCACGAGTGACGTTCGCGTTGCACTCGCCGCAGTCCTGTTTTACGGACTTGCACCTGCTAACGTGGTCTATACAACGGTTGGCTTTCTGGATCACCAAGCCCATCAGTATCTGTGGCTTGGACTGCTCGTGTTTGCGTTGACTGCGCTTGCAGGAGATGTTGCAGCACGCGCACACGAGACAGACCCATCTACTGCCGCTCGCGATCACGCGCGCGCTCGAGAGTCATGGGTATTAGCTGCTGGACTGGCCGTTGCTGTCGGTGCCTCCGCACATCTCTGGGGTGGGTCGCCCCTTACGTTCATTCCGGTAGCCGCTGTGGTTGGACTTCGGGTTGCACTCGATATCCGCCACGATGGCCTCCCGGCTGTCGGAAACATTCCCCTTCTTGTAGGACTACTCCTCGGCGCCGGGCTCGCGCTCGTTGCGCATTTTGGCCTCGGCTGGCACGAATCGATTGCGGCCGTCACGCCATTACTTGTTGCCTTCGGAGCACTCGTGGTGGTTGGCGCTGGTGAGCTGTGGCGCCAGAACGAGTTCCCTGCAACGACGTTTATCGCTGTTGAGATACTCGTCGCTGGTAGTGGTCTCCTCGCGTATTGGCGACTTCGACCGGCTGAGATCGAACGCTTCCGAACTCGCGCCGCAGATCTGTTTTTCCGCGAGGGTGCGACGGAGACAGTCTCACTGTTCAGCCCTGACTTTGCGGTCGTGTTCGGCCCACTTCTACAACTCGGCCTCGGTTTTTATTTTGGGATCGCTGTTCTCGGCGCGGCGACGTGGACTGTTGCCCGTCAATATGAACCCGGCTGGCTGGTGCTCGTGTGTTTCGCATGGTACTACACGCTGCTTGCGACGATTCAGGTACGGTTTGCTGGCCAGCTTGCGATCTTTATTGCGCCCGTGGCGGGCATCGGCTTGATTTATCTGCTGGCTGCACTTGATCTTGCACGACCTGTTGACCTGTTCGACTCGGTGAGTACAAATGGCAAAACAACGAGGTCTGCTCCTTCAGACCACACCGGACTGCCGGAGGGGAACACAAGTACGTCCATTTTCGATCGTCTCGAGGACACCGAATCCACCGCTGGGATTTCCTCGCTTCGGATCCCAGAACGACACCGCTTGCGTGGGTATCTTATTGCGGTGGTAATGCTTGTGCTACTCTTTAACATCATCCTTGTTCCGCCACTTGTCGGACAGACCACCCACGACCGGGCACAGTTTGAGGCCGCACAAACAATCGACGCGCATGCCGACACTGTTGACCGCAACTATCCTCAGAATTTTGTGCTGAGTCAGTGGGGTGACAATCGCATGTATAACTACTTTGTGAACGGTGAAGCAGAGAGTTATGGGTACGCTCGGAGTACCTACGGTGAGTTTCTCGCCTCATCTGATCCCGATGATTGGTATAACCGATTCCAAGGTCAAGTTGGGTATATCGTAGTTACGAACCAGGAGAGTACACCTGAAATAGACAGCACCTACAGAGCATTACATACTGGGCTAGGTGTTGGTGCCAACAATACGACTGCCACCGGCCACTATCAGTTGCTTACAAATCGCGATGGCGTCCGCGCCTTTGCTGTTGTTCCTGGTGCAAGGGTGCGCGTCAGTGGGACGACCGGTGAGCGTGTTTCGGCAAGCACAATGGTCTCTTTCGCTGATGCCACCTACAGATATACCAGAAACGCCACGATCACAGAGGGCAGTGCCGTAATTCGAGTTGCGCATCCGGGAGAATATACTGTCGGAAACGAGACAGTCACTGTGACGGCTTCCGATGTCCTTGCTGGGAATCGAATTAGCAGCGTGTCAACCTAGCCGTAAATCGATTAGTGCTAGTGCTCAATCCTTTCGCACACGCTTGCGGGAGCAATCAAATACTCATTCTGTGTATCCTTCTTGCTATAACCCTCGATCTGGAAACGGGCGTCTAACACCCCTCAGAAGCCCATGATATACATTCACACACAACCTGGGTTCACACAAAGTACTTATGCTAGTCAGATTAACAATCGAACGCAGCCCCTACCCCACAATGCGACACGATCGTGAGTAATCTGTGCCAAGTCCGGCTGCATCTCGCTAATGATGTTGGCTGTGACGAATGGGCGGACGGAGGCGTAGACAAAGCAGACTGTCGCGACGCAGACAACACACAACAACAATGACAAACGACACAAACACACGCACGAAGGCTAACGCAGTCTTCTTTGCGGCGATCATGGTCATCTCCATGGTCGCAGTTGGTTTCGCGGCTGCTCCCGCAGCTGCGGCTAACGGTGCTTCCTTCGATAATCTTGACCCTAGTACGGTCAACGAGGGAACCACTGTTACCCACGACTACGAATTTAGTGTAACAGACGTATCGCCCGACGGAGATACCGACACCTTCCAAGTAACGCTACCGAATAGTGCTTCATTCGATACGGATGGCACCAACTCGGCTACGATTACTGATGGTGACGGGAATGATATTCCGGTAGACGATGTGTCCTTCGCAGACGCCGGCGGCACAAACAACCGGATTCTGATCACCTTTAGCCCTGACTCCTCGCTCCAGACGAGTGAGGATCTGACCTTTACGGGACAGGTGACTGTTAACTTCCCGAACGCTGGTGACCTCGACGTTGATGTCACCGGCGAGGTCATTGACTCGAACGGTGACAACTCCGCAGACTCCGCAACGGTAAGCATCACCGATACGGCTGATACCGTCGAGTACCAGGTCAACGGACAGGCTCAGGGTGTCTACTACCAGGGTCAGGATGTCAGTGCCCTTGGTGAACTCATCCAGGACGACGAGGAGTACATCCTGCGCTCGGTTGACGAGTTCAGTGATGATGGAGATGAGATCACCTCGAGCTCGTTCGAAGCTGAGTACGACCCGGAGGGCGGCGTCATCGAGATCGACACCGCGAACCTCGAATCTGGTGACTACTTCCTCCGTGGTAACGGTATCCCGGAGAACCGTGACAACTCCTTCGAGCTGACCGTCCAGGACTTCAGTGCTGAGTGGGACGAGGACTCCTACGACACTGGTGAGGAGGCTGCTGAGCTCGACGTTGAGTCCCAGCGGAACTCCTACGACCTGAACATCAGCGCAGACGGGCTCGACTACGACCAGCTCGCGGACCTGTTCGAAGACGCTGAGGGTCCGGTTGGCGACTTTGACCGGGACGAGAACGAAGACGATGACGAAATCATCGTCCGTGGCTACCGGGATGACTCGATTGAGGCGAACTTCAGTAACGCCGACATCGACGCTGACGAGTACGAGTTCGACCTCGAAGTCGTCGACACGGAAGCGTCCGACTCGGCTTCGGTGAACATCACCGAAGAAGACACTGACGCCACCTTCACCGAGTCCGTCGTTACGGGCGCGGCCGGTGACGTTGTCAACGTGACCGTTGACCTCGAAGACTCCGACAGTACGTTCGTCTCGATTGGCGGCGACGATGTCGGCTTCTTCGACGTGGTCTACGTTGAGGACGACGACGATGACGGCGAAGCGAGCTTCCAGGTGAACACCCGGACGCTCGGCACCGACGAGGCAGCCGACGCCTACGAGTCGGAAGACGACATCGTTGAAACTGATGCGGCTAGTGAGGGCGCCGAGTTCACTGACGAGGACGGCGCCACGGCAGGCAGCAGCGCCGCCGAGTTCCGCAAGAACTCCTCTGGACTCGACCAGAGTGAGCTGGCGCGGCCGGCGCAGCCTGGCGAGTACGACCTGATTGCGAGCGGAAGCGGTGAATACACCGTCGACGAGGACGGCGACCTCGTCGTTGAAGACGAGCTCGACATTTCGACGCTCGATCTGACCGAGCCGACGGTCGAGAGCGTCGCCACGTGGACCGCTCCGACTGAGTCCAGCGACGACGCTGACAATGCTGGGGAAGTGCTCGAGGAAGTCACGCAGCGCGAGGACATCGCACTGGACGACCGGCTGGTCATCCAGGTCCAGGCTGACGGCATCGAAGGGTTCGTTGCCCAAGAGTCTGGCACCTCGCTGTACGACCTCAACGAGGGCGTTGACGGGGACGTTCTCAACACGCTCGTTGATGACGACAATGACCAAGGTGTGAACTTCGAGGTCGAGACCGAGGGTTCGACGGCTAACCAAGAGCCGACCTCGCTCGATCTCTCGGAGACGACCGTCTACTTCGCTGACGGTCAGTTCTTCGTTGTTGCTGACACGAGCAACGACGACGCCTTTACCGGCAGCGTCTCTGACGGTGACAGCTTCGATGTCACCTACGAGTACGTGACTGACGACGACAACCGCTACAGCTTCGATGACGACGAGCCGCCGACGTGGGACAGTAACACTGCGGCGGACTCCTTCGCGTACTACCCGGCTGACACTGATACTGTCTCCGGCGAGACGAGCTTCACGCTCGAAGAGCGCTCGGCGAGCTTCAACAACGAGAACGCGAACGACTCCGTTGAAGTCGCAGTGAGTGAGGAAGCCTCGATTACGGGCACGACGAACATCGCTCCGGGGACGGAGCCCACTGTTCGTCTGCGCTCGGCCTCGGGCGTCTCCCCGCAGTTCATCCTGACGGATGACGAGGTGGAGATTGCCGAGGACGGAACGTTCGAGTCTACAATCGACACGACTGAGGGCGAAGTCGGTAGCGAAGGGACGCTTCGCTTCCGTGTCGGTAGCTCCAACGTCGAAGAGATTGACGCAGTGCTCGTCGAGCAGGTCTCCGCGCCCGCGACCTTCGAGGTCTCGGAGCTGAGCCCGAGCTCGGCCACCGCGACGGCTGGTGACTCGGTCACGGTTTCGGCCACGATCGAGAACACTGGCGAAGCCGAGGCTACCCAGGATGTCGCGCTCACGCTTGACGGCGACGAGCTCGACACCCAGGAAGTCACCCTCGCGGGTGGCGACTCCACCACCGTCGAGTTCACGGCCGATACGTCTGGGCTCGACGCTGGTGACTACGAGCACGGTGTGGCCACTGACGACGACGAAGCGACCGGCACGCTCACTATCGAGGCCGCTAGCGACGGCGGCGACGGCGACGATGGTGACGACGGCACCGACGGTGACGACGGTGGCGACGGCGACGACGGTGGCGACGGCGAAGACGGCAGCGATGGTGAAGACGGTGGCGACGGCGGCACCGACGACTCCACGCCCGGCTTCGGCGCGCTCGTCGCACTGGTCGCTCTCATTGCGGCTGCGCTCCTCGCGACGCGGCGGAACGAGTAACGCAGCTGCGATCGACACTCGTTAACTATCGGCCCTCGCGGGCCGACTCCCTGCGGCATTTTTTATTAGACTTGGTTGCCTAGCGTCAGCGCTACGATGTAATCACTCATGTTTAGCCCGCTATCCGAGGTATGGTATTACAGCGACCAAGGGTGGGCATCGTTGACAGAGCAATCGACGATTATTACTCTTGGCTGTTACCGCTACGCTTCGTATCCACATCGGCGTGTGGGACGTTGCGTCCGATATTATGGCGAACAGTTGAGCTTCTATCCGCACAAAGTATATATCAACTCCGCTGCATTTAGCAGGCAGAGGCCCTCTGTTCGACAGACACACTCAGAACACAGCCGCCACTACTTCCAACAATGACATCCGAAACGAATACACGGACGCAAGCCGGCGCGATCCTCTTCAGCGTGCTCATGGTCGTCTCCATGGTCGCTGTTGGGGTTGCCGGCTTTGCCGGCTCCACGGCCGCCCAGACGAGTAACCCCACCGATGTTGATTTTGTCGTTGACGGACAACCCAATCCGAATATTGTGTATGAAGGCCAAACCGTTAGAGCCGTCGACATCCAGGCCAACACGGAGTATGTCCTCCGGTCGGTCGATGAATACGACGGCGACGATATCACAAGTAGCGCATTTGTGTCAGAGTACGAAACGGATTCAAACGGAAATCTTACGATCGACACGAGTGGGCTTGAACCCAACGATTACTTCCTTCGGGGGCCGAATCTCGACGAAACACGAGACAACACGTTTGAACTGGCTGTCCAAGAGCTCAGTATTGACTGGGAGGCATCCACCTACGACACCGGCGAAGAGGAAGCCGAACTTAACGTTGAGTCGCGGCGGAACAGTTACAATCTCAATGTCAGTGCTAACGGGCTTGACTATAATGAGCTTGAAGATCTCTTTGGTGAGAACAGCAACAACGATCCTGTGAACGGGATTGCGCAGGACGCCGCAAGCGATGACGATGAGATCATTGTCCGTGGCTTCCGTGATGACGCGCTTATCGCGGACTTCAGTAACGCCGATATTGATCCAGGTGAGTACGAATTCACGGCCGAAGTGACTGATACGGACGCCGAAGATACCGCATCGGTGACCATCGAAAGCGAAGACGTCGATGCTGACTTTGCTGAATCAATCACCACCGATACGGCTGGTGATGTCGTCGAGATAACTGTCGAACTGGAAGACTCCGACAGCACATTCGTCTCGATTGGCGGCAACAACGTTGGCTTCTTTGATGTGGTGTATGTTGAAGACGAGAATGATGACGGTGAAGTGACCTTCCAAGTGAACACCCGGACGCTCGGTACGGACGCAGCTGCCAACGCATACTCTTCGGCCGACGACACTGTCGAGCCAGACGCTGCCAGTGAAGGGGCAACGTTTGAAGATGCTGATGGCGATCCATTTGATGACACACGTGAGTTCCGAACAAACTCCGATGGACTCGCCCACAGCGATCTGGTGCGGCCGCTCCAACCGGTCGAATACGATCTCATCGCGAGCAACGGTGAGTTTACCGCTGATGATGACGGTGATCTCATTGTGGGGAATGAGCGCGATATCGCCACGCTCGATCTCACTGAACCAACAATTAACGGCGTCACGATCCACACGGCCCCGGCCGGCGCCACGGATGATGCTGACAACGTTGACGAACTCCTTGGCGCCGCGACACCACGAGAGGAGGTTGCTCTCAACGACCGACTGGTCATCCAGGTTGAAGCAGATGGCATCGAAGGCTACGTTGCACAGGCAAGCGATGCACGTCTTGAGGAACTCAGCGAGGGGATCAACGGAGACGCCCTCAGAGAACTTGTTGACGATGATAACCACCAAGGGGTGAACTTTGCGATCGAATCGACAACGGCAACAGCTAACCAAGGGCCAACCACACTTGATTTCGCAGAGACAACCGTCTACTTCGGCGATGGGCAGTTCTTCGTGGTTGCCGATACAAGCAACAGTGACACATTTGACGGTAGTGTTTCTGACGGTGACAGCTTCGATGTCACCTATGAGTATGTAACTGCTGATGACAACCGCTTCCGCTTCGATGATAGCACTTCACCGCCTGAGTGGGATAGCAGTGAAGGCGAGGACTCGTTCCCGTACTTTGCAGCTGGCGATAGCGCTGCTGCCGAGGCCGGCTTCACACTTGCGGACCGACAAATATCATTCGAGAATGTGAATTCGGATGGTCAAGTTGAAGTCGCGGTTGCCGACGACGCAGAGATTACAGGGACGACGAACGTCGCACCGGGCACAGACACCAGCCTCAGACTGCGCTCGGCTGGCGATGTCTCTCCACAGTTCATCCTGACAGACAATGATGCAGTAATCGACGAGGATGGAACGGTCAGCGCAACCCTTGACACAACGACAGGGGCAGTCGGTAACGAAGCGACGATCCGTGTCCGCACTGGGACTACCACTATTGAGGAGACTGACGCGATCCTCGTCGAATCAGGTAATGGTGAGAATGGCGACGATAGCAGCGATGACGGTAGTGATGGAGCCGATGATGGCGATGATGGCAGTGATGGTGCCGACGGTAGTGCTGGTGATGGCGGCAGTGGCGATG
>Ga0207753_1000851_pt1 | contig 11068 bp, 7 predicted proteins | sample PonA233FremontCA_2_FD_187273 | JGI IMG/M metagenome (GOLD analysis project Ga0207753, IMG submission 187273) | Salt pond sediment microbial community from Fremont, CA, USA - Pond A23 Sediment 3 (SPAdes) | ecosystem: Environmental > Aquatic > Non-marine Saline and Alkaline > Saline | place: USA...
AGAAGTTATATCTCAGTACCGGCATAAAACGAACGTAGACCATCGCGAGCGCATCTATCAACCCCGTTCTCGATGGCTATACCACCTCTGGGCTCGCATGACCACGTCCCCTGGCGCGACTCGATCGTGCCGACCACCACGCTCGCCCCCTCATGAACATCCGGAGAAATTAGTTCGTGTGATTCGATGAGTCTCTTCGATACTGCACTCGCCGTTGTCGCCTTCCTCGGATTCTTCGCGATTGTGGAGTACACGACTTACCGCGTCATGGAGCGAGAGCATCGGAAGCGAAGCCTCTATCGGCTATTTTTTTCTTCGCATGGACGGGGCTAGCGCTTGTCCACATGTGGGTAGTCGCACCTCTGCTCAATCTGCCACCGACCGCTGCTGTCGGGGTTGGAGTGGCCATCCTGATCGTGTTTCTGTTGGGCCTGCTTGATCTCCCGCTTTTCAGGTCGGTCGGGGTGATCGGACTGTATCCGTTCGCGCAGGTGTACGAACTGTTCGTGATACTGCTACTCCTCGCTGAAGGGGTGGCGGTAGTCGCATCATTCGTACCGGTATCACAGTTGGAGCTCCTTGCTGGAGCTGGCCCGAGCAATCCTCAAATTCAAGCGGCACTCGGGTTGGGCGTCGCGGCTTCATTCGTTGCCCTGACGTTCTACGATCCAAAGGGAGAGAACGGGTATTACTATCTCTCTGAGCGCAACCTACCAGGTCCTAAGATAGATTCTGAGGCGATCAGGAACAAAATCCAAGAAAAGGAAGCTAATACGGCCAACACTGCCGGTCGACAAGCAGATACTCCCCGTCTCAAGGATGAGGAAATCGAGAGTCCGCTTCCAGAGAGTTCGCGAGCACCGGCCAAAGCACCAAACAATCCCGAGTACGAGTACGACTGGACCCGCTCAGACATCGGTTTCGACGATATCGGCGGCTACTACGAGGTCAAGGAACGACTCGCTGAGGAAGTTCTCCAGCCAGCTCGCGCGGCGGCACGTGGAGACAACCGCTACGACCGCTTCGGAATCGAGCCCTCACGGGGTATACTCTTCCACGGCCCGCCCGGGACCGGGAAGACGCTGTTCGCTCGGGCACTCGCTGGCGAACTGGACGTCCCGTTCGTCGAACTCGGCCCGGCGGACGTGACCAGCAAGTGGATCAACGAAGGGCCACAGCGGGTGCGTCAGTTGTTCGAGGAGGCTGCGTCCATCGGCCCCTGTGTCATCTTCCTCGACGAGGCAGAACACCTCTTCGGCGGTCGCGATGTCGGCGCTGGCGGTGCTCACGCCGAGGATCGGAAAATCACCAGCGAGTTGCTGGTTCATCTGACTGCGGAGGACCGGACGGCCATCGTCGTCGGGGCAACAAACCGACCAGAGGATATCGACCCCGCGATCCTCCGCCCTGGACGGCTCGCGACGCACGTCGAGGTGGGACTCCCCGATGAAGAGAGCCGACACGCGATTCTTCAAGCGAAGTTGGAGAACGTCCCACACAGCCTCGCAGGGCATCAGCTGGCCACCCTAGCAAGCCAGACTGCCGGCTACAGTGGTGCCGACATCGAGGAACTGGTCACAGACGCGAAACGGGAGGCGGCCGGACGGGACGCTCGGGAGATTTCGTTTGAGGACTTTCCAACGTCCGAGGACATCGGGGATAATGTAGGAGATGTCGACCCCGATGTGACCACGAACGTAGATGCAAGAGGCAACCCGCCAGCGGGCTCATCTACCGAGGGTGCTGAGGATGACTCCACACTCGGATTCCAGTGATGCGGGTCGAACGGACCGTGGGACTGGTCGTAGTTACCCCACGGGCGACACTAGTTGCGGGTTGTGGGGTAACTAAATGAATGAGGTCACCTGATTCGGCGGTACCAGATCTCCCGAACTATCTTGTGCTGAATCACTCGAAATCCGCGAGTGTGGTCCCCGTCGAGAATTCGTCGTCAGGCTCGTCGCCATCCCGTGTCGCCGGGTCGTGGAACACCTGAAGCGAGCCCGACTCGTCTCGCTCGCGGGCTGACTCAGTGAACGGGACTGTGGCCGTCGATGCTGTATCGGGATCCCACGCCCGCGTGGCCTCCCGGATGTTCTCGTAGATTGTTGACCCAATGCCCCGGACATCTTTGACCATCGCTTCGAACTGCTCCACGTCAGTCTCAGCATACAGCGCCGAGAGCCGCTCGATGAGGAACGAATCGTCACCAGGATACCACGCTGACTCGGCACCGAACCCAGAGAGACGGTTGCGAAGGGCATCGTAGCGCCGTCGTCCGAAGTGGTCGACGGTATCGACGAGATACATATCCGGGCCGGGGACACCCACGTCAACCTGCGTGGCGAACCGTTCGAGCCACGGCGGTTCTCTGGGCATCTCCTGAGGCTCGTACAGCAGGCGGATACTCCCGACAGCGGTACTGATGTTCGAAGCTGTGCTGGCAAGCCCGGACAGATCGTCGCTCCCTAGGCGCCGCTCGATCTCCGTGATCGACATCCCGGCACACCACAACCAGCAGACGACCGCTGCTGTCGTTCCCTCACTTCCCGAGAGATCGTGGGCTGCCATCGCGGTTGAGATGGTTCCCTCTCCCTCGATAACCTCCATGAGATCGCAGTGGTAATACGTCTCGGCGAGTTTCGCGACCAACTGCTCGGGAGTAAGGTCTGCATCCTGGTCGGCGAGCCATTCGGTTAGAGCGAGGACATCCTCGATGGTGTTGTCGAACCAGTTGTCGTGCTCGTACTCAACCAGCGCCTCGCCGAGGGGCGTTGGCGTGTAGCGGTCGTGATCACCTTGCGGCTGTCCGACGGGTCGGTTGAGCAACCCGCGGTCAGTCAGCCACTCCAGCGTGGTCAGCACTTCGGTAACGATCTCGTCGGTAGGAGTCTCGCCGCCGAGCGTGGGTTGGTGACCTGGCCTCTGGGTGGCCGCCGTCGACCACGCGAGCGTTGACCTGACGAACTCGAGGACATCGGCAGTAGTCTCCCAGCCGTGCGCAACGAGTTCGAGCACGAGCCACCGGAGGGGTGCCTGATCGCCGAGGTGGGTCGTCACCGGCTCAAGCGTCTTCTCCTCGACTGGAGTGTCGAACTGGAACTGTTCGGCAGCCTCATCATCGCCTGCCTGTACCATCGGGAACGCGTACGCCTGATCATACGCACTCGCGTCCCGACCAGCCCGACCGATCCACTGGACGTACTCATAGACCCCGATGTACTCGAACTGGCGTCTAAGATCGGCTACGATGACCGACTGGACCGGTGAGTCGAAGCCGTAGCTGAGCGTCGTGGTACAGCAGACGCACTCGACGATACCGTCTTCGGCGTAGGACTCGATGAGGTCTTTCAGGCCAGTCTCCATCTGAGCGTGGTGATACGCCACCCCGTTTCGTAACAGGTCGATCAGTTCGCGATGGGCGTCGGTAAGTTCAGTCGAGACAGCGGCTTCGACGGCTGCCCGGAAGTCGACATCGGCGCCTGTCTCGAGAGAGAGCTCTGTAGCGATCCGTTCTGCTCGGGATTTGGTATGGGCGGTCGCATAGTTGAAAACGAGGAACGGCCCCCTCTCCCGGTTGTCTCGGATGATCCGCGCAATCTGCGTTCCGTAGTGTTCGTCAGTCTTCTCAACAGGACGCTCATCGATCGGAACGGCCCGGCGCTCCGTGCTGATGGTGAGGTCTGCGTCAAGCCAGCGCGCAATCGCGTCGGGATTCCCGATGGTCGCTGAGATTCCGAGTAGTTCCTGATTGGCTTCGAGAGCGGCACTGATCGCCTTCTCGATGTTCGGCCCCCGATGACTGCTGTAGATCTCGTGGAAATCGTCGAGGACGACCACGTCGAAGCGGTGGGCATACCCTCGAATGACCGCCTCATAATAGGACTCGAACGTGGCTACGCCGACATCAGCCTGCGTGTAGCCACGACCCTTCGTTATCGTGGCCGACTCGGGGGCCCAGGCAGCAATTGTATCTTGTTTCTCTCCCACGAGCGCTCGCGACGGGACAAGGTACGCCACGCGCTCGTTCTGCTGGAGAGCCTTCTTGATCACCGCCTCGGCGACGAAGGTCTTGCCGTTCCCCGTCTCTGCCAGCAGTAGGTGGTTGCCTTCGTCGAGGACACCTTGGTCGAATGCCTCGTACTGCGTCTGGGTGAGGTCTGTGAACGCTGCGGGCTTCTGGGCCAGTAGGTCCTCAACGAGAGCGCGGTCTGCTTTGGAAAGCGAGTCGGGGACCGGCGGCATCGTATCAACGACTATAGGCCCCACACAACTTTAATTATCGACTTAAGTACCAGTAGCTTGGTCTCCCGTTCCAGACACTGCGGTCTCGTCTGCGCTCCCATCCTGATCACTGTGCCGGTAGATTGGACACCGTTCGCACAACCCTGTTCGCGCGTTGATCGGTGGCCATATTTCAGACGGCGATCCGACGGCAGTCCCGGCTGGCACCGACCGTCAATCGCCCAGTTCCGTATCTTCGTATGTCGGGTCGTCCGACTCGACCGACCGCGACCCACTGGGGGCCGACTGGGCCTCGTCATAGGCCTCGCGCCATAACTGGTCCGCAGCCAAACTCTCCGCCTTGTGCTCCGTCTCACGCCCCCGAATCTTCGCGAGGACCGTGGTGTTCACCGCATCCCCAGAGATCACGGCCTGGCCTTTCGTCAGACCCGGCAGTTCGTCGAGGACGGCCTCGCCAGCCGACTCCACGGCATCGCGGATTGCCTGCTGGTCGGCCGGGTTGGTGATCTGCATCGTGATCTGTGTGCCACACTGCGAGAGGACCGTCTGGTCGAGTTTCGACGGGCGCTGACTGATCAGCCCAGTTCCGAGTCCGAACTTCCGCCCCTCGGAGTTGACCTGCCGGATGATATCCAGTGCGTGGGAGTCACCGTCCGGGGCGAACCGGTGGGCCTCTTCAAACAGCGTGAACACGGGGTGTTCGACGGAGTAGTCGACCGTGTCCGGGTCGCCAGTGACCACCGCTTCACGGCCCTGGTACAGCTTTCGCAGCAGGACCGCGGCCATCATCTGCTGGTCGCGACGCGACAAGCCGTTCATCTTCAGCACCGTGATCTGACCCGGGTTGATCAGCGTGTCCAAGTCCAGCCGGTCGTGCGTGCTGAAGAAGTTCGACTGCATCAAGTTGCGGTTGATCCGCCAGCGCAGTCCCGAGGCGTCGTTGTCCGGGTGGTACTGGTCACACGTCGTTTGGAGGTCTCGTGCCGAGTACGCGCCGTTCTGGCGTTGGAGAGCTTGGTACGCATCGTTGAGAACCGACGACATCCGCTCGGTCGGGCCCAACACCTCGTACAGATCCGAGAACGTGAGGTCCGCGATCCGGACGTTCAGGTCACTCGAATCCCGAATCACGACGTCGGGCGTGTAGCCATCCTCGCCCGCGAACACTGGGTTGTCGACCATCTGGTCGAGTGAGTCGTACTCGCCGTGCGGGTCGAACACCAGTACAGATGCCCGTGTTGCGGGTTTGAGCATCTCCTCAAGCAGGACACTGGCCGTGTACGATTTGCCCGACCCGGTCGAGGCGAGGATCGCGAGGTGAGTCGCCGCGATCTCGTTCACCGGGAGTTCGACGCGGACCTCCTCGTCGGGGCGATTGAGTAGCCGACCGACGTGGGCCATTCCCGGGTCGGGGTCCGCGGAGTCACGCAGGTGCGGCGGCGTGACGGTCGGAATCGCCACCTCAAGCATCGCACCGGGCGCTCGGCGGACGAGCGTGCCCTCGGTCGGCACCTGCCGGGGGTTGCGGAACGACTCGAACTGCTCGTCGTAGTAGCCCACCACCTCGGCAGTGATCCGGTAGAGCGAACGGTCCTCGCGGTCGACGCCCAGCGCGGCGGCGACGCGACGGGGCGCCACGTCGGGGTTCGACATAAACGCCGTCGGGAGCGTGTCGACCTGCTCGCGCTCGGCAACCCGGGCGAACACGACGCGCTCGACGGCACCGTCGTCGCCGACCAGTGGCTGGGCGTAGGCGACGAACTCGCCGGTCTTTGCCTGCTGGTCGTCTGGCGTCGCGAACACGAACGCCCCGGCCTCGGGGCCGGGTTCGATGACCGTCCCGAGTACCGGTTCGGCGGCCAGTGCCTCGGGCGTGATAGGCGTCTCCCGTTGGTCGTCGACGGCCATCTACAGGACCCCCCGTTCCTCCGCGGCCTGCTGGGCGACCTTCCGTTCTATCACACCGAGGAGGTCGTCCTGGCCCGTGGTAGTGGCACGGAGCCGGTCAGTGATCGCCTCGACGAGCTCGGCGGCGAACCCGCCGGCCACCTCCACCAATCGCGGATAGTACGCCAGTCGAACGTCGCCATCCGCGGCGCCACTGGGTGGTGTCTCGCCATCGGAGCGGTGGAAGGCGGCGAAGGTCTCGGGCGGTGCCTGGACGACGTGGGCGCCGTGCTGGAGCGTGTAGCGAGGGATGCCATGGTCTGGGGCTGCGATCCCACCGTCGGCGCTGTCATCGAGCGTGGCCGTCCCGAGGACGGCGATCCCGAGTACCGTGGTGGGCTCGCTGACGAGGTTCGGCTTGAACTCGCTCGTGACGTCACCCGATCCCAGCGATGGCCCGACACCACCCATGCCTGGGTCGACGATCTGCGTGGTGTAGACGACGCTGACGGCGACGCGCTCGCCTTCACGACTGGCTACAGGGACGAGAACGGGCTGGCCGAACGGGTAGTCGTCGACCGCCGGCCGCTCACTGGCGTCGTTTTCGGTGACGACCGTGGCGCTGTAGTCCATCAGGCTGTTCGACTGGGCGATACTCGCGATCGTGGGGTTGGTGTCGAGGAGATCAATCATGATGTGCGATGTGTGGCGGGTTGGCTGACGGGCCCGGTCGCGGAGGGCGTCGCTCGTGCATAATCATCGGCGCCGGCGCTTGCTGACGGCCTTGGGGTTCCATTCGATGTCCAAGTCCTCGTGGTTCGAGAGGCGCTGAAGCATCGTGATCAGGCTATCCCGGTCGCTGCCAGTGAGGACGGCCTCGGCGTCGACCTGCTGGAGGATCTCCGGGTAACCCTGCCCAACTGCAGCTTCGCCACGGACCATCGTCAGCGCGTACTCGAACATCGTCTTGCCCGGGCACTCATCGGGCGCGGGCGTCTCGGGCAGCCACGCCAGCGTCTCGAGCCGGTCGAGACTCGCGCCGGCCCCGATGTTCGTGTAACAGAACCGCAGTCGGTCGCCGAACCCGTACTCGACGCCCCCGTAAGTGGTCTCAAGAGCATCGAGTGAGGTGTCCCGCCGGTTCACGAACAACGCTGTGCGACTCCCCCACGACTCTAACAGCGGCGCGAAGATAGCCGCATCACGGGCGATCGGGCCGTCGCCCAGTGCCGAGGGGTTCAGCCGCTGGACCATATCGCCGATGTCCGACGCTCGGGATCCGGCGACGTAGCCCACGACAGGCACCTCGTGGTGGCGACTGGCCGCGAGCAGTTCCGACATCGCCCGCTGGTAGCGCTCGGCGACATCGTCGCTGAACAGGTTGGCGTACGACACGCCCAGCGACCCGTCGACGAACACCACGGGTGGCGGATCAAGATCCGCGTGGCGCTCGATGAGGTTGACTACGGTGCCGATCTCCTGTTCGTAGCGGTGGTGCTGAACCTGCTGAGCGTCGACGTAGCTGTACGACCCCGCGTCGACGATGACGTCCTCCGGGGCGAGAACCTGCGTCTCGGTCTCGAGTTCGTGCGCGGGCGGGGACTGGTGGTAGTTGACCAGCCACGCGACTTGCGTCACCCCGATGGGGACGTTCAGCTCGTCAGTCGGCTCGAGTTCTGAGCCGTCGACGGCGATCGCCGGCAGACCACGCAATGTCTCCGACGCCCACGATCCCGATTCCTCGTGGGCACTCCACTCGGCGGCCTCAGGGAACGGGTCGACCAGTGCGTCGAGCGTGTCCCACTCGTCCGTAGGCCGGGCGTTGGGGAAGGCTCCGTCCAGTGCTGTGTTCACCTCGGCGGCGTCCGAGAGGTCGTGCTCGTCGAGCAGGGCCTCCCGGTACTCGTCGGCCACCGTGTCACCCTCCTCGATGTACGAGCGGATGTCTTCGACGTGTTCGTAAAGCTGGTCTGAGACCGCGTGCGGGTCGCCCAGTGGCACTAGTCGTCACCTCCAGTGGGGGCGGGCTGCCCGGCCTGAGTCCCGCTTGACTGGGCGTCAGCAACGACTTGGGTCTCCCGATCAGGCTTGTCGAGCTTGACCGTGTACTCCGTGGTCGCGTCGAACGTGTCGTCGTGAGAGACGACAGTCAGCTGTTCGAAGCCATCGAGCCGTTCGAGCTGCCGGACGAGATTCTGTTTCTTCTCCGTGTCGAGGTTCGCCGTCGGCTCGTCGAGGACGGCGATCCCGACCGGCGAAACCTGCTCCATAATCGCCAGTCGGACCGCCAGCGCCGCGGCCATCTTTTCGCCACCCGAGAGGGTGCCGAACGGCTTCTCCTGAGCGCCGTCTTGGACGGTGATCAGGTAGGTGGCGTCGACGGTCAGGCTCTCGCGACCCGTCCCCCGGAGCTGCTGATAGATTGTGTTGGCGCGTTCGGTCACCCGACTCGCGATGAGTTCGCGCATCTTCGGCCCGGCGTTGCGCACCCCCTCGCGGACAGCCTCGGCGAAAGCGATGTCACGTTCGAGCTGCGTGTGAGTCTCCTTCCAGCGGTCGCGCTGGGCGGCGATAGTCTCCAGCTTCTCAACCTCCCTACGTGCCGTGTCGAGGTCACCGCGCGCGTTCTTCAGTTCGGTCTTGCACTCCGCGCGGCGAGCTTTCAGCCGGTCGATCTCGGCACTAAGCCGGTCATATTCGTCGGCGTCGAACCCGTCCCGGGCGTCTTGAAGATCGCGTTCGACCTGCCGACGCTCGCGTTCGACAGTCTCGACCTGGTCGTAGACGTCTAGGAGTGCTGCCCGCCGGTTGTCGACTTTCCCGGCGAGGTCCTCGTGCTGGATGTACTTCCGGTGGGCCTCAGCGGTTCGCTCTTTGATCGCCTCCTGGGCGTCGATCTTGTCGTCCAGTCCCTCGTACGCCTCGAGTTTTCGCTCGACGAGCGCGAGGTCGTGGGCGGCGTCGACGAGGGCCGCCCGCTTGCTGTCGACCTCGTCGATGGCACTCTTGTTCGTCTGGTAGGTGAGCTGAGCGGTCTCGTAGTTGTCGTGGTCGCTCTCGAGATTGGCCTGTTCCTCGCGGAGCTCTTCCAGCCGGCCGTCGGCCCCGTCGAGGTCTTCGATCTCTTCGGCCAACTCGTCACGCGCTGTTTCCAGCTCGTCGAGGTCGCCTTCGAGTCGGTCGAGCTTGTCACGCTCGCCAGGGAGGCGCGCCACCGCCTGCTGGGCCTCCTTGGCCGCCTCAAGCTCGTCTTTGACCGAGTCGAGTTGTTTTCGAGCACCGTTGAACCGCTGTTTCTGTTTCCTGATCTGCTCGTCGATGGTCTCGACCACGTCGTCACGGAGGTCTTCGTCCATCGGCCGCTGGCAGGTCGGACACGCCGCCTGCGTCGTGTCGTCGTGGTCGTGATCGTGGTCTTCGGCGACCTCACCCTCACCGTCTCCATCGACGTCGACGTCGAGCAGCCGGTCGCGCTGCTCCTCGAGATCTTCGACTTTGGCTTGGGCCTGCTTGTACGTCGCGACGAGGCTGTCCCGCTTGTCCTGAAGCTCATCGACCCGGTCGGCAAGCGCTTGTTTCGCCTCAAGATCCTCGATCACCTGCTCCTGGTCCGCGACAGCGGCTTCGGCCTCAGGGATCTCGTCGTCGACGAGTTCGGCGTGCCGGTCGCGGGCCTCTTCGAGCCGGTCGACCCTGTCCTGTGCCTCGTCGATCCGCTCGTCGAGTTGCTCGTAGCGGTCGTAGGCCTCTTGCAGCTCTGCCATCCGCTCGTCGGCCTCGCGAGCCTGCGACGCTTTCTCGACTGTCTGGCTGTATGCCGACTTGGCCCCCACCATCGCTTCCCGCCGCTCGGACTGTTCCGCTGCCAGTTCGTTTCGTTCGCGCGCTTGCGCACGGAGTTGATCGAGGGCCTCGTCGGCCCGCTCCCACTCCGCGTGCGCCTCGGCAGTTTCCTCAACGACACTGGCTGCCTCACGCGCCTCGGTGAGCTTCTCACTAGCCGACCGGACCCCCGAGCGTGCCTCGGCGACCCTCCGCTGTGCGTCCTGATGTTCTTCTTGGAGCTTGTCGATGCGCTCCTTCTGGGTGTGGAGTGCAGCGTACGCCACTCGGGCTGCCCCAAGGTCGTTGTAGATGGTCGCCAGGTCTCCCTCGCGGTCGGTCACCTCCTCCTCGGCCTCCCTGACGTGCTCACGGGCATCGGAGAGGTCCGACGCCTGCGCATCGAGCGTGGCGGTCCGCTGGGCGGCGGTCTGCTTGCGTTGCTTCAACTCGTCGACGGGTGCCTTGAGATTCGGCCCGTCAGACCGCCCCCACGCCTGCTCGTAGATGTCGATCCCGAGCAGCGGGTCGAAGTCGTCTTTCCGGTTGGCCTCGGTCTTGCGAAAGTCCCCCAGAAATCGAGTCTGTGGCACGCCGATACAGTGCTCCCAGAGGTCCGAGAGTGTGATGTCCGACCCGGCGATCCCGAACGTCGCCCGGAGCCAGTCGACGACTGCCGACTTTGTGTCGAGTTCGAGTTCGGCACCAGCGTCCTCGTCGATCACTGCGTACCGACTGGAGTTCGACCCCGCGTCCCGCTCGACTGTGTAGGTCTCGCCGTCTTGGGTCACGAACGTCACCCAGACTGTCCCGGTGGACTCGCCCCGTCGGACGAAGTCCTTCTGCGCGACCGAGTCCGGCAGGCTGTCGAACAAGGCGAAACCAATCGCCTCGGCGATGGTCGACTTCCCGGCGCCGTTCTCGCCGATGATCGCCGTGACGCCCTCACCGAGATGGACCGTAGTCTTTGTTTCGTAGCTCTTGATGTCCTCAAGTGCGACATTCGTGACGTACATCAGTCCTCACCCTCCGTGGAAGCTCCCTCGCCAGTGACGTCGGTGAGCTGGGCCTGTCCAGCCGTCTCGCCGTCGCCACTGGGTGTCGTGTCCGCGGG
>Ga0207753_1000852_pt1 | contig 11062 bp, 17 predicted proteins | sample PonA233FremontCA_2_FD_187273 | JGI IMG/M metagenome (GOLD analysis project Ga0207753, IMG submission 187273) | Salt pond sediment microbial community from Fremont, CA, USA - Pond A23 Sediment 3 (SPAdes) | ecosystem: Environmental > Aquatic > Non-marine Saline and Alkaline > Saline | place: USA...
CCCGAAGTAGCGAAGGCGTACAGGCTCAAAGTCGCCCTCAGCCATGGTGTCGCGGAGGTACTTGAACTGGTAGCGGACCGACTCCCGGACTTCCTGGGGCGTCATGTCCAGCTTGTCAGCAACCTCCTCGTAGAGAGCGTCCTTGTTAACCTTACCTTGCGTACTCATTCGTCAGACTCCCAATTTACGTTGATGGCGATCTGCTCCTGGTCCGTCTGCATGTTGGGAATGAGCAAGGGATGGACGCGGTAGTCTCCCTCGTGAGGAAGAATTGCCCCCTTGTCCTTCAGCGTCTTCACGTAGTTGTTGAGCCAGTAATGATGCTCCTTTTCTGGCTCCAGACGATTGGAGATCTGTTTCTTGATTTCCGCGCTGAACGGGTTTGTAGAGGCCCCGCGAACACGTATGGCGAGAGTGGCCCGGATAAACTCTGCGAGGACCTCCTGTTCACGCTCTGTGAGCTGAAAGAGGCCGTTCTGGAGCTGGACGTATTCCTCCAGACTCTCGATGGTGATGGAGAATGTCTTAGTCTTCGGCATCGGCAGTGGGGTCTATGCTGATTCTGACTCGTCCTGAGCTTCCGACGTAGAGCTGGGCTCCGTCGAACTCCTCGTTGAAACGCTCCATGTGCTCCTCAATCAGGTCCTCCTCCTGGTCGTGGAGGAAGGAGAGGAAGATCTCAATGTGGTCGAGTCCCTTCTTCCATGCCTGGAGCTTCGTAGTGCGCTTGTCCAGGTCTCTCTTCAGGGAGAGGTAAGACTGAAGGTTGATTGTGACTTCAGCCTCTTCCGGGTGCGCTGCTTGATCCATCGCAGGTTGTGGTGATTGGGGTCGTAGTCGTGTGCGGCAAGGAAGCGGCCCAGGGCGTAGATCTTGTCCTCGAAGCTCCGCTCTGAGCCATTGTTATCGATCACCAGATCCCAGTCGGCATAGCCGTCAAGCGCGGTCTCCGAGGGATGGTATTGAGTCCCGAAGATGTCAGACAGGCCTGGGACGAGAGAGGTGAGCCATCGCTTCCACCAGGAGAGATTGATGCCCAGGCGCTTCCGGGCATCGATGTTGACGGTGAGGGTCCGGGTGAATGCCTCCTGGAGGACTTCCAGTTCGATGGGAAACCGCGCATCCTTTATGACCCAGAGGTCGTGGTGAGACTCTTGGATCTTGCGGACAGCGGCCTTGGCCCAGAAGTCCTTCCCGAAGACCGGCTTGAAGGCGTCAGTGCCTGTTTTCTGTAGGATTTGGCGTGGGGTGAGTCCCCAGAAGGGATCCTCCTCCTTCTTGAGGTCTCTCTGGTTCATCTGGGCGTCGGTGAGCTGGAAAAGATCGCGCCCGATGACCTCCTTGATGGGATCGGCAAACCCCATCTTCCGGAAGCCCCAGTGATCGACAAGAATGTCGGCAGCGGCGTCTTTCCCGGCTCCCTTCTTCCCGCCGATCAGGAGTACAGTTGGCTCCATGTTCGCCTGTTGTTGTGCTGGTTAGGGGGTTTTTGAGGGCTTTAGTGCAGGTGGTTGTGCCTGCGCCCTTGCGTATCTATGTAGGTTTTATTTATACTGGCTCAGAGGGTTCCATAGTGATGGCGATATTTAACCCCCTCCCCCGGGTGTGGGTGAACCCCCTGTCAAAAAATTGGGGGAAATAATATGCGTGTGGGGTACTCCCCCAAACGACCCCCACCTTGCGCTGGGACTTTCCGTGTCCCCCGTCATCGCTATTTCCCGAACTACCAAGACCCTTCTAACCATGGCACAGATTCAAGAGATTGGCGTCACCGAGTTCGACGACGGCGAAGTTGGCTACTGGGCTCACGTCACTTCCAAGAAGGCTGCCAGGACGAGCAGTGGCCGCCTTGCTGTCAAGAAGATGCACGACGTGATCTTCGACAACGCATCCGACAGCGAGGAGGAGGCACGTGAGACGCTCCAGCAGATTGCGGAGCAGGGAGACGTGCGGCGCATCGACAGCCAGCCTCGCACCATCGAAACGCCTGATGGTGAGATGGTCGTCGAGTTCGAGGATCGCTTCTTCACCGACGAGGAGTGGGAGCAGCGCAAAGCAGAGCAGCGCCGCGAGCCCACTGCCATCAACACCGAGGACAACGCTCCTGAGCCGGAGTACGCCTAGGCCAGCAGGCGGCGGCCCCACCGCAAGGTGGGGTCCTGTCCGCTATGAACTGAAGTGAAGCGCTGGCGGCGGGACTGACCACCCTCCCCCCTGGTCAACTGAAGGCCATCGCCTCAATGAAGATGGCCCTCAGCGCCTTTGGACTGGCCAAGAGGAGGCCCAACCTCCTCAGTCCTGGGCATCAGTGGGCCAAACTGGGCGCAAAGGGACCTGAATGGACCTGATGACGGCCCAAGTGGCTCATGAACCGATGGTAGAAGGGGATTGTGGGGGAGTGGGAGTGCGGGGCTCACCCCACACGCCCATATTTCCCCCCTTTCCCCAACTACCACTTTCACCACAATCCTATATAGCCCACAACTGGGCTGAACTCTCCTTCTAACCAGACAACCCAACAGGACAATGACTTACGTTCTCCTCCCTGACGGATCACTCACAACCATCGAGAACTCCAGCAACTACGACTACTCATAGGTAGAGTGGTGCTGGGCACGTCAACGCATGGTCTAAGGGGCACCATAGCGGTGCCCTTTGGATCGTGCTTTTACAATAGTTCATTACTTGTAACAGCAACCTTGAGACCATGACCATTGTTGGGTTTGAAGACCAATATCCAGAGGCGCTCAAGACAGCGCTCTTCGCACTCTTCCCTGAAGCGGAGATCGAAATCGGAGAAGAGTATGACCGCATCCTGATTGATGCGCTGAGTCCAGACTTCGTGGTCACCGACATGATGATGCCCACGAGCATCAAGAGCAGGGACATTGAATACGCAGGCGTAGCAGTCATGCTCAGATGCATGGACAAGGACATTCCTGCGGTCTGCATCAGCTCCCTCTATCACCACGATCCACGCTGCAACTTCGGGAATCACCTGCTCCGACAAGCAGGCCTGGAGATGGTGGACGAGGTGGACAAGGACATTCCCAAGGCGTGGATTGAAGCCCTACGGAAGTCCTTCCGTGGACACCATGACCACTGGACACACAGACCTCGCACATCCATCAGGTCTGCCATTCAGGAATACGTACCTCAAGAAGCATGAAACTCCAAAAGGCAAGCGTCAGAGGTGAAATCATGAGGTTTCCTGAGCCATGGGACAAGGAGAAAATTGTCCGGTGGCTCAACACCAACATGCGCTCCTGCCCTGCATGTCTCAGGGTGGATGTCAGCATGGACCACTTCTCAAAGTGTCGAGGAATGCGTGACTTCGAGAGGAGAAATCATCTCTGGAGCTAACACTGATCCATTATCAACCAGAAACATCATGAGTGAGGAATTTCCAGGACCATACGACGAGGGCCAACTCGTGAGGATCACACAGGCCCACAGATTTGCCGACAAGATCCGGAATGGGGACATCTTCAAGGTGGTGGGCTGCGACACCAAGTACGGCATCACCTACTACATCGAGCCAGTGGAAAGCAATTTCCGTGGCCGACGACAGCTTGCCGAAGGCTACTGGATCAGTGCGATCCAGGACAACGAGCGCAAGCACCCTGAAGACAAACCAGATATGACTCACCATCCTGGTCATCCATCCAACCACGGCCATGCATGAAATCTCTCAAACCACAGCAACTGTGGTGATGTGGCTCTGCCGGATATTCCTTCTGGCCTGCCTATTCACCGGTTGCTTCATCACGTGAGCCTAACCACCTCACCTTTCACCACCCTTCTAACCACGCACAGAGGCATGAACAATATCGATTTCGAGTACTGGTTCACCATCGCCACCGGCCTGATTGGCGTCCTCATCATCCTCTTCCTCACCGGCTGCCGGGAGCAATCCTCTCGATGGGAGTGGTCAACTGAGCAACAGTGCCTGATTGACCACTACCAGGAGACGTGCTACACCTCCCCGGCAGAGATGGCTCTCCTAACCACGAGAGACTCTGCGGCCTCCGCTCACATCATGGAGCGAGCCCAGATGGTCAAGAAGATCGAGGAGATGCATCGTCAGGCCAGAAACCGACACCCTTCTAACCAGGACAAGAATGTGCAATGGACACGATCAGATTTGTCGGAGCAATCTTCCTCTTCGCCATAGTCACTCTCGCCATCGGCAGGGCCTGTACTGGAGATGAGCAGCCTTCACAGCGCTCAAGCCCTCCGGACACTGTTGTGGTGAAGGTCCACGACGAACCTAACCCCGAAGCTGTTCAGATGATGGCCAGGGCCATCTACAGCGAGAGCAATTCAATGACCAGCTTCGAGTACATCGGCTGGGTAATTCGCAACAGGCTTCAGAGCCCAAACTACCCATCCACCGTCGCTGGCGTCATCCTTCAGAACTATCAGTTCAGCGCCTTCAACGACCCTGGACGACGACAGGAGCTGATGAGCATGAGCTATCCCCAAACGCACATCACGGAGTTCAGACGCGCCTACAGGATGGCTGAATATGTGCTCACGGCACCAGACTCAATGAATCCGCTACCCGGCGTCACCCACTTCTACATGGAGAAGACTCTCCGCGAGAAATATGGGAAAGACCGGCCAGCATGGGCCAAGGGAGATCCTTACTACTCCCACGGCCAAATCCGCTTTCACCGCAACGTCAGACCTCCTTCCTAACCATGAAGGATTTCTTCCAGAAGGTTGGGGTCATCCTGCTGTTGGTGCTCTTCTTCGGCGGGATGCTCCTCTTCCTTCTCTTCTCCATGACGATTCACTTTACCTGCTAACCACGAACCCTTCCAACCAGCATGATCTCACCGACCACACTGAAGTGCCTGATCGAGGACATCACCATCGGCAACAAGGACCTCACCAAGAACACTCTGGTGAGTCTCTTGAAGGATCTCTACAAGATGTACAAGGAGGCCCAGGAGACCATCAAGGAAATGAGGATCGAGGTGGCGTTCCAGAAGGACCTTCGCAACAAAAAGGACGACATCATCCAGGACCTTCGCTCTGCCTACCACGATGAGCGAGAGAAGAGCATTTTCAAGCTCAAAGACCACCATGTCCGTGCAGTCGTCCTAGACTTGACCCAGGGACGACCCGTTGAGCACGTGGCTGAAAGCCTTGCTAACTCCTCAAATCTGAGTGACACTGCCTGCGTGAAAGCCACGAAAGCCATCAACAAGGCCATTGGCTGCACCCTTGAAATGGTCAATGGCAAGGAGAACGGAGAGGTATCTACAACTGCGTAGTTCCTTAACACTCTCCTTCTTGCAGGTGTGGGCAACAAGCCCTACACTGTTGCATAGACAATCAACCCTTCTAACCAGTAATCCACTAACCATGGATCTCGAAATCAAGGTATCTGAGGACCTCTCGCGTGGCGATCAGCGCGACTTCCTCAAGAACTTTCTCAATCGCACCACGCCGGGAATCCGGCACGCATTCATGCGGAATGGGAAGCTGCGGGATGGAGTGACCATCACACGTTCCGATAGGAAGCTCTCCGCATCCATTTAGAGTATCCCGCCCTTGAAGTGGTTCTGCCCGGTAGAAATATGAGCGTAGGCCGAGGTGGCGCTGTTGACGCCTTCAGGGCTGCCCTGCTGTCCCACAGTCCTGTGGGAAGAGGTGGCCACAGCCTACGTGCTGGCGGAAATCACCACGGAGATTGTTACTCCTAAAAACTGAAAAACCGGGCATCTCCTGTGAGGTAGCTCAATGGTAGAGCATCTGGCTGTTAACCAGACGGTTGCTGGTTCGACTCCAGCCCTCACAGCGGTAGAGGACCAGACGCGGCTTTGAGGCCGCGACTCCTCTAACCCCAGTGCGGGACTTAAACGCATACTCCCACCCTGAACGCTGGATAGGGGTGGATCTGGGTCAGTAGCTCAATTGGTAGAGCACCGGTCTCTTAAACCGGAAGTTGGAGGTTCGAGCCCTCCCTGGCCCACGATGAGGCGTCTGCCCTCATGTCACAACCCTTCTAACCAACAGGACGATACTCACATGGACCAGTCAGGACCGATCAACACCGATGACGCCCAGGACGAGGAGACTGGACTGGGTTTCGACATCGAACGAGCCTCTGTCCAGGAGGCCCAGGAAGTGGAGAACACCACTGGCTCGAAGTATGAGCCTCTCGCTGAAGCGTGGCGTGAAGCCCGTGAGGATGGGGAAGCCCTGATCCTTCGCGGACTGGAGCAGAGCCGCGTGGGCAACATCCGGAGCTTCATCTACCGGGCCTTCGATAAGGAGAGTGTTATTGTCCGCTCGAAGCAGTCTGAGGGTGGGCTCTACAACGTCACCATCCGGGAGCGACAGGATGGAGAGTTCCTCCAGGCCGAGGACACTGAGGACACCGACGAGGAGACCACTGAGGTGGCGCAGGATGCGTCGGATGTGGTCAACGATGAAGAGACCGTTCAGGAGGAGAACGGTGAGCCGCAGGAGGACTTCCCGCCGTTCGGTGGAGTTCAGTAGCGGCATCACGGGGTGGCCGTCGTGCCACCCCACCACGCTCCCGTAGCTCAGTTGGACAGAGCATGGCGCTTCTATCGCCAAGGTCGGGGGTTCGACTCCTCCCGGGAGTGCGAGAATACAACCTTCGCCTAACCAGCGAAGCTCTCATACCCTTCAAACCAGCACACTACCTATGATTAGCGCACTGAGACAGGCCTTCATGGGCCACTACAACTACAACCGCATCTCCCACACCAAGGAGCACACTCCAGGTCGCCTCCAGACCCTCCGGGACAATGGATGGGATGGCGTAAAAGGCACGCACAAGGAGGTGAAGTACCGAAAACTGGAGAAGCTCCAAAGCCGCCTGAAAGAGGCGCAGGATCAAGCCAGCGAGTATCGGGAGAGACGCAATCAGGCCAGTCCTGCCAGCCGGAAATGGGGCCGCCTCAACCGGCGCATGAAGGAATTTGAGGAGCACGCCGACCATCTCCAAGACCGGATAGATCGGCAAAAGGAGTACATCGAGGAGCAAGAAGGATCATGAGTCCCGAATGGGGAGAGGAACAACGTCTGACCATCAGACTACCTCTCCCCTCCTTTGGGATTTTCACTGTTCTACTTGATTTCATGTACACTATTTAATACATTGAGCAGGGTAGAAACGGGGAGACAGTCCACCATACTGAGGGTGGTATCCAGAAGATTGAGACACTCTTTCGCCAGGGCAAAGGCATTGTGAGCGTCCTCACACAGGACGGAAGAGACATCACGGCCCAAGTCCATGGAAGCATCGTCCAACCTCTGGCCAACCTCAAACATGACCCCGATTAACACCCGCTCTACTTCGACCCTTCTAACCAGCCATTCCCTCTCAGACTGCAACCAGGAGCGCCTTCTCCGTGCTGTCCTCTTGGGCCACGAAGAGGAAGCTGAAGAGAGGCGTCAACTCCAACGGATGTATGCAGATCTGACGGAAGCCAACCACCATGGAAGTATCAACGAAATCGAGAATCGAAGATCAGCTCCGTAGCCGTGTTGAGGATGGCGCAGAGCTGCTCGACCAGCAATTTCCGGACTGGGAAGTTGTTGTCCGCATCCGGGATCTGGCCATGCACAATCCCTGCAACTGCATTCTGGGCCAGCTTTACGGAGACTATCTGGCCGCCAATACCATGGCCGAAGAGTTGGACGTAGATCTCCGAAATCTGGAGACCAGCTACGGCTTTGACCACGATCCAGATCTGCCGGAGCCGGAGCATCGGCAGTATGAGATCCTGCAATCAGTCTGGGCTGAACAGATCAGAGAGCGACGACAGACCAAGTCCGTCGTAGCCTGAACGCCCCTGAAGCGGCGACCTCCGTGTCCTCATCACCAAACCAACAGGCACTCCTATGTATCAACTCGCCGTCAACAAGGAGCGAGACTCCGTCATGATCTATCAGAAAGACTTTGATAGCGACGGAGTTATGCACCCACGGGTTATTGCAAATCTCTCCATTCCTGTCTGGACATTCTTGACAGCGGCCCTACTGGCCCTCGTGATGGGTCTTGGGACACTTTATGCCCAGGACGCACAGGGAATGGAGCAGGATCGGCCTGTCCTAGAAGAGACGATAACCCCCGCGCACGCGCCTACACCCATAAATACAGAAAAGACAAAATAAGGGGGTGGGTGGGTTGGCGCTCAGTCAGTCGGTTGTTCGCTGGTACGCCCTAAAACACGTTTTGATTCCGTGAGAGTGACGGATTCATAAACCTTCCCAGTGAGGGGCTTAACCGACCTCTCATTTTCCCTCTACGTGTGGCCGGGGCTCTTTATGCCCCGGTGTCTGGGTTTCGCCCAGAAGGAGTGGCTCTCCTGGCGATACTCAAACGAGCCATCACCAACCCTTCTAACCAGAACCAGCAGGATTATGGCAAAGCCCATCAACACAGCAGGCGATACGCAGCAGAATCCCGACAGCGATGAGGGGCTCTGGCGACGTGGCCCCAGAGACTACGTGCCGATCAGTGAGATGTCGGAGAATGACATCCGGTTGGCCTACTACAAGGCCGTGCAGAAGATCGGAGAACACGGGGACAAGATCGTGAGGCATCAGGCGTCCATCCGGAAATTCTTCCAGAAGGCCAACGAGCTGGAGGAAGAGGCCGACCAGCGGGGCATCAGCATGTCTGCGGTGACCCCACGGCAGGCCCTCGAAGACGCCCTTGAACTCACCGAAGCCTAAGCCCCAACCCCTATGTCAAAAGCCACGGTCTACACCTACGACCTGGAGGTGTTCAAGAATTGCTTCATGTGCGCCATCAAGAAGTATGGTGGTGACATGCGGGTTGTGACCGTGTACCCAGGCAAGCAGGACCGGTTGAAGGATCTCATCGATCTCTTCAGCCGGTCCGATGCCTGGTTCATCGGCTACAACTCGATGCACTTCGACGATCAACTGATGAACCTGTTGATCGACAGAAAGGAAGCCCTACTCTCTCAGCCCCGGGTATCTCTTCTGGAAAGTCTCTACCGGACGGCCCAGGAGCTGGTGAACGGCGGTCAGACGAAGTACAAGTATGAGAGCGTGTTCAACCGCATTGATCTCATGCAGGTCGGCGGGCTTCAGAAGTCCCTGAAAATGGTGGCCATCAACCTTGGATGGCCCTGGATTCAGGACTTTCCTTACGACCATACCTATGAAGTGCAGCCGCAAGATCTCCAGGATCTACGCGACTACAACAAGAACGACACCCTCATCACAGAACGGCTCTTCGAGGAATTGCGGGACGAGATCAACCTGCGCTCCTTCATCTCCTCGAAGTACAAGGTGCCGGTCTACTCCCGCAGGGACAGTGGGATCGCCAATATGCTTCTGCGGAAGCTCTACAAGAATCGCACAGGCATCCCTCCCTACCTCTTCACCCGGCAGAAGACAGAGCGTGAAGAGCCCATTCCCATCAAAGACATCGTCCATCCGGACCTCAGCTTCGAGACTTCCCGGATGCAGAAGCAACTCGACGAGATCAAGAGCGGCTCTGTACATCCAGATGGGAAGTTCGAGTACACGGTCCATCTGAACAATCTGGCCTACACCATGGCCCAAGGTGGCCTCCACAGTGAAAACCGACCCTCCCTTTATAGGAGTGACGAGACTGTGCAGTACGTGGATGCGGACGTGGGCTCCTACTATCCCTTCACCATGTTTCTCCACGGCATCAAGCCAGCCCACCTCCAGCAAGGCTTTCTCGACCTGTTGGAGGAGTTGACCCTGATGCGCCTGGACTACAAGAAGCAGGGGAAGAAGCGAGAGGCAGACGCCCTGAAGATTGTCATCAACTCGATCTACGGGAAGACCGGTGACGAGAACTCCTGGCTCTACGATCCCAAGGCCATGTATGGGGTGACGATCAACGGCCAGCTCTTCCTCCTGGACCTCATTGAGAGGCTGGAGATCCACGGCTTCGAGGTGGTCTACGCCAACACCGATGGCGTCACGGCCAAGGTTCCTACAGGTCGCAGAGACGAGTATGAGGCCATCTGCGAGGAGTGGTGTGAAGACACCGGGTACATCCTCGACTACGAGAACTTCGAGGTGATGGCCATTGCGGACGTGAACAACCTCATCGTGCTCAAGGAGAGCGGCAGCGTGAAGCGCAAAGGCCGCCTCAACAAGAAACGGCACCTGGGTACCTGGGGCCTGGGACGGTCCTTCGACAAGCCCATCGTACCAATGGCCATCGAGAAGTACTTCCTGGAGGACATCCCTCCCGCTCAGACCATCTCCGAGCATGAGGATGTCCTGGACTTCTGCATGGCGCACAAGCCCGGGAAGAAATTCGACGTGATCTACGAGCACGTTGAGAATGGCCAACTTCGACGTGAGGAGGTACAGCGCTCCAACCGTTACTTCATCTGTGAGACCGGCAAAGGCGGCTCTCTCATCAAGAAGACGCCGAGCAAGGAACTGGTCTTCACCGGGACCTCCGGGCACAATGTTTACCGGGTAAATTCCAAGCCCACTCCAGAAATGCGGGAGCTGGTCAACGAGCGCTACTACATCGAGAAAGCGCACCAGGAAATCGCCCCTATCGACAACAAACAACTCTCCCTCCTATGAGCGAGATCTATGAGAAAGCCCAGGAGCTGCGGGAAAGTGCCGGAAGCATCTGGGATGAACACCCAGCCCACCCCGTCGAGCATTGGCAGTATGCAGTGGCCAATGATTACACCCGCCTTGGGTACTGGGAGTGGGTTGCCAACAAGCTCCTTCAAGAACCCGCTTCAGCATGACAGAACGAGATCGACGCCAACAGGAAATCATTGAGAAGTGGGAGGAGAACGGTGGGGTGGGGACGGTCATGGCCTGCACCGGCTTTGGAAAGACCCGGTGCGCCCTCATGGAGATCCAGAAGATGTCGGATCACGACCCATCGATGGGAGCCCTCGTGGTCGTCCCCACCATCTACCTCAAAGAGCAATGGGAAGAGCGCCTTGAAGAGCGCGATCTCCTCCAGTATTGCGTCGTCGAGGTCGTCAATACAGTGGTGAAGGAGACCTTCGCCAATGTAGACCTACTGATT
>Ga0207753_1000853_pt1 | contig 11050 bp, 4 predicted proteins | sample PonA233FremontCA_2_FD_187273 | JGI IMG/M metagenome (GOLD analysis project Ga0207753, IMG submission 187273) | Salt pond sediment microbial community from Fremont, CA, USA - Pond A23 Sediment 3 (SPAdes) | ecosystem: Environmental > Aquatic > Non-marine Saline and Alkaline > Saline | place: USA...
CCTCGTTGACTTCGTTGGCCGCCCGGATGCCGGACAGAAGCGCCCCTTCCATCGTTGATCGCAGCACGGAGGTGTGCTCCCCGGCGAAATGGATCCGGCCGTGCGGCTCTTGAAGCGCGTCCGGATGGCCCGTCACATCACCGGGCGCCGGCCATGAGGAATGCCCCAGGGCATATCGATCCCGGTGCCCAGACCTTCACGGCGGCCCCCTCCACGTGCTCTCCGATCCCCGGGTGCCCCTTTTCCATGTCCCTGGTGCAACTTCAAGCGGTCTCTTTGCGATTAGCCGTTCTCGAGATCCGGCGAGTCGAGCGATTGGTTGTGGAAACCGTCCCTGTGCTGTCGATGCCGCTGGATTCGGGGGGATTTCTCGACTCCCCCGACAGCGGTCGGGGTCGCTCGAAATGACTCTACCCAAAATAGATTGCTTGATTCTGCACTAGGTCCTATTCGAGAGGCCCCCCGCTACGAGACCCTGATCAGAGAGAGCAATCGGCGGTGGGGCCTGAACCCGGACGGAAGTCTTCCGGAGGATCCGGAAAGGACCACCGATCTATGACTTAACGCGGCCGGGGCGCCTCGCAGGGACGGCGGGGCACAACCGTCTGCACGATTGCCGTCGCGTGGGGGCACAGGTCGCCCCCCAGCGGCGGGAAGGCACAGGCTGTAGCCCCCCGGCACACCGGCCCGCGCAGCGCCGGCGCCCTAAGCGTCGGCGTCCTTCCCTTCTAGAATCCGCTCGATGCGCGTGAGGACGTCGCGAAGGTGCCGCTCGGTCATCTCGTCGGAGGCACGGGGGAGGGCTCGTTCCACCTCCCCCCGAAGGACACGCAGCTCTCCGCGCACCAGTGCCCGGATGTCGGACTGGCGCACGTTCACCGGCGTTTGCACCACCCGGTCCTCCAGGTACCACGGCAGGTCCGAGTAATCGACCTCGGCGGTCATGAGGGCGTCCATTTCTTGCAGATACCCCCGCTGAAGATTGCGCCGGTACGAATCGATGGGCTCGCCCGTCTCCAGTTCGCGCCACACGCCCTCGCGGAGATCCGTCATCATCTCGATCGGAGTGTACGTGTCGTCCTCTCCGTGCGTCGCATCGATCTCGATGAGACTGGCCACTCGCTCGGGCTCGAGTACCAACGCCACCGTGCCCACCTGCGCCTTACGGACGCGGTTCAGCGCGCCGGACGGCTCGAAGCGCCGAAGCACGTCGGCCTCTACGAGCCACCTGGGCGTGTGCAGGCCCTGCTCGATCACAAACTGCATCGCCGCGCGCTGCCGTTCGGGCGCGACCGGGTCGTAGACCGGGCCGTCCTGGTCGTAGGTCTTGAACGTCTCGTGGATGCCGCCAATGTGGCGGGCCGCGTGGCCGAGGTAGCGACGCCACTGGCGCACAGATTCCTCATAGAGGGTTTCCAGCTCCTCGTAGTTGCTTCCGCCTTTTCGGGTCCAGTCCACGAGGTTTGGCACGATGCGCTTCAGGTTTTCGACGCCCAGGCTGCCGGCCTCCACGGCGTTGCGGCCCAGGTCCTCTCCCTGAGAACGGGGATCGACCGGATTGAGGGTCTGGCGGCCGTAAAGGGAGGCCGGATCCCCTGCCTTCGCCCGGATCATTTCGTCGAGCCGACGGGCTCGCTCCTCCGGCGTCTCGGCACCGGTGAGCACCCGGTACCCCCACTCGATGGCCCACCGGTCATACGCGCCGACCTTCGTGGCGAATTGCTCGACCCCGTCGCCCGGCTGAGCCACGTAGTTGAACCGGGCGTAGTCCATGATCGACGGGCTCGTGCCGTGCTCGCGCGTCCACTCCGGGGAGCGCAGCGAGTCCACCGGCACGGCATTGCTGGCGGCCCAGTTGTGCGGCAGGCCGAGGGTGTGGCCCACCTCGTGGGCGACGACCTGCCGGAGGGCCCGGCCCATGACGTCGGGGTCGAAGGTCTGGCCCCGGGCCTCGGGGTTCGCCGCGGCGGTCTGCACAAAGTACCGGTCCCGGTAGGAACGCTGGATATTGTGGAAGATGCGGATGTCGCCCTCGATAATTTCCCCGGAGCGCGGGTCGCGGACATGCAGGCCCCTGGCGTTTTGGCTCTCGGACGCCACCCACCGGACCGTCGAGTAGCGGATGTCGTCCGGGTCAAACGTCGAGTCGGCGTCCGAGGGGCTCCTCGCCCGGATCGCATTTTTGAACCCGGCCTCCCGAAAGGCCGCCCTCCAGTCCTCGATCCCCTTTCGGATGTAGGGCCGCCACTTCTTCGGCGTGGCCGGGTCGATGTAGTAGGTAATCGGGGCCTTCGGCTCGACGAGCCGGCCGTTGCGGTAGGCCTGCATGTCCGACGGCTCCAGCCGCCAGCGGGTAATCATGCACTCCTCGGCGGCCTTCTGCTCGTCGGCGCTGTAGCGTACGGTCTCGACGCTGTAGTACCCGACCCGCTGGTCGCAGTGGCGCGGGACCATCGGCTCCTCGGGCAGAAGCACCATCGAGTGGTTCATCTCTACGCTGACGGTGCCGGTAGAGCTGCTGGACGGAGGGGTTTTGGACGGGGGGTTCTGAGCCTGATACGTGAGCACAACCTCCACGTCGGTATTCTCGGGGAAGCTCTCTACGTCGGTGAGAAAGCTCCGGTCACCGTCGAGGCGGCGGATCCCGTACTCCTTTCGCAGGCCCCGGGGCAGACTGAAGGCCGGCACGTCACTGGTAAAGAGCGGCGTCGCGTCGATCACGACGCCGGTCGAGTCCCGTCCCATCGCCTCGATGTCGAAGGCCCGCAGGATCGGCTCAAAGTCGGAGTTCTGGACGGCCCGGGATATCGGAGCGCCCGGGTCTGTGGTCTTTTCGTAGCTTGCCGCCCGCAGCAGCAGCTTCTCCCCGCGCCGCTCCCACCGGAGGACCTGGTCATTGACTTTTTTTCCTCCGCCCCCGAAGCGACCAAGGAGGTCGGCCTGTGTCTTCGCGACCCGCGAGACCGACAGAATCTCCCTCCCCATAAGCGAGTCCGGGATCTCGAAATAGAGGGCCTCGTCGGTGCGGTGAACCGTGATGAGCCCGGCGTCGGTCTCGGCGCTTTCGGGAACGACCTCCGTGAAGGGCTCGAGGTCCTTTTGCTCGTCTTCGGAGGAATCGCCGTCCGGGGAGGCGGCCGGCTGTTGTTGCGGGGGGCTCTGTTCTCCACTGTGGTCGGTGCTCGTGCCCGTGGCGGCACACCCAACGCCGAGGCCGGCGACGACGAGGACGGCGATCCATCCGGCGGCCCGAGCACGGAGCGCTGTCATCGAATCGAGACTCGCTGTAGGGAGGATCATGGGTACGAGTGTTTTCGCACGAAGGACGCAGAGAATAGGGGGCGGCCCCACCCTCGCGGACCCAAGCCCGTCGACCACGCCGCGGAGGGGCGGCGTAGACGGCACGAGTCGCTCCGCCCCTCCTCACGACCGAGGGCGCCTGTGGCAATGCGGGACACGGCGTTCTCCGGCGACCGGGGGGCGGTCGGGGCGACGAGAACGGCGAGCCGAGGAGGAGGGAGGAACGGACCTCACCCTCTACGCATCGGGGCCGTCGTCGGAAGGGGGGAGGCCGGTTCCGGAGTCCCTCCCCCGACGCATCCGCAACGGACAGGGGCATCGGCGCATCGGCTGCGTCCACCCGCGGATGTGCCTGTGAAGGGAGGGTAACATCTCTCGGGTACCGAATGCCCTGTTCGGTGTAGGAACCCCGAGCAGGGCCGAGAAACAGGGGACGACCTCGCTGCGGAGCCTGCGATGTCCGTCCATTTCGTTGTGCAGGCCCACTAGCAGGCTGTTGCGCATAGATTCATCTTTACGCTTTTCCCCGATGTCGGCAAATAAAATTGCGTATGCCCGGCGATTGAGAGAGAAGATTGGAAAAAGGGGCGTATCTATCGCCAAAGAATCGTCCGGCTGCGTCCTCAAACGTCAATGCGCAACAGGTTGCTAGCTCCCCGAATGGACGTCCTCGGGAGCTGCCTGGCGGAGTGCCGACGAGCGGCCGATACGACAGAAAGAGGCCGACCTGCCTCCTGCGAAAGGCACCGATCCATTCACAGGATGGACGTCCTACCGGCCGTCGATTGGGTCGAGTCGGCCCCCGAAAGACGCTCCGTAGCGACCCGGTTCTCACTCCTCTTGCTGTTGGGGCTCGCCAATCGGGCGGGTGTCGTCCATGAACGCCCCGTCGTCGACCCAGTACTTCTCTCCGAATGGACTCGCCGTGGGCCAGATCTCGTCCAGGCTGTCTCCCTCGTAGACCCGTCCCCACTGCACGACGTACTGAATGTCCAGCGTATTCCGAATGTCATCCAACGGATTGGCGTTGAGCACCACCACGTCCCCGATCTTTCCCTCCTCGATGCTTCCGAGTTCCTCCTCGGCGCCCAGGAAGTACGCGCCGCCTCTCGTCGCGATTTCGAGGGCGCCCATCTCGCCGAGCGCCTCCGACGCCATCCAGATCTCCCAGTGCGGGGCCAGGGGGTGGTGCTCCCCGTGCCCCCCGATCGCAGCGTGTCCGCCCTCCGCCAGGACGTCCGCGACCTGCTGGGACGTCAGCGGATAGGTGTAGTCCGTCTCCGGGGCGATCGGCCGCCGCCGCGAGAAGGTGAGCATCCGCCAGGGCATCCAGGTCTGCTGCTTCGGCCGCTGCCAGAGGTTCGTGTCGGCAAAAAACTTCTCGATATTGCCCGGCCCGTTCCCCCCCACCACCCAGGTCGGCGAGTAGACGGCGTCGGCCTGCCCGTAGAACGCGGCGTAGTCCTCGTACATCGGATGATAGGGAAACTCGTGCTCCCAGGCCGTCTGGCCGTCCATGATCAGGTTCGAGTACCAGTGGCCGGTCACCGTCAGCCCCTCCTCGCGGGCCGCGTCGATGATCCACTGGCGCTGGTACCGGCGCGGATGGGAGTACTGTTTGATGGAGACGGCGCCCCACGACTTCAGGCGACGGACGTTCTGGGCCGCGGTCTCGTAGCTGGTGATTTTGTTGTGCCGCGCCCCGTCGCCCTGGTAGAGAGGATCCCCCGTGCTGAAGGTCCGGGGCCCGATCATGCGTCCGGCCTCGACCCGCTCCGCGGTCGGAAAGATGTTCTGGGCCCACATCGAGTTGTCCAGGTTCGTGGTGACCCCGTAGGCGAGGTACCCGGCGAGCTCGTAGTCGTAGCGGGGACGATGGCCCCGGTGCTCCCGGTAGTGGTGGGCGTGCATGTCGATAAGGCCCGGGAGGATGGTCTTCCCCGCCGCGTCGATCACCCGGTCGGCCGCCGAGGGCGCACACGCCCCGCTGGGCCCCACGCACTGGATGCGTCCCCCTGAAATCACGAGGGTCCCTTCGTCTATGACCTCCCGATCATTCATCGTGAGGATCCGTGCCCCCGTGAAGGCCACGGTGCCCTCGGGCACGTCCTTCGAGACCGTAAAGTCGATCTCGGTCGTATCCTTCTGCTCGGCCTGGACGTCGTAGGTGAAGTGGTGGTTGGCGCTTCCAAATTCGAGGGTCGAGCGGTCTTTCCACTTCGGAAAGAGCCCGCCTTCGTGGGTCAACTGTTCGACGGGCAGCGCCGGGTCCTGCTTGTTGATGTGGATCGTCTCGTCCCCCGTCTTCCCGTATGGGAATCGGGTGAGGTAGACGTTGTCCCCCTCCTGAAAGGCGACGTGCCGTCCGTCGGGGGAGGGGACAATCTCGTCCGCATACGGAAACGTCATGTGCACCCGGCGGTCGCTACCGTCCCGGCTCACGGAGACGAGCCCCATGACCTGATCGACGTCGTCGTCGGTCTCCTCGGGCGCCTCCATCGGGTCGGGGAAAAACACGCGCCCGTCGGGCCCGAAGGACGCCTGCGTAATGGCCCGCCGGGCGTACTCGCCCAGGTCCGTCCCCGTCGGAGGCGCCACCTTCGCCAGCGGCTCCGCGGGGCCTCCCCCGGACGGAATCCGCACCAGGTCGAAATGCGCGTTGTGGGTCACGGTGCGCCCCCGGTTGGTTGCGCCCCCGCCGCGGGTTACGACGACAGATTCGCCGTCCGGACTCCAGACTGGGTGGGTGTAGAAGATTTTTTGGGTCGAGATTTTCGTAGGGCTGCCGCCACTCGCCGGCACGGTCCACACGTCGCCGTGGTTTTCCTCGTCGAGCGTCGTGAACGCGATTCGTTTTCCGTCCGGCGACCAGGCAGGCGCGAATTCAGTGTAGTCGAACGAGTCGGGAGTAAGCCGCCGGGGCGTCCCGTCCGGAAGGTCCATGACCCAGATCTGCCCCACGGCCTGGAAGGCAAGGGCGGACCCGTCCGGCGATTCCGTGTGCCAGCGCAGGAACTCCGGTTGGAAGGGGCCCTCCTCGATCTGGATGTCATTGTAGGCCCGCTCGGAGATGGTGCGCTGCACCCGGGCCTCGAACGGGATCGTCTCGACCTCTCCCGTCTCCACGTCCAGGCGCCGGAGCTTTCCGCCCTGATTGAGAACGATGCCCGAGCCGTCGGGCGTCCAGCTGTAGCCGGGAAGGATGCTCTTCTCGCCTCCGCCTTCGTCGGCGTTGGCGATCGGGTCCATGACCTTCTCCTCGGCCCCGGTGTCGACGTCGCGCAGCCAGAGGGCGGTTCGCGGCCCGTACTCGTGCCCCTCGTAGGAGATGGTGCCGTCCAGAAGCATCCGGCCGAACGCGACGGTCTCCCCGTCGGGAGACACCTCCGGCGCCATGGCGCCTCCACTCGAGAGGCGACGGCTCGCCGGGGCGTACCCGTTGCCGGCCGTCACGTCGATGATATTCCCCGTTTCGAAGTCGTACCGGCGAAGCTGAAAGTCGCCTTCGAGGGCGTTCCCCCTGCGCAGGGAGGCCTGAAAGTAGAGGTGCTGCCCGTCGGCGGAGACGGAGGGCCAGGTGGCCCCCAGATCCTCGCCCGCAACCAGCTCGATGCCGGTTCCCTCCCCCTCACGGGCGTACATCCAGAGGCCGCTCGCGCTGTAGTCCTCGACCTCCTGCTTTTTGACAATAATGTACTCCCCGTCGGCCGTCCACGTCGGCGTTCGGGGCTTCCAGTCCGAGCTGGCGGCCACGGGCTGCGGGTTTGAGCCGTCCGCGTCCATGACCCACAGGTCCTGGGTCCCGCCCCGATCGGAGACGAACGCGATCTGGTCCCCGCTCGGCGAATACGACGGGTGGAAGTTGGTGGCCAATCCACTCTCCTGGGTCAGCACCTGCGCCTCGCCCCCCTCGATCGGGAGCCGGTAGATGTGGCCCCGGAGATCGAAGACGAGCGACTCGCCGTCCGGGGACACGTCCACCGACATCCACGTGCCTTCCTCGGTGGTAAAGTCAACCTCGCGGGGCTCCCCGCGCGGCTCGGTGACGTCCCAGTCGTCGGGCCCGCTGTTCTGCGCAGTTGCAGGATGGATTGCGAAGAGAGACCCGAGGAGAAGAACGAGAACGACCGGCAGAGAGTCCGACATGGGTACGGTGCACCGAGTGAGGCGGCGGAAAAGAGAGTGAGAACACATCACAGGTACGCGGACAGGTCCAGCAGCACTTGGACGAGCCCTGGCCCCTGCTGGTTCGTCGTCCCTGTCCCGCGAGGTCGCAGCAGGCGTATCGATGCGGCTCCCGTACCAATAGAGCGGGGCATTCGAGGCCGAAAATCGCCTTCACAGCCCCAGTGTCGAGGGCGACGGAAGCGCGCCCGGCAGATCCACAGTGCTTAACGTCCATGCTCCGAAGGGGGCACGCAGCGGAGCGGGAGGTTCCCCGTCCATGCTCCCACGGGCTCCGACTGAAAAGAGGAAGTGCCCCGACAGCCGCCGGGGGGCGGCCGTTCACCCTCTCTTTCGGGCACCGGTGCGCGCGATTCGAGGCACCGAATTGATAAACCGACGGCTGTCTTTCACATTGCAGCCCGTCCTTCCGGACGCGCCCGAACACAGCGGCGTGGGGTGCTCGTACTGCCGGTCGGTTCGCTCGTGACGTCGTTGCCCCAGTCGAGAGCAATGTGGCGGCAGGGACGGAGAACCTCACCCGCAGGCGCCGATCTTCGGGGCAAAAGAGGCCCCTTCCCTGTATCTTCTATTTGTGAGAACGATCGGATCCTTCGTTCGAGGGGTAGGTCTCCAACGTTGAGGTCGGCCCCTCGTCCCGCGTGCACTGTTGCCGCACCAAGCCGCTAGCCGTCTATACAGCCATGCCCGATTCTCCCCCCGATGAGGTCGAAGAAAAGGTAGCCCCCTCGTCCGACGACGCCACCCCCACCCTGAGCGACGAAAAGTACGGGACGTTCGGCGGCGTATTCACGCCGACGCTCCTCACGATCCTGGGGGTGATCATGTACCTCCGCACCGGATGGGTCGTGGGCAACGCCGGGCTGGCCGGCGGCGTCCTGATCATCGGCCTGGCCTTCGCCATCATCACGGCCACCGCCCTCTCGATGTCGTCCATCACGACGAACATCCGGATCGGGGCGGGCGGCGCGTACTCGATCATCTCCCAGTCGCTCGGCCTGGAGGTGGGCGGGAGCGTGGGCATCCCGCTCTACCTGTCCCAGGCCCTCGCCGTGACCATGTACATTTTCGGCTTCCGAGAGGGGTGGCTGTGGGTCTTTCCCAACCATCCGGCCCTCCTGGTCGACCTCGGCATCTTTTGTCTCATCTTCGGGATCGCCTACGCGAGTGCGGGGCTGGCCTTCCAGGTGCAGTACGGCATCCTGGCCGTCATCATTGCGTCGCTGATCTCGGTCGGGCTGGCCGCCGGAACCGGCTCGATGGAGTACTCCCTGTCCGAGGTGCAGCTGTGGGGGGACTATCCGGGCGCCCCGGAGGAGGGCTTTCCTGGCACCTCCTTCTGGGTGGTGTTTGCCGTGTTCTTCCCGGCGGCGACCGGGATCATGGCCGGGGCAAACATGTCGGGCGAGCTGGAAGACCCTCGGGGCAGCATTCCTGTCGGAACCCTCGGCGCCATTGGCCTGAGCTTCGTCGTGTACGTGGCGCTTGCGTTCTGGCTCGCCCTCTCCGCCTCCTCGCAGGAGCTGGTGAGCAACTACACCATCATGATTGACCGGGCGTACTGGGGCCCGGCCGTCGTGGCGGGGCTCCTGGGGGCCACCTTCTCGTCGGCGCTCGCCTCCACGGTCGGGGCTCCCCGCATCCTACAGGCACTGGGCAGTCACAACATCCTGCCGGGTGGGGAGTGGGTCTCGGCCCGCACCGACCGCGGGGAGCCGCGAAACGCCATTCTGGTGACCGGCGGCATCGTGCTGGCGACGCTCATGGTGCGGGACCTCAACGCCATCGCGCCGCTGATCACGATGTTCTTCCTCATCACGTACACGATGATCAACTTCGTGGTCTTCACCGAGCAGACGCTCGGCCTCGTCAGCTTTCGACCCCTGCTCCAGATTCCCCGGGTGGTCTCGTTTGCGGGCGTCGTGGGCTGTCTCTTCGCGATGTTCATCGTGAACCCGACCTTCAGCCTCGTGGCCCTGGCGATCGTCGTGGGCGTCTACGCCCTGCTGCTGCGCCGGTCACTGGAGGCCGACCTCTCGGACGTGCGGAGCGGCCTGTTCGTGTCCCTGGCCGAGTGGGCCGCCAAGCAGGTGTCGGGCCTGTCGACGCGGCAGGAGCGGGCCTGGAAGCCCAACCTGCTGGTTCCGGTCGTGAGCACCGAGAAACTCCGGGGGACCTTCTCGCTGCTCCGGGACCTCGCCGCCCCGAAAGGGTCGGTCAAGCTGCTGGGCCTTGCCTCCGAGCACACCCCCGATCGCCTCAAGGATCAGGTCGAGAACCTCACCGGGGCCTTCCGCAAGCGGGGCGTCTTCGCCTCCTCGACGATCGTGAAGGGCGACGCCTTCGGCGACAACCTCATCGTGGGCGTCCAGGCCCTCGGGGGCGCCTTCTTTCGGCCGAACATTCTGTTCCTGCCCCTTCCCGATACCGAACAGCGGGAGCGAGACTACCAGGCCGTCCTCCGCGAGCTCTCCGACGAGCAGATGGGCACGGTGCTCTACGCCCGCCACCCGGACGCCGGCATCGGCCAGCGCGAACAGATCAACATCTGGATCAGCGACCGGAGCCCGGACTGGGAGGTCTCGATGGACATTGGGAACCTCGACCTGCCGCTCCTCCTCGCCTATAAGCTCCGGCGCAACTGGGACGCGCACATGCGGCTCCTGACCGTCGTAGAGGAGCCCGCCGAGCGGGAGCCCGCCCAAAACTTCCTGGAAACGGTCACGGACCTGGCCCGCATGCCCGACACCGAGGTCATGGTCAAGGTCGGGGACTTCCAGGAGCACGTGCTGCGGGCGTCGCAGGCGGACCTGAGTCTCTTCGGGCTGGCCCGGGAGCCGGACTTCGCGTTCATGCGGCAGATGACGGACACGACCCACTCGAGCTGCCTCTTCGTCCGGGACTCCGGGCAGGAAAGCGCCCTGGCGTAATCCAACCCCCGCGTGCGTCCCCGACGATGCGTGCCCTCGACAGAAATCGAGGCATACGGAGCATACCGTCTGCTCCGGCGGCCCCGCCGCTCGCCGTGCGACGGGACTACCGGCGGGCGATGATCCAGATCGCGTGCACGAGGCCCGGCAGGTAGCCGAGGAGCGTAAGTAGCACGTTGAGCCAAAACTGCGTGCCGAGGCCTTCCTGCAAAAATACGCCCAGCGGGGGCAGGGCCACCGAGAGCAGCACGCGCAGAAGATCGGCGGTCGAGGGGGAGCTCATGACGGCGAGACGGAATGAGAAAATCGGGACGCGGGGTCAAAAACGACCCCGAGAGAGAACGGATGCATCGACGCGGACGGGGGCTACCAGAGCACCGCGACGAGGCCCGCGAGGGCCGCGGCGGGGACGAGCAGGAGGGTCAGCGCCCCGGACAGAACGACAAGCAGGAGGAAGCCCGGGTTCACGAACCGGATCAGCGCTCCGTAGCGGACGAGCAGCGCGCGATTCTCCTGTAGGACGCTCCGGAGGGCCCAGATCTGCTTCAGGACGCCCCACAGGCGCCCGAGGAGGCCCGCTCGGGGATCCGTCGTCACCGACTGGAGGGCGTCGGCCGACTGCTCGACCGTCTGGC
>Ga0207753_1000854_pt1 | contig 11046 bp, 6 predicted proteins | sample PonA233FremontCA_2_FD_187273 | JGI IMG/M metagenome (GOLD analysis project Ga0207753, IMG submission 187273) | Salt pond sediment microbial community from Fremont, CA, USA - Pond A23 Sediment 3 (SPAdes) | ecosystem: Environmental > Aquatic > Non-marine Saline and Alkaline > Saline | place: USA...
CGGACGGCCCGTGCTGATGCGCGGTCCGCCGTGGTCAGGTACTGGATCCGCACGTACGGCTCCCGAAGCCGCAGTTGCTCCTTGTGACGCTCGAAGTAGGTGCGCACCTCCGCGGCCGTGGGGCGCACGTCGGCCTTCTCCGCGAGACGGGAGCGCACGGCCGAGGCCAGCACGGACCGTCGCTGCCGCTGCAGCCGCCGCTGCACCTCCTCGTCGGCGTCGAGGTTTAGCCGCTCGGCCTCCCGGTATAGAAGCATGCGGGTGACCCACTGATCAATCGCTTGGCGCCGGGCCTCCGCAGAGTCGCGCACAGGGCCCATGGTGGCGAGCATCTCTGCGAGGTCGGCCTCGGTGAGGTAGTGCGACCCGACGCGGGCAGCGTAGGTGCTGGGTGGGGTGGGCGACTGGCAGCCGGACAGCCCGGTGCTTGCGAGAAGAAAAACGAGGGCAACGACTGCACTACACAGGGCATCGGCGTGCGGGCGCAGAAATGTCATGAGCGAAGAGGCAGCCGGATACTTAACGAGCGGAGGGATCGTCACTGACTGGACGGCGAAGGCGTTCCGGAACCGTCTTGGCGTCGTATCGCTCCCGCAGATCGCGCACCACCCGCTGTTCTAGGCGGGCTCGGTGGTCCTGTACGACTCGGCTCCGGGCCTCCTCAAAGCGCATGGGCCGTGGCGGAAGGCGCGCATCGCGGATCAACAAGAGCCACTCGTCTCCCTGAGCCGCGGGGCCGATCGCCTCCCCGTCGGTGGCGGTGCGAACCGGCTGGTAGGCGTCGGCGGACCGGTCGGTGACGTACACGGTGTCGGTGGACACGAGGGAGTCGCGTGCGGCAGCGTCGAGAACGGCCGCCGTTGAAGCGTCCTGACGGTAGCGCGTGGCGAAGGGCTGGAGGAGCGAGTCGGCAGGGGCGCGAAGGGCGAGGGCCCGCACGCGCTCCGGAAACTGGTATTCCGTGCGGTTCTGACGGTACGTCCTTCGCAGGCCCGCGGTGTCCCGGGCCGCAGCCGTCCAGACTGAGTCCTGCATGAAGCGGAAAAGAAGCGTTCCGTCTCGGTAGGTCCTGATGTCTCGGGCGAGGGCTGGATCGCTGGAGGCCCGACGCGTGGCAGCATACTGAATGGCTTTCTCATTTAGAAACGACTCGGTCAGGCCCGCAATCGTCATTTGTGCCCCCCCGTCAGCCTGCATGAGGTGGCGCGCCATCTGGGCGGCGGTGTAGGCGGAGTCGCCCAGGGTGGCCACCTGAGAACTGGGCCGCGACAGGGTGTCGGTGTACGTGAGGAGCGGGCGGGCGAGGGAGTCGACCGAGGCGACCCGAGCGGCCTCGAGAAGGCGAGTCGTGTCCACGACGGCTCCGGCTTCTGCGCGGACCGTGCGGGCGAAGGCCGCCCGGCGGCGTTCTGCACGCGGCTGGCCGACAACGCGGCCCTTCAGGTCGTCGTACGCCTCGTCGAAGGATTGCTGCTCCTGCCGACCCGTGAGCTTGAGGAGGTGAGCCCCAAACCGGCTCTGGACGACTTCCGAAATCGCGCCCACCGAATCCAGCGCCGTCACGGCGCTGCGAAGGGCAGGGGGAAGCGCTCCGGGATCGACCTCGCCGAGGGATCCCCCCTTTGAAGCCGACTGTTGATCCTGAGAATACCTCCGGGCCGCCGCATCAAACGACAGAGAACCATCCAAAAGCGCCGTCCGGAGAGAGTCGAGCAGGCGGCGGGTTGCGGCGGTGTCGTCCTGCGGGCGGCGCAGGAGGTGGGCAAGCTCGACCGGGGGTTCCGCAGGCCGCCGATCATGCACCTTTAAAATGTGGTACCCAAACTTGGTCCGGAAGACATCGCTCGTCTCGCCCGGGGAGAGGGCGTACATTCGGTCCTCAAACGGCTTTGCGATCTCTCCGGCCTGGAGGTAGCCGAGCCGACCCTGGTAGCCGCGGCGGCCTTCTTTCCGGGCGGAGGGGTCGTCGGAATTGCGGACGGCCAGATGGCTAAAGGGGACGCCCCGCCGGACCGAGTCGGCAATTGCCTGGGCCGTTCGGTAGGCCGTGAGGGTGTCTTGGGACGAGCTGGGGCGGACCAGGATGTGGCTCACGTCCACGGACTGCGTTCGGCGCTCGTATAAGGTGCGCGCGAGCGGCTCGTACACCTCGTCGCGCAGGAGCTGGAGCCGCGCCCGCTGTTGTCGATAGTCGTGGATGTCTGCTTGCACGCGCGGGAGGGTATCCAGTCCGGCGTCCCGGGCGGCGCGCACCTTCAGGTGAAAGTTGAGGTACCGATCGAGGAAGTCCCGGTAGGCGCGGAGGGAGCTATCGGCCGCGGCCTCGGGGCCGCCCGCTGCGTCAACGAACGCCGAGTCCAGTTCGGCCCGCGTGATGACGGTGTCGGCGTAGCGGGCAACCACTGCGTCGCCTGATGCGGAGGCCGCGTCGGGGGCTTGGCTCGTGTTCGGGCCGGCACTGCAGGCGACACCGAGAGCGACGAAGATGACAATTCCGAGCGTGCGTCTGAGGAGAGGCATGAGGTGCAGCGGACGATGCAGGACAGTGTGCCGGCTGTAGATCAAACGCCGAGGAAGCATCCGAATGTTAGCAAACCCGCCCCGCAGAGTGCAACCCAGCGTCAAGGTTTGCATCCGGGATTGATACGAGATGCGTCGTGGCGCTCGGGATCGTAGACGGATGCAGAGAAAAAGACGAAGGGGTCCGGGGGAGCGCTTCGCAAATCCCCAGCCAATTTCCGATTGCGGAGGAACTGGGGGCAGGATGCATTCTACAAATTTTGCGTCTTGCCAACCTCGTATTCGTGTGGATCCGTCCACGCGACAGAACCGGCAGCGTTTGGCCTGGCCTCATTCTCCCTGCACGCATTGTCCCTGCGCACAATGGCTTCCGATCCTTCTGTTCGTGTTCGCTTCGCCCCCAGCCCGACCGGTCGTCTCCACATCGGGGGGCTCCGAACGGCTCTGTATAACTATCTCTTCGCTCGTAAGCACGACGGCGACTTCATACTGCGGATTGAAGACACCGACCGGGCCCGCTACGAGTCAGGGGCTGAGGACGACATTCGGGAGGCCCTCTCGTGGACGGGGCTCGGGTACGACGAGGGGCCCGAGCAGGGCGGCGCCTACGGCCCGTACCGCCAGTCCGAACGCACCGAGCACTACCACGAGTACGCCCGAGAGCTCGTCGAGGCTGGGCGGGCGTACTATGCGTTCGACACGGAAGAAGAGCTCGACGAACTGCGGGAGACGCACGGCGCGTACGACGGATCGACGCGTCGGCAGATGCGCAACTCGCTGACCCTGCCCGACGAGGAGGTCGAGCGCCTCCTCGACGAGAGTGACGACCACGTCATTCGGCTGAAGGTCCCCCGACAAGAGTCGGTGCGGGTCGAGGACGAGATCCGGGGCACGGTGTCGTTCGACACCTCGGAAATCGACGACCAGGTGCTGGTGAAGTCCGACGGGATGCCGACCTACCACCTGGCCAACATTGTCGATGACCACCTCATGGACATCTCGCACGTCATTCGGGGGGAGGAGTGGCTCTCCTCGACCCCGAAGCACGTGCTCATGTACGACGCACTGGGGTGGGAGCCGCCCGCCTTCGCGCACCTCCCGCTGATCCTGAGCCCGAACGGCGGAAAGCTCTCAAAGCGGGACGCCAATGAACTGGGCATTCCGGTCTACGTCACGGACTACCGAGAGGCGGGCTACGAGCCGGAGGCCCTCCTCAACTTCCTGGCGCTCCTGGGCTGGAGTCCCGGCACGGAGGAGGAGCTCTTCGCCCTGGACGAGATGGTGGAGGCGTTCAGCCTCGACCGCGTGGGCGCCAGTGGCGTGCAGTTCGACCTCGACAAGCTCCGCTGGGTCAACGAGCATTCCGTTCGGGACCTTTCCGTCGAGGCACTCGCGGAGAAGGCCCGGCCTTACGTGGAGGATGAGGGCTACGAGGTGGATGACGACCGCCTCCGTACAATTTGTGGACTGGTGCAAGACCGCATCCAGGTAGCGCCGGAAGTGGTGACCGACAACCGGTACTTCTTTGAAGCCCCTGAGGAGTACGAGGAGGCCGGTGTCGAGAAGCGCTGGAAGGACGAGTCCGCCGATCTTCTGCTCGCCTACGCCGACCGGCTGGAGGCGGTCGATACGTTCGACACGGATACGGTGGAAGCGGAGCTCCGCGACCTGGCCGATGAGAAAGACGTGGGGGCGGGGGCGATTATCCATCCGGCCCGTCTCGCCGTCAGCGGTCGCTCGTACGGCCCCGGCGTGTTCGGGCTGCTGGCCGCCGTGGGGAAGGAGGCCTGTGTGCGCCGGATGCGCCGCGCCGTCGAGGTGCTGGGGTAGCGGCGGATGGGGGCCGGCTGATCGGCAACATGTGCCCGGTTACGCGGGGGTCTCAAGCTCCTTCCGCAGTAGCTCCCGGGCCAGCTCCGGGTTGGCGGAGCCGCTGGTGGCCTGCATCACCTGGCCCATGAAGAAGCCGATGAGGCCCTCTTTGCCGTCTCGGTAGCGGGCGGCCTCGTCCGGATTGTCCGCGATAACGTCCGCGATGACGTCTGCGAGCGCCTCGGTGTCGTCGACCTGTCGGAGGCCGCGCTCCTCGACGATCGCTTCGGGGGCGCCGCCGTCTTCGAGAAGCACGTCGAACACCTCGTCGGCCCCCCGGCTGGTGATCTCGTCCGTGTCCACGAGGCGGACGAGCGCGGCAAACGCGTCGGGCCCAAACGGCAAGTCCTCCAGCGTCCGGGTCTTCAGGGCCCCGAGCAGCTCGTTGACGATCCAGTTGGCGAGCGGCTCCGGGGCGTCGTACTGCGCCCGTGCCTCGTCGAAAAAGTCGGCGAGGGCGTCGTCACCGGCGATGGTGGCGGCGTCGTCCCGGGAGAGCCCGACGGGACCGCTGTACCGATCAAACCGGTCCCGCTGATGGTCGTCGAGGTACTCGACGGGGTCGGTCTTGCCTTCGAGCGAGCGGCGTCGCTGTTTTTCCTTGCGCTGTTCCTTCTCCCGTCGTCGCCGCTCCAGCTCCGCCTCGCTGAGTCCGTCCTCGTCCTCGCCCCAGGTGTCGCGGAGGGGAACGATCTGGTTGTACACCAGGGCGTCGGGGCGGGAGTCCTCCGGGTCCGGCCAGAAATAGCCCTGTCGTTCGAACTGGAACCGCTCGTCGGCGTCCCGCTCCTGCGCGGCGGGCTCGAGGACGCCCTGTCGGATGTTGAGCGAGTTCGGGTTGAGAAACTCCGTGAAGTGCTCCTCGCGGGCGTCGGGGTCGGGCACCTCGAAGAGACGATCGTAGAGGCGCGCCTCGAACGGAACCCCGTGGGTGGCAGAGACCCAGTGCAGCGTGCCGTCCGGCGAACGGCCGTCCGGGGCGGTGCCGCTGCGCGTGTCGGGATCGATGGTGCCGCGGAGCTCGGTCACGGTGCCGTCCGCGTCCCGCACGACCTCTTCGCACGTGAAGAAGTAGGCGTGGCGCAGGCGCACCTCGCGCCCCGGGGCGAGCCGGATGAAGTCCTCGGGCGGGTCCTCCCGGAAGTCGTCCCGCTCGATGTAAAATTCTCGGGTGAAGGGCACGGGCCGCGTCTCGTCCTTGTCGATGTCGCGCGGCCAGTGGTTTGCGTCGATCCAGTCGACCTCGTCCTCCTCCCAGTTTGTGACCGTCACCTTCAGTGGGTCGAGCACGGCCATCACCCGCGGGGCCGTCGGGTTCAAGTCGTCGCGGAGGGCGTGCTCGAAGTGACCGATCTGGACCCGGCTTTGCGACCGGGTGACGCCCACCTCGCGGCAGAATGACCGGATGGCGCTCGGCGGCACGCCGCGGCGACGCAACCCCGAGATCGTGGGGAGGCGCGGGTCGTCCCAGCCGCCGACGAGGTCCTCCTCGATCAGGTGACGGAGCTTGGTCTTGCTCATCACCGTGTAGCCGAGGTTCAGCCGATTGAACTCGTACTGCCGGGGGCGAGACGGGATGTCGTCGTCCTGCAGGCAGTGCTCCATCACCCAGTCGTAGACGCGCCGGTTGTTGTCGAACTCCAGCGTGCAGAGGGAGTGGGTGATGTCCTCAATGGCGTCCTCCAGGGGATGGGCGTAGTCGTACATCGGGTAGATGCACCACTCGTCCCCCCGACGATAATGCGACGCGTGCATGATGCGGAAGAGAAGGGGATCCCGCATGATCATGTGCGGCGAACTCATGTCGATCTTCGCCCGCAACACGTGCTCCCCGTCGTCGAACGCGCCTGCCTTCATCCGGCGGAAAAGCTCCAGGTTCTCCTCGACGGAGCGATCCCGGTACGGCGACGGGGTGCCGGGCTCATCCACCGTCCCCCGGTACTCGCGGATCTCCTCCTCGCTGAGGCTGTCGACGTACGCGTCGCCCTGTTTGATGAGCTTGACCGCGTACCGGTAGAACTGCTCGAAGTAGTCGGAGGCGTAGTACTCGTGCTCCTCCCAGTCGTACCCCAGCCACTGCACCGCGTCCTTGATCGACTCTACGTACTCGGGGCTTTCGGTTTTGGGGTTCGTATCGTCGAACCGGAGGTGGCACTGCGTGTCGGCCCGGTCGGTGTAGTCGTGCTTGATGCCAAAATTGAGGACGATCGACTTCGCGTGGCCGATGTGCAGGTAGCCGTTCGGCTCGGGGGGGAACCGGGTCACGACCCGGTCGCCGTAGGTTCCCTCTTCGAGGTCCTCGTCGATGATGTCGTAGATGAAGTTGTCGCGCGAGTGCTCAGTGGAGGGGTCCGACGTGCTCACGAAGGGGTGAGAGGGTTGATGCGGGGCGATTCTCGAAAACCGTTAGACCATTGAAAGCCAGGGGCTTCCTGAAAGATCCACGCCGCACGGCTCAGTCGCACCCGCTGGCCTCTCGCAAGAGGGACCGACAGTCAAGAATTTCCGGCTTGTCCACCGCGGCGGCGCTCCGGACACGTTGCGCGAAAAGGGAGGCCGAGCGGAATCGCGATCGGGTGCGGGTTTGGCGTCGGGCCGTTACGGTCCACTGGGACCGGCGGAGGGATCCGGTAAACTGATCGTCCTCGACGAACCCGGATATCCGAAGGTCATCGATCGTGAGTTGCAGTCGCGTATCGCGCACCTCCACGCGGGCACGGAGCCGACCGAGCCGCCGATCCCGGACGATGCCCCGCAGGTCGCCGTTTTGAGTGGTGATGCGGAATCGGCCCTGGTCGAGGGGGGCGACGCCCCTGACCTCGTACGTCCAGGTGCCCACCACTGCAGTCCGGGCTGCCGCCTCGTCCTGCGTCGAACGAGAGGAGGCACAGCCGCCCACTACGAGTCCCGCCCCAAAGACGAGTAGAAGTACGAACCGTAAGAGACAGAACCGCGGCATGACAAGAGGAAAGAATACCGGGCAGGCAAGTTCTGCAGCCGATATTATAAAGATTTAATGAGTCGAACGTTCCGGTACGGCGGGCTGGATTGGGCTTCAGCCCGTCGAGTCCCGGTGGATCGACAACAGTTGCTCGGCGGCGGCCAAAGAACTGAGACGGCCGTCTCGGACTGCTGCTTCCACGTCCTCCTGGGCCGCTTGCACCTCGGGGTTGGAAAAAAACTCCTCGCGCAGCCGCTGCTCGATGGCCCGCTCCATCCAGTGCTGCGCTTGTCGGCGGCGCTGCTTCTCGAAGAAGCCCGTCTCCTGTGTGTAGGCCCGGTACCGCTCCACGGTGCTCCACACGTCGTCGATGCCCGCGCCGGTCTGTGCCGAGCACGTGCGTACGGGCGGCTCCCACCCGGAGTCCGGGTCTGATAGAAGCCGCAGTGCCTTTTCGTACTCGGCCCGGGCCGCCTCCGCCGGGTCTCGGTTGTCCCCGTCGGCCTTCGTGATGGCGATGGCGTCGGCCACCTCCACGATGCCCCGCTTGATGCCCTGCAGCTCGTCTCCGGCGCCGGCCAGGGCGAGAAGCAGGAAAAAGTCGACCATCGAACGCACACTGATTTCCGACTGCCCGACGCCCACCGTCTCGACGAACACGGTGTCGTAGCCGGCCGCCTCGCACAGCAGAATGGCCTCACGGGTGCGAGGAGCCACGCCCCCAAGCGTCCCGGCGGTAGGGGAGGGGCGGATGAAGGCGCCCTCCTCGGAGGCCAGGGTGCCCATCCGGGTCTTGTCGCCGAGAATGCTGCCCCGCGAGCGCTCGCTGCTGGGGTCGATCGTCAGGACGGCGAGGCGACGCCCCTTCGCCACGAGCCGTTGCCCGAGGGTTTCGATGAACGTGCTCTTGCCCACGCCCGGCACGCCCGTCACGGCCACCCGGATCGAGTCGCCACTGTGGGGCAGGCACTCCTCCACGACCGCCCGGGCAGTGTCGCGGTGGTCCGGCCGGGTGCTCTCCAGAAGGGTAATGGCCTGGCTCAGCGTCACGCGGTCCCCGTTGAGAACGCCGGTCACATAGTCGGCCACCGATTGGGGGGCCGAGTGAGACGGAGAAGACTGATCGTGAAGATTGGGGTTCAGGGGAGCCACGACGCGAAAGGGAGGCAGGTGCCTGCGGAGGAGATCGGCGATCGGTTACGCCTCGACGGGCGCGTCCTCGTCGTGCCGGTCGAGGAGCACGTCGAGGATCTGAGTGGCGGCCTCCGAGATGTTGGTGCCAGGACCAAAAATGGCGGCCACGCCCTGGTCGTAGAGCGTTTCGTAGTCGTCGTGTGGAATCACGCCCCCCACAACCACGAGGATGTCGTCGCGACCGTACTGCTCCAGGGCGTCGATCACCTCCGGCACAAGCGTCTTGTGTCCCCCGGCGAGGCTGGAGATGCCGAGAATGTGGACGTCGTTTTCCACGGCCTGGCGCGCCACCTCGTTCGGCGTCTGGAAGAGAGGACCCACATCGACGTCGAAGCCCATGTCGGCAAACGACGTCGCGATCACTTTCGCGCCACGGTCGTGCCCGTCCTGGCCCATTTTCGCCACCATGATGCGGGGGCGTCGACCTGCCACATCGGCGAAGCGATCGGCCCGGTCGCGGGCCGCATGGAAGTGTTCGTTCGTGCCGGCCTCCGAGGCATACACCCCCGAGATGGTCTCCGTCCGTGCCGTATGGCGACCGAACACGTCTTCCAGGGCCGCCGAAATTTCGCCGAGCGTGGCGCGCCTGCGGGCCGCCTCCACGGCTCTCGCCAGCAGGTTGCCGTCGCCCGTCTCGGCGCATTCGGTCAGGGCGTTCAGCGCGTTTCGGACCGCGTCGTCGTCGCGCTCTTCTTTGATGCGGTCGAGCCGTTTCAGCTGCGCCCGCCGGACGGCTTCGTTGTCTACTTCCAGTCGCTCGATCGGCTCGTCGGTCTCCGTTCGGAAATCGTTCACGCCCACGATCGTCTCGGCGCCGGTATCGATGCGGGCCTGCTTGCGGGCGGCGGCCTCCTCGATCTTGCGCTTTGGGAGGCCCTGTTCTATGGCGCGGGTCATGCCGCCCTTTTCCTCCACTTCCTGGATCAGGGTCCACGCCCGCCGGGCCAACGCGCCGGTGAGGTATTCCACGTAGTAAGAACCTGCCCACGGGTCGATGGCCTCCGTGATGTCGGTCTCGTCCTGCAGGTAGAGCTGCGTGTTGCGGGCGATCCGGGCAGCAAACGCGCTCGGGAGGGCGATGGCCTCGTCCAGCGCGTTCGTGTGCAGCGACTGCGTGCCGCCGAACGCCGCGGCCATCGCCTCGATCGTCGTGCGCGCCACGTTGTTGAACGGGTCCTGCTCGGCGAGGCTGTAGCCGGAGGTCTGGCAGTGGGTCCGCAGCGCCATCGACTTGGGGGTGTCCGGGTCGAACTGCTTCACAAGCTTGGCCCAGAGCAGGCGCCCGGCCCGCATCTTGGCGATCTCCATAAAGTGGTTCATCCCGATGGCCCAGAAGAAGGAGACCCGCGGCGCGAAGTCATCGATCCCGAGGCCGGCGTCGAGCCCGGTGCGGAGGTACTCCAGGCCATCGGCCAGCGTGTAGGCCAACTCCAGGTCCGCCGGCGCGCCTGCTTCGTGCATGTGGTATCCACTCACCGAGATGGCGTTGAACCTCGGCATCTCCGCAGCGCAGTAAGCAAAAATCTCTCCCACAATCCGCATGGACGGCTGCGGGGGGTAGATGTAGGTGTTGCGCACCATGAACTCCTTCAAGACATCGTTCTGAATGGTGCCCGCCAGCTCTTCGTGGGCCGCGCCCTGCTCCTCCGCGGCGGCGATGTAAAACGCCATCACGGGGAGCACTGCTCCGTTCATCGTCATCGAAACCGAGACATCGCCGAGCGGGATGCCGTCGAAGAGGCGTTTCATGTCCTCGACGGTATCGATGGCGACGCCGGCTTTGCCCACGTCGCCCCGCACCCGGTCGTGGTCGGAGTCGTAGCCGCGGTGGGTGGCCAGGTCGAACGCCACCGAGAGCCCCTTCTGGCCGGACGCGAGGGCCTCACGGTAGAATTTGTTGGACTCCTCCGCCGTCGAGAACCCCGCGTACTGCCGGATGGTCCACGGCCGAAACTTGTACATGGTCGTATACGGCCCGCGGAGGTACGGGGGCAGGCCCGAGTCGAAGTCGAGGTGGTCGAGGTCGTCGAGCGCGCCGGGGCCGTAGATCGGCTCGATGTCAATCTGCTCGGGCGTCGACCAGGGTGCATCTTCGGCCGTCGCCTCGCCTTCGCGGGGCGGATCGTAATCGATGTTGGGAAAGTCAGGGCGCATGGTGGTGACGTATCGGGACCAGGCGTTGAAGGCAGGGCACTTGGGAGCGTCAGGGGGCTTCCTCCGTCGGAATTCCGAGGTCGTTCTGCAGTGCAGTAAGGGTCTGTGTTAGGGACCTTCCCTGATGGAGAAAGAAGTCGGCGGCGTCGCCCACGTCGGTGTCGTTGGGGGCGCCGGCGATCCCGAGAAGGGCCTCGTGGCCGTGATCGGAGAGTACCGCGGCGAGCGCGGGGGCGAGGGCGGCGTAGTCGTCGTCGGCGCCGCAGAGAACCACGGCGTCGGCGTCCTGCGCGACCGCCGTCTCGGCCACCGCGTCGACGGACTCGAACTTGAGGCGGGTGTCGATCGCAAACCCCGCCACGCCT
>Ga0207753_1000855_pt1 | contig 11041 bp, 9 predicted proteins | sample PonA233FremontCA_2_FD_187273 | JGI IMG/M metagenome (GOLD analysis project Ga0207753, IMG submission 187273) | Salt pond sediment microbial community from Fremont, CA, USA - Pond A23 Sediment 3 (SPAdes) | ecosystem: Environmental > Aquatic > Non-marine Saline and Alkaline > Saline | place: USA...
ATGTAGGCATCACAGTGGAGACAGTAGTGGAGTCCCATGCCGGTCCGCGGCAGCGGCGGCTCGGGTCGCTCGTCGGAAAAGCCCATCCCGAGGACCACCCGGTCGGCGACTACGTCGGTCGAGTTCCCGCTGAGCCGGAACCGACCGTCCGGCTCCTGTTCGATCTCGGTCACGAGGTCCCGGACGACCGTCCCGCCGTACTCCTCGACCTGCTCGGTCGCGGTCCCGAGGAATTCGTTGCCCGAGATATCCTCGGTGACACCGATCACGTTGTGGGTGTCGAGCATCATCGCCGCCCGGCCCCCGCCGCGGTCGACGACCACGGTGTCGTGGCCCAGTCGCGTCGTGTACAATGCCGCCGAGAGTCCGGCTGGTCCCCCACCAACGACTGCGACTTCGTAGCTGTCGACGCCCGATTCGGCGTCCATGTCCTCTGTCTCGCTCATTGGGCTTCCTACGAACTCGACTTAAATAAGTACTTCACAGTTGTGCGAGACGGTTACAATACGTCTGCGAGCGGTGCGACCACGGCATAACAGTTCCCGCTGGAGATCCGGCAGTCGACGATCTCGACGCTGGCGGCTGCCAGATCAGCGCGGAACTCGTCCGGGTCATAGATGTGGTAGTAGCGCCCCACCGTCCTGCCGCCGGGCAGCGTCCAGTCGACGGTCGTGTCGAACCCCTCGTCGGCATCGAACCGACTGTGGGCGGTGCTCCACGCCGAAACGAGCCCCCGACCACCCGAAGCCAGCACGCGACCGAGCTCCGAGAGACTTTGTTGCCGGGCCTCACGCGTGGGCAGGTGATGCAGCGTCGCCACGTAGACGACCTGTGAGAATCGGTCGTCGTCGAAGGGGAGCCGCGAGCCGTCGCCGTGGACGAGGTCGACTGCGAACTCGCGCTCGGTGGCCCGCTGTCGGGCTTCGCTTAAAAGGCCGCGGCTCACGTCGAGGCCGACGACCGACGCGCCAGCCTCGGCGAGGGCTTGGGCGTGTCGACCGTTCCCGCAACCGAGATCGAGCGCCCGGTCGAGGGAGCCACAGCGGTCGACCTCGTCGCTGATGAACGACTCGACTTCGGGCCACGCGTACTCCCGTGTCTTGGCGAAATGGTCGGCGATCCGGTCGTAGACGGCCTGCAAGTCGTCGGCTGGCGGGTCCGTCTCGTCGCTGTCGGCCGCCACTTCCTCGTCGCCTCCAGTCTCGTGGTCGGCAGTCATTGGTTGCGGTCTCTCACGGGGTTGTATAGGCGTTAGCAAACGCTTTCGGAGTGTCGCATTTCTTTTCAATCAAACGAAATTATTTACAACTGTATGATTGATGTCTGGCATGGTTCGCTCTCGGTCGCATCGTTATGTTAGCACCCTCGTTTTGCTGTTCCTTGTGATACTGTTTACCGAGTTAGTGCCCCCAAAACAGCCATTTCAGGATATTCCTCTTACCCATCAGGTGAGTGGATCGGTTATTACTGCCCTCGTTTTTGGTAGTGGGTTGCTCTTTGTGGCTCCGGAGTACACCACGCGCACGACAGCACGGATACACGAGAGACCGGCGTCGACGTTTCTCTATGGACTCGGTATCCATGTCGGTCTCATACTTATTTCGGCAGTACTGGTTGCGTTGTTCGGCCTGCTAGGAACACTCATATCGGCTTCGTTTCTGTTCGTGTTGCTCCTCGTCAGCCAACTCGCGTATCTCAGTCTCGGGAGAGCCATCATCGAAAACCGGGTCGGTATGCTACTCGTTGCGATGGGCGCAGCAGCGTCCGTCGTCGCAGTGCCGGTTATCCGAGGGCCCATTGGATTCTTCCTCAGTTGTCTCGGGCTCGGTGCGGCGTACCACGACATTGGAGAGACGAACGGCTCTGGGGTGTAACATCGACCAGCCGGTCACTGTTCACAGATTCCGGCACGTTCGGAACACAGCACAACCTACATAGGACTCGTCTCCCTACGCCCAGCCATGTCAGCAGACTCCGATTCGGTCGTCGACCACCGACCGTTGATCATCGCCGGAACCGGGATCGCTGGGCTCTCGGCGGCGATCTACGCCGCGCGCTCGAACAACGACCCCCTCGTGTTGGAGGGCGACGAGCCGGGTGGCCAGCTCACGCTCACCACCGATGTCGAGAACTATCCGGGCTTCCCCGACGGCATCTCCGGACCCGAGCTGATCAACAACATGAAGCAGCAGGCCACCCAGTTCGGCGCGGACACGAAAAACGGGGTTCTCGACTCGGTCGACGTCGAAGGTGAGGGCACGGAGCGCCAGTTCCGGATCACGCTCGCCAACGGCGATGTCTACACTGCCGACGCCGTGATCGCCGCTTCGGGGGCGAGTGCCCGCACCCTCGGCATTCCGGGCGAGGACGACCTGATGGGCTACGGGCTGTCGACGTGTGCGACCTGTGACGGCGCGTTTTTCCGCGACGAGAAGATCGTGGTCATCGGCGGCGGCGACGCCGCCATGGAGGAGGCACACTTCCTCACGAAGTTCGCCTCGACGGTCTACCTCGTCCACCGCCGCGAGGAGTTCCGCGCCGAGGACGTCTGGATCGAGCGCGTGATGGACAAGGAAGCCGACGGCGAGATCGAGATCATGCGCAACACCGAGGTAACCGACCTTCACGGCAGCAAGGAGGCGGGCGTCGACTCGGTGACGATGGTCCGCAACCCTGAGGGCCACCCGACCGCCAAACTTGATGATCCAGAGACCGAGACCTTCGAGTTCGATGCGGGGGCGGTGTTCTACGCCATCGGCCACACGCCGAACACCGACTACTTGGCGGGCACGGGTGTCGAGACCGACGAGGAGGGCTACCTCAAGACGCAGGGCGGCGAGGGCGGCAATCAGACCGCCACCGGCGTCGACGGCCTCTTTGGGGCTGGCGACGTGGTCGACTTCCACTACCAGCAGGCGGTCACCGCCGCGGGGATGGGCTGTCAGGGCGCGATGGACGCCGACGCCTATCTCGAAGAGCTCGAACGCGCTCGCTCGAAGACTGCCGCGGCCGCCGACACCGCAGCGGCCGAGTCCGACGACTAACCGGTTTTCAGGTTTCTTCGACTCGGTACTCGTCTGCCAGCCGGTCGAGTGCCGAGTGTCGTTCCGTCGAGTGTGGCGCGGTCAGCGGCGAGACGCTGATCTGGCCCTCGGCGACCGCCCGGCGATCGGTGCCCTCGGGATCGGTGATCGACCCCGAGCGCATCAGCCCCCAGATGTTGTCCTGCAGGGCGACCTGTCCGCCGTTTCGCTCAGCGCCCATCTCGTAGCGCGTCGACGGATGGGTGACGACCATTTCAGTGGGGTCGGCGATCCCCGACTCCGACTCGATGTAGGGGACGTTGACGTTGAGGTAGTCGGCGGCCTCGAAGACGCCCGCCGCGCCCGCGCGGTCGACCAGATACCGGGTCGCGGCGGTCGCATGCCGGAAGTCCTCGGTCTCGGTCGCCAGCTGTTGCCAGTCATCACCAGCGTCGATATAGAGGGAGACCGAAATCGCCGGAACCTCGAAGAAGGCGGCCTCGACCGCCGCACTGACCGTTCCCGACCGGCCCAGCACGTAGGCCCCGATGTTCGCGCCTTTATTGCAGCCCGAGACGACGAGGTCGGTCTCGGGGCAGAGCGATCCGAGCCCCGCAATGACGCAGTCGACCGGGGTGCCGTCGACCTCGTAGCCCAGCTCGTGGTCGTGGACGTCGACGGCCTGTGAGATCGTTCGACCGACCGCACTCTGGTCGTCGGCCGGGGCGACCGCAGTCACGTCACCGAGATCGGAGAGTCCCTCGTAGAGCGCTCGGAAGCCGACGCTGTCGATCCCGTCGTCGTTCGTCAACAGAATCCGTGGCCCATCCATACCGACTGCAAGACGGGTGGGAGGAAAAGTACTCGGCTCGCGTCCAGTTCGGCCGACTGGTCGGGTTCGGTCGACTGGTCGGGTTTGGTCGACTGGTCGGGTTCGGTCGACTGGTCGGGTTCGACCGATTGATCGGAGAGCCGAGCCACAAAGGACACAAAGCCTGACACTCAAGTGGTCGTATGGGACTCGGAAGTACGGCCAAAAAGGTCCAGATGGTTGCTGATACCGCCGAAAAGATGTACCACCGGCTCAACGAGGTCCGCGAGCAGGTCGAGACCACCCAGTCGACCGTCCAAGACACCGGCGACCGGGTACAGAAACTCGAATCCGAGATCGTCGAACAGCGGGCGATCCTCGAAGCGATCGCGACCGAACTCGATATCGACCTCGATGCGGTCTCGGCGGACGCCCACATTCTCGATGCCGAAGCCGAAGCAGCAGCCGACGACGCCGCAGCTGACGATATCGAAGCCGAGGATGCCGACACAGCCGGTGACGAGGCAGGCTCGGACGACACCGAACCGGCCGAACCCGAAGCCTGACGCTACTGCTGCAGTGATCCCTTAGTCGACCAGTCGTTGGTGTTCGACTTTCATACAGCGATCCTCGACCACGGCGAGCCCGGCGTCTTCAGCTTTTTCGGCCGCTTCGTCGTCACGAATGCCCAACTGGAGCCAGACCGCTTCGACATCGCCTGCCGACTCTTTGCGCTCGATGGTTTCGTCGACGATCCCGGCGACCTCCTCGCTGGGCCGGAAGACGTCGACCAGATCGACCTCGTCATCGACCTCGGCCAGCGAGTCGACCGCTTTTTCGCCGAGGATTTCGTCGGCGAACGGGTTGATCGGGGCGATCTCGTACCCCTGCCGCTGGAGGTAGGCTGGAATCTCGTGGGCGGCCTTGCCGGGGGTGCTCGAACAGCCGACGACCGCGATGCGGTCGACGGCGAGCAGTTCGCGGAGCGAGTTGTCGTCGGAGAGTGGCATAGCTCATCAGTCGGGCGGCGGCGGCAAAAGTATTCAGTCGACAGTTTCGAGCCGACAGTCCTGAGTCGACTACTGCTGGAGGCGGATGTCCGGCGGCTCGTCTTCCGACATGCGGATGACGCCATCAAAGAGCTGGGTCAGGGTGTTCATCGCCTGATCGTCGTGAGATGTCGAATCGATACAGAAGACGCCCAGCCCGTCGACGCTCTGGATGCGCCCCGTAAAAACGTGCAAAAAGCGGAAGACGGTTTGGAGATCCGCATACATCAGCAGCGTCGACAGCGAGTGGACCATGATCCGGTTGTGGCTGATTCCTTGGTCCTGGTGGAACGCTTGCAGGAACTCCGAGAGCTTGATTCCGATCCCGGTCATGTCGACCGGCGAGGAGGTGTACTTGATGCGTTTGTCTTCGCGGACCTCGCCGACGCCCTGCTGGCGGGTGACACAGTCGACGACGGCGACCGGTCGACCTTCGTACTCGGTGCGGCGAGCGAAATCATCCAGCACTCTGGTGGCGCTGTCTTTGGTCGTGACGATAATCGCGCCCTCCTCCTTTTCAACACCCGTTGCGAGGATATCGAGGGCGAGGGACCGTTTCCCCGTCAGCGGCGGCCCCGAGATGAGAATGTTCGTTCCCGGCAGGACTTCGGTATCGAGATCCGCAGTAAGCTCATACATTATACCTGCTCCAGAGTCGCGCGGCTCGGCGTACTCCCATTCGCATGTCGGTCCGACAGTCCGGGAATCATCGGCTGAATGGACCATACCGGTTGCGGGTAATATTCTTTTTGATTATCGTGGTTGGATTCAGCGGCAACAGTACCTGCTCATGTTCAGATAACGGCCATCGCCCGGCCAGCAACGAACGCCACCGCGGCCAACAGCATACCGCGTTTGAGCCACTGCTGGCTTGCCCGCGGCTCCGAAAACGACCGCACTGTCGCCCCGAACATCACCACATCCGCCGGAATCACGATTGCGAGATACACCACACCGAACGACCCGTTTAGATAGGGCCACGCGCTCGCAGCCACCGCGAGGCCCATGACAGCCACCCCGATCGAGAGGGCAGCCCCTTCGCCGATCACGATCGGCAGGGTCCGCAACCCCTCTTCGCGGTCGCCGTCGATGTCCTCGACGTCCTTGATGATCTCCCGTGTGAGCGTGGCGACCGCTGCCAGCCCGAAGAGGACGACCGCGCCGAAGGGGTCGCCGACGGCCGCGCCGCCGAAGAGGAACGTGCTCCCGGTCAGATAGCCGACCAGTACGTTGCCGACCCCCGGCAATCCCTTGAACAGCTCCGTGTAGGCCACCAGCGCGGTGAAGTTGAAGCCGGCAATAGCGACCGCGGCCGTCGGCAGGCTCAGCGCGGCGGTGGTCGCCACCGCGAACAGCCCGAGGCTGAACCACAGCGCGCCACGGGGCGTGATATCGCCGCGTGGGATCGGTCGCCCCGGTTGGTTGATCGCATCGATCTCCCGATCAAAGTAGTCGTTGATCGCATTGCCGCCACCGGTCGCAGCAACTGTCGCCACCACGGCCGCGAGGACTGCAACCGGGGCCGCGGTGACGCCGCCAGCGACGAACGAACCGCTAACGGTGAGCAGCCCGGCCGAGATCGCGTTCCCCGGCCGGGTGAGATCGAGACACGCCCGCGTGCGAGCACCCAGCGTTGCCATACACTCGGTCGTGAGTGTCACCGAATAAAGGACGCGAATCTTCCAGCCTAGCTATCCCGTCGTGTGTGAGCAGTCGACTGATCGCAGCGAGACCGACGGCCTTATTATTGCAGGTTCGGAACAACCGAGTGCGGGCGCTTAGCTCAGCCTGGACAGAGTGCTTGGCTTCGGACCAAGTTGCCGCGGGTTCAAATCCTGCAGCGCCCATAAATTTTCACGCCAATACTCGCCAGACAGGGCAGTAACTTTAGTCGAACAACTCGAATTTTGAGTTCGTTCCGTTATCGAACGGTAAGTAATTTCCGTAGGAGTTCGTGTCACTCTCACCCAGAGTATCCTCGACTGCATGGAACAGCCTCCGATCTCTTCGAAGCCCTGTATGAGAGTCACGATCTCGGTGACGACGATCCGACCCCGACTACAGATACTCTCAATGACGTGGTCGACGAGGATATCCAGTCGGAGTTGACCGACGAGTAGCTGACTCAGAGGGTTATCCACTTCATTCGGACCAGCTACTGAGACCTGCGATGTCGTCTCTGTGAATCCTCTACACTGAATACTCGCCAGTCGTCGTCGTCCAATCTGAGTTCGATCGATATGGGTATCGTCTTTGATTTCTTTTCTTGTTTTCGGAGGCACTCGATCCGAACTCGGCTTGTCTCATCCTGGACACGTTGGAGGTCTTGTAGCTCTGGATCGTCGGTATGCTGTGCCCGGCGGAGTTGTTTCATTGACACCTGCTCGACGATGGCGTTAGAATGATATAACTCATAGACAGATGGATCGCCACGGTCGAACCGGTCGTAAAACGTCCGGACAACCGATTCAGGACGCAATGATTCGGGTTCATCGACGGCCTGATCCGTCTCATCAGTGATCTCATCGTCCTGTTTTTCACCACATGATTTCTCTCCGGCTTGTTCCTCCCGATTGAGGGGTTCGTTTTCGGGCTCGGTCGCGTCGACAGGAGTCTCTGTGTCGGCTACGTTCGTCGACGGTTCCTCACCATCGTACAGATAGTGAGCATACGGTGCATACTCTGCGGGGTCGACCATCAGCCCCTTCTGTTCGACGGCCAGTTGGATGGCTTCGACGAGATGTTGCATCTCGATCTGCGATGTATTCTCACCGCCGTCTCTGGCTGCGAGAATCGCCGCCCGCTGGGTGATCGTTTTGATCTGGCCACCCGTAAACTCGAAATCCGAGAGGAACTCGTAATCGATCTCGCCGAGTGGAGCCTGGTCGGGGAACATATCGTGCCAGATCGCACTCCGCGTGTCCTGTTGTGGCCGTTTGAAGCTGACCGTATGATCGAGTCGACGCTCGAAAGCCGAATCGATCTGTGAGGCGTAGTTCGTGGTCAGCAACACGACGCCGTCGTAGTGTTCGATTCGCTGCAGCAGGTAGTTTACTTCGGCGTTGGCATAGCGGTCGGTCGAGTCTGAGACGTCTGTACGATCTCCGAAGACGGCGTCGGCTTCGTCAAACAGCAGGATAGCATTGGCGTTGGTCGCGGCCTCGAAGATGGCTTCGAGTTTCTCCTCGGTTTCGCCGATGTATTTCGAGACGACCGAGGAGAGATCGATCCGGTAGAGGTCCATTCCAACCTCGCCAGCCAAAATTTCAGCGGCCATCGTCTTCCCGGTCCCTGAAGGGCCTTCGAACAGCGCAACGACGCCCGTTCCGTGGCTGAACCGCTCTTCGAACCCCCAGTCGGTGTAGATCCTAGCTTGCTGTGTGATGTGGGTCTGGACGAAGTGGAGTTTGCGCTCGGTTTCGCTGCTGAGCCGGATCTCGTCCCACGAGTTGTCGGGTTCGATGCGGTCGGCCAACTCCTGTAGGTCGTCCCTCGACTGGGCTCGACAGCCCGCATACACGTTCTCGACGGTGAGCTCGCCGTCCGCGAGCGTACGGGCCGTCGAGAGCGCCGCCCGGTGCTGTTCGTGGGTGAGGCGAAACGTCCCAGCCAGCACGTCGACCGCGAGCTCGTCGGGCAATTCGGCTGTGTGGGCGTCCCAAAAGGCCTGCCGAAGCTCGACGGAGGGATAGGGAAACTCGATGATAGCGTCGAGTTCGGTCGGCAGCGTCTCGGTCGGCGTCCACGACTCGCGGCCGGTGATGAGGAGATCCGTCTGGAGCTCGTCGCAGGCCTCGAAGACAGCCCCCAGCGAACTAGTTGTCTCGGGGTCGTCGACAGCTGCGGTCCCATTGTATAGGTGGAGTCCGCGACCGAGCAGTGCGGCCTCCCGGCAGAGCCACTCGAGCGTGTCGGCCCGCAGGACGGCTCGTAAATCAGCTGTTAGATACTGCCCGGCGACGACGGCTTCGACCGCACGCTGTTTCTCACTGGCGGGGCCATGCAAGTAGCATCGGGTGGCCTCCTCTGCGGCGAGTGTCGACACACGCTGGCTGATCTCGTCGCTGACCGCGAGGTCGTCGACGGCGGTGTTGGCCTCACAGTCAGCGATGCCGTCCCCGTGGGCGGCTGCAGCGAGCCGCTCTGCGAGTTCGGGGTCGATGCTGTCGTCGCCACTAAGATATGCAACAACGCGCTCGCTGGGGACGATGCGCCGGTTTGCGTGTCCACCCCTGCCGTTTGATGACGCGCGGAGTTCGATGAGGTCGTGTTTTCGGAGTGGTGAGTTGCGATTGATGAGTCGACCGGCAGCGAGTCGTTCGCCCGGTGTTCGGCCGAACAGCGTCTCGACGTATCTGGGCGTCGGCTGACTCAGCGAACGGTCATCGTTGCCACGCTGGAATCGTGCCTCGTTCTCCCGGTTCAATACGGGAGCCATCGCCAGCATGAGCACATCGAGATGTCGACGCGACAGTCCACAGACATCCGCGAGCACACGAAGCCGAAGCCGGTTCTCGCTGTCGCGGCACTGCTGTCGGATCGTCTCAGCATGCTCACGAATCGTCTCACGGTCCTCGTCGGCAACTGCGAGCGACACCGCCGACGGGTCCGGCGGCTCGTCGCGTTCGGTAGTAGCTGGCTCGCCGCTGTCTGTTGGCGAGTCATCGACTCTGTGGGCCTCGATAATGGCCTCGATCCGGTCGAGTTCCGCACGGAGATGCTCGTGTGTCGTCGTGTAGCTCATCGGAATCGGTCGCAGTCGACGGACGGTTGGGGCACTTGTCTGCGGAACCGAATAAAAACTCTCGGCCGAGACTATTTGTACTAGTACGCAGCCATCCCCACCCAAGACGCTACAATGGGTTTTCGGAATGCACAGCAGTCGAACGACGAGACCAATACGGCGACTCGGTCGACTGCCCACTCGCCAGCTACGGAGTCGGCGGCCACACAGCAGTCGGCACCGGAGCCCTCACAGATGGGTCAGGTGTGGCCCTCTATCGAGCGCGCCGAGGGGCATTTCGGGATGCGGATTCCCGACGAGTCAACGCTCCAGCGGTTGGAACTGCATGAACAGGCGTATGGACGAGACACCCACGAGTGGATCGCCGAAGGGATGCCCGCGGATATCATGGGCAGCCCTCGTGAGATGGAGGCGTTCCGCCAGCGGCAGGCCGAACGCCCGCCGGAAGTGCCGACGAACATCGAACGCCAGCATCGGCGGTCGGTGCTACGCAGTGAGCAGGCCGCCACTGAGACAGAGTCGGCTGGTAAGACGGGCGTTCCCGACTCGGTTCGGGATGTGATCTCGTCGACTGGCCGGTCGCTGGATGGATCAATCCAACGCGCGATGGAAGATCGAATGGGCGATTCGTTTGGGGACGTTCAGATTCACACTGGGTCGACAGCAGCCAGCGCGTGTGAGTCGATCAACGCCCGTGCGTTCACCGTTGGGAATCATATCGCGTTCAACTCTGGTGAGTATGATCCGAACTCGGCAGAAGGCCAACACGTCTTGGCCCACGAACTCGCCCACGTCCGTCAACAGACTGGCGGGGCGGTGTCGATGTTGCCGCAAGACGATGTGGACCTAGAGATTGATCCAGATCCACAGTTGGAGCGAGAAGCCGAAGAGACCGCCAAACAAGTCATGCAGGGTGGTGAGTTAGGCATTCAGCGGATGGCTGCCACGGAAGTCCATCTCCAGCGGTATCCCGGCCAAGAGCGGGTAGAACAGGCCCGAGAGCAGATCACAGAACGATTACAAGACGATCAAAGCAGTAGTGTCTCAGCTGATCCAGAAGCCCTAGCCAGAGAAGTCGAACAGATCAAACAACGCCAAGAGCAGATGATGGAGACGTTAGCCACGGCTCAACCTGGAGCAGCGACCGATGGTGAGTGGGGGAAGGCAGCCACCAAAGGTGTCCTTGGCTCACTTGCCAGTGCTGGAAGCGGTGCACTGCTCGGTGCCGCTGCCGGCTCCATGATTCCAGGACTGGGGACAACAGTCGGTGCCGTTACTGGTGCGGCTGTATCCGATGTGATGAAAGAAACTGTCGAGTTCATGGATTCGAATCGCCCAGGCGGAAAGGGCGAAGAACTCGAACAGATGTACCAAGAGATCTCTCAGATGTATCAGGAGCTCAAAGAGGGGTCTG
>Ga0207753_1000856_pt1 | contig 11040 bp, 15 predicted proteins | sample PonA233FremontCA_2_FD_187273 | JGI IMG/M metagenome (GOLD analysis project Ga0207753, IMG submission 187273) | Salt pond sediment microbial community from Fremont, CA, USA - Pond A23 Sediment 3 (SPAdes) | ecosystem: Environmental > Aquatic > Non-marine Saline and Alkaline > Saline | place: USA...
CTCTCCGATCCGTACACGGCCTCGGCGATCCGGGCGATCGTCGAGCGCTCGGATGGGACGCCGCGATCGGTTCGCCAGGAGTGCTACCACGCCTACCGAGCAGGAGCCCAGCAGTTCGCCGCCGGCGACGGCGTTGAGATCACCGACGAGACAATCGAGACGTACGCCTAAGCTTAAACTTAAGATTAAACCTATGAGTGACAACCCGATGACGGACGCATTCGACGCAGCGGAAGACGAACAGGACGAGACAAACGGGGGTGACACCGCCGACGACTTCGACGTCGACCGATACCTCGACGCGCTGAACAGCGACGGCGCACCAAAGGATAAGACGGTCGGGGTCGCGGTGACGACCGAGACACACGCGTTCTACCACGAACTTCAGAACGCCGATGAGGTTGAGGTAAACCCAGCCCAGTCTATCCGGGACCACTTGGAGAAGCTGGCGCATCGGCATCCGAAGGTCTTCGAGCGAGCGATGCGTAAGCTCGAGATCGAGCGGGAGTTCTGACACCGTTCACTTCATGAGAAATCAGTGTCCTCGAGTGCGCTCTCCAGCGTCTGAAAAACCCGTTTGGTGACGTGTTCAAAGTGTTCTTGCTCGTCATCCGAAAAGGTCATCCACCAGTTATGCGCGACATCATTCCGAGTCTTCATCAGCTTCGTGTAGGCCTCGTATTCACTGTCTGTTAGGATTCCAAGCGCATTCGCTATGTATACTGTCGGCTCGTTTCCCAGCATCTCAACCGCTTCTTGCTCTGAGTTGGAGAGTTTTCTTCCTTGATATGATTCGATTTCTTCGATCATTCCCCAGTGGAGGAGTGATTCGACGAAGGCTGCTTGCCGGATGATAGCAGAGCAGTAGTCTTCAGACTCTATGAGTTTACGCTGTTCATCAAGTTCCTCCTCCACTATCGCCGGAAGAATAACATCAGAGAAAACTCCGAAGAGATCTCCAAACAGGTCATCTAACGAGCCCTCCCACTCAGTGTCTGTTGAGGTAGCATCCGCCCGCTTAATCTTCTCGTAGAAATCAGCGATGTCCATGTCAGCTTAGTCTGTCGCCGGATAGTTATATCTGGTATCGGGAGGAGTACCCAGATTCAAAACCTGTTCTCATCCAAACTGGTCAAACATCCGAAACACTTAAGTGCGTGGAACGCATATGTGTATACAAGTTAGTAGGGCGTCCGTGGTGTCTAAGTCTCGGATGTTTCTGAACGCACGAAGTGCGGTCCAAAACCGCACGAGTGTGGGCCGATGCGTCCGCTCTTGGTGAAGGTTTGCCTCCGAAAGGGGGGGACAGATTCATCCATGCTTCGAGTCGGAAATGTTTGCACAAAGAGGGCACTAATAGATTCTTATATGTCTATATCATTGAAAGACGCATTCTATGGTGTTGTCACCAGCGCTATCGTCGTTGGTGCCTCTCCGCTGGCGCTCACTCTGTTCAATATCGTGAGTATCGCAGCGGTCGTCGTCCTACTCTGCGATTAGGACGACTGTGACGCCATGTCTGTGGCGACATGGTTGTCACTCAGTATTTGAAGAATAGCCGCCCGAGATGGGCGTCCGTGGTGTCTAAGTCCACTTGAGTAGTGGACGTACAAACCAATAAAACCGTCGGCTGAAGTCGTGTTGGTTGGGGCACACACGTGAATTTTAGATCGTTTCGAAGTGGTCGTACTCACGCTCGGTCGTGAGCAGCGAGGCGTGACGCAGACGATTCCGGACGTCGTAGAGGGTATTTTCTTCTTCGATCCGTAGCATCCGCCAGGCGACGCTGTGGCGGAGCGTGTGGGCAGAGACATCCTCGGGCTGACCTCGCCCTGAGAAGCAGTACGGGCGAACGCCAGCGCGACGAGCAGCCCGTTGGACGACGTCGTTGATCCCCTTGCCGGTCATCCGACCTGCCTTCTGGCTAGGCACCAGGGAGGGATCGTCATCGACGCGCTCCTCGAGGAACTCCCGGAGCGTTGCGACGGTCCGCAGCGAGCCGTCCTGATCGAGTTCGAACGTCACGGGCGGCGGGGTGCTGTCGTTGGGGTAGTCCTTTTGGACCGACATCGGGAGCCGGAGCAGCTCGTCCTCGAGGTCGAGCATCTCGCGGTCAACGTGGGCGAGCTCGCCGCGACGGAGACCAGTGTCGTAGAGGAGGGTAATGATCGCGTCGTCACGCCGTGGGTGACGCCCCCCACGAGCGGCGTCGCGCATCGCCTCGACCTGGTCGGGCTTCACCCAGTGCTTCTCGTCAGCCATCGATGAACCGTGCCTCTCTGGGAACGGTCTAAAAATGTTCGATTCTACCGATAGAATCGAACATTTCTATAGTCGATCAGCTTCAACCCGCTACAGTCTGGTGGTTTTATGTCGTGGAAGGTGGTCCTCAAGATGCCAACCCAGGGGTAGCGTGCCGATCAGAGCGGGCCAAACGCGATCTGATAAACTCGTGAATGCTATATCATCTCTCTGGGTGTGGGTTGCGAATCCCTCCCAAGAGGTTCATGGGATCGACCCTAAACGGCCAGATCTCGCCGAGAATTACCCGTCAGAGCGCCGAAGAAATCATCAGAATACGAAGAATACCATTCTACTTATCGATGATCGGCAAAAATACGCGACCACAACGAGTGATGCCTCTCACGAAGGGCGAGCCCGGACCGGATTCTATATGAGTGCGACCAACTCCTTGTCCAGCCATTTGAGGAACCGTCTGAGCGTTATCCGCGGCTTCTTCCGCGTTTCAATCTCCCCGATTCGTTCCTGTGTCAGAAAATCCACCAGTAACCACATGTTGTACACCACACAGCCGAATGCGAAGTGGAACCACCGGACCTCGAATTCCTTCGACGTCGTCCATGCAGCTGCATCTTTAATCGACGAGTATGAGTTCTCGATTGCTCCCCGATCGCTGTACTGTTCAATCTGTGTTCTCGCCCACCGACGATCCAGCGCAAGCTCATCGCTCACATCAAGACTCGTGATGAACGGTTGTGGTAACCCATCCTCGTTTGCATCATCGTCTTCATCCGGAGGGAGCACCACGACGTTCGTGTAGACCTTCGTATTCGACACCTCTCCTTTGACCGCACCATGAATTGGGAAATCCGTCTTTACGTACAGAGACGTATCATCCGGCTCATTGTATCCCTGTTTTAGCTCTTGGAACTGATCGCACATCGGTCCAATCCGATGTTTGTCTTTCCGGGCAGGGATTACGTAGTCGATATCTCTCGCAGTAAGCGTCTCTATCACGTCGGCCGCATGGAACTCCCGATCAGCGTACACCATCCTGATGTTGACGTAGTCATCAGCGATCGAAATGAGTCGCCGTGCAACATCCCCGACGTAGTATGATCTATCTTTTCCAGCGTAGTCATCCGTCGCAGCGTGTTCAGTACTTCCAAGCGGGTGGACTCCCACGACGTAGTGAGTGTTCTCACCGACGATCACAGCCGTCGCAAACTTGTGGCACCAAGAATACTCCTTATCCTCTGGTGCGCCCTGTACCCATTCCATCTCGTCACGATCGCCATAATAGGCGACGTAGGTCATGTCTAGCGCGACTTCCGCTCTCGTCCCGAACCGCGAGCCATTATCGTGTTCGAGTTCGTTCAGACGGGGTTTCGCACGCGTGTATGTTTTCTGAATAACAAAATTCAACACTGTCGAAATTTCTTCGATGGACATCTGTTTGATAGCGTTTATGAGCGTTTCACCCGATGGCCCATCTTCATAGAAGGGATCATCAAGATCCGGATCTGGATTCAGTTCATCTCCCAATGTGACCCCTGCACTGTTCGCTGCCTGCTGTTCGATCGCCGCAAACGCCTCCACCGTGAGCAGTTCCTCTTCATCATAAATCGGGTCGTCAGGCCGTGGAATGGACATGGAGGGGAACGCGACTGTGTTCAACTCTTCAAGCACCTGCCGGCCTTCCTTCCGTAATGAGCGTTGAATCGTGCGATGTGACGGAGGGCCTGAATCATCATCTTCGCCGTTTTGTAGCTGGAAGGGACCACACCCAATTGGTGACCCTCGTCTAGCTGCAAGTTTCCGAATCTCTTCCACCGCACCCTCAACCGTTGATTGAAGATCCGCGAATCGGTCGTCTTCTAACCGAGACGGTTTGAACGTGCTCTCTGACGGCAGATCATTCGGCTCAAAGCCCATCGCAGTCGCCAGCTCCGGATTCGTTTCGAGTCGGTCAGGAATCGTCGATAGCGATATATCTTCCACTTTTGCCCACAGGTAGGCACAAAACATCGGACCGAACGGTGTCGCAGTATGCCACTCTGGATAGCTATCTCGGCCTGTATACAGACAAGTGTCGAGCTCAGGCAGCAAATCAACCCATTCAGTCTCTTGATCGATGAACTCGTCTGCTTGCTGTCCAAGTCTCGTAGTTGGTGTAGAGAGGGAGTCAGAGTAATCCATAGTATGAGAGTCAAGTTACCAACTAATTGCTCAGATTCTGAGTAAAGCGGAGGGGTGCAGTTTCCGAAACCGAATTCATACAAAACACGACGAAGGGATGGATAAAAAGCAGAAATCGCTGAATACACTCTGTCGCTGATGGCACTCAACTGGTGACCTCGCTCCGCATCAGACTCTACTCAGATTCTGAGTGGAATCAACATCTTAGTAAGTGTCCGCTAATCGTTCCAGTGATGGAGAGCCAGCTGGAGAAGTTCTTTACGAAGGAGGGTTCTATCGGGCTGATACTTGCGATCGGCCCCGACGGAGCACGATTCAAGGAGATAAAACCACAAGTAGCTGTGAGCCACGATACAGTCTCCAATCGAATCGATGAAGCCCGCAATATTGATTTAGTTAATACTGAACCCACCTCCGATGTAGGCACCACGTTCAGAAACACGCTCTCAGAAGCCGGGCTGGTTTGCTATTCAGGGATGGTTGAATTGGGATTGGATAAAGCACATGCTGAGTATGTAGACGCGATCAAGAAATACAATAATTTGTCAGAGGAGTACACCGACAAAGCCGGGGACAAAAGGCAATGGTTCAATTGGTTCGTTGAGAGTGATGCACTGGCTAACTCGCTGTTAGATAATGCGGAAAACAGCACTTTCCAACGTTATGCGCCGGGTATGATTTTGCCGGAACCGCTTCAAGACGCTCTCTCGCGAGGTTCGATTGAGCCTCTCCTCACATCTGAGAGTGATGATATCGATATCTTATTATGGAAATTCATGTACTATCCCCCCAAACCGGATCAGGAAGATATCGAAGAATTCGATTCGGAGAACTCTGGGGGATCGGCAGACGGCATTTGATTTCAGTGTTTTACGGGTCGCTAGCTCTGCTGAAATCCTCAGCAAGTGACATATTCTGACCCAATCGCGGTCAGTACAGGGGACTCACAGATCGCTCAGTACAGATGATGTAGTCAGCAGTCAGTTATTGTCGGCTTCTTACGTTCTTGTGGCTTTGTTGAAATCCTCAGGGAGTTACATGTTCGCCGTGTAATTCGATGAGATGAAGGCCCTCCCGAAGTCGCAGATTCTCCGGTTTACTGAGAAGGCGATCCATCTGGCCCGCCGAGCAGTTTCTCGATACTCTTCGAAGTTCTCCAAACATCGCTATACACTCCCGCAGCACGTTGTTCTGCTCTGTCTCAAAGTTCGGAAGAACACGACCTACCGTGGCCTACTTGACGAACTGATCGAGATGCCACGCATCCGTCGTGTTCTTGGATTAGTTGAACTCCCTACACCGTCAACGCTCTGTAAGGCGTTCAATCGGCTTGATATGGCTGTGTGGCGTGTCATACTAACTCTCTCAACGGCGCTACTCCCGACGAGCGGAGTTGTTGGCATTGATGCGTCAGGATTCGACCGCAGCCACGCTTCGAAACACTACACGAAACGTGCTGAACTCACGATTCAGCAGCTCAAGGTGACGTTGCTGGTCGATGCGAAGGTAAACACAATTCTCGATCTACACGTGACGACGACACGAAAACACGATAGCCAGATCGCTCCGTCGTTGATCAAGCGCAATCCCGAGGACATTGACATTCTGCTCGGTGACAAGGGCTACGACGACCAGAAGATCAGGCGGCTTGCCCGTCAATCCGAGGTTCGGCCACTAATCAAGCATCGTGAGTTCACATCACTCCACAAGGCATGGAACGCGCGCTTAGACGCTGACCTCTACGGCCAGCGGAGTCAATCAGAGACTGTCAATTCAACGATCAAGCGGAAGTACGGTGCGTTCATCCGGTCACGACGCTGGTGGAAACAGTTCCGTGAACTCACCATCGCCTGTCTCGTTCATAATCTCGACCGGTCACTCTGAGCGGTCTATACAGACGGTGAACTGGTCGGTCTTTGATTGTGTAGTTAGTCACATGCAGCATAAGTGTCTACAGTAGGCTCTCGATCTTCTATGGTGATCGCCAATCCACCACCGTTTGGGACCTCGATTTGTTGAGGCCCATACTCAGTACCAGACAAGCTGATTGTCACAGAATATGTGGTTTCAGCTTCTAACTCTACATCAATTTGTATTTGATCATTGTCACCGTTAGATTGATCTACGCTGTATTCTTCAGACAACACAGTTTCTCCGTCTTTTTCAATAAGAACATCAATATCATACCGCTGATTGTCTTCGTTAAAGATGGTAGGAGGGGCAGTTCCATTGCAATGGGGCTCCTGAGGAGTATCTGCATCAGTCAGACATCCTGAAATCCCAACTGTAAGTACGGCTGTCGTAGATAAGAACAACTGACGGCGATTCATTCCATCAATTTCGAATTTCTATCCTTATAAGAATTAGGCAGTTTAAATCGTTACACGTTGTATCTCGCACGGCTTCCGGAACTCCTATTGAATTGATTGACTCTTCGGTGGTCAATATGTAGGTCTCATCGATCGTCTGTTTCAGGCGAGAAAATGTCTGAAGAATAGGATTTCAACAAAGCCAATATAATCGATTCCGTTGGGCTCTTCAGTAGGTGATAGGTGTCACTCCCGCTGCGGTCATCACAGGCTGTTGAATAGTCAAGCCGATCGTATACGCGTCGCCATCCATCTGATGACGGATCCCGCAACGTAGCCGGTCGTTCCGACGATGACCGCAAGCGCCAGCCCAAAATTAACGCTTGTTTCGAGTCCTCCAAGTAATTCGGCGCGGGCAGAGCCGTATGCGAACCCCAGCATTCTCGGCGAGGTGTACCGGCCTGCTCCCATCCACTCACCAGAGAGATACCCGACGAGTGGTGGAAAGGCGTATCCCCAAAGACTAATCAGCCACAGTGAGCCGACAGTTGGGACGAAGCCCGCACCGAGAATCCCCGCAATGACGGCAGTTCCCGGAACAATCACAAGCCAGCCCCAGAACTCATAGAGGCGAACACCCATCCCGAGGAGGAACGCGACAGATGCGAGAGCCAAGAGACCGACAACAGAACCGATAACAGCCCAACGAGAGAGACGGTTCCCGAAGAGGTGCCCCCGGACTCGACCTCCGTCGATATATTCCATACCTGTTGTTTTCCTACCGTATTGTTAGTTTTTGGGCCGAGTACGCAGTTCTCAGTGACCGGATATTTTATTCTGCTAATTTCTAAAATCGGTCTCAGAGCCGAATCGGGCAGAATTCACTCTTCGAGATTCTCTCCATCGAACGCATAAGTGCCATATTCTGGTCTCCCGAATCCCGGTGCCTCCTTGTAAAATCGCTCTATAGTAGAGGACCATAGAGTACCAGCAGAGCTGTAGGTATCCGGGTACTGTTCGTACAATCGTTCCCTGAGATCGCTGGCACTGAGTCGGCCTTCTTCCTCAAGAATCCGGGCAGCCTCAAGTATAATGGAGCGCGCATCCTCACTCTGCGGGCCTTGATCCTCAAGCCATTGCTCAAGTGAGGGAGAAACCGCCTCTGTCGGACTTCCCCCACTATCCTGTGGTTCGGAAGGAGCGGATGATCCGCTCGATGAACGACCCTCAGCTGGCGCTGAACGGATCTCATCAACGTCTCCCTCGAGAGAAGCGAGCCGCTCTTCCAAGTCCGAGACCTGCCGTGAAAGTTCCCCGAGTTGTTCTAAGTCTTCGATACCGGATGTAGTCTGATCGGTTTCGATCAGGGTGGCGGATACGATCTTATCCCTATTCTGGAGCAAGTGTCGGATGTATTCTGACCGGCTACTAAAGCCGACATCTTCCGCTTCTGTATCCAGTGTTTCAAGCAGATCTGAAGGAAGTCGTAGTGTGATTGGTTCCATACCGGATCGACTACTCTATGATGATCCGCCCTTCGTGATAGTAGTGTGTAATGGGATTAGTACCGGATCGAATACATAGATGGCTTTTGATATTTTCGCCCAGATAGGGAAAGTCCCTGTCACGGAACGGGAGGAACCTACCACGGCCGTTACCGAATATTACGACCTGTACTCCTAACTCTCGCCAGAGAAGAGATCGTGACGGGTGTGTCACTTGTGTATTCGGCCAGCCCGATTAGTTTGAGACCTTATCAGGCGGTGAAGGGATACTATACCCTATTTCGCGGAGATGTTTTCAGTAATTGAATCGGTATCGGATCAACTACAATGAAGAGACGATCCGAACTGACATAATAGGTATAGTATCATATTTTTGTTAGTCGGTTGTGATCTAGTGAAAACAAGTCATGAACATTCTGTGTCGTTCGCAACCCAACTCTGGGGCCGCTTCGATCCTAAGAGAATTAATCTTAAGATTAATCTTAGGGATAGGCCGGTGGTTTCTCCGGGAGGAGCAGCTGCGAGCTGAGTATCAGGGCGCGTCACTGTTTTGTGGTCACCACCCAGTGGCCATGTCCCAGAGGAGGGCGACGTCGACGACACCGAGGATAACCCCAGCCAGTAGCCACGCATCAAGTAACGATGTGAGGTCGAAGATCGGGCCAGAAACTGCGAGCTCGAAGGCCGACACCAAACTCGTCACCTCAAACAAGAGCACCCCGAAGATGGCCCAGAGCACAGTCGCACCAGCAGCGATGAGAAGCTTGCTCTCGCTCATCTTTGACGCCCTAGCGACACCCAGCTACTGTCCATCGTACCAGGGAGGCGCACCGAACGCATCGGCGTAGCAGTCTGGGTGACACGGCCGCTTGCGGTTATCCGGCCATGCCCGGTCGAGTGGAACCTGCTCGCCGCAGAGCCCACACTCGGCGGTGTGACCTGCCTGACGAGCGTCTGGTGAGAGATTCCGCGCCTCGATGTAGAGCGCGTGGAGCGCCCACGGCGTGAGGCGAACGGCGACACGCTCGGCCGGATCGGGATCCTCGTCCGACGTCGCGGCCGAGAGCGTAAGCACCCAGCCGTCACCGGGCTCGCCGTCGGTCGCTGGCCCGAGGGCGATCGTCCCCGCGAGGTCGTCGTCGACGTAGTACCACTCTGCGTCGCGGTCGACGTGGTAGTGGCCATCGGGGCGCGGATTCTCGGGATCGACGTCGTCGCCCATCGTGTATCTTCGCTGAGTCAGGCGTTCGCCTTCCGGCCCTGTCCCGACCCAGTCGTGAGCGGGATGTCGGCGTCGATTTCGTCGTACCACACGACCGGCCGCTTTGCCCGGCCATTCTCCTCGAGTTCGACGAGGCCGTAGTCGGCCAGCTCGTTCACGTTCTCGAGGACCTCTGGTGGGTTCCGATCAACGAGGCGAGCGAGCTCGCGGATGCTCTCCGGCTCGTGTTCGACGATCGCCTCCAAGAGCTCAAGATTGGTCGAGCGGAAGACGCGACCGAACGTTTCGAGGTTCTCGATCGACAGCGTCGGCTCGCTGGGGTCGACGTCCTCGCCGGCGTCGATCGCTTCGAGACGCTCTTCGAGGCCGCTACGGTCGGCAGACTTGATCTGAACGTGGAGTGTCTGGGTCATGGGTGGTGGGGTGTGGGGTCGTGGGTTGGAATTAGTTGCGGGTCTGTACGTCGGTCACCGTGCTCGAACGGACTACCAGTCGTCGCGCTTCTCTTCTGGGAGCGCCGCCCGCCAGGCGCGGAAGATCTCCGCAAGGCCGGGGTAGTCGATCTCGAAGGTCTCACCGCCGAGGTGGAGTTCGTGGACGCCGTGGTGGTTGTCGAACCGGATGATTGGATCGTCTGCGCCGGCTTCACCGTAGTGGTGCGCGTACTTGATCCCGTCCTCGAACCGGTCTGAGGTCGGGACCGAAAGAACACGCCTGAGGTCGGGACCGAAAGAACACGCACCCGCGCAACGGTGCCGTCGGCGTAGGCTTCAATCTCGTCTTCGAGCACGGTGACATCATCGCTCATCCACACATGTGCCGACGCACCCTGCTCCGATAAGTGTTAGGAAAAATCCTAACAGTACCAAGGAACGGATAGCACCCATGAAGACAACAGAGCGATCGCTCTGTCAGCTGTGGGGCTACCCAGATGTGGTTGATGCGGTACTACTCGTTGTCGGAGTCGTCATCGACAGAGGCCTGGGACAGCTGTCTGTTGCCTGTCTGAGCTACTGCCCGACTGATTTCCTTCTCAAACAGGTTCTTGATTCTATCTTTGGACAATCCATTGAAAAACAGTGGATGATTCTTCTCGACCAGGTGTTTGGTCGAGTCCCAAATATAGTTCGAATTTTGAGAAGGCAGAAATCGAGTTAATCTTAATCTTAATATTAGTATTAATCTAAATAGTCTCTTCTACGGTGTCTAGATACGCTACGTGGAGTTCACACGAGAAGGGCGTGAAATACTAGAGCTAAACAGTCCTCGAACGCGGCGGTTCGATCAGCTGTCGTGATCAATATAGTTGGCTTCCCATTCAGTCCGAGCTTCAATCTCTCTGGTGCCCCGACGGGTAGTGGTGTACTCGTTGGTCCGTCGGTCGCGCTGGCTCTTCTCGATGAGTCCCTTCTCAACGAGCGTATCGAGATTTGGATAGAGTCGGCCATGATGGATTTCTTTTTCATAGTAGTCCTCGAGCTCGTCTTTGATCGCGAGTCCGTGGGGGTCATCAAGTCCGGCAACTACGTACAGCAGATCGCGCTGAAAGCCAGTGAGATCGTAC
>Ga0207753_1000857_pt1 | contig 11012 bp, 16 predicted proteins | sample PonA233FremontCA_2_FD_187273 | JGI IMG/M metagenome (GOLD analysis project Ga0207753, IMG submission 187273) | Salt pond sediment microbial community from Fremont, CA, USA - Pond A23 Sediment 3 (SPAdes) | ecosystem: Environmental > Aquatic > Non-marine Saline and Alkaline > Saline | place: USA...
CCTCTGGCTCCGGAACATCGCCTCGACAGCCAGCAGTCAGGCCCTCGACACCGTGATCTTCGTCGTGGTTGCTTTCGTCGCCGCGCCAACGCTGCTGGGAATCGGCGAGGCGCTGCCGACCGCAGTGGTCATCAGCTTGATTCTCGGCCAGTACCTGCTGAAACTCCTGATCGCGGTCGTCGACACCCCGTTCGTCTATCTGGTCGTCCGCCTCCTGCGGCCCGGCGGCGTCGACCCACGAAGCGGGTACGTCACCGAGGACTAACGAGCAATGGATCGGTCGACTCCTCGCCGACACGCCAGACGGCTGGTCGTCTGGCTCGGTGTCGCGCTGCTGGTCGTCGTGGCACTCACGGTGATCTACGTCGGGACGCCGTACCACGGCACGCCCGAAAGCATCACAGCCGTCGCGGACGACCCTCGCGTGTCGGTCGACCGAACCAACGACGGCTACGTCCTCCAGCCAGCCAATCGGACGCCCGAAGCTGGCGTCGTCTTCTACCCCGGTGGCCGCGTCGACCCCGACGCCTACGTGGAGTCGCTGGCACCGCTGGCCCGCGAGGCGAACGTGACGGTCGTCGTGCCGAAGATGCCGCTCAACCTCGCTGTCGTCGACTACAGCCTCGCCGAAACCGGACTCGGGAGCCACGCGGCCGACAGCGCGATGGCCAGCCAGCCCAGGGTCGACGAGTGGTACGTCGGCGGCCACTCGCTGGGCGGGGCGATGGCCTGCCGGTATGTGGCGACCGGGGCGGAGGTCGAAGGGCTCCTGCTGTATGCGTCGTACTGTGACGTCGACATCTCCGAGCGCGACCTCGCAGTGGTGAGCGTGACTGGCGATGCAGATACAGTGCTGAACAGAACTGCCTACGATCGGAATCGGGAGCAGTTGCCAGCGTCGGCGCGGATCGCGGAGCTTTCGGGGGTCGATCACACGCAGTTCGGCAGCTACAGCCGACAGGACGCCCCATCGGCAACGAGCTACGAGACCGCACACCGCCGACTGAACGGGGTCGTGGTGCCGTGGCTACGGAACGAAACGGTACGGCATCCGAACTGACCAGCCCGCAGAAGCCACTTCCGAGCAGGCATCCTACAATCAGCAATAGACGAGACCAGTGGGGCGTCGACCCGAGAGCCAACAGTCTACACGAGCCCGCGAACCGACATTTCGCAGAACCAAGGGACATTCAGAATCCACTTCAATTTTCCCGGTCGCGCAGTCCCGAACCACGACGACCACGGCTACGGGCCGCTGTCGACGGTCGTCGAGTCCTTTTTGCACCCCGCGACGCTAGTCCGGATGCACCACCACAGGAATGAAGGAATCATCTCGTGGGTGCCCGCGGGCGTGATGCGCCACGAGGATCGACGGCCCTACGATCAGGCCGACGCGCCAGCGTACTGGGAGGCCGTCGACTGCAGCTCTTCGATGAGGTCCATATCCGCAGGGTGGACGCCGCCCTCGACCGGGTGGTCCACTTCGCGGCTCTCGATCAGTTCCCACCCCTCGCCGTCGACATCGTAGCTCAGCGCGTGGGCGGTGGCATCGATCACCAGTACAAGACCGATGGCGAACTGCGAGACCTCTTCGAGGTAGACTGGAACGTTGCCGACGATTTTCTCGCTGTCGTCGAGGGCGTCGACTTCGGACTCCCGGAGCGGGCGATCAGGGAGGAGATCGGTAAGTGTCATGTTTTATAAATCGAATAGGAGGGTTTGAACGCAATGATTCGTGGTCGACTGAATTGGTTACAAATGCGCCGTCCGGGAGTCCCGCGAGTGAAGCGAGTGGGACATCGGACGGCGCACGACGAAGGAGTGCGCCGTCCGGGAATCGAACCAGAATCAGACGTGCTCGCTTCGCTGCGCGCGACTGATAGGGTTCCATTCCCGTGGCGATTTCGCCTCACTTCGTTCGGCAGAAATGCGCCGTCCGGGAATCGAACCCGGGCTAGAGCCTTGGGAAGGCTCTGTCCTACCACTGGACCAACGGCGCGCACCTGAAGCGACGAGGTCAGAATGAATAAATCCCTTCATTCGACCACGGTGCCAATAGGCCTTAGATACATGCGCCGGTAGCTTTACTATGCGACTCTTTGTCAGTGTCGACCCCCCAGTGTCACTCGCAGATACGGTCGAAACAGTCCAAGCCGAATTCAGCGAGGCTGATGGCCTCAATTTTGTCGACCCGAAACAGGCACATTTCACGCTCAAATTCCTCGGTGAGACCAACCCAGAGCGCCTCAACAAAATCAAAACAGCAATCCGAGACGCCGTCGACGAAGCCGCCGTCGACCCCTTCGACTGCACCATCGGCGGCCTCGGCGTTTTTCCCTCCCTGGAGTACATCACCGTCGTCTGGGTCGGCGTCCGTGAGGGGAAAGGCGACGCCGAACTGACCCGGCTCCACGAGGCGGTCGAAGCCGAGATGACCGTCCTCGGGTTCGAAGCCGAAAGCCACGAGTTTACGCCACACATCACGCTGGCCCGGATGACCAACGCCCGCGGCAAATCGGTGGTGCAGGAGGTCGTTCAGGAAACCGATCCGACAGTCGGGATGTTTCGGGTCGACAGCGTCCAACTGACCGAAAGCACCCAGACGGATTCGGGACCGGAGTACGAGACGGTAGCCGAGGTCGACCTGTAGGCTGTCAAAGAACATGTCATAGAATAAGTCACAGTCGAATAACGAACCACACAAGCTCAACGAGGAGAAGTAATTTATGTATAGGACAACAATTTGATACTAATGCCCTCTACAATCAAGAAACTCGTATTCAATGAGCCAGCTGGCCGTCCCATGTCGCTTTTTTGTTTCGGCATTGCAGTTGCCTTGCTCAGCCTGTACGTATTTTTCAAATGGGTCCTCGGTAGTGAAGATTTGCTCTTATTACCACTCGTAATGGGGGTCGGATACGTGTTGCAGGGTATCGCCGAGTCACGTCCGGAGAGCAAGCGACAGACCGCCGGTGTACTTCGTCTCATGGCGATGTTCGTCTACCTGTCTGTCATCGTCGGTCTCGTCTTCGTTCCCGAGTCAGCGTGTCATAGAAGCTATATGCCCGCTTTCTGGCGATGTTAAATCAGTGGCTTCGATCTCCAACCCCTCATTTGAGCGTAAACGGCTCTGCTGCCCCGTGGCCTCGGCTGACCGTTTTGTTCGTGGTAAACGGGTGGATCACTCCCATATCGGGGAATGATTAAGTAGACGGGCTGGGTTCTCTCAGGCAGATGACGGACGATCCCGAGGAGATGTTGTCGTGGGACGAAACCGTGTTCCGTGACGAACACGTCTTCGAAATCGACTATCTCCCGGACGCCTTCCACCACCGCACCAGCCAACTGGAGAGCCTCAAATACGCCCTCCGGCCCGCCGTGCGCGGTTCCCGGCCGCTTAATACGATGATCCAAGGCCCGCCGGGAACCGGAAAGACCACGGCCGTCCAAAAACTGTTCGGCGAACTCGGCGGCGAGACCGACGTCCAGACCGTCCGGGTAAACTGCCAGGTCGACTCTACCCGCTATGCGGTCTTCTCCCGGCTGTTCGAGGGGATCTTCGACTACGAACCACCCTCCTCCGGGATCTCTTTCAAGAAGCTGTTCGGCCAACTCACCGAACGACTGGTCGACGACGAGGACGTCCTCGTGGTCGCCCTCGACGATGTGAACTACCTGTTTTACGAAAACGAGGCCAGCGACACGCTGGGCTCGTTGCTGCGAGCCCACGAGACGCATTCGGGCGTCAAGATCGGCGTCATCATCGTCTCGTCGGATCTCTCCTTGGACGTCATCGACGAGATCGATACCCGGGTCCAGAGCGTGTTTCGACCGGAGGAGATCTACTTCCCGCGATACGCGGTCGACGAGATCCGGTCGATCCTCCGGGAACGGGCCGACCGCGGCTTCCACGAGAGCGTCCTCGACGACGCCGAACTCGAACGCGTCGCCGAACTGACCGCCGCCAGCGGCGATCTCCGGGTCGGGATCGACCTGCTGCGGCGGGCGGGGCTCCACGCTGAGATGCGCGCCTCCCGAACCATCGCCGACGAGGATATCGAGGCGGCCTACGAGAAGTCCAAACACGTCCATCTCTCCCGAAGCCTGCGGGGGATTTCGGACTCCGAGCGGGCGCTGCTGGAGGTGGTGATCGACCACGACGGCCAGCAGGCCGGCGAGATCTACGACGCCTTCGAGGACGAGACTGGCTTGGGATACACGCGCTACTCCGAACTCGTCAACAAGCTCGACCAGCTCGGGGTGATCGCGGCCCGGTATGCCGACGTCGACGGCCGCGGGCGCTCGCGGGAGCTCTCCCTCGAATACGAGCCGGAGGCGATCCGCGACCGACTCGACTGAGTTCTCCCACCGACCAACCACATCCGATAGCTGTTTGAAGCGGCCACACACAGCCACAGGTATGAAATCGACAGGTGGAAGCAACGACGCCAAGCGTCGCGCCGGCGAGGCCGCGGCCGAACAGGTGGCCGACGGGATGGTCGTCGGCCTCGGCACCGGCAGCACCGCGGCCCACGCGGTCAGAGCACTCGGCGAGGCCGTCGACGAGGGGCTCGACATCGTCGGCGTCCCGACCTCGTTTGCCAGCCGCCAGTTAGCCATCGAGCAGGGCATCCCGATTCGTGAGCTCGACGAGGTCGACGGCCTTGACCTCGCTATCGACGGGGCCGACCAGATCGTTCTCGAATCCGGCCACTGTATCAAGGGCGGCGGCGCGGCCCACGCCAGAGAGAAGCTCGTCGCCGCCGCCGCCGGGGAGTTCCACGTCGTCGTCGACCCGACCAAAGTCGCCGAGCGGCTGGATCACACTGTCGCCGTCGAGGTGCTCCCGGCCGGTCGAACCGGTGTCGAACGGGCTGTCGGGGAGCTGGGCGGCGATCCGAGCCTGCGACAGGCAGCCAACAAGGACGGTCCAGTCGTGACCGACAACGGCAACCTCGTTGTCGACTGCGAGTTCGGCGAAATCGACGACCCAGCGGCGTTAGCCGCGTCGCTCTCGGGGATTCCCGGCGTCGTCGAACACGGACTGTTCGTCGACCGGACAGCCGCGGTCTACGTCGGCAGCGACGAGGGCGTCTCGGTGTCGGAATACTGACTCGGCGAGAGATCGGTCGACGAGCCGGCGGCTACCGGCGTAGCGTCGAAAAAACGGGGATCGGATCGACCTTACAGGTCGCGGGGCTGGACCGTCTTCCGGTCGTTGTCCTCGGCGCGGCGGGCTGCGTCCTCGAGGAGTTCCTCGACCTCAGCATCGAGTGCGTCGTAGAAATCCGAAGCAACGTTTTTGTCGTTCAGCGCTTCCTTAACGGCTGCTTTGACGATAAGATCTGCCATGCACCCTTTCGTACCGAGTCCTACTTAATAAGGGTTGTTATGTAAATCGTGGGCAAACCGGCTTGACGGCGGTTTCGACCCCCGTATGAGCCAAATTATGAATGTCGATTCCCACCGGTTTCGCCACCATTATATACGTTCGCCGAACGACAGTGACGACCCGATGGAAACCAGTAGCGTAGCCATGAGAGAGACGCTTGAGGCGCTTGCGGACGGCGAGCTGTCGGTGACAGCCGCCGAGGCACGGCTGTCCGGCTACGCGACCACCCCCTCGGGCCGGTTCGACGCCGCCCGTGAGAGTCGACGCGGCATCCCCGAGGGCATCCTCGCGGAGGGCAAAACTCCCGCTGAAGTCCGGGATCTCGCCGAAGCCGCCGTCGACACCACCGGTCGCGCACTCGTCACCAGAGCCGACGCCGCCCACCGCGAGACCGTCGAAGGGGCGTTTCGGTCGACCGCGGCAACGGTATCGGTCGACGACCGCGCCGGAACGATCACCGTGACGGGCGAAGAGTTCGATCAGCCATCGCTGGCCGCCGGGGTCTGTATCATCACCGGCGGCACCTCGGACTACCCGGTCGCTGGTGAGGCCGCCGCCGTCGTCGAGGCCGTGGGGGCCGACTGCGCGGTGATCCAGGACATCGGCGTCGCCAACATCGACCGACTGTTCGACCACCTCGATGCGATCCGGGCGGCGGATGTCGTCATCGCGGTCGCGGGCCGCGAGGCCGCGCTGCCGACCGTGGTCGCCGGACAGGTCGACGCCCCGGTCATCGGGGTGCCGGTCTCGACGGGCTACGGCCACGGCGGCGACGGCGAGGCCGCCCTCGGGGGGTTGTTGCAGTCCTGTACCGCGCTGTCGGTGGTCAACGTCGACGCGGGCTTTACGGCGGGTGCACAGGCCGCGCTGATCGCCCGAGCGGTCGACAAAGGGGCCTGAGTCGACCTTACAGGCGGGCGAGTATTCAGTCGATGAGCAGTCGGTGGATGAGTAACTGGTATGTATTTAGATATAAAATCGGAGAAGAGTATATCACCGCACTCCGCTTACGGGTTTTTACCGGCCTGCAGTCGAGCCGGGGAGAAATGTCACAGTGTGACCATTGCGGGGCACACGTGTCGGACCGCTTCGCGCGGGTGTTTGCCGACGAGTTTGGACAGGTCTTCGCTTGTCCGTCCTGTTCGGCCAACGCTGGCATCGCCGAGGCGGCTCGAGACCGGACCCGTAACTAAAAGGGGGAACGTGAACCGTCCGTTGAACAACACGGCCATTGGGGGGCCGACACCCGTCGGTCAGTGGCCGATTTTTCCGCAACGACGAACGGTTTGAGTCCGGAACGAGAGCGTCGACCGTGAGCGAGCAGACCGAGCAGAGCGACCAGCGGGACCACTACGTCTACATCCTCCGGTGTGCCGACGACACCCTCTATACGGGGTACACCACCGACCCCGAGCGCCGCCTCCGTGAACACAACGCGGGTGAAGGTGCCAAATACACCCGCGGCCGGACGCCAGCAGAGCTCGTCTATCTCGAATCCTACGACACGCAGTCAGCGGCAATGAGCCGGGAGTACGAGATCAAGCAGCTCCCTCGGAGCGAGAAGACACGGCTCGTCGAGGACGGCAATCACACAGAACCGGATATGTAAGCAACAATACCTACCTCACACCTTTTTATCAGTCGGGATGGCAGACAACATATGGACAAGATATCCTTCGGAACGGATGGATGGCGTGCCACACTCGACGTATTCACTGACGAACGCGTCCGGATCGTCGGCGAAGCGGTCGCCCGCTATCTCGAAGACGAGGGGTACACCGACCCGGTCATCGTCGGCTACGACGCCCGCGAGACCTCGCCCGGCTTCGCCGAGAGTCTCGCCGAGATCCTCGCCGGTCACGGGTTCGACGTACTGTTGCCCGAACGCGACTGCCCGACCCCCGTTATCGCCTACGCGATCGTCGACCGCGGGCTGTCGTGTGCGCTGATGGTCACCGCCTCGCACAACCCACCCGAATACAACGGCGTCAAGTTCATCCCCGAGGACGGCGCGCCCGCGCTGCCCGAGCGAACCGAAAAGATCGTCGACAACCTCGCCGAACCCGACCTCCTGCCGGAAGACGAGTGGGGCGAGATCACGGAAATCGATCCGATCCCGAACCACGCCGACCACGCGACCGATCTCGTCGGCGAAGACCTCTCGGATCTCACCATCGTCTACGACGCGCTCTACGGCAGCGGTCAGGGTGTCACCGACGCGCTGCTGGAATCCGCCGGGGCCGAGGTCATCCGTCGACGCTGTGAGAAGGACCCGACGTTCGGCGGCGGCGAGCCCGAACCGAGTCCGAGCAACCTCCAACCCCTCGCGGACGCGGTCGAGGAACACGACGCCGACCTCGGGATCGCCAACGACGGCGACGCCGACCGCATTGCGATCTGCACGCCCGACCGCGGCTATCTCGACGAGAACCTCTTTTTCGCCGCCGTGTATGACTATCTCCTCGAAACTGACTCCGGGCCCGCAGTACGGTCGGTGTCGACCACCTTCCTCATCGACCGCATCGCCGAGGCCAACGACGAGGAGGTCGTCGAGGTCCCCGTGGGATTCAAATGGGTCGCCAAAGGAATGGGCGACTCCGACGCGCTGATGGGCGGCGAGGAGTCCGGCGGCTTCTCGATTCGCGGTCACATCCGCGAGAAGGACGGCGTGCTGATGGCGCTCGTTGCGGGGGCGGTCACCGCTGCCGAGCCGCTCGACGACCGCGTCGACCGGTTGCTCGACGAACACGGCGAGATCCACGCGAGCAAACGCAGCGTCGCCTGTCCCGACGATCAGAAGGAGCGCGTGCTGTCGGACCTCTCGGACCACATCCCCGAGTCGGTCGCCGATTCGGCGGTCGCCAACACCGTCACCCTCGATGGGTTCAAACTCCTCCTCGAAGACGGCTCGTGGCTCCTGATCCGGCCGAGTGGGACCGAGCCCAAGCTTCGCGTGTACGGTGAAGCCGGCAGTCCCGAGCGGCTCGAAACGCTGCTCGACGAGGGCGTCGACCTCGTCGAACCGCTGGTCTAAATCTACGTGAGTGTCTCGTCCCAGCGGTAAAAATAACGAACTCGAAGTGGGATTTCGTCTCAGTACGTGAGAGGGTTCGGCACTTCACAGTACGGCGTCGCCCCGACAGCGAATATCGAAAAGGCAAACGCCGCTGCGGTGAGCGTTGGCGATTTGGCAAGGGCCGGTTCGGTTTTGTACGCTGCTGCATCTCGGAGTGTCCGTAGTGAGTCTGTAATCATAGTTGTAGTTGAGAGTCATATATATTGACACGACACAAACGCACACATTCGTAACAGAAACAAATTATTTTTGTTATTATATGAGCGATGTTCAGATAATGACGTATGTGACCGTAGTTAACGTCGGCAGTGTATGAGGAACGTGTTCAGTGTGGATGGCCGTCGGTTGTAGTGTGGTTCGAGGGTTCCAGACGACATCACGAGCAGTCGACCGGAAGACAGCGGCTACTGAACCGGATGCCTTTTTATCGGGGCCGTTCGTAGAACGGATTATATGTTCAAGGCCATCGTGAGCGCCGACACGCTTACTGACGCGCTCGATTCGGTGAGCGTGCTGGTAGACGAGTGTAAGATCCGGCTCAACGCCGAGGAGCTGTCGATTCGGGCGGTCGACCCGGCCAACGTCGGGATGGTCGACCTCTCTTTGGAGGCGGCGGCCTTCGAGTCCTACGAGGCCGACGGCGGCGTCATCGGCGTCAACCTCGGGCGGCTCGAAGACATCGCGGGGATGGCCAACAGCGGCGACCTCGTCCAGCTCGAACTCAACGAGGAGACGCGCAAGCTCCACATCCAGATCGACGGACTGTCCTACACCCTCGCACTGATCGACCCCGATTCGATCCGCCAGGAGCCGGATATTCCGGATCTCGATCTCCCCGCACAGGTCGTCCTCGAAGGCAACCAGCTCAACCGCGGCATCACGGCCGCTGACATGGTGAGCGACCACATCTCGCTGCGCGTCGACGACGCCGACGAGGCCTTCTACATCGAGGCCGAGGGCGACACCGACGACGTCGACCTCAAACTGACGACCGACGATCTGATCGACCTCACCGCCGGGGCGGCCAACTCGCTGTTCTCGCTCGATTATCTCAAGGACATGAACAAGGCGATCCCGAAGGCGACCGAGGTCACCGTCGACCTCGGCGAGGAGTTCCCCGTCAAACTCCACTACGAGTTCGCCGAAGGCCTCGGTAACGTCACCTACATGCTCGCCCCGCGCATCCAGAGCGACTGACGCCACCGCACCGGCCGTAGCCCTTTTCAATAGACAGTCGACCGACCGGACCAGTCGCTGGCCCGGAAATCACGTCTTTACCTGTGGCAGTGGTAGCCGTTGGGTATGCTCCCCACTCTCACCCCGGATGACGAGTCGAAACCGGTCAGGAACGCCGACGGCGAGCGCGTCGGGCGCGTGATCGCCGTCGAGGACGGCACTGCCGCCGTCGACCCCGAACCGGGACTCACCGAGACGTTCCTCTCGATGCTCGGCTGGGCGGAAGTCGACGACGAAAGCGGGACCTACACCCTCCAGTCGGCGGCGATCGCGGAGATCACCGACGACGAGGTCCGGCTCACGGAGTTCTGAGATGGGGCACGTAGTCGACGGCCTCGTGGTCGACACGGTACAGATTACAACCGCCCCCCATCAGGTCACGGTCGCCCCGCTACAAGGAAGCTTCCTGTGGTATGGGCTGCTGTTTTTCGCGCTGGCAGTCGTCGCCGGGCTCGTCGGCTGGCAGAACGTTGCCGGAATGTCGATGCGGGTCGCCCGTATTTTCGTGCTGATATTCCTCGTGTTGGCCGTCGTGAGCCTCCTGCTATAGAACCAGCGCCTCTCAGAGCCGAGCAGCCACCGCCTACCGCTGGCGGTCGATGACGGCTTTGGCTTCTCTCCCGGCCTGTTTCCAGCCGTAACCCGCCTCGTAGACGTGGCGTTTGTTCTCGACGAGGGCCTCCGGCGAGGACTCCTCGAAGCCGCCACGGTCCCACGTCCCTGACTCCCGGAGCCACTCGCAGACGGTGGCTTTGGTCTCGGCCCACGAGAGGTCGACCATCTCGTACCACGCGATCATCGCAAAGACGGCGTTGTCGTGACAGCCCGGCACCGACCCATGCTCGTAGATCGTCGCCATCGGCTCGATGGTCGGCTCCGAGACGAGTTCCTTGTACTCCTCGGCGGTCAACAGCCGGAGCGTCCCGTCGTCGCTCCCCTCGACTCGGCTGACGGCTTTCAGGGTCTCTAAGGCCGCCTTGTGAAGCTCACTCCACTCGCCGTCGACCGACTGGCGGAGCGTCGACTCGGTGACGCTCGTCCGGCTGGTAGCCAACACCGCCAAACAGTCGGTGTAGGCCTTTTCGATCGTGGGCCACGCCGTCCCCTCGAAGCGGCAGTCGAGCTCGTGGAGGCTGTTTGTCGTCCGACAGTCCGGGCAGGGGTAGCTGAAACGCGGCACTACTGGTGACTGTATCGCCACCTGATTATAGGTTGCGTGGTCTGTCGGCGCGACCGACTACTGACGCCTGACAAGTGAGGCGGGGCGACTAACCGTCGACCTTATTGATACTGCCAAGGAAGTCGGGG